>Ga0315902_10004139_pt1 | contig 21195 bp, 17 predicted proteins | sample LakEriMetagenome_9_FD_203523 | JGI IMG/M metagenome (GOLD analysis project Ga0315902, IMG submission 203523) | Freshwater fungal communities from buoy surface, Lake Erie, Ohio, United States - Buoy 12 MA117 | ecosystem: Environmental > Aquatic > Freshwater > Lake > Lake biofilm | place: USA... | reverse complement strand
GCTCCACATCGCGCGCATCCTCGCGCGAGTACGACAGGAAGATGTCGGGGGGATCGGCCACGCGGGCATCCGGACGTTGCCTTTGACGCGATAGCCTATCGTCTGCGCACTCGGACCGGCAAGCCCGCGCTTCAGGTTCTCGGCTACACTGGACGGCGACGTTTCCGGCAGTCCGAGAGGGTCGACTTTGGCCGTGATCGAGGCACCCGCGACGCCCAGCGTGCGCCTGAACATCGGCGTCACGGGCCATCGCGCCGACCATCCGTCCTACACGCCGCATTCGGTCCGCATCGAGGCCGCGATGCATGGCGTGCTCGACCTCATCGGCCGCATCGTCGCCTCGATGACACCGCCTTTCGGCGCGCCGTTCGCACCCGTCCGCATGCATTCGGTCATGGCGGACGGCACCGACCAGTTGGGAGCCCGTGAGGCGCTGGCGCGTGGCTGGGAGATCGTGGCGCTGCTGCCCTTCGGTCGTGCGCTGAACTGCGCGATCAACGCCCATCCACACAGCCTCGAGGACGCACGGGCGCTGCTCGCCGGCGCGACGGCGGCAGACGACAGGGTGCAGGCCCGCGCCGAGACGATCCGATCGCTGGTGTCGCGGGCGCATGTCTTCGAGCTCGCAGATGCCGACGACCGCACGACCGCGCGCTTCCTCGACATGCATGCGTCACCGGGCGACGCGGCGAAGGCCGAGTTCTTCCGCGCCGACCGGTCGGCGCGCGTGGCGCTCGCAGCGCGTCTCGCGGTCGAGCAGTCAGACCTCCTCATCGCGGTGTGGGACGGCGTCCGCACCAACCTCGTCGGCGGTACCGGACATACGGTCGCGGCGGCCCTCCACTCCGGGACGCCCGTGCTGTGGATCGACCCGGCCGATCCCGATGCGTGGCGGATCCTCGGAGCGCCCGAATGCTTGATCACGCTGCGGGACGATGATGATGCGGGCGATCGCGAAACGATGCTGCGGGACCTCATCGCCGCCGCCTTGCTGCCCGGGGACGCCGACCTCGCGTCGGGCAAGCACCCGGGCGCTGCCGCGATGGCCGCCGGCAAGTGGCAGGCGCAGAGCGATCCGCTCTGGCACGCCTACCGCTGGATCGAGCGGCGTTTCGGAGGGGGCAGCGCAGCGATCGACCGCAAGGGGCTCACACAGACCTACGAGACGCCCACACAGGTGGTGACCGGATCCGGCGCGGGCGTCGCGCAGGCGCTCGGCGCGCTGCCCGGGGCGGATCCCGGATTCACCGATCGCGTACTGCACGGCGTCCTCGGCCGCTTCGCCTGGGCGGACGGCATCTCGGCGCACCTGTCCGATACCTATCGCGGCAGCATGGTGGTCAACTTCGCGCTCTCGGCGGCGGCGGTGATCATCGGCGTCGCCTATCTTCCGTTCGTGGGCAGCGAGTGGAAGTGGCCGTTCGCAGCGGTCGAGGTGGTGCTGCTGGGCGCCATCCTCGCCATCACATGGACCGGGCAGCGTCGCCGATGGCACGGCCGATGGTTCGAGACGCGGCGCGTGGCCGAATATCTGCGCCACGCACCGCTGCTGCTGTCGCTCGGCGCCGCGCGCGCACCGGGCCGTTGGCCGCGCAGCGCCGACGCCGCCTGGCCGGAGCACTACGCGCGCCATGCGCTCCGCGAGGCCGGGTTGCCGCGCGTGAGCATCACCCGGGCCTACCTGCGGGCCGCGCTGACAGGGCTGATCGCACCGCATGTCGCCGCGCAGCGCGCCTACCACGCGGCCAAGGCGCAGCGGCTCGCAGCGGCGCACCACAACCTGGACAGGCTCTCCGAACGGTCCTTCCAGCTGGCCGTGGCGGCTGCGGCGGGCTTCCTGCTCATCGCCGCCGCGAACGCGCTCGGCTGGGTGGACGACCGGCCGTTCAGCGTGCTGGCGAAGGTCTTCACCTTCCTCGGTGTCGCGCTGCCGACCTTCGGCGGTTGCCTCGCAGGGATCCGGTTCTTCGGCGACTTCGAGCGCTTCGCGGCGATCTCGCGCGTGACCGCCGCGAAGCTGGAGACGGTGGAGCGGCGCATCACGCTCATCCTGCGCGCGCCCGACTCAGCGCTCGATTATGCTTCTGTGACCGCGCTCGCCCATGCGACCGACGACATCGTGGTGAGCGAGATCGAGAACTGGCAGTCGGTGTTCGAAGCCAAGCAGATCACCGTACCGGCCTGACATCGCCCGTCCGACCTCCCAAGGTATCCCGCCTATGCGTCCACGCACCATCCTCCTCGCCGCCCTCGGCGCCCTGCTGCTCGGCGGCGGCGTCTGGTACTCCGGTCTCGACAAGGAGACGCGCGGGCTGCTTGCCGCGCTGCCCACCGACCGTGATGTGCTCAGCTGGGGACAGGGCCAACGCGAGGCCGCTTTCCGCGCTATGGACCGTCTGCCGCTGCTCGCCAAGGCCTCCACCGTCACGCCCTCCCCGACACCGCTGCCGCTGCCCGCCGGCAAGCCGCTCGAGATCCCCGGCATCGACGACTACATGCGCACCCAGAACACGGCGGGGCTCGTGGTGCTGCAGGACGGCAAGGTCCGCTTCGAGCGCTACGGCCTCGGGTTCGACGCCGCCGGGCGTTGGACCAGCTTCTCGGTGGCGAAGTCATTCACCTCGACGCTGGTCGGCGCCGCGATCCAGGACGGCTACATCAAGAGCCTCGAGGACAAGGTCAGCCGGTACATCCCGGGCCTGCGCGGCTCGGCCTACGACGATGTGACCGTGCGTCAATTGTTGACCATGAGCTCGGGCGTGAAGTGGAACGAGGACTACGAGGACCCGCAGGCCGATGTCGCGCGGTTCAACAACGCCGAGCCGGAGCCCGGCATGGACGCGACGGTGAGCTACATGCGCAAGCTCCCGCGCGCGCATCCGCCCGGCGAGGTCTGGAACTACAACACCGGCGAGACCAACCTCATCGGCGTGCTCGTCTCATCGGCCACCGGCAAGCCGCTCGCCGGGTACCTGCAGGAGAAGATCTGGCATCCGGCGGGCATGGAGGCCGCGGCGACGTGGCTGCAGGGCCGCACCGGCCACGAGATCGCCGGTTGCTGCATGCAGGCCGCGACCCGCGACTACGCGCGCTTCGGGCTCTTCGTGCTGGCGAACGGCGCCGCGGGCGGCAAACAGATCGTGCCGCCCGACTGGTTCGCGCAGGCGGTCCGCAAACAGAAGGACATCGGCGCGCCGGGCCGCGGCTACGGCTTCCAGTGGTGGACCTACGATGACGGTTCGGTCGCCGCGCAAGGCATCTTCGGTCAGGGCATCTACATCGACCCGCAGCGACGGCTCGTCATCGCCAGCAACTCCAACTGGACGCGCGCCTCGCTGGGCCCGGAGGGCGCGGCGCGCGAGGCGTTCTACGCGCAGGTGCGCGCGCTGATCGACGCCGGCGGCTGAGCCGAGCGCCTGAGCCGACGCGGGCGGTCAAGGTCCCGACTTCTCCACCGGCCGGCCTTGCGACTGCCAGCCCGGGAAATCGCCCTCGAGATGGGCGAGGCGCGTGTAGCCCGCCTTCTGCAACGCCTCGAGCGCCATGTTGGCGCGACGGCCGCTCTGGCAGTAGACGACGATCTCGGCATCCTTCGGCACGCCGAGCGCCGTAGCGTCGGCGACGATGCGATCGTGCGGCAGGTTGCGCGCGCCCGGCACGCGACCGGCAGCGAACTCCTCGGCGCGGCGCACATCGAGCACGATCGGCGCAGCGGCGGCGCCCGGTGCGAGGCGCGCCGCCAGCGCCTCCGCGCTCACCTGCGGCATGGCAGCGCCGACCGGCGGTGCGGCGGCCGGCGCAGCGGCCGGCTTCGGCGTCTGCGGCACCTTGACCAACTTGGAGGTGTCGTAGCCCATGTCGGCGACGCGCTTCACGAGCGCGGCGTAGCGCGCGTCGTCGATGATCGGTGTGCGCGCCATGATCCAGACATAGTCGCGCGCGCTGCGAGCGATGATGGTCTCGGTGTAGTCGGCGTCGAGGTAAGAGATCACGAACTCGGCCTTGATCGGCCAGATGAACTGCATGCCCCAAATGGCGTTGTTGGTGCCCGGGACCACGAAGCCGCGCGGCGTGTACACCTTGCGCTCGCCGTCGAAGCCGCCCTTGTTGAGCGTGAAGGTGGTCTTGATGGTGCCGTCCGGCGCGAGCTCGTATGACTCGATGGCGTTGTAGACGTCCTTCTCGATGAAGGTCGGGATGACGCCGATGACATACCACGGCCCCATGAAGCGCGGCAGGTCGACCTTCTCGACGACCGGCACGGTGACCTTCTGCGGTGATACGCCGCATCCTGCGATCGTGACCAGCGAGAGCGACACGAGACCGAAGGCCAGGATCCCATTGAGACGTCTTCCGATGGACATGTGCGACTCCTTGTCTGATGTGCGATGCCGGATGGCCGCGCGGTCAAAGATACGCGGTCATTCCGCGATGTACCAGCGTCCCGACACCTGTTCGAGGATGTACCGATCATACGGCAGCCCCTGCCCGGAAAGGTCGTACACCGCACGGTCGCCGCCGTTCTCGAACACGGGGGGCGTGCGCCGCACCAACCGCAGCGCCGCGACCAGCAGTTCCCGGTTGGCGAGGCTGCGCGAGCAGGCGGTCACCAGGGTGTCGAGCGCCCGCTTGCCCAGGCTTTGACGCAGTCCGGGGCTCAGATGTTCCCCGTAATAGCGGTCGCAGCGGCCGTCCACCAGAGCCCGCTCGGCGTCGTCGAGCAGCGCGAGGATGCCGGGGGTGTTCCGCCCGGTGGGCGGTCCGGCACCCCCCGCGGCTCCGCCGGACGCCACCCCGGGGGCCGCGGCGCCGCCCGCCGACTCCGCAGGGCCGCCGCGGCGCATCCGCCCGGACGCGAGGTCCTCGAGGCGCGCTTCGATCTCGGAGGGGATCGCCGCTTTCCATTCGCGGCCGTAGGGCAGCAAGGGCACCACCTCCACCACCTCGACGGTGCCGCGGTCCTTGGGCGGGCGCCCCTTCACCACCGCGAGCACGCGCTCGCCGTCGCGCAGCGCGCCGATGCCGCGCAGATCCTCGTAGACACGGCCGCGCAAGCCGAGGCGCGACCCGATCGTGCGGAAGAAGTCGACGCTGGTCAGGCGTTCGATGTCGGCGAGCGGCATGGCGGCGCCGAACAGCCGGCCGCGCAGCGTGTCGCCGCCGGTCGCCGCCTCGGTGCGCATCCGCTGCTGCAGCACGATGCGCAACCGGTCGAGCTCGTCGGGATGGATGGCATAGGCGACGGCCTGCGCGTCACCGGCCGCCACCGCCGCCAGATACTCCCCGGCCGCGCGCCGCTGCGCCGCCGACAGGTCGTCGGCGCGCGCCGTCGATGACAGCGCCCACGCGAGGCACGACAGGAGCAGCAGCGGTAGCCTCACTTCGTCGAACCCTCTTTGTCGTGGCGCTTGCCGAGCCACCATCCGTTGCCCGCCCAGACGGCCGCGACCACGGCGCCGATGGCCGCCGCGAGTCCGGGCGACGCCGCGACCGCGGTGAGCGCCGTGCTCGCCTGCGCACCGACATAATCGGCGGCGCGGTACACCGGCACATCGATGAAGCTCTTGGCCTTGTACTTGGACTCGGTGTCGAGCCGGCTCCAGAGCATCTCGCGGCCGGGGCGGATGAAGGCGTACTCGCCCCAACGCCGCAGCACCATCAGCGCGATCATCGCGATCGAGCCGAAGGTTCCCGACACCAGCAGCACGAGGAACCCGATCGACAGCATCACCGGCACGGCGGTGAGCAGCGTGCGCACGCCGAGCCGCGAGGCGATGAGGCCGGTCAGGAACAGCTGTGACAGGATGGTGAGCGACTGCACGACGACGTCGATGGTCGCGAACGCCTGCGTGCGCTGCTCGCGGTCGGCGAAGGCGTCGTTGATGATGCGCAGCTGCTCGAAGTAGAGGATGGTGTTGACCAGCGACAGCAGGGTCACGAACACCGCGATGCCGATCAGGTACGGCGACTTCAGGACGATGAAGATGCCCGCGAACGGGTTGCCACCGAGGCCCGCATCGCTGCGATGGCCAGCGGTCGTGCCCCCACGCCGTGCGAACATGCGCATGAGGAACCGCTGGCAGAGGATGGCCGCGACGAAACCGCCGGTCGCCACATACAGCACGCCCGCATTGCCGATGGTCGTGACGGTGAGACCGGCGACCGCCGGCCCGACCAACGCCCCCGCCGTGCCGCCCGCGGCGATGAAACCGAACAGGCGCTTCGCCTGACCGGCGTCGAACATCTCGAGCATGAAGCTCCAGAAGATCGACACCAGCATCAGGTTCAGCACGCTGATCCAGACATAGAAGAAGGTGCCGACGCGCAGGTTCTCCTCGTCCTCACCGAGCAGCATGCCGATGACCACGAGCGTCAGCGCGGTCGCGCCGTAGATCGACGGCAGCAGCACGCTGCGACGGATACGCGCCACCAGCCAGCCATAGGCCGGCACGATGAGGATGGCGAACGCGGCGGTGTAGAGCCAGAGATCGGCGACGCGCTGCGTACCGAGCACGGTCGCGACCGTCTCGCGCACCGGACGCACGGCGAAGTAGCTGCCGAGCACGAAGAAGAACAGCAGAAAGCCGGCGGCGACCGATGCGCCCTCGCCCGGCTCGATGCGCACCACGCGCGAGAGCAGACCCGGCGGTGGCCTGCGCGAGGTGTCGGAGTTGATGGTATCCGTCATGGTGCAGACCCTCTACGCGGCAGCGCCGCAAGATCGACGCGCAGCCCGGGCGTCGCCACCGTGGCCGCTGCGCCCATCGCACCGAGCGCATCACGCAACGCATCGGCGGCGTCCGGTTCGCCGTGCACCAACCACACCGGGGGCCGCTGCGCGAAGCTGCCGTACCACCGCAGCAGGTCCTCGCGGTCGCCGTGCGCCGAGAGACCGCCGAGCGTATGCACCTGGGCTTCGACCCGCACCGGCAGACCGTAGATGCGCACGAAGGGTTCACGGTCCACCAGCGCGCGGCCGAGCGTGCCCGGGGCCTGGAAGCCGGTGATCACCACATGGCACTCCGGTCGGCCGAGGTTGTGCCGCAGGTGATGGAGCACGCGTCCGCCGTTGCACATGCCGCTGCCGGCGATGATGAAGGCATGTGAGCGGAAGCTGTTGATCGCGCGCGACTCGTCAGCCGTGCGGCACAGATGCAGGTTGTCGAGCGCGGGCATCCCGGGGAAGCTGCGCCGCAGGCGCAAGGCCTCGGCATCGAACCGCTCGCTGTGCCGCCAGTAGACCTCGCTGGCCTTGATCGCCATCGGGCTGTCGAGGAACACCTGCCAATGCCGCAGACGCCACTCCTCGAAGTGCGTGGCGAGCAGGTACAGGATCTCCTGGCTGCGACCGACCGCGAACGCCGGCACGACGATGTTCCCCTGGTCGCGCGCCGCGGCGGCGATGATCCCGCCGAGCTCCGCCACGGTCGCGTCGCGGCCGCGGTGCTCGCGGCCGCCGTAGGTGCTCTCCATGACCACGGCGTCGGCGGCCTCGAACCGGTGCGGGTCGAGCAGGATGGGCGAGTCGTACTGACCGAGATCGCCGCTGAACACCAGCGTGCGCTCGGTGTCGCCCTCGCGCAGCCGCAGCTCGATGCTCGCGGACCCGAGGATATGTCCCGCATCGTGCTGGCGCAGCGAAAGGCCCGGGAACGGCTCATGCCATTCGTCGTAGCGCACCGCGCGCACCAGGCGCAGCGTCTGCTCCACATCGTCGAGGTCGTAGAGCGGCTCCGCGACGGGCTCATCGCGATCATCGCCCCCTTCGCGCTGCCGGCTCTTGTTGATGCGGTCGGCCTCGCGCATCGCGAGACCGGCGGTGTCGCGCAGCAGTATGGGGAGCAGGTCACGGCAGGCCGGGTTGGTGTAGATCGGGCCGCGGTAGCCGCGCTTGACCAGCAGCGGCAGCCGACCGCAGTGGTCGACATGGGTGTGGCTGAGGATGACCGCGTCGATGGCCGAGGCCTCGAAAGGGAACGGGTCACGGTTGCGGCGCATCGCATCGCGACCGCCCTGCACCAGCCCGCAGTCGAGCAGCACCTGCCGCCCTGCGACCCGCAAGCGGTGGCAGGAGCCGGTGACCTCGCCTGCAGCGCCGTAGAACTCAAGTTCCATCGATGTCTCCGTCCTCCGCCCGGTCGGGTATATTCTCCCCCAATCCGTGACAGGAGTAGCCCCTTGACCACCTTGGATGTGAACGGCCAGCGCCGCGAGGTCGACGCCGAACCCGAGATGCCCCTGCTCTGGGCGCTGCGGGATGTGCTCGGCATGACCGGCACCAAGTACGGCTGTGGCATCGCGCAATGCGGCGCCTGCACGGTGCACCTCGACGGCCAGCCGGTCCGCTCCTGCGTCACGCCGGTCGCCGCGGCGCAGGGCGCCAAGATCACCACCATCGAGGGTCTCGGCACGCCGGCGCTGCATCCGGTGCAGCAGGCCTGGATCGAGCTCGATGTGGTGCAGTGCGGCTACTGCCAATCCGGCCAGCTGATGAGCGCGGCCGCGCTCATCGAGACCAACGCCTCACCGACCGACGCCGACATCGACGCCGCGATGGACGGCAATCTTTGCCGTTGCGGCACCTACCCGCGCATCCGCGCCGCCGTGAAGCGCGCCGCGGAGATCAAGCGTCAGGGCTTGGCCGCCGCGCCGGCCGCCGCCGTCCCGCCCGCGAGGTAGTCGAGCGCCACCGCGGCCATCGCCCGCGCGCCCACCGGCAACGCGGATTCGTCCGCGTAGAAGAGCGGCGAGTGGTTGGACGGCGCGGTGAGCATGTTCTGGTCGCGCGGCGTCACGCCCACGAAGAAGAAGAAGCTCGGCACCTTCTCCGCGAAGAACGCGAAGTCCTCCGCGCCCGTGACGAGCGGCACGGGACGCACCTCGGCCGCGCCGACGACGCGCCGCAGCGACGGCAGCACACGCTCGGTGAGCTCGGGGTCGTTGCGCACCACGGGGTTGCTGCCGGGGTCGATCTCGAAGGTCGCGGTGGTGCCGCTGGCCTCGGCGATGTTCGTCACCATGCGCTCGATGCTCTTCACGATCGACGCGCGCTGCGCCGGATCGAAGGTGCGGATGGTGCCGATCATCTCGACCTCGTCGGGCACGATGTTGTGGCGGATGCCGCCCTTGATCGCGCCCACCGTCACCACGGCGGGGTTGGCGGTGATGTCGACCTGGCGGCTGACCACGGTCTGCAGCGCACCCACGATCTGCGACGAGATGACGATGGGGTCGATGCCGCCCCACGGCCGGGCGCCGTGCGTCTGGCGGCCTTTCACGACGATGCGATAGGAGTCCGACGCCGCCATGAGCGGCCCGCCGCGGTAGCCGATGCGGCCGCTCGGGATGCCGGAGAAGACATGCAGACCGAACACCGCCTCCGGGCGGTGCTTGTCGAGCAGGCCTTCCTTGATCATCAGGCTCGCGCCGCCCTCCTCGCCGGCGGGCGCGCCCTCCTCGGCGGGCTGGAACACGAACACGACCGTGCCCGGCAGTTCGGTGCGCACCGCCGCGAACGCCTCCGCCACGCCCATCAGCATGGAGGTGTGCGTGTCGTGGCCGCAGGCGTGCATCACGCCCACCGTCTCGTTGCGGTAGGTGGCCGTGGCCCGGGAGCGGAACGGCACATCGGTCTGCTCGGTGACGGGCAGCGCGTCCATATCGGCGCGCAGCGCGATGGTGGGCCCGGGCTTGCCGCCGCGCAGCACGCCGACGACGCCGGTCTTGGCGATGCCGGTCTGGACCTCGAGGCCGATACGCTTGAGGTGCTCGGCGACGATCTTGGAGGTGCGGAACTCACGGTTCGAGAGCTCCGGGTTCTGGTGGAAGTCGCGGCGCCACTCGATGATGCGCGGCTGCAGCGCGGCGAGGCGTGCTTCCACCTTGGAGTTCAGGGCGTCATCGGCCCGGACGGGCGACGCAGCGCACAGGGTTGCGGCGGCGAAAAGGATGGAAGCGGCGCGAGGGATAAGGCGGGACGGACGCATGGGCTGACTCCGTGAGGGGGTCGACGACCGCAGCACGATAGCCCTTACCGCCGGCCTCCCGCAATCGATCGCCGGGAGCGGTCCGCGAGCGCGGTCAGCTGAGACGCACGAGTTCGTAGATCGCAAGCCGCCCGCGGCGTTCACCGAGGGCGACAAAGCGGCCGTCCGGCGACCAACGCAGCGCGGACGGTTCGGAGTCGGCGAGATGGGCGTCGAGCGCGCCCGGCGTCTTGCCGGGCAGCCACAGCGACAGGCGCCAGTCACGGCCCGCCGAGACGAGGAAGTTGCCGTTCGGCTGGAACGCGAGGCAGTCGATGCGGTCGGTATGCCCCGCGAGCTGCTGCGGCCGCGAGCCTTCCGGACCGCGCCCGCCGAAATCCCAGATGACCACCTGCGAATCCGCGATGGTGGCGAGCCAGCGCGAATCCGCGCTCCACACGGTGACATCGACCTTGCCCGGATAGCCGCGCATCTGCGAGTCGCGGCCGGTGGCGAGGTACCAGAAGTGCACCGAGCCGTCCTGCGTGCCGGTGACGAGCACCTTGCCGTTCGGGCTGTAGGACGCCGTGAGGCAGGGCGCAGCCCACGGGTATCGGCGCATCTGGAACTGCGGCGGTTCGATGCGGTGCACGACCATGCCGCCGTTGACCGCCGCCGCGAGATCGCGGCCCGCGCGGTCCCAACCGAGCGCGGCCACCGCCGCATCGAGCGGCGGCAGCGCGTGCGCCGGCTCCAACGCCGGCGTCCAAAGAAATATCTGCTTGCCCGCCGACGAGGCGAGCCAGCGCCCGTCCGGCGACCACGCCGTCGCAGGCAGGCCGCGTGCCGCCGGACGCTGCTGCGCGAGCAAGCGGCCATCGAGGCCGTCGCGCAGCGCGAGCGTGCCGTCCTGGCCGCTGGAGACGAACGCCGCGCCGCGCGGCTGCCAGACGACCGACTGCGTGCCGAGCAGGTGTTCGCCGACCTCATGGGCGGCGAGCGCCTGCGCGGTCGCACCCGAGACCCGCTCGACCAGGAACACCTTGCCCTCGCCGCCCGCCACCGCGAGCCGCGCACCGTCGGGCGACCAGGCGATGTCCGCGACGAAATCGTCCAGCACCACCGAGCCGCACGGCTCGAGCATCGCGGCGGGACGCTTCATGGACCCACCGTCATGGCTGGAAAGCCGCGCACATCAGGCGAAGCAGCCGTGGAAACCCGCTTCCAGTTCCTGACGGTCGAGGTTCCGACCGATGAACACCAGCGTGTTGAGGCGCTCAGCGCCCACCGGCCACGGCCGTTCGATCTGGCCGTCGAACATCATGTGCACCCCGTGGAACACATAGCGACGGTCCTCGCCCTTCAGGGAGACCACGCCCTTCATGCGGAAGATGTCCTCGCCGCGGCTCTTGAGCAGATAGGAGATCCATTCCTCGAACTTGCGGAAATCGACCGGACGCGGATCGGTGAGGCCGATCGAAGTGATCTTCTCGTCATGGTGGTGCGAGGCGAACGCACGCTGCACCACCGGCGCATGTCCCGCGAGGCGCAGACCGGACTCGGCGGGCGCATGCTCGCAGAACACCGCGACCGTCCCGGCGCTCGGCATCTCGAGCACCGCGCCGCCGCCCTCGTGCGAGATGTCGATGCGATGCAGAGCGCGACCGGCCTGCAACGCGCCACCGCAGTCGATCCTCACCGCGTCCTCGGCGAACGCGCGCACGGCAGGCTCGATGCAGGCCGCGAGCGCAGCTTCGTCGCGGCCGCTGCAGGGCAACACCGCGACGCCGAGACCATCGCCATGGTCATGGCCGTGGTGATCATGGCCATGATCCCCGTGGGCGTGATGCTCGTGAGCATGATGATCGTGGTCGTGGTCGTGATGGTCGTGGCCATCATGGTCGTGGTGATGCGCGTGCGCGGCAGCCCCGGTGTGCAGTGCATGCCGACCGGCGGGCAGGTCGTAGACGCCCGCCCACTCGAACGGATACTGCGGCTCGAGGAAGGCGGCGTCGACGGCGAGCGCGCGCTGCAGGTCGAACGCACCCACGCCGAGCACGGCGTCGATGGGGATGTCCGCGTTGCGCGTGCGGAACACGCGCGCCGTGGCGTTGATGGCGCGCACGCGGCGCTCGACGCGCTCCAGCGTCGCCTCGTCCACGAGGTCGGTCTTGTTGAGCAGGATCACATCGGCGAAGGCCACCTGCTCACCCGGCTCCTTCATCTCGTCGAGGTGCCGCTCCATATGGCGCGCATCGACCAGCGTCACGATGGCATCGAGCGTGAACTGATGCTTGAAGTCGTCGTCGAGGAAGAAGGTCTGCGCGACCGGACCGGGGTCGGCCATGCCCGTGGTCTCGACGATGATGTGGTCGAAGCGGTCGCGGCGCTTGAGCAGCTGGCCGAGGATGCGCAGCAGGTCGCCGCGCACCGTGCAGCAGATACAGCCGTTGTTGGTCTCGAAGATCTCCTCCTCGGCGCCGATGACGAGCTGGTGGTCGACGCCGACCTCGCCGAACTCGTTCTCGATGACGGCGATGCGCTTGCCGTGCTGCTCCGAGAGGATGCGGTTGAGGAGGGTCGTCTTGCCCGACCCGAGGAAGCCCGTCAGCACGGTGACGGGGATACGGTCCGTGGTTCGCATGATGGAGCCATGATACCGTAGGGCATGGCCCAAGACCGCGCGCACCGGCACGCCGCCCATCAGCATGAAGGCCACGGAACCGGCCACGACCACGCCGCCTGCGTCGAGCGCGCGGTGGAGTCGGCCGTGGCCCTCTGCGACCGCCGCGGACTCAACCTCACCCCGGTGCGGCGGCGGGTGCTGGAGCTCGTCTGGCGCTCGCACGGGCCCATCGGCGCTTATCAGATCCTCGCCGAGCTCGCCAAGGAACGCGACAAGGCGGCGCCGCCGACCGTCTACCGCGCGCTCGAGTTCCTGATGGAGGCGGGGCTCGTCCACCGCATCGATTCATTGAACGCGTTCATGGGCTGCGGCGAGCCGGGGCATGCGCATGTCGCCCAGTTCCTGGTCTGCCGCGCCTGCCACCGCGTCGTCGAGATCGACGATCCGGCCATCAACCGCGCGCTCGCCGAGAAATCCTTGGCGATGGGCTTCCGCATCGAGCCCACCTCGCTAGAGATCAAGGGCCTCTGCGGCGACTGCGCCGCGGCCTGAACCTCAACGCGCGTCTTCCACGCGCGCGCTCACCGCGCGACCAGCACGATCCCCGCGACGAGCAGCGCGACGCCGACGAGGCGCATCGTGGTCACCGGCTGCTGCGCGAAACCGAGCAGCCCGTAGTGGTCGACGATGATCGAAGCGACCATCTGCCCGGCGACCGTCAGCGCGAGCAGCAGCAGCGCGCCGATGCGTGGCCCGGCGAGCGTCGCCACCGTGACATACATCGCGCCGAAGAGACCGCCGAACCAGGCCCAAGCAGGGGCGGCCGCGAACTGCGCGCGACCCGGCAGGTCGACGCGCAGCATCACGAACGCGGCGATCGCCACCGAGCCGACCAGGAAGTTGGCGAGCGAGCCGAGGAACGGACTGCCGAGCGCGCGGCCCAGCGCGACGTTCATCCCGACCTGCAGGACGAGCCCCGCGCCGACGGCGAACGCGAGCAGCATGGTGCCGACTTGCATGGAAGGTCTCCTGTGAAGGTCCGCGACGGACGGAATATTGTCTACGGATGCATCAACGACGCTGGCGGGACGCGAGCCATGCGCGACCGCGCGGGAAACGCAGCAGCAAGAGCACGGTCGACCAGAAGAGCCGCTTCTGCAACGGCACGCGACGCGGCGGGATCACCGCCGCAACCGCCGCGCCCACATCCTCGTGCACCGGCGGTGCCGGACGGACGGCTGGCGGGAGGGTCGAAGCAGCGTCGGACGCGGACATCACCGCAGGATAGCGGTCGCGGCGCGCCTCGCGCTAGGCTAACCGCGTGAGCGGCATCCCCCAACATACCCGCCTGCTCGTCACGCGGTTGCTCGACGCCTACTGCGCTCGCATCTGCCCGCCGAGCGCGCGCCACGCCGTACAGGTGGGCTATCACCTCGGGTACGACACAGTGGTCCTCGAGGAACACCGCCGCATCCTCGGCATCGCGGGAACACGCCGAGCCGTCCCGGTGGCGCGCCTGCGTTGGCGCGCGTCGGACGGTTCATGGACGCTCGAGCACGCCGATCCGTCGGGCGCCATGCGCCGCTACCGCCCGCTGCCCTCGAGCCGCAGCTTCCTCGCGCTGCTGCGTGAGTTCGATGCCGATCCCGCCGGGCTCTTCTGGGGGCGCATCGACGGCAAAAGCCTGCGCTGGTGCCGGTCGGAGGGGCGCTGCGCGCCCTGCGAGGCGCGCTACTGCGCCATCCTCGGGACGGAGCCGGTCGCGGGCGGCGCTGCCGCGGAAACCGTCGTCGAGTCCACCGGCCTCAGCCACCTGAGCGACCGCACCGAGGTCCGTCGGTGAGACCGCCGTTCCGCGGGGTGCCGCAGGCTCCTCTGAGGCCGTATCCTTGAAGAAGCAACCCCTCACCGAGGTCATACGCGCCATGCCCAAGAAAGACACCAAGCTCGACCGCCGTTCACTCCTCACCGGTGCCGCCGCAGCCGGCGTCGCCGCGCTGGCCGGTAAGGCCGACGCGCAGACCGCCGCAGCGCCCGCCGCGGTGTCCACCACCGGCCTGCGCGCGCCCCGCGACGGCGAGATCAAGGCCGCGCGAGGCGGCAAGTACGAGTCGGTGCCGCTCAAGCAGGACTTCGTCAACGTCGCCGCGATCCAGTCGCGGCTGCTCTCGGTCGACACCCGCGACAAGGCCCGCACCCTCAAGCGCAACATGGACCGCGTGCTGCGGCTCATCGACCTCGCGCAGAACTCGCCCGAGGAATGGGGCGGCGAGCGCCGCTGGGGCTCGAAGGTCGACCTCATCTGCATGCACGAGTTCCCGATCCAGGGCTTCCAGCCGTGGACGCGCAAGGAGCTCAACCAGATCGCCTTCGAGCTGCCGGGGCCCGAGGCCGCGGTCATCGGCGAGCGCGCCAAGCGCTACGGCTGCTACATCGCCTTCGGCTGCTACGCCAAGCTCAAAGATTGGCCGGACCACATCATCAACATGTCCGTCATCGTCGGCCCGGACGGCGGCATCGTCGACCTGCAGTGGAAGGCGCGCAACATCCTGGGTCTCTTCGGCGACCAGGCGCTGATCGGCACCACCGTCTACGACGTGCTCGACCGCTATGTCGAGATGTACGGCTGGGACCGTACGATGCCGGTGGCGCGCACCGACATCGGCAACATCGCCATGACGGCGGTCGGCGCGGAGCCCACGCTCTACACCTGCCTCGGTCTCAAGGGCGCCGAGATCCTCGTCATGTCGGTCACCGGCGGCAGCAACGCCGAGTCGGCGATCGCCACGGCGCGCGCCAACCGTCTCTATACGGTCGGCGTCGGCAACGCCGTGTCGCCCGACAACATCGGCTTCCCGGAGGCCTCCGGCACCGAGGACGGCGGCACGGTGATCGTCGATCCGCGCGGCACGACGCTCGCCAAGACCGACAACCACCACGAGGACATCATCACCGCCCGTATCCCGATCGCGGACTTCCGCAAGACCCGCCGCGTGCAGGAGCTGCCCAAGGCCCTGCTGCTGCCGATCCTGCAGGCCTACGAGCCGGTGTTCCAGCCGAACGCCTTCGCGGGCGCGCTGCCCGCCACCTACAAGGAGGCCGGTGAGCTCGTCCGCAAGCGGATGGGGATGAAGTGAGCGGCGCGGCGGAGGCGCTTGCATCGCTGCAGGCACGCATCGGGCAAGAGGTGCATGTCAGCGACTGGATGACGGTGACCCAGGACCGTGTCGTCGCCTTCGCCGATGCCACGGGCGACCATCAATGGATCCATGTCGACCCCGATCGTGCGCGGCGCGAATCGCCGTTCGGCGGGCCGATCGCCCACGGCTATCTGACGCTGTCGCTGCAGATCCTGCTGCGCGGACTGACCGGCGCCGAGCAAGCGGTGGCGCCCGGAGTCCGGCAGGCCGTGAACTACGGCCTCGACCGGCTGCGCTTCCCGGCGCCGGTCCCGGTGGGCGCGCGCATCCGCGGTCGCTTCACGCTGCTCGAGGCCGCGCAGGTCGCACCAGGCGTCCTGCAGGTGAAGGAGCGCTATACGGTGGAGGTCGAAGGCAAGGACAAGCCCGCCTGCATCGCCGAAAGCCTCTATCGTCTGTACTTCTAGCGACCGCGGGAGCGCGACCACCATGACCGCGGTCTTCCTGGACTTCGCCACCGTCGGCCGCGACGGGCTCGATGTGACGGCGCTGCGCGCCGCGGCGCCGGGGCTCGTACTGCACGACGACACCACGCCCGACGAGGTCGCCGCACGGATCGCCGGCCACGAGATCGTGCTGCTCAACAAGGTGCGCATGACGCGGGCGCTCATCGAGGGGTCGCCTTCACTGCGGGTCATCGGGCTCACCGCCACCGGCACCAACAACATCGATCTCGATGCTGCGCGTGCGCGCGGCGTCGCGGTGCGCAACATCCGCGACTACTGCACGCCCTCGGTGGTGCAGCATGTGCTCGGCGTGCTGCTGTACCTCACGCACCGTCTGCCGCAGTACGCGCGCGAGGCGGTGGACGGCACCTGGGCGCGGAGCGCGACCTTCGGACTCACCCACCACCCCATCCGCGAGCTGCGCGGGCGCGTGCTCGGCATCGTCGGCTGGGGCGCGCTCGGCAGCGCGGTGGCGCACGCCTGCGAGTCGGCGCTCGGCATGCAGGTGATCGTCGCCGCGCGACCGGGTGACGGCGCGCCGCAGCCCGGCCGTGTGCCGCTCGACGAGCTGCTCGCGCGCGCCGATGTGGTGTCGCTGCATTGCCCGCTCACGCCGCATACCAACGGCATGATCGATGCGCGCCGTCTCGCGCTGATGAAACCCGACGCGGTGATCATCAACACCGCGCGCGGCGCGTTGATCGATCCGGCGGCGCTCGCGGCCGCGCTGCGCGACGGACGGCTCGGCGGCGCAGCCATCGATGTGCTGCCGCAGGAGCCGCCGGTGGACGGCAGCCCGCTGCTCGACCCCACGCTCCCGAACCTCATCGTCACCCCCCACATGGCTTGGGCGGCCCGCGAGTCCCGGCAGCGCTGCCTCGACGAATTGGGGGCCAACATCGCCGACTGGCGGGCAGGTGGCGACCGCGGCAGGGTGGTCTGAGACCTACCGCGCGACGGTCCAGATATCGCGGCGGTCCGGGCAGGCGTTCTGGGCTAAAATAGGCGGCTGACTCCCGCCCCGTTTTCGGGGCCTTTCCGCAAGGATGACGGACCCATGCACCGCCCTGAACCGCTCGCGGGCCCGACCTCGGCCCTGAAGTCGCGTACGCCTGCCGCCCTGGCGCTGCTGGCCTCCGCTTTGTTGGCCCTCGCCGGCTGCTCGAAGGGCGGTCAGGACGCCGGTGGTCCGAGCATGGGGCGCGGTGGCCCCGGTGGTGCCGGTGGTCCACCGAGCGGACCGGGGATGGGCCGCGGCGGTCCGCCGCCCGCCACGGTGCTGGTGGTCAACGGTCAGGTCCGACCTTTCGGCCCCTCGCTCGAAGCGGTCGGCACAGCGCTCGCCCGCGAGTCGGTGGACATCACCTCCAAGGTGGCCAACACGGTCACCGCGATCCGCTTCCAGGAAGGTCAGCGCGTCGCCGCCGGCTCGGTGCTGGTGGAACTCGACCGCGCGCAGACCGCTGCGGCGTTGGCCGAGGCGGAGGCGAGCCTCCTCGAGAGCCGCAACCAGTTCAACCGCGGCCGTGACCTGTCGGTGACGCAGGCGCTGTCGCGCGCGCAGCTCGACCAGCTCGAGACCGCGGTCAAGACGGGCGAAGCGCGCGTCGCCGCCGCGCGTTCGCGGCTCAGCGATACCGTGATCCGCGCACCGTTCGCGGGCCGCACCGGCCTGCGCCGCGTCAGCCTCGGCAGCCTCGTCAGCCCGGGCACCGTCATCACCACGCTCGATGATTCTTCGGTGATCAAGCTCGAGTTCACCGTGCCGCAGTCCTTCCTCGGCAGCCTCGAGCCGGGTCTGCCGATCGAAGCGCGCGCCGACGGCTTCGGTGACCGCGTGTTCGCCGGCAAGCTCACCACGCTCGACTCGCGCATCGACCCCGTCACCCGTTCGATCGCCGTGCGCGCGGAGCTGCCGAACGCCGACGGCGCCATCAAGCCGGGGCTCTTCATGACGGTCAGGCTGCGCGCCAAGACCACGCCGACGCTGATGATCCCCGAAGAGGCGCTGGTGCCCGAGCAGGGTCGCACCTATGTGTTCGTGGTGCGCGACGGCAAGGCGCAACGCATCGAGGTGCGCACCGGCGGCCGCGAACCGGGCTTCGTGGCCGTGCTCGACGGACTCACGGCGCAGGACTCCCTGGTCGTGGAAGGCACACAACGCGTACGCGACGGCGGCGATGTCGTCGCCAAGCCACGCGCCTGACATCGGGACGGCCGCGCCATGCACATCTCGGAGTTCTGCATCCGCCGCCCCGTCTTCGCCACGGTGCTGAGCCTGCTGCTCATCATCTTCGGCCTCGTCTCGCTCGAACGGCTTGCGGTCCGCGAGTACCCCGACATCACGCGTCCGGTGGTGTCGATCACCACCAGCTACCGCGGCGCGTCCGCCAATGTGGTCGAGAACAAGATCACGCAGGTCATCGAGGACCGGGTCGCGGGCATCGAGGGCGTGCTCAAGATCGAATCGGACAGCGAGGACGAGCGCTCCAGCATCCGCATCGAGTTCGACGCCGACCGCAACATCGACGCCGCCGCCAACGATGTCCGCGACCGCATCGGCCGCGTGGTCACGCAGCTGCCGCCCGAGGCGGACCCGCCGCAGATCAGCAAGTCCGACGGCTCCGGCGAGTCGGTCATGTTCATGACCTTCAACTCGGAGACCATGAACCAGCTCGAGATCACCGACTACGTCGAGCGCTACCTGCTCGACCGGCTCTCGACCGTGCCCGGCGTGTCGCGCGCCAGCATGTCCGGCGCGCGCCGCGCCGCGATGCGCATCTGGATCGACCGCCAGCAGCTCGCCGCGCGCTCGCTCACGGTCGGCGATATCGAGACCGCGCTGCGCCGCGAGAACGTGGAGCTGCCCGCCGGCCGGCTCGAGTCGCGCTCGCGCGAGTTCTCGCTGCGCACCGCCGTCGGTCTCGAGACGGAGCAGAACTTCCGCGATCTCGTCATCGGTCGCGGCCCCGAAGGGCACCTCGTGCGGCTCGGCGAGGTCGCCGATGTGCGCATCGCCGCCGAGAACGAACGCACGCTGATGCGCACCGACGGCCAGGTCGGCATCGGCATCGGCATCGAGGCGCAGTCGAAGGCGAACGTGCGCGATGTGGTACGCGGTGTGCGCGCCGAGGTCGAGCGCCTGCGGCCGACGCTGCCCAAGGGTTCGACGCTGGTCATCACCACCGACAACGGCCTCGCCATCGAGGCGGCGCTCAAGGAGGTGCTGATCGCCGTCGCCTTCGCCTTCGCCTCGGTGCTGATCGTCATCTACGGCTTCCTCGGCACGCTGCGCGCCACGCTCATCCCGGCGGTGACCATCCCGGTCTCCATCATCGCGGCGTTCATGGCGCTCTACGGCCTCGGCTACTCCATCAACGTGCTGACACTGCTCGGCGTCGTGCTGGCGATCGGTCTCGTGGTCGACGACTCCATCGTGGTGCTCGAGAACATCCATCGCCGCGCCGAGATGCACGAGCCGCCGATCGTCGCTGCGGTGCGCGGCAGCCGCGAGATCGGCTTCGCGGTGGTCGCCACCACGCTGACGCTGGTCGCGGTGTTCGTGCCGGTGTCGTTCCTGCCCGGCGAAAACGGCCGGCTGTTCCGCGAGTTCGGCCTGACGCTCGCCGCTGCGGTGCTGTTCTCGGCGTTGGTCGCGCTGACGCTGACGCCGATGCTCGCCTCGCGCCTGCCGCGCGAGGAGGACATGCGTCACGGCCGCTTCGCGCAAGCGGTCGAACGCTTCTTCGCGGCGCTCTCCGCGCAGTACGGCCGCCGGCTGCGCTCGCTGATGCGCCGTCCTTGGCTCATCGTCGCCTTCGTGCTCGCGCTGCTGCTGGTCGGCGCGCTCAGCTTCCGCAGCCTGCCGGCGGAGTTCGCGCCGGCAGCCGACGGTGGCCGCGTCATGGTGACCATCACCGGTCCCGAGGGCGCGAGCTTCGAGTACACCGAGGAATACGGCCGCAAGCTCGAGGAGATCGCGGCCAAGGAGCTCGAGAAGGGCGACATCCGCCGCGTCACGCTGCGCATCCCCGGCAGCTGGGACGGCGGTACCGGCTCGGTGAACTCCGCACGGCTCATCATCGCGCTCGTCGACTGGAGCGAGCGCAAGCGCTCGGCACAGGAGGTCGCGGCGTCGTTCCAGCGCGAGGCCTCGAAGTTGCCCGGCGTGCGCGCGAGCACCATGGCGCCCGGTGGCCTGCGCGGCGGCTGGAACGTGCCGGTGCAGGCCGTGATCGGCGGCCCCGACTACGAGCAGCTCGCCGAGTGGTCGGCGAAGATGTCGCGGCTCGCCGAGGAGAACCCGGGTCTCGTCGGCGTCGACGCGAGCTTCAAGCCGCGCAAACCGCAGATCCGCGTCGCCATCGACCGCGACCGCGCCGCCGACCTCGGCGTGTCGCTGCAGACCGTGGGCCGCACGCTCGAGACCATGCTCGGCTCGCGCATCGTCACCACCTTCATCGACCGCGGCCGCGAGTACAACGTGGTGCTGCAGGGCCGCCCCGACGAGCGCGCCACCGTCACCGACCTCACCAACCTGCAGGTGCGCTCGGACCGCACGGGCGAGCTCGTGCCGCTGTCGTCCATCGTGCAGCTCACCGAGACCGCGGGCGCGACGCAGCTCAGCCGCTTCGACCGCCAACGCGCGGTGGAGATCCGCGCCAGCCTCGCCGAGGGCTACTCGATGGGCGAGGCGATCAAGTGGTTCGAGGACACCGTCGAGCGTGAGCTGCCCGCGGGCGCGACGCTGATGTGGGATGGCGACTCCGCCGACTATGTGCGCAGCGGCGGCCAGATGTGGACGCTGCTGCTGTTCGCCGTGATCATCGTGTTCCTGGTGCTGGCGGCGCAGTTCGAGAGCTTCGTGCACCCGGCCATCATCATGGTGACGGTGCCGACCGCGTTGCTCGGCGCGGTGTTCGGTCTGCAGCTGCACGGCATGAGCATCAACATCTTCA
>Ga0315902_10004137_pt1 | contig 21200 bp, 16 predicted proteins | sample LakEriMetagenome_9_FD_203523 | JGI IMG/M metagenome (GOLD analysis project Ga0315902, IMG submission 203523) | Freshwater fungal communities from buoy surface, Lake Erie, Ohio, United States - Buoy 12 MA117 | ecosystem: Environmental > Aquatic > Freshwater > Lake > Lake biofilm | place: USA... | reverse complement strand
GTATGCACAAGCCAATGACCGCTGGGCGCTCGAAAGAAAGCTTTACCCGTACGTCTACGGCGACTTGGCCGGTTCCGCCGTATCGGAGACGCTGGGTTTTTTTCCTATCGGAACAGGGGCCACTCAGGTGGTTGCTCCCATCGCTCTGAGGGTCCTTGGTACCGGAGTCGGAAGGCTCACCGGATTTGCGAAAGTCCATGAACTTGAGGGGGAACGCGAAACCGCAGATGAGACCCCCTAGGGTGTCTCTAGGGGGCACAAAATAACCGGGATACAAAGCCGGATCGTAAACGCATGGCCAGAGCGGGGCTCAGGCCGCCTTGCGCTCCTGAGCTTTCGAAACCGGTTGCTCGGACTGTGCATCCGGATCGACGATTCGAAGTGCCGGTGGCAACACAGGAGTCTTGGACCCCAAGAGCTGGATCAATTCCGAAACCACATTCCGGGAATCCGGAGAGTGGATCCAAAGGCTGACCCCCAACTGCTGAATCCGAGAGATCTGGTTCTCTAGGCCGAGTAGTCGATGGGTCCAAAGAGCCGGCCATTGTCCGTCCAGGAGCCTTGAGAGTTCTCGCAAATTCGAGGCGCTGAATCCTTGTTCATGCGCTAGGGCCAAAATCGAATCCCGTTCGGTTTTGGATGCAAGCATCCTCTCTTTGGAGGACTCAATCTCCTGAGCCAACCGAGTCACATGCGAGGCATCCTCACGAAAATAAGCAGATCGCAATTCGCAAAGAAGGGACTCCCAATCCCTGAGCGTCGCGGTGAACTGATCCAACCAAAGGCCGATCCGAGAAACGATAACAGGTACCATATCCAATTCCGGGGTATGTGGAAACGAAGAGATGTTTCGAAGCTAGTTGCCGCGAAACATCTCACTGGTCGATTCGAAGTCTTCTGCGATCCGCAGCGACCTAGAAGTTGTAGCTGACGCCTAAATCGATACCGTGGAGGTAGTACGACTCGGTGTTGAATTTGTTAACCGGCGAGGTGACCGGAGGAGTGATGATCCCGAACACATCGACGTTGGTGTCGATTTGGCTCGCTGCCATGGCGACTTCGGGCAGAACCACCACGGTATAGCCGACCCCGAGTTGGAAGCGACCGATTTGGTATCGCAGCTTCGCATTCATTTCTGGAATGAATGTGAACGCATCGCGGGTCGTCGTTCCAATGTTGCTCGATTGGGTGAACAAACCTCGGTTCTGACGATCTGGCAAGCTAGGCAACGGTGGAATCTGCTCGTAGCTTCCGCTGATGTCGCTCGTCGAAGTCATGTTGCCCATGGCTACCTTGCCCATCAAACCCAATCCGAAACGCCCTCGGTTGATGTTCGATTGAAGCCCGATGTGACCACCATGGAACTCGTTCTTCGTCGAGAACCGATCGAAGATGGTCGTGACGGTCGTGACCGGTGGCGGAGCATCGGTCCATCCATCGACGATTCGAGATCGCAACTGGTAACCCGAATCGAGCCTCAGGAAGGTGTAACCACCGAGCAAGTCCACGCGATTGCAACGATCCCCCAAGAGCATGGCTCGAAGATAAAGATCGCCGGAGAACAGATCCAAGTCGTTCAAGACTCCGATTTCCCCGACGTTTCGACCGAAGGGTCCACGATCGAGGTTGACGATGTACGTGTCAGGTTGATTCAGCGAGGTGTTGAAAAAACCGATGCCTGTCGAGTTACCACCGTTGGTGATCACCTGCTCGGAGCTATCGGTGATCAACCCCCAAGCCCGTCCGCCAACCCCGTAGTTTTGGCAATCATCGAGCCACAGACCAAGATTGGCACGTGCACCGACGAGCATATCGGTTCCGAGCGGGTTGTCGTAACCCCCCAACAAAGGATTCGTTGGAAGTACCGTCGGGCTGCTACCCCCGAGAATCACCGGCGAGTTGGTCAGACCTCGGCCCCACCATAGAAGCGTGTCGGACTCGGCCCACCCGAGTCCACTGCCAGCGGCACCAGGTCCGCAGGCTCCGACGCCGCATGCGCCTCCGAGCCCGCTGAGAAGTCCGCCCGATCCACACGACCCACCCGTTCCACAGGAACCAGAGTCGCAGGATCCACCGAGCCCCAAGTGCCTCGCACCAAATACCTTGCTGCCCATGACCCGAGAGTCGCAACCGCTAGAGTCACAGCCCGGGGTCGTGCACCCTGGAGATGTACAATCCGAACCGCCCCGTACGGCCGGTGCCCTGGTGGCTCCCGTCGCAGGGTAAGTCGCTGTCGTCGGATAAGCTCCGCTGGCAACGCGGTCCGACGGGCTCTTCAATGCTGGAGCCTTGACCTCTCCAGCGTCCGAAAGCGATTGACTCGCTCCGGTTTGGGACTTGGAAACGCCCGCCGAATCGGCGATACGTCCTGCACTCGAGCGAGCTGCCTCGCTCAGAGCGTCTTGCCCGAAGGCAAAAGTCGGCCCTACTCCACACAGAGAGGCCACGATCAAGGTCAGAGTGGATCGATTGATTTTCATATTGTATTCTCGCTACGCGTTACCAAGCGCACCTTTCGAATCCTTGGATCGGCCGTCAGAGGCCTCAGCAAGGAAAAAAAACGGACATTAGGAACAATTTTCACAAAATACCCAGTCGTTACAAAATGCTATCTAAAGCCATTGAGCTCCCCTTCTCCGCCCCATCTACCGTCAAGACTTCCAGGAAAAGTCTCCAAAGTCCTCAACTAGGGCTAAATGCTCTCGTTTTGCTAGTTAAAATTGGCTCTGTATGAACGACAAACCGTCCTCCAATCCGGGAAAAGACATCCCGCTCCAACTCCCCTACCGACCGCACGTGGCCGCAGGCTGGAAAATCCCCGGCGTGGGGGCTTATAAGATCAATCAGTGGCTCAAGCAGGCCAGAGACGTCAACGGCTGGGAAGAAAACCGCAAAGCGCTCAGCGACCCGCAGCTCCGTAAAGAATTCTTGTCCTTGATCTACCGAGCCAAGAGTGGCGAGTCGCTCGAGACCCTTTTGCCCGAATGCTATTCGCTGGTCCGCGAAGCGGGTCGACGCAGGATGAACATGCGTCACTACGATGTTCAAATCTTCGGCGGCGTCTGCCTCTATCACGGCTGTATCGCCGAGATGCAGACGGGCGAAGGCAAGACGCTCACGGCGACCCTACCGCTGGTGCTTCACTCGATGCTCGGAAAAGGCGCTCACCTAGCGACCGTCAACGACTACCTAGCCCATCGCGACGCCGATTGGATGCGTCCGTTGTTCGACGCGTTGGGACTTAAAGTCGGGATCGTCTTGACCGATCACAACCAGGACCAGCGTCGCCAAGCTTACGGCTCGGATATCACGTATGGCACGGCCAAGGAGTTCGGCTTCGATTTCTTGCGAGACCGATTGCTCATGCGCGCCCAGGGCCGCAACGTGAATGACTTTCTGGGAGCAGGGTCCAACGAGCGCTGGAGTTCGGCAGGTGAGCAACCGGTCCAACGCGGGATGCACTTTGCCTTGGTCGACGAAGCCGACAGTATTCTCATCGACGAAGCCCGAACGCCGCTGATCATCGGATCGCTAGGAGACGAAGCCCGCGAGGCGGTCATCGCGTCGTTCCGTTGGGCTGCCGAGCACGTATCGGCATTTGTCTATCAAGAAGACTACACCCTTGAGGAAGACAGTCGCAAAGTCGAGCTGACCTCCAAAGGCCGACAGCACGTCCGAGCCCTTCCCCGACCCGACCAGATACGCACCGTCGCCCTTGTGGATCTTTACGAATACATCGAGCGGGCCATCCGAGTTCTTCGCGACTACCATTTGGATCGCCAATACGTGGTCCGCGATGGTGAGATTGTCATCGTCGATGAATTCACCGGTCGGCTAGCCGAGGGTCGAAAGTGGCGAGACGGGATCCACCAAGCCGTCGAGGCCAGTGCGGGCGTCGAGGTTTCGGTCCCGACGGGCCAAGCGGCCCGCATCACTGTCCAAGACCTATTTCTTCGCTACAAGTACCTTGCGGGGATGACCGGTACGGCCGCGACGAGCGCTGGGGAACTTCGCAAAATCTATCGCACGCCAGTGCTCCAAGTCCCGACGAATCGCCCCCCCCAACGCAAAAAACTTCCAGACATCGTCTGCAAAGACATGATGGAAAAATTCGAACGCATCGTTCAAGAAGTCCACGAGGTGCATTCGATTGGACGCCCTGTGCTCATCGGCACGCGATCGATCGACAAATCGAATATCCTTGCAAGCATGTTGCGCCAGCAAGGCATGAAAGTTCAAATCCTCAACGCCAATGAAATCGAACGTGAGGCGGAAATCGTCGCACTCGCAGGGGAACAAGGACAAATCACCGTCGCGACCAACATGGCTGGGCGAGGTACGGACGTTAAGCTGCGCGATGAGGTCCGAGCCATCGGAGGCATGATGGTCATCTGTACCGAATTGCACGACGCGGCCCGTATCGACCGCCAGCTCATCGGACGTTGCGGACGCCAGGGGGACCCAGGCACTTACCGTCAATACCTAGCCATGGACGACGAAATCCTCCGAAACGGCTTTGGCCTGAAACCCTCCGAGAAATACAAACTCATGGGCGAGCAAGGACGATACAGCGACTCGATGGCACCCCTTTTCCGAAAAGCCCAGCGAAAAGTCGAGCGCAAACACTTCCGAGATCGCATGGCGCTTCTTTATCACGAGAAAGAACGGACTAAAATCCAACGAGACATGGGCCAGGACCCTTATTTGGATACCGCCGAGTAATCGAACCGCTCAGTGAATCGAACCGATGCAGAGATGACCAAAACACAAGAATTCACTGCCATCGATTTAAACCGCGTGAGCCTCCGTCGAGGGGTCCAGCAGATCATCCCTCCCCCAGCATTGTTGCTCCCTCAGTTTTTTCTCGGCCCGGAGAATCAAGCCCTCGAGGAACTCTTTTCCGGGCTCTCGATCGCCGGTTTGAGCTCCCTCTCGCCGGTGGTCCTCTTCGGCCCAAACGCGGCTGGCAAAACCACGCTCGCCCACGAGCTCTTATGGAGATGGTCGCGCGATGGGAACCAACGCAAACTCACACTCACCAGCGGTACGGAATTCGGACGGGCCTTGCAGCGTGGGATCAAGGCCGACGATATGGCGCGCTTCCGACTGATCCATCGACAGTGCGACGGACTTCTGATCGATAACCTTCACGAGTTGGCCACCAAGCCTGCGGCGCAAGCCGAACTGATCGCCATCCTCAAGGACGCCGAGGAGGCCTCGCGTTTGGTCGTCGTGACCTGCCCTGAGCTGCCTCGATTGCGTTCGGGACTCCAGCCCGGACTCCAAAGCTTGCTGGCCGCAGGGCTGAGTGTTCCGGTCCAACTGCCCGGACCGGCCGCGCGCCGAGCGATCGCCGGAAACCTTCTGGCCGAAATCGCACCGGAAATATCCCATGAGGACATCCGCAAGTTCTGCTCGCGGATCCAAGATCAGCCGACGGCCGTGCAGCTAAAAGGGCTATTGCACCGTTGGGTCGTACAGCGCCAAGCCGATTCGCTTGCCAAACTCCCACTGCTAAAAAACGCTTCCCAAAAAACAGCCACCCCTCGTCAATCGGCCCTCAAGCAAATCGAGAAAATCGTCAGCGCAGGGGCCTCGAAAGTCACCTGCAAAGAGCTGCTCAAGCTCGTCGCCAAAGAGTTTCAGCTTTCGCTCGATGCCCTGACTGGACCCTCCCGAAAATCTGGGGTCGTCCGCGCACGAGGCTTGGCCATGCTCATGATGCGGCAATTGACGGACGAATCCTTTGAGGCCATCGGCAACCACTTCTCCGGGCGCGATCACACAACCGTCATGCACTCGTGCAAAAAGACCGAAGGGGATCTTGCCATCGACTCCGAACTGAGCCGAATCTATGACCGTATCAAACAGCGGTATCCTTCCAACACGTCGCGCTGATCGAGCATCTATTTCCAGCTACTTCCTTTTTCCAGCTACTTGCTTTCCACTTAAAAATTCCTCATGAAACCAACGACCATGAAACGATCGAGCCTATCGTTACGCAAAGCTTTCTTTTGGGCTCTAGCAAGCTTTACTGCCGCCGGTGGGGCCGGGCTCGGCGCCAAGAGAGCTTGCGGCCAGCAAAGCGCGATGGACCCTGCTCGGTTCGAAAAGTCGGTAGTCGTCGATGGACTGACCCAACCCATGGAGATGGCGATCGCCCCAGACGGGACGATTTATCTGATCGAATTGGCAGGGAAGATCAAAGCGATCGAACCCAAGAGTCGGCAGGTCCAGACCATCGGCTCGTTGAAAGTAACCACCGAGCAAGAGAACGGATTGATCGGCATCGCCTTGGATCCTCGTTTTGCCCAGAACCGCTGGGTATATCTGCAATACTCGCCCCCGGATTTTTCAGGCCAGCACATCAGCCGCTTTACGATCGCCGCCGATGGCTCGCTGGATCTCCAGAGCGAAAAGCTTCTGATGAAGTACCAAGAGCAGCGGCAGGAGTGTTGCCACCATGCGGGCTCTATGGAATTTGGTCCCGATGGCTGTCTGTACATCGGCACCGGGGACAACACCAACCCGTTTGGAGATTCCCAAGGCTTTGCACCGATCGACGAACGCCAAGAGAAAAGTGCCTTTAACGCGCTGCGGACCAGTGCCAACACCAACAGTTACAACGGCAAAATCCTTCGGATTCGCCCCAACGACGATGGGACCTACAGTATCCCCGAAGGGAACCTGTTCCCCAAAGATGGCTCGGCCGGTCATCCGGAGATCTACGTCATGGGATGCCGAAATCCATGGCGATTGAATATCGACCAACGCACCGGATTTCTTTACTGGGGGGATGTCGGGCCCGATGCCGGTGGCGATGGTCCCCGGGGGCCACGCGGGTACGACGAATTCAATCAAGCTCGCAAGGCAGGCTTCTTCGGCTGGCCTCTTTTCATCGGCAACAATCGACCTTATCTCCAAGTCGACTTCAGTTCCGGCGCGATCGGCAATGCATTCGATCCGTCCAAGCCGGTCAACTTTTCGAAGTTCAACACCGGCCTCAAGGAACTCCCGCCCGCCCAACCGGCCTGGATCTACTACCCAGGGGGTGAGTCCAAGGAGTTCCCGGCTTTGGGCACCGGAGGCCGCACGGCCTGCGCAGGTCCAACGTATGCCTACGATCCAGATTTGAAATCGCCTACGAAATTCCCAGCTCCGATGGATAAGACCGTCTTTATCTATGAGTGGTCCAGGAATTGGATCGTGGCCGTCAAGCTCGATGATGACTCGAACATCGAGTCGATGGAGCGGTTCATGCCCAACGAAAAATTCGTTCGACCCATCGATTTGCAATTCGACAAAAGCGGTTCGCTCTACGTTATCGAATACGGGGAGACCTGGGGAGTCAATCCCGATGCGAAGCTCGTGCGGGTCGATTACCAAGCCGGCAATCGGACTCCGCAGGCAAGGATTTCGCAGGCCGAAGGTCCAGCCGCCAATCGCGCCGGCAAAGAGCCCCTGACCATTGCGTTTTCCGCCGAGCCCTCGACCGATAAAGACCGCGACCCGTTGCTCTTTACTTGGACCAAAGTCAACTCTGCTGACGCAGCCGATCGCGTGGCCATCGGGACCGGTCCAACGATCGAGCACGTCTTTAAAGAGCCTGGAGTCTACAATGTCGAAGTCAAAGTCGAAGATCCGCAAGGAGCATCCACAACGGCGGTTGTACCCGTCATCGTCGGCAATTCCGTCCCGACGATCGCATTTGTCAGTCCCCAAGACGGCGATTTCTTCGACGCGGGCGAAAAGCTTACCTATCAGGTCACCGTGACGGATCAAGAAGATGGTAGTTCCGACGAGAAGGTCGTCAATTCAACCGATCTGGATAATCTCGACGCCTCGGCGCCCGATCGCGTCAGCATCCAAGCCAACCTTTTGGCCGGCGGAACCACGACGGTCAACGAAGAGGCATTGCCCGTGGGCTTAAAGCTCATGCGATCGAGCGATTGTTTCAATTGCCACGCACTCGACCGAGCCATCGTCGGACCCTCCTTCTTGGATATCGCCAACAAATACCGAGGCCAAGCCGCAGCCATGGAGCTATCGATCGAAAGGGTGCTCAAAGGTTCGACCGGGGTATGGGGCAAGGTCGCCATGCTGCCGCATGCTCAGCACACACGTCAGGAGGTCACGCAAATGGTCTCTTGGGTCTATGCCGCAGAGCCCGATCCGACAAGCCAAACCATCCGTGGGATGCGTGGCCAAATCGAGCTTGCTCAAAAGCCCGAGAATCATGGCGCGGCGATTCGATTGACGGCTCGCTATGCAGACCTGGGAGCCCCCTCGCTCCCGTCGATGACCGGATACCAATCGATCGAGTTGAAGCCTCGGCTTCGAGAAGCCGAACGGGCCGACCAGATCGTCCGCATGAGCGAGCTTGCCGGAAACAAAGCCGGTCAGGGTAAGTTCCTCGGGGCGATCGACCACGGGTCGTACTTCGTGATCAAGAACGTGCGGCTCGATCAGGTCCGCTCGCTGCAATTCCGCGTATGCTCGGCTGGCGCCGGTGGAGAGATTTGGGTCCACCAAGGATCGATCGACGGCCCGGTGATCGGCAAGATGCGCGTCGACGTCAACGGCGATTGGGATGGCTGGTACGAGCGTTCGATGCCGATCGAGCCGACAGTCGATCGAGCCGATTTGGTTTTCGAGGCGATCAACCCTCAGAATCGAGGCGGATTGATGAATATCGATTCGGTGCGTTTCGACCGCTAGAAAAACATTCGAGCCTCCCATTCGGGCTCGTCCTGGCGGAGGCGGAACTTGCCGCTAGAGCTTCTCGATCAGCGATTGCAGGACCGCTTGGACTTCTCTCGGCGCTTCTTCCATGACGTAATGACCGACGTCTGGAAGCTCATGCGCGATGGCATTAGGCCAAGCCTTCTGCAATCGCCGCAGGCATTCGGGCCGAAAACACCAGTCCTTCATCCCCCAGACGCAATGGATCGGCAGATGCCCCAACCTGGGCAGCTCCCGTTCGAGCTGGGCAAGCACCTGGTAAGTCCGATGAGAACGACTCAGCGGGATGTCCTTGACGAACGTATCGATACCCACCCGATTCGACGGGGAATCGTACGGTGCAAGCAATCCAGCTTGCACGCTCGGATCGAGGCGAGGCAATCGATCGATCGCCATGCGAGTCGCAGCCAGGGCAAATGCATTGAGGTACCGCATGGCAAAGCTCCCTAAAACGGGGATGCGGCAGGCTCGGATGCGCCAAGGCACATAAGGGGGTGGAAACGCCCCGGTGTTGAGGACAACGATCCCAGCGATTTTATCGATGCGCTTCAGGGCCGCACCCAGTCCGATCGCACCTCCCCAATCGTGAACAACCAGGACGATCCGCTCCAGTTCCAACGCATCGAACCACTGAACCAGATTGGCGGTGTGTTGCTCTAGGCAATAGTCGTATTGCTGAGGTTTGTCGCTCAAGCCGCACCCGATGTGGTCGACGGCCAGGACCCGGTGGGTCTTCGAAAAATGCTCGGCGATCGATCGGTAGTAAAAGGACCAAGTCGGGTTGCCGTGGACGGCAACGATGCAGGGTTTCTCTTTGGCCTGGCCGTCGCTAGGAGCCTCATCGAAGTAATGCATCCGAAGCGGTTCGGATCCTGCGCGCGTATTGCGCAAGGGCGCATCGAGTTGAAGGTAATGTGGCTCGAACGCGTAGAGCCTTTTCCAATCCGCATCGGCTAAAGACATCTAGGAAGGCACCGCGTAGGAGGATAGATTGACGTTGGCCGAATTGGAATGCGGAATGCTCAGGAGACTCGAATGTCTTCGAATTCTCGAAGTTTATAGGGGAAACCGACATAGTCGAGGACTTTGCACAGACCGCGAAGGGCCACGCCAAAGCCATCGGGCCCACTGAAGCCTCCGAACTGCCCTCCCCCTTTGACGTGGGGCTCCAGGTCGATAAACAGGCCGGGAATCCCCCGGGCTCGGAGTCGTTCGACGAGTTCCGGATAGTTGGTCATCAGGTCGCGGAAGATCGCTTCGTGCCCCGAATCGCCTAGATTGGCCGGTACAAAGGCCTTGAGGGACTCCTCGTCGACGTGGCTCGATGCGTTGCTGGGCTTTTTGTAGTCTTTGACATGGATCCAACCCAAGCCAGGTTTCATGGCAAGGTACTCCTCGAAGACTTCGTCGGTCGACATGCCTTGGCATACAAGATTCGCACCGTCGAAAACCAGGACCAGGGCCGGATGGGCCACTGCGCTGTGGACCTTGGCAAGCAGTTTGCCGGTCTGACCGACCAAGTTGGCTTCGACCTCCAAGCCGTAGGTCAGACCGTAGGAGTCGCACAGCCGTGTGATTTGACCGATTTGATCGATCGCTTGGGGAAGGTGCGCGTGCGGATCGGTCCCTTTGGGATGGTAGAAGGAGAACCCGCGGATGAGTTTGCAATCGAATTGGTTTGCAAGATCGCAAGCTCTTCGTACATCCTTTTGAAGGTAATCCTGGAACGGGACAAAGCGGTTGTTGGTCCCGTCCTCGACGTCCAGGAGTTTGACCTTACCGATCGGCGAGCCGATGCTCGAGACGCTCAGACCGTACTCTTTTTGCAAGTTCCGGATGTTCTCGATCCCCTGGGGGTCGAGTTGCATCACATTTTGGATCCCAGCCCCCGTACCCGCATCGATGAATCGAAGCGTGTAGTAGCGAAGCCCCAAGGCAGCAAAGGCGCAGAACTGCTGCATGGCCGTCTTTTGGTTGGCAGCTTCGTCGGCCAATCCACCCAGGAGCAGGGGAGCAAGGTTCGGGTGTTGCATGATTCGCGTCGGCCCTATGGATAAATGCCCGTTGGATGAATACCAGTCGTTGACTAAACGGATTGAGTGTGCGAGACAGTGATCGTCGAGGTGATCCCGCCGCGTGCTCCCCAGCGACTTTCGAGGGTCGCGCTGCGTGGTTTGACGACCTCGAGGAAGTCATCGAAAATTCGGTTCGTCACGTTTTCGTAGAAAATCCCCTCGTTTCGGAACTTTTGCAGGTAGAGCTTGAGGCTTTTGAGCTCGACGCATTTTCTATCCGGAACGTAGCGGAAAACGAGCGTACCGAAGTCCGGTTGGCCGGTTTTCGGGCAGATCGAAGTGAACTCGGGGCAAAAGATTTCGATGGTATACTCTCGGTCTGGGTAAGAGTTATCGAAGCACTCGAGTTGGTCGGCAAAAGGTGTTCCTGGCACGGTGATGGATTCTGGGGTAAAAACTGGATTGAATATGGAATGAATTTGCAAAGGCCTCGTCCGGATCGGCTCACAAGGACTTGGAGTATCTTAGCAATCCCCGCAAAATACAACAGATCGAGCCGATTTTGCCTCGCGATTTTTTAGCCTCGCGCTTTACCCAAATGGGGCTCAAGACCGAAGTCTCCAAATTTTTACGCAAGCCTCCGCGGCCAACCCAAGAAACGAGTTGTTGATTGATCAGGATTTCCGAGATTTTCCAGAGCGTTCAGGGAGAAGGGTTCCTCACCGGGACTCCGAGCATCTTCGTGCGCACCAGCGGCTGCAACCTGCGATGCTGGTTCTGCGATACCCGATACGCTTCCTGGGAACCCGAAGGGGACTCTTACGAGGTCGAGGAAATACTGCGCAAGATCGATGTGTTTCGGGGCGAGCATGTGGTGATCACCGGCGGTGAGCCGATGATCTTCGAGGCGCTCGGAGAGCTCTGCAAGGAACTCAAGCAGCGCGGTAAGCACATCACGATCGAGACGGCAGGAACACTCGATGGCCAAGTCGATTGCGACCTTTGGTCGATCAGTCCGAAACTGAGCAATTCCAGCCCCATCGATTACATTGGCGAGGCCTGGGTTCGCAAGCACGAAGCGGTCCGCTATGCACCTAAGGTCGTCGAATCGCTGATGTCCAAGGGGGATTATCAGTTGAAGTTCGTTGTCGGATCGATCCTCGATGCCGAGGAAGTCCTCGAGTATCTGTCGCACCTGCGGAAATGGGATCGACATCGCGTGATGCTTATGCCACGAGGAATCCATACCGAGGAGCTCGATATCCAATTGAGCTGGCTGGCCGACTGGTGCAAAACGCATGATCTGAGGCTGTGCGATCGTCAGCACATCCGTTGGTTTGGCAATCGTCGGGGAACTTAATCGGTGTACCTAAATGGGAATACCTAACCGGAGAGTGTGACTTGGGTACGACACGCGCTTGGCTTTTTGTCCTGCTTCTGATGCCCGTGGCATTGCTGAACTACCTCGATCGCCAAATGATGGCGACGATGCGAGATTCGGTCATCGAATCGATCCCCGAGTTTAGCAGTTCAAAGAATCCCCAGGAGATGTGGGGGATCATGCTCGGCCAGTTCAAGTGGGTCTATGCGTTTTTCAGTTTGGTCGGTGGTGCGATCGCCGATCGATTTTCGCGTCGCTGGACGATTTGCGCAAGCCTGTTCGCTTGGTCTGCGATCACTTGGTGGACTGGCCACGTCCAGTCGTATCAAGAGTTGCTTTGGGCTCGATCGCTCATGGGGGTAAGCGAGGCGTTTTATATCCCTGCGGCCTTGGCTTTAATTGCCGACTACCACCCCGAGGCGACGCGCTCGCGTGCCGTCGGGCTCCATCAGATGGCGATCTACCTGGGTGTCATCTGCGGGGGGTTTGGAGGGTACGCTGCGAGCCATTACGGTTGGCGCTGGGCGTTTATTACCTGCGGTATCATCGGGATGCTCTATGCCCTCCCCCTGGCGATGCTACTACGCGATTCACCAAAGATTTTAGGTCTCGATTCGGATAGCTTGCACTCGGATTCCAAGTCCTCTTGGGCATCGAGTTTCCTGACGCTCCTAAGGAATCCCTCCTTTCTTTTGCTCGTCGCTTACTTCACCCTTCCTGCGATGGCAGGTTGGGTGGTTCGCGATTGGATGCCCTCGATTTTGAAGGAACGTTTCGGGCTAGGCCAAGGAGCCTCCGGGGTCACCGCGACGTTGTATTGGCAACTCGCAGCGATCGTCGGAGCGAGCCTCGGCGGGATACTCGCCGATCGCTGGATGCGCCGGACCGAGCGCGGCAGAATCTACGTCAGCGCGCTGGGTATGGCGATGATCGTTCCTGCGATCTTTGGTGTGGGCAATGCACACGATGTGATGATGGCCGCCGGTTTCTTGATCCTCTTTGGCCTTGGCTGGGGTTTTTTCGATTGCAACAACATGCCGATCCTCTCGCAAATCGTAGGTGCAAATCACCGCGCGACCGGTTACGGGATCATGAACTTCGTGAGCATCAGTTTCGGCGGATTAGCCGATTGGGGATTCGGTCGACTCCAAGACGCCAAAGTTCCTCTGAACGTAAGTTTCGGCTTGTTCGCATTGCTTGCGATCGTCTCGATAGGTTTGGTCTTGCGCATCCAAGTTCGGTCTCGCGATGCGCAGGAAAGCCCATGGCAATGACCCCTTGGAAACGCATTTAGAAAAGGCATTTTTGAACATGGAATTCCAACGTTTGCTCGGCCTTGTCGCCGCAGTGCATACTCCGATGCACAAGGACGGGGCCATCGATCTCGAGGCGATCGAACGCCAAGCCGAATTCATGATCTCTCGTGGAATCTCAACGGTGTTCGTCGGGGGAAGCACCGGCGAGAGCCACTCGCTGAGCCTCTCGGAACGCTTGGCGCTGGCCGAGCGATGGAGTCACGTTCGCCGAGGTAGCCCATTGCGATTGGTCGTTCATGTCGGCTGCAATTGCTTGTCGGATGCCAAGCATCTGACGGAGCATGCACAAGCCATCGGCGCCGATGCGGTGTCGGCTCTGTCTCCGAGTTACTTTAAGCCTCGGTCGATGGAACTGCTCATCGAGTCCTGCGCACAGATCGCAGGCGCTGGGCCTCAGTTGCCCTTTTACTTCTACGATATCCCAGTGCTCACGGGCGTGCAGTTTTCGATGCCCGAGTTTTTGACAAAGGCATCCGAGTCCATCCCGAACCTTGTCGGATTGAAATTCACCAACTCGGATCTGGCCAGCTACCTGCGCTGCTTGACGCTCCACGAAGGACGCTGGGATGTGCCATGGGGGATCGATGAGCATCTGCTGGGAGCTTGGGCCACCGGAGCGCAAGGCGCCGTAGGAAGCAGCTACAACTTTGCCGCACCGATCTATCAGAGAATGATCCGCGCACTGGAGGCTGGGGATTGGGAACAAGCCCGTCGGGAGCAACTCCACAGTGTTCAACTGATCGAACTTCTGGCTAGCTATGGATACATCGCTGCAGCCAAAGCGACCATGGAATATCTCGGAGTTCCCGTCGGTCCACCCCGATTGCCCAACGGCTCGCTGAGCCAAGAGAGCAAACGAGCCCTCTTCGGGCAACTGGAATCCTACCGGCTGGTTTAAATCCCGTGGACATAACCTCGGGGTTGCAACTGCATGACGCCCCGTTTGTTGCGGGACCATAGCCCGGTTCGACTGACGAAAGTTCCGATGACCGTCAGTGGGACTCCGTCGACCTCGGAAGGCAACTCGGAAATCTTCGCCGGATCGACCGCCATGAGCAATTCGAAGTCTTCACCATCGCCGATCGCATGCTCCAATGGGCTCTGTCCACTGGTCTGGGCCGCTTCGATCGCCGCATTGCTGATCGGGATTAGGTCTAGGTCGACTTCGGCCCCGCAGCGGCTAGCGACGGTGATGTTCAGCAGATCGACTCCGAGACCATCGCTGATGTCGGTGGCCGCTTGGACGATCCCCAACGGATAGAGTGCTCGTGCGAGCTTCAGGCGAGGCTCAAAGTCCAGGTGTTTGCCGAGAAGGCTCCCTCCTAGATGGCCGCTGACGACGATTTTGTCCCCAGGCCGTGCTCCGCTCCGGAGCCAACTCCCCTGGGCTCTGGCTGTTCCGATGGCGGTCAAATGGACCACCAAAGGTCCGTCCCACACGTTGGTGTCCCCTCCTCCGATCGCGACGTTGTGCTCCTGGCAGGCTTGGCAGACTCCTTCGTAGATTTCCGCTCCGAGGCGATCGGCATGGGTGCGAGGTAGGCACAAGGACAGAAAGACCGCCGCGGGTTCTGCGGCCATGCTGGCAAGGTCGCTGAGGTTCACGCCGACGAGTTTTCTCCCGACAGCCAGCGGACCGCATTCCTGGAGAATAAAGTGGGTCCCCTCGCAGAGCGAATCGGTCGTCACGACCCAATCGGACCCGTCGGAGGCCATCAGGGCGCAGTCGTCGCCGATACCGAGTTTGATTTTGGGTAAGCGCATTGCGCGCTGTTTAGCCCAAGCGATAAAGCCGTGTTCCATGGGAGCTAAACCCCAGCAGTTTGGGAGTCGGCGAAGCGTTCGTTTAGGAGTCGGCAAGTGCTGGCAATCCCTGCCGGATCGATACCGATTTCGGCGAGCAGTTCGTTGCGGTCCCCGTGCTCGATGAAGCGATCGGGAATTCCGAGGATCCGCAGGATTCGGGTGTCCCAACCGTTTTGGCACGCCGCTTCGAGGACTGCCGAACCGAAACCGCCGGCTAATGCTCCTTCTTCGACCGTCACGACGAATCGGGATTCTTCGAAGACTTTCGCGAGCATGCCGAGATCTAAAGGTCGAATGAAACGGGCATTGATGACGGTCACATCCAAGCCTTCGGCGCTGAGCAAGTCGGCCGCCGTGAGGGCTTGTTGAAGCATCGCTCCGATGGCGATGATGGTTCCATCGCGTCCTTTGCGGAGTATCTCGGACTTGCCCAACTCGATCGGTTGTTTGGGGCGTTCGAAGGCCAGAGCGCTGGTCTTGGGATATCGGATCGACGTTGGGCCGGGTTGCTTGAGTGCAAACTCGAGCATGGGCTCGACCTCGGTCGAGTCCCCGGGAGCCATCATCACGATGTTCGGGAAAACACGTGTATAGCCGATATCGAATAGGCCGTGGTGGGTCGGGCCATCTGGACCGGTCAGGCCGGCTCGGTCCATCATCAAGACGACGGGCAAGTTTTGCAACGCGACTTCTTGGAAGATCTGATCGTAGGACCGCTGCATGAAGGTGCTGTAGATAGCGACGATCGGACGCAGACCGACCTTGGCTTGGCCAGCCGCAAATGCCACCGCGTGAGATTCGCAGATACCGACATCGAAGAAGCGTTTGGGGAACTCGTCGCGCACCGGTTCGAGTTTGTTGCCCTGGCACATCGCAGCGGTCATGATCGTCACGCGCGGGTCGACTCGCATCTGGCTTGCGATGGCGTCCCGAGCGTAATTGGTGAAGGCGGGTTTCTCGCCGATCGATAAGACGCGAGGAGATCCGTCCTCGTCTTCGAAGGCCGGTGGTGTGTGGAAATAGACCGGATCGTCCTCGGCGGGCTTGTACCCCCTGCCCTTCTCCGTGACGACGTGCAAGAGCGTCGGTCCCGGCTGGTCCTTGACCATCTCAAGGTATTTTCGCAGGAGACGAATATCGTGTCCATCGATAGGCCCGATGTACTTGAATCCGAATTCCTCGAAAAGCATGCCCCCGACCATACCCGCCTTGACCCCCTCTTTGACTTGGGCCAAGAGTTTCTCGGTCGGATCGCCGAGCACTGGGACCCTATTGAGGATCTTGGCGACTTCTTGTTTGAGACCGGTGTAGAAGGGGTTGGTTCGCAAGCGATCGAGGTAGTTTGCCAAGGCACCGACGCGAGGACAAATCGACATTTTGTTGTCGTTGAGCACGACGATCAAATCTTTGTTCAACTCCCCTGCGTTGTTCATGGCTTCAAAGACGATTCCCGAGGGAAGCGCTCCGTCGCCGATGACCGCGATGCTTTTGCGGCGTTTTTGATCCATCAGATCGTCGCCAGACTTAAGCCCCAGAGCCGTCGAGACGCTGCAGCCTGCGTGTCCGGTCATGAACAAATCGTAGGGGCTCTCCTGGGGGTTGGGGTAACCCATGAGTCCACCGCGTTCGCGGATCGAGCGAAACTGCTTGTAGCGGCCCGTGATCAATTTGTGAGGATAGATCTGATGGCCGGTATCCCAGATCAACCGATCGAACTTAAAGTCAAAAACACTGTGAAGGGCCAGGCAAAGCTCGACGACCCCGAGGTTGGAGGCAAAGTGGGCCGTTCGGGTGGCGAGCAAATTGCAAAGCACATCCCGAATTTCCAGAGCCATCTGGTCGAGTTGCTCGACGCTCATGGTTCGGAGCGGATCGGCCGAATCCAGTTGTGAGAGTAGAGGGTGGGACGCCATCAACTATGCCTTTCGAGTATATACTTCGCAATTTGTCGGAGGCCCTCGGCGCGTTCCTCAAAGGGTGCCAAGGCCGCCAAAGATTCAGCCACCCAACGTTCGGCCATGTCTCGGCTCTTTGCCGTACCATAGACGCTTGGAAAGGTCAGTTTACCCCTGGCGGCGTCTTTGCCGGTCGCTTTTCCAGTTTTCTCGAAAGTCGACTCGACATCCAGGAGATCATCGACGATTTGGAATGCAATTCCGATCCCACGCCCGTAGGTGGCCAAGGCCGAGCGGGTGGTTGACGGAGCTTGAGCAGCGATCGCACCTAGAAGCACCGAGGCTTCGATCATCGCGCCGGTTTTGCGACGATGAATAGAACTGAGGCGTACCTCAGGCGATTGGGCTTCGGGGCTCGCCAAGTTCCCTCGGGGGCGCATCTCCGATCGATTTTCTTCGAGAAGATCGTCCATCTGACCGCCGACCATGCCTCGGATCCCTGAGGCCCAAGCCAGTGTTCGGCAACTTTCGACCATCGCCTGAGCCGATTGATCGGCTTGGACGATCGACTCGAAGGCCATCGGCTGGAGGGCATCTCCGGCGAGTATCGCCGTGGCCTCATCGAACTGCTTGTGGCAAGTCGGTCGCCCTCGGCGCAGCTCGTCGTCATCCATCGCCGGCAAATCGTCGTGGATGAGCGAATAGCAGTGAATCATCTCCAAAGCGCAGGCATTGCCGAAGGCTTGCTCGATCGGAGCTCCGGAAGTCTCGCAGGCCAAAAGGCACAGTACCGGTCGAAGACGCTTGCCGGGGGCAAGGAGCGAATACTCGACGGCCTGTACCAGTCGTTGTGGGGAGTCTTTGGCAAATCGGTCCAAGCAATCCCGCAACTGCGAGTCGATGCGGGAGCTGAGCTCACCCCATCGGGCCTGGAGGGAATTGGGCTCCATGACATTTTTGGACTCGCAGACGCTTTTGGGCTCGCTTCGTCGAGTGGAAGTGGGGGAATCGGAAATAATTACGTTCCTGCAAGGATAAGTCGAGCCGTTCTTGTGTCTCGTCGGCTAGGAAAGATTACCAAGTTGTCCGATTGTAGCTTAACCAAACGTAGGGAAAAGAACGCTGAGCGCAAGGAACGGAAAATCGATCCGACCTCGCCGATCCGCATTACCGTCAGGATCGATTCTTTCGGGCTTTTGCGTCCCAACATCCCCCAAGCCGACGGCAGAACGTTCAAGTCGCTCGGATTTAGAGTAAATAATGCGTTCCGACGGTGCTCTGAGTCCGAAACCCTAATACAATCCAGGGGTTGTATCGCTAGGCTCATGCACTCGACGGGTCGCGAAAAAGGAAAGATGCCATGAAAAGAATTATTTGCCGTTGGTTTGGATGGATGATGCTCGTCGGAGGAACCATCGCGGGTTCGAATGGTCTAGCCCTAGGTCAATTTGGCGGTGGCGGAGGTGGAGGCTTGGGTAGCCTTGCAGGTCTCCTCGGTGGGCTAGGTGGTGGCGGCGGCTTCGGGCAAACCGGTGGCTTCGGGCAGCAAACGGGCGGATTTGGACAGCAAACCGGCGGCTTCGGGCAGCAAACGGGCGGATTCGGACAGCAACAAGGTGGATTTGGCCAGCAGGGTGGCTTCGGCCAGCAAGGCGGCTTCGGGCAGCAGGGCTTCGGGCAAACCGGCGGATTCGGCGGAGCTTCGGGCGGTCGAACTCTCCCAGGCCGATTCGGTGGAGCGGGGATTTCCGGAGGAACTGGAATTCTTCCCGATTACCTGAGCCAACCATTGCCAGGAGGAGTCGGCGGCGCTGCGGTCTTCGGAATCGGGCCTTCGAGCAACGCCGGTGGCGGTGGGTTCGGCGGCGGGATCGGAGGCCTAGGCGGGGGACTCGGTGGACTCGGCGGCGGGGGACTCGGTGGTATCGGTGGACTTGGCGGACTCGGAGGCGGTTTAGGCCGCAATCAAGCCGGTCGCGGGAATCAAGGCCAAGGAGCCAAAGGTAGTTTTCGAGCGACCGTTCGTCCCGACATCCCTGTCGATAGCCAACGCGTCGGGAATCTTTCCGGGCAACTCCAAAACCGCATGTCTCGCGTTCCGCTCCCCGAACGATTGCGGGGAGCGAAAGTTTCCATTGAGGACGGCCAAGTCGTCCTGCGTGGCAACGTCTCTAACGAGGCGGATAAGCGGATGATGGAGCGACTGATTCAGCTTGAGCCTGGGGTGAACTCGGTTCGGAATGAACTGGACGTGGCACCACCGAGAGCTGAGCAAACCCCGGTAGGGACTGCCCGTTAGTCATCTGAGCTCCGATTCCAACGCCCGTAATCGTACTTCCCTGCATCGGCGAGATCGGCAGGTGGAACCCCGGGGCTGACGTCGCGACTTGTCCCACCGGGACTCTCGTCTCGGTGATGGTCATCTGGCCATTCTCAAAGTTCTCAGCAGTAGGAATCGGAAGCGGAGTGGCTTGCGATTGCTGAATCTGCTGGAGCAACTCGTTGGCTTGCTCAGCCGACAGGACCGGTTTGGTAGGATAATTCCTAGCCGGATATTGGATCGTCGTGGTTCGCTGGGCAGGATCTCGTGGTGCTTGCCCCGGAATCGCCTGCCCCGGAATCGCTTGCCCCGGAATCACCTGTCCGGGTGTGGTTCCAGCAGGGACGCTGCTGGTGTGCGAGGCTCGCTGCACTCCGTTTTGCGTGGAGGCTTGAATGACCCGTTGCTCCCCCTCAGGAGAAACAACCCCAGGCAGCAAAACGGTCGCCGCGTTGCCCCGAAGCACTGGACCATCCTTGGTCTTGAAGGTCGGGATCAGCATGATCTTCTTTTGTGTACCGGGAGCCGCGTCCCATGGGATCCAAATGCTGTAGGAAGCTCCCAGTTCGCTTTCGGAAAAATGGGTGGTGAACTGCTCGGCCGTAAAGCGGAACCGCTTGTCAGCCGATTCGATCGAGGAACCATCGTGGCTGCGGTTGGTATCGTCGAACCCGTAAACGGTCAACTCACCCTCGACCGGAATGGCTTGGCTCTTCTCGTTGTAGAAGTACAACCGTCCGCCAAATCCTCTCGTCGGTGGCTTGCCTTCTTTGGTGAAGATATCGTAGGTCCAAGTGACATTGATGCTCTGGGGAACTTGGTAGTCTTTCTTTTTAAAGAGAGACCAACTCGATTCCTTTTTGCTGTTCTTGGTGTTTTTTGAGCCCGTCAGCGTGGAGCATCCGGCCGTTGCAATCATGAGCAACCAACAGGTAGCCACACAACATCGATAAGTTGCTTTGTTCATTATCATCGCTTTCATCTTTGGGTTGGTGGATTGGTCGAGCCGTTGCCTTGGATCAGACTCCTGCGAGGATTCCGAGTCGAGGAAGCTTCGTTGGGATAAGTCATATTCGATGGGATGCTCGCGTTCGGATCGCCCAAGTACAACTGCGATTCGATCGACTCGGGTTGCATGGGCTGGAGCATCGGTTGTTGCATCGGTTGTTGCATCGGCTGCTGTTGCATCGGGTCCGTGAGCATCTGCATTTCCGAAGGCATATTCGGGTGGATGATCTTGGTTTCATTCGACTCATAATCGACCGTCGGCGTTTCGTCCGGGAAGATCGTCGGTGAGGTCGCAGGACCCCAGAGTCCATTGCCCGCCGAGAGACCCTTGTCGCCATGGATGTTCAGAACATCGGCAAGGCACCAGCTCATGCGAGACGATTCGGCCATCTTGATCATGTCCATCTTATTTGCGTCATTGAAATTGATGACGCGAGGGGTCATGACCACCAGAAGCTCGGTTCGGTTTTCTGTCTCTTTGTCGAATCGAAACAAGGCACCGGCGATCGGGATGTCTGCAAGCCAAGGAATACGCTTGGACTGAGAGGCTCGGGATTTGGTGATCAGTCCGCCGATGACAACCGTCTGGCCATCGTAGGCGGTCACTCGCGTCTGAGCGATGGTTTGATTGAACGCAGGGGTCAATGTCGTTCCTCCGGCCACTCCACCACTTGCAATCTCCAGACCATTGGCCCGATCGATCGTCGCGCGGCTGAT
>Ga0315902_10004136_pt1 | contig 21206 bp, 24 predicted proteins | sample LakEriMetagenome_9_FD_203523 | JGI IMG/M metagenome (GOLD analysis project Ga0315902, IMG submission 203523) | Freshwater fungal communities from buoy surface, Lake Erie, Ohio, United States - Buoy 12 MA117 | ecosystem: Environmental > Aquatic > Freshwater > Lake > Lake biofilm | place: USA... | reverse complement strand
GCGCGTTGAGCACGCGCAGGTCAAACGAAGCGCCATCGCCCAGCACGATCACCAGCTCGCGGGCCACCGCCTCGGTACCATCGAGGACCAGTGCGAGATTGCCACTGTCACCCGCCGCAACGGCGATGGTTTCCACCGCTACTGGCCACAACGGCTCCAGCGCGGCGAGGTCCGCATAGCGGAAGTCCTCGTCCCTGCGGGTTGGAAGGGCGATCGCCTCGCTCACGCCGCAACCGCCTCGTAGCCGCGCTCTTCCAGTTCGAGCGCGAGTTCCGGCCCACCGGTCTTGACGATCCGGCCGCCGGCCAGGACGTGGACGAAGTCCGGCTTCACATAGTCGAGCAGGCGCTGGTAGTGCGTGATCAGCAGCACGGCCTTGTCCGGTGCCCGCATTACCGAATTGATCCCGTCACCCACGATCCGCAGCGCATCGATGTCGAGGCCGGAATCGGTCTCGTCCAGGATCGCCAGCTTGGGGGCGAGGATGCCCATCTGGACCATCTCGGCGCGCTTCTTTTCGCCGCCCGAGAAGCCGACGTTGACCGGCCGCTTGAGCATGTCCATGTCCATCTTCAGCAGCGCCGCCTGTTCGCGCGCCAGCTTGAGGAAATCGCCGCCTGACAGCGGTTCCTCGCCCCGGCTCTTGCGCTGGGCATTCAGGCTTTCGCGCAGGAACTGGACGAAGGACACGCCCGGAATCTCAACCGGGTACTGGAAGCCCAGGAACAGCCCGGCAGCGGCCCGCTCGTGCGGTTCCAGCTCGAGCAGGTCCTGCCCCAAGAATTCGACCGAGCCGCCGGTCACCTCGTAACCGGGCCGCCCGCCCAGGGTATAGCCCAGCGTCGACTTGCCGGCGCCGTTCGGGCCCATGATCGCATGGACCTCACCCGGATTGATCGAGAGCGACAGGCCCTTGAGGATCGGCTTGTCAGCAACAGTGGCGTGAAGATCGGTAATGGTCAGCATATCAGGGCTTCAATCCGGTAAGTCTGGCAATATTGGCTGCCACTTCATCGTTGAACTGGCGGATGACCTGCCGCTCGGCGGTCTCGGCAGCGGCGCCGGACAGGCCGCGCCGGGCCTGCGCCACACGCTTGGCTTGGACCTGGCGCAACTGCGCGCCGCAGAAGCTGCGAACCTCCGTGATGGCATTGGCAAGGCTGGCACGCGAAGCATTGCTGGCGCCGGTCAGCAGACAGCGGTCGAGCCGCTGCTGTGCGCTTTGCCCGGCCTGAGCAGACGCGGCGGCGAGTCCAAGCACTAAAGTGGCAAGCAGCTTGATCATGCCGTTCGGTCCCTCCGGCCCGGTGCCCGGCCAGCCTTGGCGCGGGCGCGGCGTTCATGCCAGCGTTCGCGCATCACGGCGGAGACTTGCGCGGCGGCGGCAGCGGGATCGGCCAGGACGGTGGTGGCGGAGAGGCGTTCGACCCGGTAGCCGATCTCGGTCAGGCTGCGGGTGCGGTCAGCGGCAAAGGCGGCATCCTCGTCGCCATCAAGCTCGACCACCAGCATCAGCGGCTTGCAGGCAAAGTCGACGATGGCCGAACCGATCACATCCTGGCGCTTGAACGAGTAACCGCCGGTTTCAGCTTCGGCCAGAGCAGCGACCAGCGCCTCCTGCGCCGGGGTGGGATTGCGCCGCATTTCGCGGGCGCGCTCGTGCAGCGCATCGAGGCGCTTTTCCGAAATCTCCCAGCCGCGACCCTTCTTCTTGATCGTGGGAGCGGCGTCATCGGCGGGTTCGCGCAGGGTCAGGGTCTTCTTGGTCACTTAGCCACACCTTCCGGTGGCGCAGTTTCCGCGGTCTTCATCTGATCAAGCACACGCTGCTGTGCCCGGTCGACGAACTGCCCGGCCATCTGTTCCAGCGTTTCGCGGCGCACGAAGGGCACCTGTTCGGCCAGGGCGTCAGTAATCGCGGTCACTGCTGCCGCCCGCGCAGTCTGGAGCGAAGCGAGATCGGAGAGGTTAGCGGGCAGCTGGCCATATTGAGCCTTGTAAGCCTCGATCTCGGTGCGGGCGCCCTGCCCCAGGATATCGAGCGCGGCCTTAGCTTCGGTCGAAAGCAGCCCGGCGATCTTGCTGTCATCCAGCGCCTTGAGCGCGCCGGATGCAGCCTCGCCTTCGGTCGGAACGGAGCTTTCGCCACAAGCGGCGAGTGACAGCGCCGCCGCCACGATCAGGGTCCATGCACCACGCATCAGCCAACACTCCCTTCAAGTGAAATCCCCAGCAGCTTCTGGGCCTCGACCGCGAATTCCATCGGCAGTTGCTGCAGCACTTCCTTGGCAAAGCCGTTGACGATCAGCGCCACGGCCGCTTCCTGATCCAGCCCGCGCTGCATCGCGTAGAACAGCTGGTCGTCCGAAATCTTGCTGGTGGTCGCCTCGTGCTCGATCTGGGCGCTGGGGTTGCGCACCTCGATGTAAGGCACGGTGTGGGCACCACACTCCTTGCCCAGCAGCAGGCTGTCGCACTGGGTGAAATTGCGCACGCCCTCGGCCTGCGGAGCGACGCGGACCAGCCCGCGGTAGGTGTTCTGGCTCTTGCCCGCCGAGATGCCCTTGGAGACGATGGTCGAACGGCTGCCCTTGCCATTGTGGATCATCTTGGTGCCGGTATCGGCCTGCTGGTAATTGTTGGTCACAGCGACCGAGTAGAACTCGCCCACCGAATCCTCACCATTGAGCACGCAGCTTGGATACTTCCAGGTCACCGCCGAGCCGGTTTCGACCTGGGTCCAGCTGACCTTGCTGCGCTTGCCCTGGCACAGCGCGCGCTTGGTGACGAAATTGTAGATCCCGCCCTTCCCTTCGGCATCGCCGGGGTACCAGTTCTGCACGGTCGAATACTTGATCTCGGCATCGTCGAGCGCGACCAGTTCAACCACGGCGGCGTGAAGCTGGTTCTCATCACGCATCGGCGCAGTGCAGCCTTCGAGGTAACTGACATAACTGCCCTTGTCGGCAACGATCAGCGTCCGTTCGAACTGCCCGGTGTTTTCGGCGTTGATCCGGAAATAGGTGGAAAGCTCCATCGGGCAGCGCACGCCTTCGGGGATGTAGACGAAGGTCCCGTCCGAAAAGACCGCGCAGTTGAGCGCGGCGAAAAAGTTGTCGCGCACCGGCACGACCTTACCGAGCCACTGCTTCACGAGGTCGGGATACTCGCGGATTGCCTCGGAAATCGAGAGGAAGATGACCCCGGCCTTCTTCAGCTCTTCACGGAAAGTGGTGGCGACCGAAACCGAATCGAACACCGCATCGACCGCGACCTTGCGCGCGCCTTCGACCCCGGCGAGCACCTTCTGCTCTTCAAGCGGGATGCCGAGCTTCTTGTAGACCTCGAGAATCTCGGGATCGACCTCGTCCAGGCTGGAGAGCTTCTTCTTCGCCTTGGGCGCGGCGTAGTAATAGGCGTCCTGGTAATCGATTGGCGGAATGTTGAGCTTGGCCCAGTCGGGCGTGGGCATGGTCTGCCAGTGGCGGAACGCCTTCAAGCGCCAGTCGAGCATCCATTCGGGCTCGTTCTTCTTGGCAGAAATGAACCGGACCGTATCTTCGTTCAGCCCCTTCTCGGCGAACTCGGTTTCGATGTCCGCTGACCAGCCGTGCTCGTAGTCCGCAACCTTCGCAGCCGCTTCGCGCGCGGCCTGGTCCTTCACGGTCACGTCGTCGGTCATGCCTGCGCTCCCTGGGCGGCGGCGAGCCGGGTCAGCGGAACTTTCGACAATGCGCCGCGCAGCGCCTCGTTGACGATCGGCCAGTGCGGCTTGACCGAGCAGCAGGCATCCAGTGAGCAGTCAGACCGGGCGGAATCCACGCACTGGGTCAGCGCAATCGGGCCTTCGACTGCCTCGATGATATCAGCAAGCGTGATCGCGGCAGCGGGGCGCGCCAGCTTGAGCCCGCCGCCCACACCGCGCGTCGACCGCAGCAGGCCGGCCGCAGTCAGACGGCTGACCAGCTTCTGCACGGTCGGCACGGGCAAGCCGGTTTCGGCAGCGAGTTCGGCAGCAGAAACGCGCGAACCACCGCAGTGGCGCGCGGCGGCGCTCATGGTGACAACGGCGTAATCGGCCATGGATGAGAGGCGCATAGGCTGGTCCCGGTTAAATCGGACTGATTCTTTCCGGTTTGCCCCTAGGCCTGCCGGTCAGCCTTGGCAATGGCGCAATTGCCACAAAAAAGCGGCTCGCCGGACTATCCCGACGAGCCGCGTTCAAGGTCCAGGCCGGGCCGGCGAATCGCCAGAACGGCCCTTCGGGTCGCGAGTCGTTGGCTATGCCATGCCGGGGACGGGGAATTGTAGGGAATCGACAGCACCGCCTGGCGCTGCCACTAGGGCGGGCCATGCTGTACGCTCTGCTGCGCCCCGCCCTGTTCCTGCTCGATGCCGAACGCGCGCACCGGTTGACCATCGATGGTCTGAAACTGATGCCGCATGGCGGACCAGCCCGTTCGGGACCTCTTGCCACCGAGGTGGCCGGGATTTCCTTCCCCAATCCACTCGGGATGGCGCCGGGGTTCGACAAGGATGCCGAAGTGCCCGATGCCGTGCTGGGGCTGGGCTTCGGCTTTACCGAGATTGGCACGGTCACCCCGCGTCCGCAGCCGGGCAACCCCCAGCCACGGCTGTTCCGGCTGGCCGAGGACCAGGCCGTGATCAACCGGATGGGCTTCAACAACGGTGGCCACGAAGCGGCGCAGGCCCGGCTGGCGCGGCGCAAGCGGCAGGGCGTGGTCGGGGCCAATGTCGGCGCCAATAAGGACAGCGCGGACCGGATCGTCGATTACATTGCCGGCATCCGGGCCTTTCGCGATCTGGCCGATTACATCACGGTCAACATCAGCAGCCCCAACACGCCCGGCTTGCGCGACTTGCAGGGGGACAAGGAACTGGCCGACCTGCTCTCCGCAGTGGCCGCCGAACGGCAGGCCGGGGATCCGCCGGTGTTCCTGAAGGTCGCCCCAGATCTCGATGCGGCAGCGCCGGCCCGGATTGTCGAAGCCGTGGTCAAGCATGGACTGGCGGGGATCATCGTCTCTAACACCACCATTACCCGCCCACCGCTACGCTCGCGCTACAGCGGAGAAGCCGGTGGCTTGTCGGGTGCGCCCTTGCGGGATCTGGCCCAGCAGCGCCTGCGCGACTTCCATGCCGTTACCAAGGGTGCCGTACCCCTGATCGGCGTGGGCGGGATCGCCACGGCGGAAGACGCCTGGGCCAGGATCCGCGCCGGAGCCAGTCTGGTCCAGCTCTACAGCGCCATGGTCTATGCCGGGCCTGGCATCGCCCGGCAGATTGTCTGCGGCATGGAACAGCTGATGCGGCGCGACGGGTTCACCACCATTGCCGAGGCAGTGGGAAGCGAATAGCAAGGACCGATGGTTCTGTTTCGATCTGCCGCTTTTGCCGCATTCGCCCCTGCCCTGCTGCTTGCCGCAGCGCCTTCGGTTGCCGCACGGGATGTCGCGACTGCACCTTTCGATACCGGCATGGTGTCCGCCGCCGATCCGCGCGCGGCCGAGGCCGGGGCCGAAATCCTGCGCAAGGGCGGCAATGCCACCGATGCCGCACTGGCCGTGCTGCTGGCGCTGACCGTGGTCGAGCCGCAAAGTTCCGGGATCGGCGGTGGGGGGTTCCTGGTGCTGGACACGGGCACGGGCAAGCTGATCACCATTGACGGTCGCGAGACTGCGCCCAAGGCTGCCACGCCCGACTGGTTTAAGGCCGGCGACAAGTACCTGTCCTACATGGACGCCATCCCCGGCGGAAAGAGCGTGGGCGTGCCGGGCAATCTCGCCCTGATGGCCGAAGCGCACCGCCGCCACGGCAAGCTCAAGTGGCGCGAGCTGTTTCAACCGGCGATCCGCCTTGCCCGCGATGGCTTTGTGGTGACGCCGCGGCTCAACCAGTTCCTGGAGCGGTTCAAGGTTACCGCCGGGCTTAGCGAACAGGGCCGCGCCCTCTATTACCGGGCCGATGGCAGCCCGGTTGCAGCCGGTTCGACGCTGAAGAACCCGGCGCTTGCCTCCTTCCTTGAACGACTGTCGCGGGAAGGGCCAAAAGCCTTCTATCGCGGGCAGAACGCGGCCGAGATCGTGCGGACGGTCAACAATGCGCCGCGCAACCCCAGCGCGATGACGCTGGCAGACGTTGCCGCCTATCGCGCCAAGCCGCGTCCGCCAGTCTGCGTCACCTATCGCCAGCACCGGATGTGCGGAATGGGCCCGCCGAGTTCGGGCGCGACCACGGTGCTGGGTACACTCAAGCTGCTGGAGCGGTTCGACCTGAAGTCCATGGGCAAGGATTCGCCGACCGCCTGGCACCTGATCGCCGAAGCCCAGCGGCTCGCCTATGCCGATCGCGAGCGGTACCTGGCCGATCCTGATTTCGTGTCGGTTCCGGTCGCCGGGCTGCTGGCACCCGACTACATCGCGGCACGCTCGCAACTGATCGCGCCGGATCGGGCCATGCCGTCGGTCGCGGCCGGCAATCCGGCCGGCGTCAAAATTGCCCTGGCCGACCATCTGGGTCCCGAAGAGCGCGGCACCTCGCACTTCTCGGTCATTGACCGAAGCGGAATGGCGGCCAGCCTCACCTCCACTATTGAAGGCCCGTTTGGTTCGGGCCTGATGGTCAACGGCTACTTCCTCAATAACGAGCTGACCGACCTGTCGATCCTGCCTGAGCGCGATGGACGCCCGGTGGCAAATCGGGTCGAGGGCGGCAAGCGGCCGCGCAGTTCAATGGCGCCCACGCTTGTCTATAGCCCGGATGGCCGGGTGAAGCTGGCGGTCGGCGCGGCCGGCGGGGTGACCATTCCGGCCCAGGTGCTGAAGGCGATCATCGCGGTGGTCGACTGGGACCTGCCCGCCGACCAGGCGCTGGCCCTGCCGGTGATCTATGCGCCGGGCGGAAACACGGTCTTCGTCGAGCGCGGGACCGAGCATGAACAGCTGATCCCGGTCCTGCAGGGCCTCGGCCATGCCGACGTGCGCCTGCGCGATCGCAGCTTCAAGGCCAATGCGGTCCAGGTGCTGGATGGCAAGCTGCTGGGTGCGGCCGATCCGCGCAGTGAAGGGGAGGCCGCGCGCCAGTAGCGCTTGCCGCTGGCGGCGTCACCGCCTAGGGACAAGGGCATACGGGAAAGGGTGCTGCAAAAGAGGGGCAGTGCACGTGGTAGATATCTCCGACTTGCCGACTTCGGCCAACCTGGTCGAGCTATTCCTGAATCGCGCCGATACAAAAGGCGCCAAGCCGTTTCTGTGGGCCAAGCGCGATGGCGACTGGCAAGCCCTGAGCTGGACCGAGGTGGCCCGCCAGGTCTGCGCCCTGGCCGAATCGTTGCGGGGCCTGGGGCTGAAGGATGGCGACCGGGTCATGCTGGTGTCCGAAAATCGCCCGGAATGGTGCATCGCCGACCTGGGCATCATGGCTGCGGGCTGCATCACCGTTCCCGCCTATGTCACCAATACCGAGCGCGACCACCTGCATATCCTCGACGATTCCGGCGCCACTGCGGTGATCGTTGCCAATGACAAGCTGGCCGTCCCGCTGATCGGGGCTGTGCTCCGCTCGGGCAAGGCCAAGCACGTGATCGGGATCGAGCCGCTGCGGATGGGCCAGCAGGGCACATTTGCCTATCACGACTGGTCGGCGTTGATTGGCGGCGATGGCACTGCGGCGCGGGCAGCCGTGGAGGCGCGGATTGCCAAGATCGGTCGCGGCGACACCGCTTGCCTGATCTACACCAGCGGCACCGGCGGCGCCCCGCGCGGCGTGATGCAGCACCACGGCTCGATGCTGATGAATGCCGATGGCGCAGCGCGGATTCTGGTTGAGGACTTCGGGCTCGATGATGACGATGCCTTCCTTTCGTTCCTGCCGCTGAGCCACGCTTATGAACATACCGGGGGGCAAATGCTGCCGATCTCGGTCGGTGCGCAGATCTACTATGCCGAGGGCCTCGAAAAGCTGGCCAGCAACATCGAGGAAACGCGCCCGACGATCATGGTTGTTGTGCCCCGCCTGTTCGAGGTGCTGCGCACCCGGATCATGAAGCAGATCGAAAAGCAGGGGAAGGTTGCCAACTTCCTGATGGATCAGGCCATGGCGATCGGCGCCAGCAAGGCCGCTGGCCGTGGTCGCTGGCGCGACAAGCCGATGGACCTGGTGCTGGAGAAGACCCTGCGCCCCAAGATCCGCGCCAAGTTCGGCGGACGGATCAAGGCCATGGTGTCAGGCGGCGCGCCGCTCAGCCCGGAAGTGGGAGTGTTCTTTGAGTCGATGGGGCTGACCATGCTCCAGGGCTATGGCCAGACCGAGGCCGGCCCGGTCATTTCGTGCAACCGGCCCAAGGTCGGCCTCAAGATGGATACGGTTGGCCCGCCGCTGCATGGGGTCGAGGTCAAGATTGCCGAAGATGGTGAGATTCTGGTCCGCGGCGAGCTGGTGATGCACGGCTATTGGCGCAACCAGCCGGAAACCGACAAGACCTTGAAGCTGGATCCGGCCGAACCGGAGAAGGGCCCCTGGCTGCACACGGGCGATATCGGCCATATCGACGAGGCTGGCCGGGTGGTCATCACCGACCGCAAGAAGGACATGATCGTCAACGACAAGGGCGACAATATCTCACCTGCGCGGGTTGAAGGCCTGCTCACGCTCCAGCCCGAAATTGCCCAAGCCATGGTGATCGGCGATCGCCGCCCCTACATTGTCGGTCTGGTCGTGCCGGATGCCGAGTGGGCGCTGGAATGGGCCCGCGAGCAGGGCGAGAAGTTCGACTTGAAGGCCCTGCAGGAACTGCCGGCCTTCCGCTCCGCCGTGCGCGCCGCGATCGACCGGATCAACCAGGACCTGTCGGTCATCGAAAAGGTTCGCCAGTTCGCCTTTGCTGACGAGCCGTTCACGATCGACAACGAGGAACTGACGCCCAAGCAGTCGATCCGCCGCCACAAGCTGAAGGAGCGGTATGGCGAGCGACTGGATGCGCTCTACAAAGGGTAAGGTCGCGGCTCAGGCCGCTTCCTTCTCCACCCATTCCGGATAGAAGCTGGGTTCGCGGCTTGACCAGCCGGGCGCTGTCGCGGCCGCTTCGCTGATCGACTGAAGCAGGTGCTTGCGGCGTTCGGGGCGAATCTGTGGCAATGCGGCAGCGGCGCAGAAGGCGCTCGGCAAAAAGGGCCGGACCTCGGCACCGAGCAGGCGCTCGTAAAGAAAACGATAGGCCGAAAAGCAGGTCAGCCGTTCCTGGGCAAGATCAAAAGCGGTAACCCGCAGCAGCTTGCCCATGAAGGATTCGAGATTTTCGAAACCGCTGTCTTCGGGAATGGCCCCGCGCAGCGCCTTGAGTTCCTGGTAGACCACATACTGGGTGCGGATCGACGCTGTTTCCGCGGCATCCCGTGCCCACAGCTTAAAGGCGTCCTGACGACCCAGCCCGACATCAAGGCTGCGCTTGATGTAGCGCTGCTCGCACGGCGTAAAACTGGCGAATTCGCGCAGCTCGGCGATAGTCAGCGATGCAGTTCCGGTATCGGCCATGTGTCATGCCCCCTGTGGTGGGAGCAGATCACCACGATATGATTAGAAACCGGTTAACCATGTGGGCAGTTGTTCGGTTCCGCCGCGTGCCGATCAGATCAATCCGGCCAGCGGGCTCGACGGATCGGCGTACTTGCGCGTCGCCATCCGGCCTGAAAGATAGGCCTGCCGCCCGGCCTCGACCGCCAGCTTCATCGCCCGGGCCATCCGGATCGGGTCCTTGGCTTCGGCAATCGCGGTGTTCATCAGCACCCCGTCGCAGCCCAGTTCCATCGCCACGGCCGCATCCGAAGCCGTTCCCACCCCGGCATCGACCAGAACCGGGACTTTGGCCCCTTCGACGATCAGGCGGATCGTCACGCGGTTCTGGATGCCCAGGCCCGAGCCGATCGGCGCACCCAACGGCATGACCGCCACGGCCCCGGCATCTTCCAGCTGCTTCGCGGCAATCGGATCGTCAGTGCAATAGACCATCGGCAGGAAGCCCTCTTTGGCGAGGACTTCGGTGGCGCGGATCGTTTCGACCATATTGGGGTAAAGTGTGCGGGCTTCCCCCAGCACCTCAAGCTTGACCAGGTCCCAGCCGCCGGCCTCGCGCGCCAGCCGCAGCGTGCGGATCGCGTCCTCGGCGGTAAAGCAGCCGGCAGTGTTGGGCAGGTAAGTGATCTTCTTGGGATCGATATAGTCGGTCAGCATCGGGGCCTTCGGGTCCGATACGTTGACCCGCCGCACCGCAACCGTAACGATATCCGCACCCGAGGCTTCAACCGCAGCCGCATTTTCGGCAAAGTCCTTGTACTTGCCGGTGCCGACGATCAACCGCGAACGGAAGGTCCGGCCGGCAACGGTCCAGGAATCATCCGTCGGCGCATCACCGCCACCGACAAAATGCACGATCTCCAATACGTCCCCGTCCTCAACCGAAACGGCCCCCAGCGTCGAGCGCGGCACGATCAGCCCGTTACGCTCGACCGCCACCTTGGCTGGATCAAGCTCTAGACTGCGGATCAGGTCTGCCACCGAACCAGGTGCGGTCCGGCGCGGTTCGCCGTTGACGGTAAGGGAAAGCTGTTGGGTCATACCCGAGCGCAGATAGCGCTCAGGAACCCAAACGCAAGTTGCGCCAGTGCGCAAAGGCCAGCAGGCTGACCCCGAAGATGGTCAGCACGGCTTCTTCCGTGCCGTGCCCGACCAGCAGCGCGAGCACCATCAGGGCCAAACCGGCACCGCCGATAAACAATGGCCGCCGATCACCATGCCGGGCCACGCCGATGCCAAGTGTGAGCGCGCCGACCACGATCGCCAGAGCCAAACCGATGCGATGGATTGCCGGGGCAAAGACAAACTGGCTGCCCAAGCCCAGACCCGCCACCAGCAGGAAGCCGGCCAGGCAATGCAGGACACACAGCCCCGAAAGCAGCACGCCAAGGCGGTCCAATCCGCCGCGAATCGAAGGGAAACCGTCACGCATGACCCGGCCCCTATATGTTACACCATTACATCGCACAACCCCTCCTGCGACGGCGGACTACGGACCATTTGCCTGCTTGCGCTTTTCACGCGCGCAGCGCAGTGAGCGCACCGATGTCTGCTCAAACTCCCCGCCCCCTGGCGCTGGCCCGGTGGCTCTTCGCCGTAGCCGCTCTGGTCGTGTTCATCGTTGCTGTCGGCGGGATCACCCGGCTGACCGAAAGCGGGCTGTCGATCACCGAATGGAAGCCCGTGTCTGGCGTGCTGCCGCCGCTCAACGAGGAGCAGTGGCAAGAGGCGTTCGACGATTACAAGCAGATTCCCCAGTATATTGAGGTGACCGGTCCGGCGGGCATGACGCTGGCCGATTTCAAGTTCATCTTCTTTTGGGAGTGGGTTCATCGGGTGATCGCGCGGATCATCGGCCTCGCCTTTGCCATTCCGCTGGCCTGGTTCTGGATCAAGGGGGCCATTCCCAAGGGTTATCATGGACGCTTGCTGGCGCTGCTGGCCCTCGGCGGCCTGCAGGGCACGATCGGCTGGTGGATGGTTTCGTCGGGCCTCAGCGCCGACGTTCGCGTCAGCCACTTCCGCCTGGCGACGCACCTGCTGGTGGCGCTCTTCACGCTGGCCGGGCTGATCTGGACTGCGCTTGACCTGCGGGCTCTGGCCCGGGGCGAGCCGCGCGCCCGGTTGACCGGGTTCACCACTGTGGTCAGCCTTGCCTTGCTCGTACAACTGTTCTTTGGCGCGCTCGTTGCGGGCATGCGCGCCGGCTATGTGGCCGGTGCCGGCTGGTTCAACTGGGATGTCTGGCCGCTGATGCAGGGACAGTTCTTCCCGGCCGGGGTCGATTGGGTTGCTGGCCATGTCCATGCCTTGCTCAATGATCCCTTCCTCACCCATTTCGTCCACCGTTGGTGGGCCTGGGTCTTAGTGGCGCTGTTGATCGTGATGGCGCGTAAGGTCCGCCAGATTGACCGTCGTGCCTCGATCGCGATCCACAGCGCCTTCGGCACCCAGATCGTGCTCGGCATTGCGACGGTTTACAGCGGTGTCGAACTCTGGATTGCGGTGGCGCACCAGCTGGTGGGTGCTCTGCTGGTCGCCAGTGTCGCCTGGGGGGCGCACGCCCTTGGGCGGCGGGCCCCTGCCTCCTGACCCTTGACGAAGTGCCCCGGGCCTGCGCCAATGATGGCGGCTGGTCAAAGCGGGGGTCAACGGTGGACACTGTCGGGCAAGGACGGCATCAATGAAGGCAGGACTTGCCTTGCTCGGCTGGGCAGCAACGCTGGCTGGGCCGGCCCAGGCCGAAAGTACGGCGCAACCTGTCATATTCGCCGGCCCTGATCAGCCCGTCCTGGTCAGCCGGTCGTTGGTGCGGCTCCTGTCCGACGGCAAGACCATTACCGCGACCCGGACCTACCGGATAACCTTTCACCGGGAAGGTGCGGGCTGGCAGGTCGATGGTACGCTGGTCGACGTCCAGGTCGATGCACCGCCCGTGCTGGCCCAGCTGGCCGCGATCGAGCGCAGCCGCGCCGAGCCTGGCATGTTCCCGATCCGGCTCGATCGCGCCGGCCGGATCGTGCCGCAGGCAGTGAGCAGCAGCGGCGAAGCGCGCGCCCGGGCAGCAGCCATGGCCGAACTGATGATGGCGGGAGCGATCAAATCCCCTGCCGCTCGCAGCGAGGCCAGCGCCATGCTGACGCAGATCTCTGCCGCCGCGGGGAGCGGAACGGCCTGGCCAGCCGACTTGTTCAATCCCACCCGCAGCGTGACCAGTGAACAGCGCGAACTGGCCCTGCCAGACGGATCGCGCGGCTCGGTCGAAATCGTGCTGACTGCTCACGGAACGCAACCGGGCCGCCTGCCGGAACGAGTCGAGCGTGTGGTCACTACCCGGCTGAGCGGGACGGAACGTGTCTCTCGCGAGATTTGGACCATGACGAAAGCAGGCCGTTGATCCGCCAACCGAGCTGAACGGTATTATTTTACCTCTCAGCAGAGGCCCCGGATTGCTTGACTTTTACCCCATCATCGACGAATGGGCCGCCTTCCCGCGCTGCCGGAAGCGATTCCACGCAGCGTTGCGAACATGGGATTTGACCTGTTTTTAGAAAGGGAGTGGCCATGAAGGCGCTTTCCAAGGTCACCCGGTCGATCAAGCCGGCCGAGGTGGAAAAGAAGTGGCATCTGATCGATGCCGAAGGGCTGGTGGTCGGGCGTCTCGCCGTGGTCATCGCCAATCATCTGCGTGGCAAGCACAAGCCGAGCTTCACCCCGCACGTCGATTGCGGCGATCATGTCGTCGTGATCAACGCTGGCAAGGTCAAGCTGACCGGCAACAAGCTGAAGCAGAAGACCTATTACAAGCACACTGGCTATGCCGGTGGCATCAAGGAAGTGACCGCTGCCAAGGTGCTGGACGGCCGCTTCCCCGAGCGCGTGCTGGAAAAGGCTGTTGAGCGCATGATCCCCCGTGGTCCGCTCGGCCGCGCCCAGATGCGCGCCCTTCACCTCTACGCCGGTGCCGAGCATCCGCACGCGGGCACCCAGCCCCAGCCGCTCGACGTCGCTGCCATGAACCGCAAGAACAAGGTGGGTGCCTGATGTCTGACACCACGCTCAACGATCTGGCCGATCTCGGCGCTGCTGCCGAAATCGCCACCCCCGCCGCTCCGGCTGCGCCGCTCCGCGAAAAGGAAGTCGACGCCCAGGGCCGTGCCTATGCCACCGGTCGCCGTAAGGACGCCGTGGCCCGCGTGTGGATCAAGCCCGGCTCGGGCAAGGTCACCGTCAATGGCCGCGACCAGGACGTTTATTTCGCTCGTCCGACCCTGCGCCTCGTGATCGACCAGCCGTTCCAGGTTGCCGATCGCGCTGGCCAGTACGACGTGATCGCCACTGTCAAGGGCGGCGGTCTGTCGGGTCAGGCCGGTGCCGTGAAGCACGGCATTGCCCAGGCCCTGGCCAAGTTCGAGCCTGCCCTGCGCGGCGCCGTCAAGGCGGCCGGCTTCCTCACCCGCGACAGCCGCGTGGTCGAGCGCAAGAAGTACGGCCGTGCCAAGGCCCGCCGCAGCTTCCAGTTCTCGAAGCGCTAAGCGCCTCCGAACGAACTGGTTCAGGAACAAGGGGTCGCTGGCAACAGCGGCCCCTTTTCCGTTCCGGGCGAAGCGGTGAGCGTTAGCGTCGGTGGTTGCGCGCCGCCACAAACGAGAGGGCGGTGGCCACTCCAAACAGCACGATCAGGGTGCCCAGCACGTCACCGACAAAAACGGTGAGGAGGTGCGCCAGCGGCTGCAGCGGATAGCCCACTGCTATCAGGTAGGCATTCAGAAGCAGGCTATGGGCCACCGCACAGACAATCGAGAGACTGAACAGGTCGGCCGGGGTGAGGCCGGCGAGGTCCAACCTGATTGGACGGACCGTGCGGCACAGGACAATGCCGATGACCGGAGCGAGGGTCGAGAGTCCGGCCAGGGTGAGCCGATGCAGCAAGGTTCCTTCGGAATCGGGCAAGACCAGAAAACTGCCGATGAGCAAGGCCGCAATCCCGGCATGGCGGAAGACCAGCGGGTACAGGACCCGCAAGGCGGCAGGAAGGAAGATCAGGGTGGCCCGGGGTGTGAGCTCCAGGGCGGCGAAGATAATCGAATTCAGCCGGAACAGGAAAATCCAGCCAAGGCTCAGCATTGCCACCTTCAGCACGAATCGCGCGCCGTGGTACAAGGCCCCCCTCAAGGGGCACTACCGACAGTTTTCAGCTGCCCCAGGAACCCGCCCAACTCTTTCATGTAACGGTGCGCGATTTCAGTAGGATCGACAAACTTCACCCGGCGATCCGCTGAATCGATGCGCAGATCGACAAAGCCCTTTTCACTCAGGGCAATGATGCGGCGATAGGCGGTGCTCTGCGAGCCAAACTGACCATTGTTCATGATTTCGCTGACTGTGACCGGACCCCGTTCATGCCAGATCACGATCAACGCATCGAGCATCACCGTTTCATCCGCACTCAGCTGGTTCAGCGGCGACATTTGCCGCAGCGCATTGATCATGTTCAGCAGTCGAACGTAGGTCGGCGTAATCGTTCGCATAAATGGAGTCCCAGGTGGCGCCGAACAACAGGTCGCTGCTGAACCAATAGTGGGCCGAAAAGACATTGAACGACAAGAGCAAACTTAACTCGGAACCGATCCGATCTGCCGTACAGGATTTCAGCTAACCGGCGGATCGACTTCCGGGATCGCCCGGACGGGAGCCACCGGCTGGCCCGGCTCACGCGGGGGCAGGGCATTTTCCGGCACGGCTGCGATCTGCATGTCCGGCGTCGGCACGGCGGCAAGATTGCGGACTTTGACGGCGATTGCCCCGCCCGCAATCTCGATTTCGTTGAAACTCGCCGGTGTCGAGCGGATCCGCTGCGAAAGTGTGCCCGCACCGATCATGCGCAATGGCCCGCCAGAGGTTTCCGCCACCAGATCGAAGGCATCGTGCACGTGGCCAGATAACACGGCCGCAACGCCTCGTTCGGCCAGGGCCGCCATCGCGCGATTCCCGCCGATGGTCTGCAGTTTGCCGGTGGGTCCGCGCTCGGTAAGCGGATGGTGCGTCGTCACCAGGATCTGCTGACCAGCCGCCACAGTGTCGATCGCCGCAAGCGTATGGGCAAGCGCGGCATCAGTGACCCAGCCATTGGACCACGGCCAGCGCCACTGGGCGCGCACCGTCGTCTTGAGCGGCACAATCTCAACGCCTGGCAGGGTCAGCTCCCGCTCGAGCAGGCCCTTGATACCCTTGAAGCGGCGGTACGGGTCCGTGAAGCGCTCCCACAGATTGAAATAGGGCAGATCATGATTGCCCACCTCGACTGTGACCGGGACGTCCAGCGCGGCAATCCATTCACGCGCCGCCGCAAATTCCCGGCGGCGAGCTCGCATGGTGAGATCGCCAGTCACAAGGACCGCATCGGGGCGTTCCGCAGCAATCGCGCGCCGCACCCAGTCCAGGGCGCGACGGTCTTCCAATCCGAAATGGATATCGCTGATCTGGAACAGCGTGAGCGGCTTAACCATGGGCGCAGCTCAATAGCGCGACATCGCGTGCGGACAAGGAAAAGGGCATCTGCGCACCGTCCGGTCACACTCGCCCGCTGAGGATCAGCCAGGCCGAGGCCGCGTTGAGGGCGCTGTAAGCGGCATAGAACCAAGCCCAGCCGCTGGCCCCCTCAACCATCAGCATGGTGCCGAGCAGGATAGCAAATTCGACCCACAAGCTGACCCGCAACCCGCGCGTTCCGAAAAACCACGCCGCCTGGTGCAGCAACGGGTGTCCGCTTTCAAGCACAGCGCGGTGCAGGGCGAAGTTCGCAATGCCCAGCAGGAAGATGGCAATCAGAACAATCATGCAGGTTCCGATGCTAGCACGCCGTCCGGCCAGCGCCCAGTGATCCGGTTGCTGCCGTTCGCCGGACGGCATGAGCTTTTGGTCGGCTACAACTGTCATTGGTCGGCCCGGTTAGCCGCCGCATCGAGATGCACTGTACCACGACAGCAACACACGTCATGACTCGAACGGTGCTGGGGGCGCACTAAACGAAACCAAGGAGTTGACCATGATTTCTTTCCGTCCCTTGTTCGCCGCCTTGATCATTACCGCTGCTGCGCCGGCGGTCGCGCAGTCGGATGTGTCGATCAAGACGAATGACCTGGATCTTTCCAGTGAGGCCGGTCGCGCCACGCTGGAAAAGCGCATCGCCGTGGCCGAACGCCGGGTCTGCAATGGTCAGTTAGCCACCGAATCGCGCATCCAGACCTCAATCATCCAGCGGGAGTGCAAGGCCGAATTCCGCCGTCAGGTCGAAGCGCAGCTGCCAACAACACGGTGAAGCGGATAACCCCCACCAGGCCCGGGGGTTACGGGCGGTCGGAGCAGTGCGAAACTCCGGCCGCCCTACCGGGAGCTCAGCGTCCGGCCATGGCCTTGGCCTTGGCCAGATAGGTCCGCCCGATTCGCACGGCGCTGCCATCGTCCAGTTCCGCAGACCACACCCCAAGGCCATCATGCCGCAATCCGACAATCCGGTCGCGGCGCAGGATGGTCGAGCGGTGCAGGCGGATGAATCGCGCGGGATCCAAGCGGGCTTCGAGCCCGGTCACGGTCTGCAGCAACAGATAGCTCCGGGCCGTCCCATCTTTGCCGCCAACATGCAGACGGACATAGTCCCGCTCGGCATCGATCCGGTCGACATCGGTTGCCGCGATCCGCAGCAGCTCCGAACGATAGGGCACCCAGAACTCGGTCAACCAGTCACCGACCTCCTGCCCGCGCTCCCCGCGCCGCTCGAGCGCGCGGAGGACGGCGCGCTCGAGCCGTTCGGGCGTTACTGGTTTGAGCACATAGTCTACCGCATCAAGATCGAAGGCCTCGACCGCGAAGTTTTCGTGGGCAGTCACGAACACGACTGCCGGACGCGGCTTGCGACCGGTCAGGGCACGGGCAACGGCCAAACCATCGAGCTCCGGCATGGTCATGTCGAGCAGCACCAGATCCGGGGCCAGTGCATCGATCATCCGCAGCGCGGCGGCGCCATCCTGGGCGCTGCCGGCAACCTCGATCGCCGCGATATCGCGGCAGATCACCTGCATGCGTTCAATGGCGAGGGGCTCGTCATCGACAATCAGGGTGCGCAGCGGAGTGGGTGCAGAAGGAGTGTCAGTCATGGCGTTCCAGAGGCATGCGGATCAGGGTGCGCCAGCCACCGCCCGCAGCGGGGCCGGAATCGAGTTGCGCCGCCTCGCCATAGCGGGCGGCCAGCCGGTCGCGGACATTGGCCAACCCGATGCCGAAGCCGTGACTGGCCCCAACCGGGGCGCCCGGGCCATCATCCGCAACCTCGATCACCAGCCAGCCATATTCCTCGCGGGCGGCAATGGTCACGGTGACCGGGCGGGTCCTGGCGGCCACGGCGTACTTCACCGAGTTCTCTACCAACGGTTGCAGGATCATGCCCGGCATTCGCGCGTCAGCGAGCTGGGCTGGAATCTCATAGCGGGTCCGCAACCGGTCAGGGAACCGCACAGCTTCAATCTCCAGGTAGAGCCGCTGCAGCGCAATTTCCTGTTCGAGTGCCACATCGCCGGTCGGATCGCCCGCCAGGCTGCGGCGATAAAAGGTCGAAAGTGTCTGGATCATCTGTTCGGCGGCTTGGGTCTTGCCGGTAATGACCAATGCCGAGAGCGAGTTGAGCGTGTTGAACAGGAAGTGCGGATTAACCTGGTAGCGCAGCGAGCGCAGTTCCGACGCCTTGGCTGCCCGCCGATATTCCCCTTCACGTCGCTCTGCGGCCCGCGCCTGTTCCGCATTGGCCAGCGAGAAGTACAGCGCAGCCCAGGCAAGCAACAGGAAATAGCGTCCCAGCGCAACGTCAGTGAGCTGGCGCCAGCGGTTAGCCGCGCGGGTTTCCGCATCGATTGTGATCGCGGCGGCCGCAGGGTCATCTTCAACCGCCGGGGTCGGGGCGGGATCGGCTGCAGCTTCGGTTCCCCGGTCGAGCGGATCGACCAACAGGTTGCCGCCTTCATCCGTCCGGATTCGCAAGCCTTCGCGCTCACCGATGGTCGCCACCACACGCTCTTCGATATCGGCAAAGACCCACTGGTTGATCCCCGCCAGTACGCCCGAGGCCGGCAGGGCAATCAGCAGGACGGCGAAGATCTTGATCGCTACCGGCCGCGGATCGAGCAACCGCAGCAAGGGCCAAAGCGCCAGGGTAACCGCCATCGATGCCGCAGTGACCAGGACCCGGCGCAATGCCAGATCGTCAAGCATCTCAAGCCCGACCAGCCAGCCGCGCAAGGTGACCAGCGCAAAATACGCCAGCCAGACCCCGACGATCGAGGCCAGCACAATGCCGAACGGCACGCGCGGCGCAGTGTTGCGGGTTCCCTCCATTCCGGCCTGGTTAGCCCGGAGCAGGTCTGTCTGACCAGATGCTTGGTCGAAAGCGAACGGGCGTTGGTCGAACCGGGCTCAGCCGGTCGGCAGCAACCCTTCCCTGGCAATCCTGTCCTTCCAGACCAATGGCGCCAGCTGGTGGACGTTGTTGCCCTCGCTGTCCACGGCGACAGTTACCGGCATGTCCTCGACCGTGAATTCGTAGATCGCTTCCATCCCGAGGTCCTCGAAGGCCACGACGCGGGATTCGCGGATCGCCCGGCTGACCAGATAGGCCGCCCCGCCCACCGCCATGAGATAGGCGGTCTTGCTTTTGGCGATCACTTCGGTCGCACCCTGGCCGCGCTCGGCCTTGCCGATCATCACCAGCAGGCCCAGCTCGCACATCATCTCGGTGAACTTGTCCATGCGGGTCGCAGTGGTCGGGCCAGCTGGGCCAACCACTTCGCCAACCACCGGATCGACCGGGCCGACATAGTAGATCGCGCGGCCCCGGAAATCGACTGGCAGCGCCTCACCCTTGGCTAGCATGTCCTGGATGCGCTTATGCGCCGCGTCGCGACCGGTCAGCATCTTGCCGTTGAGCAGCAGGCGATCGCCCTGCTTCCAGCTGCGCACCTCTTCCGGGGTCAGCGTATCAAGATTGACCCGCTTAGCGGCCTTGTCCGGCGTCCAGTGAACTTCGGGCCATTCCTTGAGGTTCGGCCTTTCGAGGAAGCTTGGGCCCGAACCATCCAGTGTGAAATGGGCATGGCGGGTCGCCGCGCAATTGGGAATCATCGCCACCGGCTTACCGGCTGCATGGCACGGCGCGTCATAGATCTTGACGTCGAGGATGGTCGAAAGCCCGCCCAGCCCCTGCGCGCCGATCCCCAGGGCATTGACCTTGTCGAAGATCTCAATCCGCATCGCCTCGATATCGTTCTGAGCCCCACGCGCCTTCAGCTGGGCCATGTCGATTGGCTCCATCAGCGATTGCTTGGCGAGTAGCATGCAGTGTTCGGCCGTGCCGCCGATGCCGATGCCCAGCATCCCTGGCGGGCACCATCCGGCGCCCATCTGCGGCAACATCTCAATCACCCAATCAACGATGGAATCGCTGGGGTTCATCATTTTGAACTTGGACTTGTTCTCGCTCCCGCCGCCCTTGGCCGCGACATCGATCGACACCTTGCTGCCGGGCACCATGGTCACGTGCAGCACCGAAGGGGTGTTGTCGCGGGTGTTGCGGCGGGTGAAAGCGGGATCGGCCAGCACCGAGGCCCGCAGCTTGTTCTCAGGGTAGAGATAAGCGCGGCGCACGCCTTCATCGACCACATCCTGCAACGACCGGTCACTCTCCAGCCGGCAGTTCTGGCCCCATTCGACAAAGACATTGACGATGCCGGTGTCCTGGCAGATCGGGCGGTGGCCTTCGGCACACATCCGGCTGTTGGTCAGGATCTGGGCGATCGCGTCCTTGGCCGCCGGGCCCTGCTCCGCCTTGTATGCCTCGCCCAGCGCGCGGATATAGTCCATCGGGTGGAAATAGCTGATGAATTGCAGCGCGTCGGCTACGCTTTCGATCAGGTCTTCCTCGCGGATCGTTACCATTTCGGCCATTGCAGCGGACTCCTGAATCTGATGGTTGCGGGCCCTTTAGTCCTGCAATGTCCCTTGCGTCAAAGCGCTTGGCGCAGCACGGCGCTTCGCCTAGAAGCAAGGCGATTGCCGCGCTGTGTTATTTGTGCAATACACATGCGCATGGAAGGGTTCAGGAATGACGATGACTGCTGAGCGCACGGCCAGTGTTGACTTTGCCGCCGCCCGCCGCGCGATGATTGACAGCCAGCTGCGCCCAAGCGGCGTTACTGAAGCCGGTGTTGTCGAAGCCATGGCACGGATCCCCCGTGAAGATTACGTGCCCACCGCAGCGCGCGGCCACGCTTATATCGACCGCGCGATTCCGCTAGGAGGTGGCCATTCTCTCCCCGCCCCGCTGTTTCATGGTCGGGCGCTGGTCGAAGCTGCTCCCACGACTGCCGACAAGGTGCTCATCGTCAGCTGCGGCTCGAATTACCTGGCGGCCCTGGTCACGCCGCTCGTCGCCTCCGTCACAACGGTTTCGGCGGCCGATGCCGCTGCTGGCAAGACCCGCGGGAGCTACAGCCTGATCCTGGTCGATGGCGCAATCGAACAACTGCCTGATAACCTTGCCGCCCGCCTCGCCGACGCCGGTCGACTGG
>Ga0315902_10004135_pt1 | contig 21211 bp, 14 predicted proteins | sample LakEriMetagenome_9_FD_203523 | JGI IMG/M metagenome (GOLD analysis project Ga0315902, IMG submission 203523) | Freshwater fungal communities from buoy surface, Lake Erie, Ohio, United States - Buoy 12 MA117 | ecosystem: Environmental > Aquatic > Freshwater > Lake > Lake biofilm | place: USA... | reverse complement strand
TTCATTTGTTCATAATCTTTTTCTATATATTGATAATGTGATCCTAAATTATACATCGCAGTATCAGATTCTTTTTCAATGGCCATAAGATAGTATTTTTTCATTTGTTCATAATCTTTTTCTACATCTTTATAATGGAATCCTAAATTATTCATTGCATGACTATTACCTTTTTCAATCGCCATAAGGTAGTATTCTTTCATCAGGTTATAATCTTTTTCTACATCTTGATAATAGAATCCTAAATTATTCATTGCATGACTATTACCTTTTTCAATCGCCATGAGATAGTATTCTTTCATCAGGTTATAATCTTTTTCTACATTTTGATAATAAGATCCTAAATTATACATTGCATGACTATTATCATTTTCAATAATCATTAGATAGTATTTTTTAATTTGATCATAATCTTTTTCTACATCTCGGTAATGAAATTCTAATTCATTACTATTACCTTCAATCGCCATAAAATAGTATTTTTTCATTAAATCGTAATCTTTTTCTATATATTGGTAATAATATCCTAAATTATACATTGCAATACTATTTCCTCTATCGATCGCCATAAGATAGTATTTTTTCATTAGATCATAATTTTTTTCTATCTCTTGATAATAATATCCTAAATTAATCATTGAAATACTATTTCCTTTATCGATCGCCATAAGGTAGTATTTTTTCATCAAGTCGTATTTTTTTTCTATCTTTTGGTAATAAGCTCCCAAATTATTCATTGCACAATCGTTCCCCCTATCGATCGCCATAAAATAGTATTTATTCATTTGGTTATAATCTTTTTCAATCTCTTGGTAATAAGCTCCTAAATTATTCATTGCAAAACTATTATCTTTTTCAATCGCCATGAAATAGTATTTTTTCATTTGATCATATTTTTTTTTAACATAGTAATAAGATCCCAAATTATTCATTGCAAATTCATTCCCTTTATCAATTGCCATGAGATAGTATTTTTTCGTTTGATCATAATCTTTTTCTGAATAGTAATAAGATCCTAAATTAGTCATTGCGATACTATTACTTTTATCAATAGCCATCAGATAGTATTTTTTCATTAAATCATAATTTTTTTCTATCTCTTGATAATATGATCCTAAATTATTCATCGCTTTGCTATTCCCTTTATTGATGGCTATCAGATAGTATTTTTTCATTTGATCATAATCTTTTTTAATTTCATAGTAAATTCCATAATGCAGATCAATTACACTATCATCAATTTTAAAACTATCTCTTTCCCCAAGATCATACCTAAAAAGATTATAAATATGATCTATAATCTCTTGATTTTCTATTTTGGTATACTCAAAATTATTTGATTCTAAGTAATTTTGAATAAATTCTTCCATACTCACACAACATTTTACTATTTATCAGTCAATGGATACAAAATTCAATTTTTATAAAAAATAAATTTTATTATGCTGTTATTTCACAATATAATATCCATCAAATAGAAATCTATTGTATCTTTTTGACTATAATCGTATTGTAAAACCACAACTGAGACTATAAACCTAATTATTTCGGCCAGAGAATCCACAATATAATAACCTGATATTTAATCTTGATAACAATATTGTGGATTCTCTGGCCTGGATCACATTTAAGTGGTCAATAAAAAAATCTACACATTTTTATAATTTTTTTCAATACTTTTTTGAAAATCTTGTTTTGCTACTTCGTACCCTGAACAGTTTATAGCGTATTTGAAATGGGCTTCCAAAAGATTAATTTGATTATTTAATATTTGTTTAAAGAGTTTGAACAAAACTGGCAAATCATGATCATCAATGCAATTAAGATATTCCAGTAGTATTGAATTAATTCTCTGATTAACTATTTTTTGATTGCAATAATTAACAAGAACATTAGATATTTTAGTTTTATCATCTATCTTGATATACAATTGTAACAATCCTAAAGTGTCATTATTGTCTATATAAAAATTTTCTAAATATCTTATGGACATCTTGTGGCCTTTCTCACTAGCCATAAGATAGTATTTTTTCATTAAGTTGTAATCGTGTTCCATATATTGATAATAATATCCTAAATTATACATTGTATCACTATTACCTTTTTCAGCTCCCATAAGATAGTATTTTTTTGCCAAGTTATAATCTTTCTCTATATTTTGGTAATAGTATCCTAAATTATTCATTGCTGAACTACAATCTTTTTCTATTGCCATAAGATAGTATTTTTTCATTAAATTGTAATCTTGTTGCATAAATTGATAATGATATCCTAAATTATACATTGCATCAGTATTACTTTTTTCAATTCCCATAAGATAGTATTTTTTTGATAAATTATAATCTTTCTCTATGTGTTGGTAATAGTATCCTAAATTATTCATTGCCGAACTACAATCTTTTTCAATTGCCATAAGATAGTATTTTTTTGATAAATTATAATCTTTCCCTATATGTTGGTAATAGTATCCTAAATTATACATTGCTAAACTATAATCTTTTTCAATTGCCATAAGATAGTATTTTTTCATTTGGTTATAATTTTCTTTGATTTCATAATATACTCCATAATACAAGTCAATTATGCCATCTTCCATTTTTAAGGTATCTCTTTCATCAATGCCATATTTATATAAATTGTAAATATGATTTATGATCTCATGATTTTCTATTTTGACATATTCAATTCGATGTGCCTTCATATAATTTAGAATAAATTCTTCCATCTTTGATGTATTTTATTCACAATAATTATATTGTTTTCATTATTCAATTTTTATTATAAACCCCAATGAAAATAGGAGTTATTATATTCTCAACATCTTTTTGTTTTCCAAGATAAATATCCTTTTCACTATCTTGATTCTCTTCAAGCCATTGAATTGTTTCATTAACTAGATTATTGACCAGTTGATAATTCTCTTCTCCAATTTTAAGTTTAAATTCTTCAGAAATCAATGTATTTCTACAGTTATAAATATAATTTTCCAAACTATTCCTAGCTTCTAATTTTTCTTTGTTATTTTTGTCTTCTTCGGCGAATAGTTCTGCTTCTTTTATCATTTTTCCTATCTCTTCTGTTGTAAACCTATTTTTATCATTTTTAATGGTTATTTTATTGGTCTTATTAGTTGATTCTTCTGTTGCGGTAACATTTAAAATACCATTTGCATCAATATCAAAAGAAACTCTAATTTTTGGAATGCCTCTTGGCATTGGCGGGATCCCGGTTAGTTCGAATGTTCCAAGTAAACTATTATATTCGGTAAATTCTCTTTCACCTTCATATACTTTAACAGATACTCCGGGTTGGTTATCGGAATAAGTACTAAATATTTGTTCTTTACAACATGGTATCGTAGCATTTTTCAAGATTATTTTAGCCATTTGTCCACCAGCCGTTTCAATCCCTAAAGATAATGGTGTTACATCAACTAAGACCATCGCATCAATTTTACTATCTCTAACTTTAGAAAGAATAGCTCCTTGTACTGCTGCACCGTAAGCTACAGCTTCGTCCGGATTAATATCTTGCTTCAACTCTTTACCATCAAAATAATTTTTAAGAATCTCTCTAATTTTAGGTACTCTTGTTGATCCGCCAACTAACACTATTTCATCAACATCATGTTTGGTCATTTGAGCATCTTTCAGTACTTGTTCTACAGGCTCTAAACATTTTTTGAACTCTTCTAAACATAAAGATTCAAACTTAGCTCTGGATAAATTAACTTTAAAATCGATTCCATCATAGAGAGAATCTACCTCAATCGATGTTGTAGTACTTGAAGACAAAATTTTTTTAGCTTTTTCACATGCCGATTTTAATTTACCTAAAGATTTTTTATTTTTCATAACATCTTCAATATCAATATTTTTATTTTTCATTTTAAATTCTCTCAAACACCAATTAATGATATAAGCATCAAAATCATCACCTCCCAAATGAGAATTTCCATTGGTGGCTTTAACCTCAAATAATCCATTATCTAAAGTCAATAAACTGACATCAAATGTCCCTCCTCCAAGATCAAAAATGAGTACATTTTTCTCATTTTCATCTTGTTTATCTAATCCATAAGCAATCGCAGCAGCAGTTGGTTCATTTATTATCCTCTCTATTTTTAATCCAGCTATTGTTCCAGCATCCATTGTGGCTCTCCGTTGTGCATCATTAAAATAAGCCGGAACAGTAACAACAGCTTTCTTAACCGGAAAACCTAAATATGCTTCTGCTGTTTCTTTCATTTTTGTTAAAATCATCGAAGAAATTTGTTCAGGAGTAAACTCTTTGACTTCGTCTTTATATTTAACTAAGATAAGAGGTTTGTCGTTCGGACCTCTCATCACTTTAAAAGGCCATAATTTTGAATCAGTTTGGATCGAAGGATCGTCGAATAATCTACCTATCAATCTCTTCGAATCGTAAACTGTATTTTCAGGATTTGAACTAGCTTGATTTTTAGCAGCAATACCTATCAATCTTTCTGAATCGGTAAATGCTACCCAACTAGGTGTTGTTCGATCGCCCTCATAATTTGTTATAATTTCAACTCTCCCATTTTGGTAAATACCAACTACACTATTTGTGGTTCCTAGATCAATACCAATTATACAATTTTCTGAATTCATATGATTTAATATATGGTAGATTATCTTTAAGATATTTTTAAAAAAATGAATTTATATCTATTTACCAAACTATCTTATATAAAATAATAATTTCCCATGAACGGTTTGCCTCCAAATTTCAGTTTCCCAAAAAAAGTAGAAAGAATCTGGTTTATAGATACTTGGAATTTTACACGGTTAATGCATCTATGTTATAGACCATCTATGAATGTAGAGGAAGTCAAAAGATATATTACACAACATCCAGAAGAATTAAACTCAAAAATAAAATCAGGATGGACAGCACTTAAAATAGCAGTAGTCGGATGTCAAAATATCCAAATTATCGAATTTTTATTAGATCAAGGTGCAGACCTGGATTTACAAGATTCCGACGGATGGTCTGCTCTCATGGAAGCTTCTGCTAACAAAAATGAATGTATTGTGAAATTTTTATTAGAAAAAGGTGCTAATCCTAATTTACAAAATAAGCTTGGAAATACATCTCTTATAATAGCCATTAAACGTGCGGCAAGTTTTAAAATAATAGAATTATTATTGGATAATGGTGCTAACATACACTTAAAAAACAAAAAGTGCAACAGTGCATTGAAGATAGCACGTAAACGTAATCAAAAACAAATAATAAAAATGTGTAGAAAGAGGAAATTTAAATATTATTCGATCGAAAATAAACAACTATACGATAAAAATAAATTATTGCGCTCAAAACTAAAGAATTATGAAGAAGGAAAATCCATTATGGAGTTATGGGAATGTTTATACAAAGATAAAATTTAATTATATTCATTATAAAATATTTTTACCGAATAGTTTCTACTTATGCCTTTTAGTTAATTTATTAAAAATATTATAGCATACCATTTCATTTATAAAAAAAATAATAAGGGGAAAACTATTTATTAAAATATTGTGTTTCAAGAAATTTCGTTGCATAAAACCATGCCGGAGTTCCACAATATGAAAACTATAAAATAGATAAAAGAGTCCTGATTTATACTTTCCATATTGCGGAACTCCGGCATGGACCAAGATATCATAATATAATTATTCATGAGTAATTATTATTTAACTAATAGAGTATGGTATTTATCGAAATACTTTGATTAACTTTGTATTGTGTTAATCACAGCTTGAAAATCGATAAATTTTTTATCAAAAATATAGGAGCCATACTCTTTAGCCAAAGGAAAGAATACTCCTGTACTTCCACCGCCAATCGCACCATACAAAAGTAATACACTAACTGGACAATCGTAACGATTTACTTTGGAGTCTGTTTTGATTTCAAAATATAAATTTAATCTGAGTATTTTAGATACCACAAAAACACTCCATATTCCAATTACTGAACCTAATACTCCATTTGAAATAATAGATAATATTTTATCAGACATAATGATTAAATAAATTAATTATGAAAAGGAAATTATTGCTTTATAAATTCAATTTTTTTGTATATATTTATTTACATAATGCTACAATGGCTCCAGTTAATTGTAAAGGAGTATTAATTCCTTTACTGATAACTAGACAAGTGTAACTCAACTCTTTCATATATTTAATTTTAAGATCTTTACTAATAATATTATCATCAATATTTTTAATAGTATTCAAAATACTAATTGAAATGTCGGAACTTGAATACCCCGCATGGCGAAGACTATTTAAATATTGTAATGCTGTTCTCAGATCTTTTTTTGAACATGCAACAAGAATATTTTGTATGGTGATTGGATGTGGTTTATCACATAATTTATAAACATTTTCAGGTTTCACAATTTTATAACCATTAAATGTTAATTGTAAATTATTGATAGCTTGTCTTAAGTCACCTTGTGCTGTTAATGCAATAGCATTTAATCCATCTTTTGTATAAGTCACTTTTTCTAATTTACATATTTTTTCTAATTTATCAACCACTTGTTGATCTTGTAATCTTGTATATCTAAAAATAATACATCTACTTTGGATTGCCTCAATAATATCGAAAGAATTATTACATGTGTAGGCAAATCTTGTGGTTGTATGATATTTTTCCATTAAATTACTAATCGATTGTTGTGCTTTATTGGTCATATTGTCGGCTTCATCTAACAAAACTATTTTGTGTTTTATATCGTCAGAATCCATCTTCTTTTTACAAAAATACTCTATACATTCTTGAACAGTTTTAACTCCTCTCTCATCAGATGCATTTAATTCAAGAACATTTTGATCAAAATATTTACCCAATAAATTCTTTGCGATACATAGGATGGTTGTAGTTTTTCCTATCCCAGGAACTCCAGTTATAATAATATTGGGCATGACTTTATCACTAATTATTTTCCTAATTTTATTCAATGTAATCGGATCGAGGACTAAATCATCTACAGATATTGGCCTATATTTTTCAATCCATGGTTCATTTAAAGTTTGGGTACTCATCTGGAGTGGAGCCACGGGAAAAATACCATTTACTTCTTCATCTGAATCAACAATTTTTAGCGACATATTCGTATTTTTACCAACTACAATTTTTTTACCAGTCTTCTTTTTTGGTTTTTCGATCTCTATTTCATAATCAGAATCATCAGACGATATATCGTTAAAGAATGGATTATCCATAAATATTCATATACTTTACAATTGTTTATATTATATTTTTTTTTCAATATTTATAAACAAAGATGACCAATTGGAAAAATATTTGTCAATTAGCTAATTATAAATGCAATCAAAATAGACAAATAAAAAGTGATAAGCTAGATAATTATATTTTTTTATGATATTTTTATAAAAATAATTTACTGGCAATGACTATACGATAGTTCCACGCAGGAGTTTCCACAATAAAATAAACCATAAAATGATCCATTATAATCTATTATCTAGTTTTTTTATTGTGGAAACTCCTGCGTGGACCCATTATATAGTCATTATTGCCATATTATTTTCATAAAAAATGGTATTGAGAATCCAATTATTTAGTTTATATCTTTTATTTATCTATTTAGGATGCTCTTTTATATATTTAATGACATATGTTGATTTTATTGCATATGTCATTATTTTATAAAAAAAATAATTATATTATAATACCAGAATTAAGATCAAAAATTTGTTTGAAGTCGGGATTGTAGTTAAATTGTTGTTCTGGAAAATTGAGGAAGTCTATTTCTTCTTCAAAACTATAAGTATCTGGACCATATTTGCTTAAAATGAATGTTTTTCTAATATCATCTGAGATAACATTTTGATTAATTATTCCTTCTTCAATCATATAATTTAAGAAACTAATACATTTTTCACCACTTGCTTTATATTGATGAATGGTGTACTTTTGTGAATCGTAATATTTCAATCTAATATTGCCCCAATTTTTGAACACAGATAAATTATCTACAATGTCAACAACTAATGGACTAATATCACCTTCTTTGATAGGTTTTCTCATAATTCTACCGATCGATTGAATAATATTTTTTTTTGGTGTTGCAAGAACTAGAGTATTAAGACCATCGATATCCAACCCTTCTTCCGCCATCGAATAAGTTGCAAAAATAATATCTGCATCTGCTGAATCTTTTAACTCGTAATCTTTCATTCCTCCAATATAAAAAGATGTTCTACATTCACCATCTTCACAAACTCCTGTATCAACATCTGATTGAATCACTTGATCAACCAATTTTTTCATTATTTTTAAATGTTCTATTCTTCCACTCAAAACAAGTATTTTTCTTTCATCTTGTCTCCTCAAAGCTGTCAAAATATTACAAATAAAATCGTTTCTATCTTGCATCCTATACATATTTGTGATCATCTTAACACTATCAGGCTTTATTTTCCCTTTAAACCACCTCATTTTCTCCACAAATAAATTGCTTTTCCCTTTATATTCAAACGATTTAATAAAAACCTTATTATCCCCTTTTCTTTCCACTTTAACTAAAATATCTCCTAAAAACCATTTTAATACCTTAGTCAATCCATCTGCTCTAACAGGAGTTGCAGATAATCCAATGGTATGTTTAGCTCCGATTTTGAGTAAAGCTTTTGAAAAGACTTTAGATCCAATATGATGACAATTATGAACCACTGTACGATGAACCAAAAAATTATGATTGTCTTCAACTTCAATATCGTAAACATCTGTCTTTTGTGTTGGTAATTTAGTGATTTTTTTAATTCTCGCAGTTCCATATTTTTCATATTCATTGTTCCACCTATAAGAACTAAAATTATTAAAATCAAGATTTGATCTTATTTTATAATGATAATATGGGCCTAATTGATCATACTTATCAGTTGTATAAAAATATCCATCTGATTTTCCTGGTTTCAGGCCAATTCTAACTAATTTTCGATACAATATATTCAGACTCTTTTGATCATAATTATTAAAAGGTATTCTTATATAAGTATAATCTGGGTCTAATTCATATACTTCGGAAATCCAAATTGAAACCCCTCTCAAATCCATCATGTCTACAATCTTTTCAAAACTTTCATTGGATGTTAAATCATAAGGAAAATCAAATGGTGTATCATGAAGTATCTCATTTTTCCATTTTTTATATTTTGAGATTCCTTTTGATTTTGTAATCATAATATATCTCCCATCTTCTAATTTTTCAAACTGATATTTTGCAAGATAACTTCCAATGACAACTTGTATTTGATCTGAATTAAGACCATAAAATTGATTGTTTTCAACTAAGATATCTTTGACTGTTAATTTTAAAGCTTTCTTATATCCTTTTGTAGTTAAAAATTTATGATTGGGTGTACAATCGATATGTGTGTTATTAAAATGGATTCTAATTAAATTATCTTTCTTTTTAACCCAAGCATAAGTTATTTTTTTGAGCTCGAAACATTGTGATTTTTGGTTAAAAGATTTGACCAATGGGACATATTGATTGGTATTCCACAAATGGTATAAATCTTCAATTTTCATAAACCCTTTCTCTGTTTGTATTAAAGTATATCCTGGAAAACACTCATCGACAATTAGCAACCCTATATCTTTGAATATTTTAGGATCATAATCGATCATACTAATACTTTGTAACATACCTATAATAATATCTTTTCCATCTACATCTGTCTTTTTTTGCCTTATCATCCCAATATTGGCATTTGTGAATTGTTTAATTCTATCGTACCACTGATCTTGCAAAAAAGTTTTGTGGACAATAACTAGAGTTTTGAGTTTTAAAACGCTTGCTAAATACAATGCAATCGTTGTTTTACCATATCCTGTGTGTAATTGTAATATACCTCCCCCTTTAGAATTCAAATTTTCGATAATTGTTTTAGCAACTTCCATCTGATTTTCTCTTAATTGGCCATTGAATTCAAAATCTGCAATTGAATCTGTAATATCTATTTTATTTTCTGGATTACCCATTTTTTTGATTCCATAATATCGCGGGATAACTATATCGGTAGGTGTTTCGCGGTAAACTGTAAAACTTTCTGTATCTCTAGCATATTCTTTATTAGTTAAAGGTTTAACTGTGAGTTCTGTTTTTAATTTTTCATATTCTTCTTGGGATAATTTATTTTTATTAATAGTATAACCTTCTCTCGTTAACATATACTAATTACAATAAGGTAACTATTACTTAAGTTATTTTTTCAATTTTTTTTATTATTTTTTATATATATAGTATATAATGGATAAAATCTCAGATCTTATAAGAAATTTCGATGACAATATAAAAGGATGGTTATCTTTTATTGATAGTAATGAATATGTAACAGCAGCATTAGGACTATTTTTAATTGTATACGCATCTTATGCTGCTCCAAGACTTCCACCAAATATTTTAAAACTATTTGACTACCCAATTGTTAAATTAATTATCTTTTTCCTAATAGTTTATGCCGCTAAAGTTAACCCCACCATTGCTATTATTGCTGCTGTTGGTGTTATGGTTACTATTCACGCATTGAATAAAATGCAATTTGATGAAAAAGTTATGATTTTGGCTAATAGACAACAAGAAGCTATGGTTGGATCTGTAGATATAGATCAAATGCAAGATAGATCCGAATTAGATTTACAATTTGAAGAATCCACAAAAGGTGATAATTTTATATCTGAAGATTCAATTATTGAATTAAATTCAGAGAAAAAAGGGGGATGTAACAATAAAAACGATTTTTACCCTCAATACCAAAATATGGACCCGTATCCATATGTCGCAAGATACACTAACAAAGATGTTGGTGGTTTTGATCCTAACTCTAAATATGCTTCTGTTTAATCTTTTCAACTATTCAAATATTTATATATTACATAGTATATAAATAGATGCATTATATTGATCAATTTATGATTGTATTATTTATTATTCTCATCTTAATCTTATATTTCAGTTCTGCAAAAGAAGCATTTATTGTAGCCGATGCCGAAGATATACACCGTTATGCTGACTTTAAAAATAGAGTTGAAAGGAAAAAAGACAATTTTTTCAAAGACAGAATGGACGATCCTCCAGAAAGTTGTACTGTGAAGTATGATACATCAGGGACAAATTATATGCCATGTTGTTCAGATTTCACAATGCGCTTTCCTTTGGAAAAATGTGGTAATCTTTCGATTAGTCAAAGATATACAACAGGTCCTGATGATCCGAGAGAATATAAAGTTTTTTGCGATAATCCGGTCAAAAATTTTTATCAAATCTTTAAAGCGATACCTGGGGAATTGGATAATTGGTATGTCAGAGGGTCTAATTACCTAGACTATACCGACTACACTCATCCCAAAAAAAATTTCAAAATCTTGTCACCAAATACCAAAGGACTCCCATACAATCAAACATTTTATAGAAATATTCCTGAAGGATCAAATTTTGCTTTTCACAATACACCTGCTATGCCAACATTCAGATAAATTGGAAATTAAAATATTGAGTATAGTATATGGATTTAATAAATGAAGATAAAAAAATATTTGATAAATATTGTAAAAAATTTAAATATTATCCTCCAATTATCCCCGCTCAAAAAAGGATTATTGTCTTGGGAGATTTACATGGCGACTTTTCGCTAACTATCAAATTACTTAAACTAGCTAAAGTCATCGATCATAATAATAATTGGATTGGAGGTAATACTTATGTTGTACAAGTTGGTGATCAATTGGATAGTTGTCGTCCAATGGGTTCCGATTGTAACGAAAATATTCATGATAATAGTGAAGAAGCTGAAGATGTAAAGATATTAAAATTTATGAATCAATTAAATGACCAAGCCAACGAAGCTAACGGAGCTGTTATATCGTTAATGGGTAACCACGAAATAATGAATGCAATGGGAAATATGGATTATGTTTCCAAAAAAGACATTGACAAGTTCAAAAATTACGGTGACAAGTTAGACCCCAAAATTAAATTCAACACGGCAAAAGAAGCAAGGATTCATGCTTTTAAACCAGGTAACGAGTTGGGAAAATTATTAGGATGTTCAAGGGTACCTGCACTTATTATTGGTAGTTTTATTTTTGTTCATGCAGGAATCATCGACCAATTTATCGATATACTAAATATCAAAAGTAGGGATGATTTAATCAAAATCACATATATTATTAGAAAATGGTTATTGGGAATTATAGATAGTAATAACGTAATTAATATCATTAATAGCTCAAGATATTCTTTATTTTGGGACCGTATTTTAGGTGCCATTCCCCCGAATATGAGTAACACACATCCTGACTGTGTTAACCATTTAAATAAAGTATTAGAACTATTCAAAGTGGATAAAATGATCATCGGTCATACACCACAATGTTTTGCCAATAAGGAAGGTATCAATAAAACATGTGGAGATAAGTTGTGGAGAGTAGATGTTGCTGGTTCTTTTGGATTTAATAAATTTGATACAAAGTTTACGAGTAATGGAACAATTAACGAGTTAAGAAAAGCACAAGTTTTGGAAATTTTAGATGACTCAACTATCAATATTTTAAAATAATTTATATTATCAAAAAAATATATACAACTTATTATACCTCATATAAAATATTTTTTTAGTATAGTTAGCAAAAATATATGATCATCCGAAATAGATAAATAATTATATTTTTAATGATATTTTTTTATAAAAGTTATTTACTGGCAATAACTATATTATGAGCCCACGCAGGGGTTTCCACAATAAAATAACCAGAAAATAGAAAAATGGATCATTATAATCTATTTTCTGGTTATTTTATTGTGGAAACCCCTGCGTGGACCTATAATATAGTCATTGTTGTCGCATTACTTTCATAAAAAATGATATTAAAATTATAATTTGCATTATCGAAAAAATATATGCATCATCTTAATTTTTTTAATATCGTTATGATATCTTAAATATTACTATATCATAATTTTGAAAATTTTTTTAATTTGATGTGGCACTATATGTACTAGCTGCCTGTCTTTTCATTTTTTTTGCTCCTTTTTTTTCTTCAATTTCTTTAGCAGCTCTATCTAAATGGGCTTTTCTATTATCTTTAGAATCACTTTTGAATACTTTTGTGGCTTCTTTGATTAAATCGATAGTTCCCATAGAAGGATTCTTCTCTTGGACTTTTTGTTTATAAAGAGAAGCTAATTTCAAAACGACAGGTCCAAATTTGATACCCATTTCACTAGCTATCATTTGCGCAAATTCTCTGAAAACTTTAGCCCCCTCTGGCAATTGTCTTTTTTCTTTTATTGGTTCACCTAACATTCTCTTTTGTTTTCTAGATCCTTTTTTAGCAGATTTCTCGGATCCTTTTTTAGCAGATTTTTTGGATCCTTTTTTAGCAGATTTCTTGGCAGATTTCTTGGATCCTTTTTTGCTCATTCTTTTCATACTTCTTTTACTTTTTTTGGATTTTTTAGATTTTTTGGATTTTCTGGATTTTTTTTTACCACCGAACATATTTCCGAGATCTACATTTCCGTCAGCTATTTTACTTTTAAAATTCATAAAATCGGAAGGCGTTGAGATTGAAACATATTGGTCTTCCTCATTACCCTTCATAAAAATATCATTTTTTTGCATAAGTATATTATATCTTTAATTAATAAAAAAATTTTGGATGAAATAAAATTGAAAAAAATATAAAAAATAATAATTATTTGTGTTATTATATCAATTAAGTCTAATGGGAGTTCCGGGATTTTTTGCATGGTTATTAAAAAATTATAAGAAAAGTGAAATAATTACAGATTCTATCGACAAAGAAACAGATATATTTTACATTGATGCGAATTGCCTTTTTCACCCTCAATGTTATAAAATAGTAGATTACTATGGTGATAGTTTAGATATTGACAAATTAGAGGGGAAAATGATAGAAAGAATATTAAATTACATAAGTTATATTATCGGGCTTGTAAATCCTAAAAAGGAAGTTTTTATTGCGGTCGATGGTGTGGCACCAATGGGAAAAATAAACCAACAGAGAAAAAGAAGATATAAATCTGTTTTGGAAAATAAGATCAAAAATGAAATCAAGTTGAAATACAATAAAAATGTTAATCAATCGTGGAGCAATGTGGTTATAACACCGGGAACACAATTTATGGAAAAATTACACAAAGAAATAGTAAGATATTTGAATAAAAATATTCTTGGATTGAAAATTAAATATACTTATTCTTCCTATCGTACACCTGGTGAAGGAGAACACAAGATACTCCAAGATATTAAAAAAAAAGGATTAACAAAAGACATTTATACTATTTATGGTTTAGATGCTGATTTAATTTTTTTGTCTTTGGCAAGTCAAAAAGAAAATATTTTTTTGTTAAGGGAAGAGGGATTTTTGAGGGAATCTTTAGAAGAACCAGAAGAGATAATTGATATTATTAAAGATGTTTATGAAAAATTAAATTTTGTGTCGATTGATGAAATGAGGAAAAGCATCAATGATCAAATATATTCTATTGTAGCCAGCAGAAATGTTCATCTATCGGAATTAGAATACGACTTTAGTAACGATTTTATATTTATATGTTTTTTGTTAGGCAACGATTTTGTCCCAAATCCACCATCGTTGGATATTAAAAATAGAGGTTTAGAATTAGTATTAAATTGTTATGTGGATACATTTTTATTTTTAGGAGAATATATAGTTACAATTGATTATAAAGGGGTCGTTAATATAAATAATATTTTTGTTGATTTACTTTTTGAAAATCTTTCCAAATTTGAAGAAAACTACTTCAAGAATATATATCCCCAATATCTTGAATATATAGGTAGGAGAAAATGTTTTCATACAGACGACTACAATCAAGAAATATGGAAGTACGATAATTTAAAAAATATTCAAGTTCATAATCCGATACAACTTGGTGTTGATAATCATCAAACATGGAAATTTAGATATTATGAGTACCATTATCGAACTACAAGATCACAACAAAATTTCATATTTAATATGTGTGATAATTTTCTTCAAGGGTTGTTTTGGACCCTCAAATATTATTTTGAAAAATGTCCTTCGTGGGAGTGGCAATATCGATATCATCACGCACCGTTTATATCCGACCTTGCTTTTTATTTTAATAAGTTTAAATACGATTTTAACATAATCGCCTTCCCGGAGTCTTATCCAATTACTCCTTTTATACAACTATTATGTGTCATACCGCCTTCTTATAAATATATATTACCATCTAATTACCAAAAATATATGTCTTCGTCATTTTCTCCTATCATAGATTTATTTCCGACTAACATTAAAATAGATATGTTATACAAAGATAGTTTACATAAATGTGTTCCAATTATACCAAATGCAAATATTTGTAGAATTCACGATGCAATCAAAAAAGAAAAATTAAATAATGAAGATTTAGAAAGAAATAAAGAAATTGAAAATATAGTAATTATATAAAAGGTTTGTTTTTTTTAAAAAAATTATATATAATAGATTTAAATAATATAGATGAAAAAAAACGATATGGGTAGTCAAACTGAATCTACCAGTTCTAAAGGAATAATGTCTATTAGCTCGCATGCTGAAAGGAAATACGATACAATACCATTTAGAATGGATTTTATTAGGGATATTTTGAGAGAAAATGAACTGGAACCAATTATTGATTTTAATAATTTAGAAACCGAAGTATTTATTCATCCAAACGGTTACTCTTGTTTAAAAGATGATTTAAATAGGTGTGAAAGTAATGGTAGTAACGATAGCGACATGCACGATGTAAGAACTATTTTAAATAAGAAAAAATACGATTTCTATAAAGTTATAAATGAAATAGGAGGCAAATTGAGGTATATAAAGAGTGGTACAACAGGGCATACATTCAAGGGTATTATTAAAAATGAAAGTGGAATAAACATAAATTACGCTGTTAAAGTTGTGGCTTATCCTAAAAGGGAAAGATATGGAGATATGAACGATGTTAGAAGACCAGAGAATGCAGAATTGATGATGATTAGGTTACTAAGTTATTTTGTTGTCAAAAAACAAACTCCGCATATTGCTTTACCAATTGGCACTTTTTATACTAGCATTACACCTTTTGTAAATTTGATCGATGGTAACTATGTAGATAAAGAAAATAAAAGATATCATGAATTTGTGGAAAAATATAAAAAAGGTGAATATTACGATACCGTTTCAATTTTGATAAGTGAGTGGGCTAATCGAGGCGATTTATTAGATTTTATTAAAAAAAATTATAGGGAATTTACAACTTTGCATTGGAAAGTAGTATTTTTCCAAATTATTTCTGTTTTAGCTGTTATTCAAAGCAAATTCCCATCTTTTCGACATAATGATCTCAAAGCCAACAATATTTTAATCCATAAAATAGGTAAAAGGGGAACTATTTTTTCATACTCTGTTTGTAAAAAAAAGTATTTTGTGCAAAACATTGGATATCAGATAAAATTATGGGATTTTGATTTCGCTTGTATACCGGACATGGTACCAAATGCCAAAGTTAACGCTAAATGGACCGATGAAATTAATGTTAAACCTATTCAAAATAGATATTATGATTTACACTATTTTTTTAATACTTTAATCAAAAAAGGATTTTTCCCTGAATTATTAGAATCCCCACATATATCTGATGAAGTTAAAAGTTTTGTCAATAGAGTTGTACCTTTAAAATATCAATACGGTGATTTAGTGACTAAAAGAGGCAGAATATTAATTAATGATGAATATGTTACGCCAGATCAAGTTCTTAAAACAGATCCATTTTTTGAAGAATTTCGAAATTATAAACCCAAAAAAAATAATGAAAAACATGGAATTGATAAATTATTGAAAATAGATAATAGTGACCAATACAAGAAACGCTATATTTTGAGTTCAGATTAATTTTATTTTTTTTTTATTATGGTTATTATAATATAATAGTTATGGTTAATAAATATGATAATATTGATTTTTGCTCTAATACTTTATTTGATTTCGTTTATGGAGAACCAACCGAATGTTACAAATTAAAATATGAAGCCAAAAAAAATGTTCCAATTGAAGATTTAAAAAAAATGGATTCTTATAAACCTGATCAAATTTTTAAGCAAAAAATTAAATTCAAGGGAAAATTTCATGATAAGTTAATTTTTAAGAGATATTCTGAGACAAGTTATCCGGTCTTAATGAGAATTTCCGAATATAAAAGCAATCCAAATAACTTATCGAATAGTCAGTTAATCGATATGAAAATCAACTATATTTTTAGTGATTTGGCTATAAACGATGTCTATAAATTCATACTTTTACCTATTTTTAATTTTGATGTTTCTGTTTCTAACCTTAATAATGAAGAAGTTGTTTCGATAATTAAAAAAGAGTTGCCCGATGCTAAAAATGTATGTGTACAACTCTTTGAACACTATTTTAAATTAATGACGTTAGAAGAGTATTTAATCAAAGAACATAAAAATTTCACTATGAAACATTGGAAAATTCTAAGTTTCCAAATATTATATGCGTTGTATAAAATACAAAAAAATTACCCCACCTTTAGGCACAATAAATTGGATTTGAATTCTATCTATGTATATGTTAAAAAAGATATTGAAGATCCTAAAATAGTTAAAATCGACGATCAAACATTTATTGTTCCGAACGGGAAATTTGAGATTAAAATATCTAACTTTTATTGGTCTTATATTGAAAATTATGCGGAAAATAGTGAAGCTGTGTCCAAAATTGATAATCAATACTACGATGTTCACTATATTTTTTCATCTTTATTGAAATTTTTGGAAGATCGTAAAATAGAGGAGTATAACTTCAAAAAATTTATAATGGATATTATTCCGGGTAAATATTTGTCTAAAAATAGCGGTATGGATGAAGATTTTTATAAACAAGATGTAGTTACTATTTTGACACCATTTATTATTTTAAGAAAAAATAATTTCTTCTCAGATTTTATTAAGGAAGATATGAGTTCTCCAATATCCAATAAACCCGAAGATATAGATTCTTTCAAATCTCAAGAAAGTTCGATAGAATATTTATTATCATCGCTTACAGAATCTGGTAGCGGTGAAGCACCATCACTTTTAGCTAGAAATATTTCTAGTAAAACTGTCAGTGGTAAAAGGAAGCTTGCTGTTAATCATATCGGTAAATCGTCAAATGTCTCACATAAAATATTTAACGATTTCGGAGAATTAACAGAGAAAAAATCTACTCATAAAAAAAGAAAACAAAAGAGAGCATATAGTTCAACATCAAGTTCTGAATTTATGGATGATGGTTATAGTGAAAAAACAGTTGCAGAGAAACCTAAATTAGACCAATTTTTCAATATGTTTAATAGACAAAAACCACAGAACCAAATTCAAAATAATGGTCTTTTTGATAGTATCGAAAGTATGGCCAAAGGCAAAGATGGTGGTAAGAAAAAGAAAGGAAAAGGCTTAAAATCATCTATTTTGGATAACTTGCCGTCCGGATATGAAGGTATGTTGCCTGACTATTTGCAAAATATGATGCCTCCTGTTAATAATAGTATGTACTCCAACGGATTCCAACAACCTATGGGTTTACAAAATGGTTTTATGGATCCTAATTCAAATATGTATATGCAATCTAATCAAATGATGGGTCCACAAATGGGTCCTGAAATGATGTCACAAATGGGTCCACAAATGGGTCCACAAATGGGTCCACAAATGGGTCCACAAATGGGTCCACAATTTGGCCAAATGCAACCAATTGGTTCTATTCCACAAATGTCGATGGATGATCAAAAAAATAGTAGAATGCAAATATTTGATGGCTTAATGAATATGAAACCACAAAATTTTAATCAAAATATGGATCCAGATCATGCTAACTTATTGCCACAACATTTAATCATGAACCAACAACAACAACAACCACAAATGGCTAACCAACAACCACAAATAAACTATCAACAACAACCAAATAATTTTTCGGGTCAACAAATGCCCGGTATGCCAATGATGGGGGGTAAAAAAAAGAAAGATGGTAAAAAAGGAAAAAAGAATTTTTTTTTTTTAATGGAGGCGGAGAAAAAGTAATACCGCTTTATATGGAGCCTAAAAATAGCCCATTTGTCCCTAATATTCAGAAAGATATTATTGCAGAAAGGGAAGATATTCAGAGACCTCCATTTCCACAACCACAAGTTGAAAAGCAACAAAAACAATATAATCAATTTAAAGCTCCATATAATCCACAATCAGCTAATAAACCACTTGTTGATTTACAAGTTTATCAACCCCCTAGACCTAAACCTAAATCGTTTGACGAAAGACAATCAGCTAACCCAGCAATGTATATGCCTATACCAACGATGGGTCCATGGGTCCCGCCACAATATAATCCTTATTGGCCTTCATTTTATTCGCCTCAAATTGTCAATCCAGTGATCAAAACTTATAGTATTAACGCAGGTGGACCGTTCGCCGATCATGCTAAACTTTCCGCGATCTACGAAGATATATTACCATCGAAACAATTTGTCAACACTTACCATACAATTGGCGAAAGAATAAATATTCATAATTTTGTTAGATCCGTTTTTATTAAACATCACGATGGTGAAGATATAGATTTAGATGGCAGAGGCAAAAATAGTTTATTGAGTTACCTTAAATTTTTGGAATTAAATCCTTATAAAACAAATCAGTTCAAAGATAATCCTTATATTGGACTACCAGATAATATGCTTATATATCGATCTTGTTACCCAATCCGGTACGATGAGAAAACAAATTGTATTCAATGTGCTCCAAACTCTCTTGGAATGAACATCAGAATTTATAACCTAACTGTAGGTGAATATAATATTAAAAAATTAGAACAAGGAGACTTTTCGGACTACGATGTTTGGAGGGAAGTAACATACTATGAGTATATTAGGGAATATGTTGTTAAAAAGGGTGTTTGTCCCAATTTTATTGTTATGTACTGCTACTACATTTGTGAACAGTGTAATATAGACTTCGATAAATTAGCACTCATCAAAGGGAAAAATAACAAAATTACAATTAATCAAATGAAAAATGCAGTTAATGCTGTTCAAACAAAAAAATTTATCCCTGTTAACCAATACACTTTACCAACATCTTGTAATGGCACAAAGTCGGTTGATCTTAACAGATTTAGTGGAAGTGGTCTTGTTCTCTTAACAGAAGCTCCCACATATAATATCTACGGATGGTCATCAAGAACTTATAAATTAGATGGTAATATTAGGAAAATGGTTAATACTGGTTATCACAAAAGCGAGATATGGATCTCTATTATATTCCAATTGATGGTTGCACTATACGTTTTGCAAATTCACGGTATTGTTTTTAACGATTTTACTGTCGAAGATAATGTTTATATTAAAGATATCAGTCAACACGAAAATATAACACCACATTGGAAATATAAAGTCACTAATTTCGATTTTTATGTGCCAAATAATGGATATTTATTACTTGTTGACAGTAATTATAAAGATATTGAAAAACAACAACTAACTATGGTAAATAAACAGTCTGCTAAACCCTATAAAATATATTCAAATATATTCAAGGATAATGTTTATGATACTAATAGTATTAACACTAAATGTTTCGAAGCGTTTGTTAAAGCCATTAGCCCAAACTCTTTCACGAAAGCATTTAGTAATTTCGGCGGTACACCACCACCCGAAGATATTAAAATACTAATAGGTAAAATTTATGATGATGTCACTTCACCAAGCCATAGTCAAGATATCAGTTATTATATTATTAAATGGATGGGAAGATTATTGAATAATAGAGTCGGAACATATTTGACAGAACTAGAGTCTAAAAATGTGAGGAAAGATGATCCACAGCCTTTCTCTAAAGGTGATATTGTCGTTCAAGAAGTACAAAATGAAACATACAAATTTGTTATTTTTGTAGCACAAAACGACAGAGTCGCGACAATTATTACCAAAGAAGATCCTAAAAATGTCGACACTGTCCAAAAAGATGTCTCAAGAGATTCTTTGTTCAACTACTCCAAACATGAAAAAATCATGCAAAATTATAAACCCAATGAAGCTAATCTTAATGAAGATGATTTGTTGGAAACTTATATTGTTCAGTAATAACTT
>Ga0315902_10004131_pt1 | contig 21221 bp, 20 predicted proteins | sample LakEriMetagenome_9_FD_203523 | JGI IMG/M metagenome (GOLD analysis project Ga0315902, IMG submission 203523) | Freshwater fungal communities from buoy surface, Lake Erie, Ohio, United States - Buoy 12 MA117 | ecosystem: Environmental > Aquatic > Freshwater > Lake > Lake biofilm | place: USA... | reverse complement strand
CGATCAAGATAAATCGGGCGTGGCTAAGTGCCACCGAAAGTTGACATGATGGCATTAGAATGTATTTTGCCATCATGATAAAAACCCAGGTCCAACTGGAGGAGTGGCAATACCGGGCGGCCAAACAGGAGTCGGCCCGCACCTCGCGCAGCCTCTCCGACTTGGTCAGGGAAGGTTTGGCGGCAGTGCTGCGGAAGTCCGCGCTCCGCCCTCGCCAGTCCCTCGAAGAGTTGGCCGGCAAGTATGCGCCGCGATCGACCGAGGATCTCAAAGCGCATGATCGCGCTTGGGTCGATTCCATTCGATGAAGCTAGTCTTCGTCGACACGAGCGGCTTTTACGCTTTTCTCGACGGAACCGATCCATTCCACGCGCAAGCGCGGGAGTTGTTCCTGCGGGCGCGCGACGAGAAGTGGTTGCTCTTCACCACCAGTTACGTTGTCCACGAGACGTGGGCCTTCATCCAAGCACGTTTGGGCTGGGATGCGGTGGAGGACTGGCTGGATGCCCTCTTGCCTATGTGCGAAATCGTCTGGGTCGATGAAACTTTGCACCGGCTGGGCATGGCGCGGGCCCGGCAAGCGCGAGAAAGAAGGTTGAGCCTCACGGATTGCGTGTCCTTTGAAGCGATGACGTCGCGCCGTTGCTCGGAGGCCTTGGCCGACGACGAGCACTTCCGCAAATTGGGCTATCTGCCGCCCGCGAAATAATAGGAATGAACGCAGCGGTTATGCTGCCACGGTCTCAAGCGGAATACCTGCCTCGCCCAGCCTGGCCAAAGTTAGGCCGCTGAGGGCCGGGACGGCGGCAGTCATCTCTTTGAAGACTCCCTCCAAGGTCTGGGGCGCCTCGCCGCCGAGAGCCCGGAGGAGGTCGGAGAGAATTTCGAAGTCGTCGCGAGCTTGGCCCGGGGGTTGGGTCGCGCGGTTGAGGCGCTGGATGCGGCCCTTTACGTTGACCATCGAACCGCGTTTTTCGGCGAAGCCCGTGCCGGGAAGGACAACCGCGGCGTGCTTTGTCGCCGTGTTGGGCAGGATGTCGAGGCAGACGATGAGTTCGATATTGGCCATCTCCGCTTCGGTCAGTCCGTAATGCCGCGGATCTTCGCCGAGGCAGAGCAAAGCTTTCACTTTGCCGTCGCGCACCGCGGTGGCGATTTCGGGCGCTTTGGCTCCCGGCGGCTTGTGGGTGATGCCGAGTAACTGCGCGCCGGTTGTGTTCGCATTGCCGTCGTCGCTGACCAGAATGCCGTCGGCCTTTTGCGGACGCGCCACGACGTCGTGCATGGTGATGCCAAGGTGACGCGCGATTTTGCCCGCCAGCCAGAGCTCCTCGTTGGTCATGCGCGCCGACGCGATCATCGCGATCTCGCCGCGCGGGACGGTGGACAATTTTTGCGCGGCTTCCCCGATGACGCGCGGCCAGGTGGATTTTTGCAGCTTCCCGTTCTCGCGCAGTTGCGGCTGCACGAGCCGGTCTTCGCGGTAGAGATAGCCGTAGTTGAGGCGCCCGTGGTCGCACATCCAGTAAGAGTTGAGCTCGTCGTTCTGGCGCGGAGTCTGGCGGATGATTTCGTTTTCCCGCGCCCCGATGATCGTGTTGCACCCGGTGCCGCAAGACGTGCAGAGGCTTTTGGTTTCGCGCAGGAACCAGACGCGCATCTTGAAGCGGAAATCTTTGCTGGTCAGCGCGCCGACCGGGCAGATGTCCACCGTGTTGAGCGAGTAGTTGCTGTCCAGGCGCTGCCCCTCGTGGACCGTGAGCTTGGTGTGGCTGCCGCGGTCGACGAAGCCGAGGACGTCGTCGTGGGCCACTTCCTGCATGAAGCGGACGCAGCGCGAGCAGAGGATGCAGCGTTCGTCGTCGAGGACGATGTGTTTTCCGATGTCCTGGTTCTTGGGCTTTTTGACTTTTTCCTCGATGAAGTTCGATCCGCCGTTGCCGAACTCGACGGCGAATTCCTGCAGGCGGCACTCGCCGGCCTTGTCGCAGATGGGGCAGTCGAGCGGGTGGTTGATGAGGAGAAACTCCATCACGCCCTTGCGGCAATCTTCCACGAGCGGCGAGTTCGTACGCGCGGCCATGCCCTCGGAGATTTCCAGAGCGCAGGAGATCTGCGGCTTCGGCGACCACGCGATCTCGGGGTGCCCGTCCGGGCCCGCGACCGGTTGGCGGTTGGCGTCCATTTTCGGACCGCCGACCTCGAGCAGGCACATGCGGCAGTTGCCCGGGGTGCTCAGAGCCGGATGGTAGCAATAGTGCGGGACAAAACTGCCGCTCTGCATGCAGGCCTCGATGAGCTTGGTGCCCTTGGGGAACTGACGCCACTGTCCGTCGATCTGGACGTTGACCATCGTGGTGCCGTTGCTGCCGTTTGCGCTCATTGAAACTCGCGAAATTATTCGGGTAATTTAGGGTAGCATGAACAGTTTGCGGTTCTGGGAAAAGAGCAAACCGATGCTTGCTGCGGTTTCGTCATTTCGCCGTGAACAGGATGCCATTCAGCGGCAATTCTCGGGCGTAGACTCGCTCCGGGCAGGTGCGGTGTATCCGGATTTGTTGTCGATGTCCGGAGCGGGCGGGTAGCGTTGTCACTATGGACTATGAAATGCGGCAGGCTGTTTGGCGCGGATGGCTTGCGACCGGAGATGAGAGCGACCCCGCGCATGATCTCGACCATGTCCGCCGCGTGGTCGCAAACGCGCGCGCGATCGGCTCGGCTGAGGGTGCCGATTTCAACGTTCTGTTGCCGGCGGCGTGGCTTCACGATTGTGTTTTTGTCGCCAAGGACTCGCCGGATCGCGCCAAAGCATCGCGGCTTGCCGCCGACCGTGCCGTTTCCCTGCTCGAGGGCGATGGTTATCCGGGCATCCACCTCCGTTCGATCCATCATGCCATCGCAGCCCACAGTTTTTCGGCCGGTATCCGGCCAGAGTCGTTGGAGGCCAGGGTGCTGCGGGACGCCGACCGCCTCGATGCGCTCGGTGCGGTCGGTCTGAGCCGTTGTCTCATGCTTGGCGGCCACATGGGCCAGTCGCTCGCTAGTCCCGACGATCCGTTTTGCCGCGCGCGCCAACCGGATGACTCGCGCTTTGTTGTAGACCACTTTTTTGCCAAGCTGCTCAAGCTTTCCGCCACGATGCAAACGGCGACCGGGCGTGAGCTCGCCATCCGCAGAACCGCATTTCTGCAAAACTATCTCGACGAGTTGGCAGCGGAGTTGATGGGTTGATCTGCACCGGCAGACCGGCGAGAAAAGTGTGCCCTCTCTGCGGAAAGGTTTCGCCTTCCGCCCTGCGAATCGAGAGCGCTTTTTGCCGCCATGACGGGCTGATCTGCAGAAGCAGAAAGTCGGGGATTTGCGTATTGCGTTGCGAAGACGACATTATACTTTGCGTTGATGGGTCTCAGTGTTCCGCGAGCGGTCCTTGTTGCCATTGCGATTTCGGCACTGGCTGCGAGTGGGCAGGCTGCTGCGGGCGCGGATCCCGGCTACGACAACACGAACGGTCCGGAGGGTTATCTGAAAACTGACGCGTGTTTTTACACGGGCAACAGTGGCGAACAGTTGCCGGGCATGTTTGTGCGTCCCGGCGAACGGCCGAACTGCATCATGGCTTTGATCGGAGTCTTCACCGATGCGGGGTTAAACATCGTCGGTTTCCCTGCTGAAATCGGCAAGCAGCGCACTATGACCGTGCCGGGCGGCGCGCCTCGATTGCAGTTCGGCTTGACTGACGGTTTATATGCCGACAACTCAGGATTTTTCGAAATTTCGGTCGCGGAGCTGCAACAGCCGTTGCCTCCCGGTAAAATTTCCAGCGAACCTTAGCCCTTATTCGCTACCATGACGCCGAGCGGAAAAAGAAAAAGCATGTCGCGTTTCCTGCAAGTGTTGCCGATCCTGGCAGGAGTGCTGTTCTCCGGTTGCGCGACACAACCCCCGCTCAAGGCGGTCGATTACGTCGATCTCCCCCGTTTCATGGGCGACTGGTGGGTCATTGCGCACATTCCTTATTGGCTCGAGCGCGATACGTATGACTCGAAGGACACTTACCGCATGCGCGCGGACGGGAAGATGGACAACATTTTCAGCTATCGCAAAGGCGGGTTCGACGGCCCGGAGAAGGTGATGAACGGCAGTGCGTGGGTGGTGGACAAAAAATCCAATGCCGAGTGGCGGGTGCAGTTCCTCTGGCCGATCGCGCTGCCCTACTACGTGCTCTATCTCGACCCGCAGTATCGCTTCATGGCGGTGGGTCATCCTTCGCGCGATTACGGATGGGTCATGGCCCGTGACAAACGGATGAGCGACGCTGACTACGAAGCCGTGCTCGAGGCGCTGGCCGCCCAGGGCTACGACAAAGCGAAGTTCCGCAAGGTGCCGCAGAGTTAGTTGAGGGTTGAGAGATGAAAGTTGAGAGAAAAAGAAATCCGTCGGTCTCGGTTCTTCCGCTCCACCAACCCTCATCCCTCAACTTTCAACTGCCCATCTCTCAACTGCGCTCCGCGCAATGATCGCCTACTGGGTCCACAGCATCGACCCGTTCGCCGTGCAATTCGGCAACGGCTTTGGCATCCGCTGGTATGGCCTCGCTTACCTTGCAGCCTTCGCGGCTGCGTATTATGTCTATTTGCACCTGGCCAGGCGCGGACTGTCCGTTATTCCCGCTGACAAAGTCGGCGACTTCATCACGGGCTGTGCCGTCTTCGGGGTGCTCATCGGCGGACGACTTGGTAACTTTGTTTTCTATGATCGCGCCGCTTTGCTGGCCGACCCGCTCGTTTTTTTTCGCGTGTGGGAGGGCGGCATGTCGGCCCACGGCGGCATGCTGGGCGTGGCGCTTTATTCGTTGTGGTATGCGTGGAAACACAAGGTGAGTTGGCCGGGCCTTGGTGACAATCTCGTGGTCGGCGTGCCGCTCGGACTTTTCTTCGGTCGCTTGGCCAATTTCATCAACGGCGAACTCTTCGGGCGCCCGACGTTCGTTCCTTGGGCGGTCAAGTTCCCCCAGGAGGTCTACGCCTTGCCGGTCGAACAACAGCGGCAGGTGATTGCGCTGATCGAGGAAAACTCAAACATTCCGGTCGGTCTCGAACAGGCCGTCACCTCGGCCGCCGACTCGCCGGCGTGGCGCGAGGCGCTTGGTGTTTTTCTGACACCTCGCCACCCATCGCAGATTTACGAGGCGCTCCTCGAGGGATTGCTTCTTTTCGCGCTGCTCTGGTTTCTGCGCACCCGCGTCCGCACGGCCAACGGCGTCATAACCGGCGCATTCTTCGTCGGCTACGCCGTGCTGCGCAGCATCGGCGAAATTTTCCGCGCTCCCGAGGACGGCTACGTGGGCGCGCTCACCATGGGCCAGTTTCTCTCCATTTTTATTTTCTTTATGGGAATCGGATTCTGGATCGCGGCTTGGCTGCGCCCGAGCTATCCGCCCACTGAAAGCCGACTGGCGTAATCTCTCGGCGTGGACAAAAAGCAGTTTCGGCAACTCCTGCGTTCGTGGTTCCGTCGGCACGGACGCGATCTTCCCTGGCGGCGGACACGGGATCCTTTCGCGATTCTGGTCAGCGAAATGATGCTGCAGCAGACCACGGTCGCGGCGGTGATTCCGTATTTCGAGCGGTGGATGAAGCGGTTTCCCTCCGTGTGCGAGCTTGCTGCGGCCGATGAATGCGAGGTCTTGGCCCTCTGGCAGGGACTCGGCTACTACCGCCGCGCGCGAAATTTGCGCGCGGCCGCGACAAAAATTGGGAGGGAATCGGGCGGGGTGTTTCCGCGGGGCTACGAGGGCCTGCGCGCTCTTCCCGGGGTCGGTGACTACACGGCGCAGGCCGTGCGGGCCTTCGCTTTCGACGAATCCGTGCCGGTGCTCGATGCCAACGTGATCCGCGTCGTGGCCCGATTGTTCGAGATCCGCACGCCGGTCGACACCGCGAAGGGATTGGGAAAGGTCCGCGCGAAACTCGAGGAATTGCTTCCATGCAAAGGCGGACATGAATTTGCCTCCGCTCTGATGGAACTCGGCGCGCTCGTTTGCCGCGCGGGGCGGCCGGATTGTTTGCTCTGTCCGGTGAAAAGTTTCTGCGCGGCGAAACACCCCGAAAAATTACCGGTCAGAGCGCCGAAGGCGCCGGTGAAAAAGCGCGCCGAGGATGCGGCTTGGATCTCGGACGGGGAGACCCTGCTCCTGCAGCAATCGACCGCGCGCCGCTGGGTCGGGCTGTGGCGTTTGCCTCCGTTGGATGACGAACCGCGGGGCGGACCGGCGGCCGAGCTGACCTACAGCATCGTCCGCGAGCGGGTGACGTTGCGGGTTCATCCCACGACCAAGCGGGCCTTGGCAGCGTCCGCCGAGCCGCGCAGGTCGTTCTCTTTGCAGGAGCTGGATGGCATTGCCATTCCGTCCCCGCACCGCCGGGCGATTGCCAAACTCCTAAAAGACGGATTTGACCACGGATAACACAGATGACACTGATTTACGGAGTAGGGACAGCATACCCTTTCTGATCATCCGTGCTATCCGTGCAATCCGTGGTTAAATTTTCTTCATGAGCGCCACCATCACATCGCAACCTGACGCCAAGGGCCACTTCGGTCCTTACGGTGGCGTCTTTGTGCCCGAAACGCTGATGACCGCGCTCGAGGAATTGACGCACGCTTACGAGGCGGCGCGGAAGGATCCGGAATTCCGGCGGGAACTGAATCAATTGCTCGCCGAATTTGTCGGGCGTCCGACGCCGCTTTATTTGGCCGAACGCCTCACCGCGCAGCTCGGTGGAGCGAAAATTTATCTCAAGCGCGAGGACTTGGTGCACACCGGTGCGCACAAGATCAACAACGCGATGGGTCAGATCATTCTCGCGCGCCGCATGGGGAAGAAGCGCGTCATTGCCGAGACGGGCGCCGGTCAGCACGGCGTGGCCACGGCGACGGCGGCCGCGCGTTTCGGCATGGATTGCGTGGTCTACATGGGCGAGGTGGATATGAAGCGCCAGGCGCTCAATGTCACCCGCATGAAATTCCTCGGGGCGAAAGTCGTGCCGGTCACCGCGGGCCAAGCCACGCTGAAAGAAGCAGTCAACGAAGCGATGCGCGATTGGGTGACCAATGTGCGTTCGACCCATTACATCCTCGGCACGGCTTACGGCGCGCATCCGTATCCCATGATGGTACGCAACTTCCACCGCGTGATCGGCGAGGAGTCGCGGCGCCAGATCCTCGAACGCGAGGAGCGCCTGCCCGATTTGCTCGTGGCCTGCGTCGGTGGCGGGAGCAATGCGATCGGACTTTTCTATCCGTTCCTCGAAGACAAAAACGTCCGCATGGTCGGCGTCGAAGCCGGCGGTGAGGGGATCAAGCCCGGACGCCATGCCGCGCGCTTCCAAGGCGGCAAACTCGGCGTGCTGCAGGGATGCAAAACTTTCCTGCTGGCCAATGACGATGGACAGATCGAGTTGACCCATTCCGTTTCCGCCGGTCTCGATTACGCCGCGGTCGGACCCGAACACAGCTTTCTCCGTGATGCCGGCCGTGTGGAATACGACTTCGCCACGGACGACGAAGCGCTCGAGGCTTTCAAGACGCTCTCCAAAGTCGAGGGCATCATTCCCGCCCTGGAAAGCGCCCACGGCGTGGCCCACGCGATCAAAGTCGCCCCGAAAATGTCCAAGGATCAGATCATCCTCGTGAACCTTTCCGGTCGCGGGGACAAAGACGTCCAACAGGCGGCAGAGTTTGTTTTCGGCGGGACGGGGTAAGTGCTTCAGAGGTGGTTGATTTTACAACCGCGCCTCACCGAAAAACAAAATGCGAACAGGCGTAAAACCCAATCATAAGGAACTGTCGCACGCTACTCCTTAGAGCCATGATCCTGCGTGCCTCCACGATCATGCTGGCAGCCACCAGCGTCGGCCTGTTTCTATTGTCGCTGACTCAAGACGGCTATTACATCGACGGCACTGACCCTCGTGCTTGGGCGCCAGCTTGGGGACTTCTGCTTTTCGGCTGGCTCGGACTCTTCAGTGGCGTATTTGCCTGGGTGGCTAATCCGCTGCTGGTTATCGGATGGATTTTATTCATACGTCGCAGATATCGCGCAGGCCTGTGGACGGCAACCGCAGCACTGCTCCTCATGCTGAGTTTTCTGCTGCATACAACGATTCAGTCTAGTGAGGCTCCCACCTATTCGAAAATCACAGGTTATGGTCCGGGGTATTGGCTTTGGGTGGCCAGCGGCGCCTCCTTGTTGTCGTCCAATGTTCTGGCTGTAACCCTGCGCTCAAGCGGGCCGGTGCAACAGCGCGCCGCCCCTTAGCGCAAGCGTTCGGGTGCAGGAGAGGGGAATACGACGGTTCCAAAATTATCAGTCCTTCCCATGGGAGTTCCCGGCTTTACATCCACAAAGGTATGGCATCTCGTTTGGGGTCAGTTTGGGGTCAGATCTTGACATTTGACATTTTTCGCCGCAAGGCCCGGTAGAATTTAGTCAATTTCCGACTCCCCTGCATCTTGGCCTCCAAGCGCTTCACTGCTTGTGTCACCGCGGAGTCATCCTTGCCTCCCATCCACTCGGCCAGCGTGCGGTTGTCGATCCCCGCCCAGCGCCGTGGCCCGGCCCCAGTCTCCCCGCCGCTGACCGAAGTCCTCCCACGCTTCCCCGCGCAGGCCGCTCACGGCCGGGCGCGTATCATTACCCCAACCATGCCATGGAGTGAACACGCTACCGCGCCTCACTCACGGCGGACGTTGGCAATAAAAATTGAGTTCCCCGCACTTGCTGCTATTTTTCAAGAATGGCCACTACGGTTGACCTTCGGGAGATGACCACGCCAGACAAGCTGCGCCTCATGGAAGCCCTGTGGCAAAATCTGTCTACGACCTCTTCGGCAGTGGTTTCACCCGAGTGGCATGGAGAGGTTCTGGCGGAACGAGATCGGTTGATCGAGTCGGGAGAAGAGACATTCATCGACTGGGAAAATGCCAAGAAACAGCTCCGAGAAGAGCTTCAGTGACAGCTTCGATTCAACCGTCAGCCCTGGCGGACTTGAAGGGTGGGTTTTGTTTTTACGAGAAACAGCAGGCGGGACTCGGAAGCTATTTTCTCGATTCACTTTATTCTGACATCGATTCGCTTTTGCTCTACGCGGGAATCCATGCAGAGCATTTTGGCAAATATCGACTTCTCTCCGAAAGATTTCCCTATGCTATCTATTATGAAGTTCGGGACGACCTGATTATGGTCCGCGCGGTGTTGGATCTACGCAGAGATCCGTCGTGGATATCCCGAAAACTGCACAAGCTAAGCTAGGCCGGCACTGCGATAGACCGAATGGCTGACCGTGTCATCGGTGATCGCGGACGTTCGCAGTAGAACATCGCCGCTTGACGTGTGTTGCGTCTGTGATGCGTGCCCGCCATGGCACAATCCGCAGTGGTCCATGCTCGAATTGATCAGGCGACGAAGACCGCGACCGAAAAGGTGCTTGCGGCCTTGGGGTTGACTCCAACCGAGGCGATCGGGCTTTTTTACCGCCAAATCGCCATCAGGAAGTCCTTCCCGCTGGAATTGCGCGTCCCGAACAAACTCACGGCTTCGGTGCTGACCAAGAGCGACAAGAAGCAGGACATCGAGAGGTTTAATTCGGCCGCTGAGCTTTATGCCTCATGGGACGAAGAAATGTCGCCCAAACGAAGCAGTTCAAGAAGGATGTCAAACACATGCGGAAGCGGGGCAAAGACCTCGAAAAAATAAAAGCTGTCATTGACCTGCTGGCGAGGCCCGCGGAGGACGAGATATACTATGAAAGCAGAAGAACTGGATAAGATATTCGACGAAGGCAAGGAGGACATTCTTCCTTACCTCGATATGACGACGTTGCGGCGGCCTAACTTGGACCAAAAGCGCGTCAACGTCGATTTGCCGATCTGGATGATTCAGCAATTGGACCGTCAAGCGGACCTCATCGGTGTCACCCGGCAGTCGATCATCAAGGTGTGGCTTAGCGAGCGGATCAAAGAAGAGCGTGCTGCGGCAGCGGTCTGATTATTTGTAGCGGCGGTCTATGACCGTCGGAAACTTCGGCGGTTTAGGCACCGACGGTCATAGACCGCCGCTACAAAAGTTGGGTAGGTTGGAGTGGTGACAGTGATTGAACATGACCCCGTGCTCTTCGGGGCCGACCCGACCGAGGGGATAGTCGCTGTCGAGTTTGTTGCGCCAAACCGCGTGCAAGTCTACCGGCGCGAGGGAACCAAGACGCTGGTCGATGAGGCGCAGCACAAACCATTCGCGTGGGCTACGGAGCCGTTGCCGGGTGAGTCGCGCGAGTTGGACGGGAAGAACCCTTACCGTTTCACCGTGACCTTCGACAGCGCGGGGGAGTTTTCCAAAGCCAAGTCCCAATACAAAAGGGAACTCTTCGCGCTCAACGATCTCGCCCACCAATACTTGCTGGCCAGCGGTCGCACGCTTTTCAAGGGCATGGCCTTCGAAGATCTGCGGCGGATGCAGGTCGATATTGAAACTTTCACCGGCGCGGACGGCGGCATGTCCGATGCGACCAGAGACCCGCTCCTCGCCATCGCGCTGAGCGATAGCTCAGGGTGGGAGGAGATCCTGGTTGTCGAGGATCCCGACGACGAGGGGCAGGAAAGGGCTGTCTTGGAAAAATTCGTCGCTCTGGTGCGCGAGCGCGATCCGGATGTGGTCGAGGGACACAATGTTTTCCGATTTGATCTGCCGTATCTCGAGGCGCGGGCGAGGAAGCTGAAGATCAAGCTCGATCTCGGCCGCGATGGTAGCACGCTGCGGTCGCATCCCTCGCGACTGCAGATCGCCGAGCGGCTGATACAATACCGCAAGTTCGAGATCCACGGACGGCATATCGTGGACACGTTGTTCCTGGTCCAATTCCACGATGTCGGAGCGCGGGAATTGGAAAGTTTTGGTCTCAAAGCCGCGGCGCGGCATTTCGGAGTGGCTGAAGACGACCGGGTGGAACTCGGAGCGCGGGAGATCACCGAGGTGCACGCGAAGAAGCGAAAGACTTTCGTTCAATACGCCCTTCAGGATGTGCGAGAGACGCGGGGGCTGTCCGCCGCTTTGAGTCCGGCTTGGTTCACGCAAACGACGATCTTTCCTTACAACTATCAGGATGTGGTTATTCGCGGGAACGCGACGAAGATCAACAGCCTCTTCCTGCGGGAATACTTGCGTCAGGGTCAATCGGTGCCGGCGTTGCCCGAAGTTCAGCGCTTCGAAGGCGGCTACGCAGACATCTTTTTCACCGGCGTGGCGCGCGACGTGTGGCATTGCGACATCGCGTCGCTGTATCCGTCGGTCATGTTGGCCTTCGGGATTTTCCCTGAGTCCGACACCCTCGGCGTGTTCGGCGACATGCTGGCACGTTTGCGCAAGTTTCGCCTCGAAACCAAGGCAGCTATGCGCTCGGCCAAGGGTGCGCAAAAAGCGCATCTTGACGCGTTGCAGGGGACTTTCAAAATCTTGATCAATAGCTTTTACGGGTACCTAGGGTTCGCTCAGGGAAACTTCGCCGACTTCGAGGCGGCAGCCGCGGTCACGGCCAAGGGACGGGAGTTGCTGCGCGGGATGGTGGATTGGCTGCGTCAGCGCAGGGCGGACGTCATCGAGATCGACACGGACGGTATCTACTTCACACCGCCGAAGGAAGCGACGTGGGATGGGCTCTACGAAGAATTGGCTGCAACATTGCCCAAGGGGATCGAAGTGGAATTCGATGCGCGTTATGCCGCGATGTTCAGCTACAAGGCGAAGAACTACGCGCTGATTTCGGAGGACGGAAAGCTGTCGATCAAAGGCGCGGCGTTGAAGTCGCGCGGATTGGAAAAATTCCAACGCATCTTCATCGAGCGGGCGGTGCGGGCGCTGCTCGAGGGGAAACCGGAAACTATCCCGGCCATGCACAACGAATTTTCCAAAGCACTGCGCGAGCGGGTTTGGGAGACGGAGATGTTTGCCAAGACCGAGGCGTTACAGGACTCGCTCGAGGCCTATCAAAAGAAAATCGCCGCGTCATCACGCAACCGTTCCGCCGCTTTCGAATTGGCCCTGCGCAGCGGGCGCAAGATGCAGGCGGGCGATCGCGTGTCCTATTACATCACGGGGACGAAAAAGACGGTGAAGGCCTACGAGAGCGCTAAGCTTGTCACGGAGTGGGATCCGAAACACCGTGACGAGAATACGGCTTACTACTTGGCCAAACTCGATGAGCTAGCGGGCAAGTTCGATGAGTTCGTCCCGGCCAGCGCGGGCGGCGATCGGTTGCTTTGAGTCGGTCGCTTACTTCAGCGGGTTGCGCCAGCGGAGACCCTCAAAACGGGAGAAGTCGGTGTCGTTGCTGTGGAGCTCGGCTTGGTTTTCCGCCGCGAGGGCAGCGAGTTGGGCGTCGGTGGTGAGATTCCCCGCCACGCCGAGTTTTTCAAGATAGCCGAGAAAAAGTCCGGCGAATTTCGGTCCGGGTTGCAAGATGACAACGTTCGGTTGGTCCAACCACGACCGCACGAGGTCAACGGCATGATCGGGGGAAAGTGGCTCTGCGGTAATGCGCCGGTGAGTCATGATTCGGATGAATCCGGAGGAAGTGATCCACGGAAGGCCGACCGGTGTGTTTCCGTTGAGGATTCTCTCCCACCAAGCCCTGGCGGGTTCGTGCCGTAGGGCTTGTTTGTTGTAGGCGTAGACCAGCAGGTTGGTGTCGGGAACAATCACCGCGATTGCGACTTTCTGATAAATTCATCAACCTCTAGTTCATCGACCAACTGATTGAGTTTGGTCTGGTCGATTCCGGGCAGGAAAGCCGAGGAATGGGCTTTGACGCGGAAGGGCGGGCGTGGTTTGGCTTTTTTCAAGCCGAAGCCCAGCCGCAGGCGCTCGTTGACGATCTCCTTGAAGGATTTTTTGCCCGAGGCGAGTTCCTCCCGGAGTCGCTGGACAACATCCGGTTCGAGGGAAAGGGTAGTTCTCATAAGAAACATCAGACATCAACCACAACTGATGTCAAGGCATCACCTCAATGGCCTCGCACTTTTCCCGCCATCCGTCGAAACGCCACTTGTTCGGGAAGTCGCGGCATTGCTGCGGTTTGACGGGTTGGATGGTGCAGGTGTTGATACCTTCGAGAAAGATGCAGGAGCCGTCGGGGTTGGATTTGAGCGTGAGGCCCGAGCGGTTGGGGCGAAGTTCGGTATGGCGGGTGATGAAATCGTCCGCGCTCAGGTCGAGATGCTCCGCGATGGCGGCGATTTCGTTTTCATCGACGCGCACGAAACCGGGCCAGCGGCAGCAGTTGCCGCAGCGCTGGCAGAGGTAGCGCGGGTCGGGCACGGGATCCTTTTCAACCACGGATTTCACGGATGGCACGAATTTTCTTTGTAGCGTCGCCGTCCCCGGCGACGGCCGTTATCGAGAACGACCGGCGTCGAAGCCGAGTCTGCGAGACAGCCGAAAGGCAAACCCACCGCTACAAGTGAAGGGAATTTTTTACGCGAAAACTATACGGCAGACGATGATCGAGGCGGTCACGCCGGCCACATCGGCGAGCAGTCCGGCCGGCACGGCATGGCGCGTGCGGCGGATAGCCACCGATCCGAAATACACGGCGATGACGTAAAAGGTCGTTTCCGTGCTGCCCATGATTGTGCCGGCCATGCGCGCGAGGATGCTGTCGGGTCCGTGCGTCCCGACCAGTTCGGTGAAAATGCCCATCGTTCCGCTGCCGCTGAGCGGACGCATGAAGACGAGCGGAGCCAGTTCGGTGGGAAAGCCGATGCGGGAAAAGAGCGGATCGAGCGCGCGGCTGAGCATGTCGATGCCACCTGCGCCGCGGAACATGCCGACGGCGGCAAGGATGGCAACGAGGAAGGGAATGATGCGCAGGGAAACCTGGAATCCTTCCTTCGCTCCTTCGACGAACTCCTCGTAGACCGGCACACGACGGAGCGCGGCATAGAGCGGAAAAAAGGAGAGGAGGAACGGAATGGCGAGAAGCGAGAGCGCTTCGACGTAGGAGGCAAACCATCCGCGGTCGCCGTCATAGCCCGTGTTCGCCGTCTGCCAAACGAGGTAGAGGAAAAAGACGCCGAAGATGCCGAGCAGCATTCGTGCGCGCCAGCCGAGCGGTTCCGGTGCCGGGGCGGTGATTGCTTCCGGTTGATCTTCTGTTTCTTTGCGCTTGGCCGACTCATCCGCTGCGGTGACCGGAGGCAGCTTATAGAACGGCAGCTTTTCCAAAGTTTTCACCGAGATGAGTCCGACGAGCGTCGAGCAAGTCGTGGCGACGAGCGCGGTGCCGATGATGGCGGTGGGTTGGACGGATCCGGCCGCGGCAAGGACGGCAACGGCGCTGGCCGGGATGAGTTGCACCGAACTGGTGTTGAGCGCGAGAAAGGTGCACATCGCGTTGGTCGCGGTGCCGGGGCGGGGATTGAGTTTCTCCAGATCCTGCATGGCGCGCAGTCCGAGCGGCGTGGCGGCATTGGCCAGTCCGAGCATGTTGGCCGCCATGTTCATGATCATCGAACCCATGGCCGGGTGCTCGGCGGGCACGTCGGGAAAAATGCGCGTCATGAGCGGACGCAGCAGTTTGGCGATGACATGGATGAGTCCCGACTTTTCGGCCAGGCGCATCACCCCGAGCCAAAGCGCCATGACGCCGGCCAGCGGGAGGGCGATGGTCATGACCGCCGTCTTGCACCCCTCGAAGGCCGCGCTGGTCACCTCCTTCAGTTGTCCGGTGGCACCACCCAGGAGAACGGCAGCGAGGACCAATCCGAGCCAGATGTAGTTCAGCACGGGGAGGGTTTATCGGGCGGTTGCGGTGGGAGCAAGGCGGGGGAATTTTTGAACAGAAGGAAACGAAGTTAACGAAGGGGGAGTGGGATCTTGTCGTGACGGGCGGACGCCCGTGCCCTTTTGGAGGGAAACGGTCCGGCGGTTATAAACCGCCGCTACAAGTTTAGGAGGGGTTTGAGGAATGGGGCGGTGGGGCTGCCTTTGGCTCGTGATACTTCCTCGGGTGTGCCGGCGGCGACGAGACGGCCGCCTTCGGCGCCGGCTTCGGGGCCGATTTCTACAACGTAGTCGGCTTCGGCGATGACGCTCAGGTTGTGTTCGATGACAATCACGGTGTGACCTTCGTCGGTCAGACGATGGAGAATCCCGATGAGTTGTTCGACGTCGGCCATGTGCAATCCGATGGTCGGCTCCTCGAGGAGATAGAAGTTGCCGCGCTTGTCTTCGCGCAGTCGGCGTCCTTTGGTTGCGCCGGTGCGCGAAAGTTCCGTCACCAGTTTAATGCGCTGGGCCTCGCCGCCGGAAAGTGTGGGGCTGGGTTGCCCGAGGGTCAGATAGCCGAGTCCGGTTTCGACCAGCAACCGGAGAGCGTGGCGGATTTTCGGATGTGCGTCGAAAAATTCGGAAGCCTCGGCTGCGGTCATTTTCATCACATCGGCGATGGTTTTCCCGTTGTAGGTGATGTCGAGCGTCTGCCGGTTGTATCGGCTGCCATTGCATTCGCTGCAGGGCAGCCAACTCGAGGGGAGGAAACTCATTTCAAGTTTGATCGCGCCCTGGCCGAGGCAGGTTTCGCAACGTCCGCCATCGGTGTTGAAAGAAAACCGGCTGGGCGTGTAGCCGCGCATGCGCGAGGCGGGGAGTCCGGCGAAAAGCTGACGGATTTCATCGAAGACCTTGATGTAAGTGGCGGGCGTCGACCGCGAAGTTTTGCCGATCGGTGACTGGTCAACCATGTGAACGGCGGCGATGTGCTCGGCACCGAGCAGTTTGGCATAGGGTGGCGGGGCGGCCTTGCGGGACGGTTTGCGTCCGCGCCGCGTCATCGATTCCTTGAGGGCCGGCACGAGTGTTCCGCGCAGTAACGAAGACTTGCCCGATCCGGAAATCCCGCAGGCCACGGTGAGACGACCGAGCGGAATGCGGACATCGATGTTCTGCAAATTGTGCAAAGTCGCACCATTCAAATCGAGCCAGCGGAGATCTTTGTCCTTCAGCGGGCGTCGCGATCCGCGGGAAGGCCGGGCGGGCGGGTGGGCGAGGCAGCGGCCGGTGACCGAGTTCTTGGATTTGCGGATTTCGTCGAGCGTGCCGGTGGCCATGACTTCGCCGCCACGCGATCCTGCACCGGGTCCGAGGTCGATGATGCGCGTGGCCCGGCGCATGGTTTCCTCGTCATGCTCGACTACGAGGAGCGAGTTGCCCTGTTTGACCAATTCGTCGAGCGCGTCGAGCAGGCTGCGGTTGTCGCGTTCGTGCAGTCCGATGGTAGGTTCGTCAAGAACGTAGAGGACGCCGCGGAGATTGGACCCGAGTTGCGCGGCGAGACGGATGCGTTGGGCTTCGCCACCGGAGAGCGACGTCGCGGGGCGGTCGAGGGTGAGGTAGTCGAGGCCGACGCGTTGCATGAACCCGAGGCGTTGCCGGATTTCCGGAAGGATATCGCCGGCCAACGCGCTGTCATTTCCCTCGAAGGCCATCCCCTCGAGCAGTTTTGCCGCGTCCCGCGCGCTGGCCCTGGTGAAATCGGCGATCGGGTGTCCCTGCACCTGCACGTGCCGGGCCTCGGTGTTGAGTCGCACGCCGCCGCAATCGGGGCAGGGTCGCGCGACGTCTTCTTCGGCCTCCTCGCGCGCCGCTTCCTCCTGCAAGTCCGCCTCGAGTTGGGTGCGGGCATCGTCCGCGCTGAAGTCGCGGTCGTAAACCAGTCCGAAACCACGGCATGTTTCGCACCAACCGTGCGGGGAGTTGAACGAGAACATGCGCGGATCGAGCGGTTCGAAGGCGCGCGCGCAGGAGGGGCAGGCCATTTCGGTGCTGAGCAGGATGCTTTCCTTGCCGCGGACGAGGCGTGCCGTGTTTTTCCCGATCTCGAGGGCGCGACGGGCGAGTTCGAGCGCCGCCTCCTCGGAGGCTTTGGTGGTTTGGCCGACGAGCACGTCGATCGAATGCTCGCGGTAGCGCGAGAGTTCGGGAAATTTGTCCGCTTTGACCAGCTTGCCGTCGACAAGGAGGGTGTCGAAGTCGTGACGCACGGCCCATTCGGCGACTTCCTTGTGGTATCCCTTGCGCGATTTGATCAGCGGCGCGAACACTTGGACCGGTCCGGACTGCGAGAATTTCCGAAGCTGCTCGGCGACCTCGGCCAGCGTGGTGGTTTGCACGGGAACGTTGCACGAGGGGCAAAATTGCGTGCCCAGCTTGGAGTAGAGCAGTCGCAGGAAGTGGTAGACCTCGGTGATCGTGGCGACGGTCGACTTTCCGCCCCCGCGCGAAATGCGCTGTTCGATGGCCACGGCCGGCGGCAGTCCCGCAATGTGGTCGACATCGGGTTTTTCCATTTGCTCGACGAACTGCCGCGCGTAGGTCGACATGCAATCGAGGAAACGGCGTTGTCCCTCGGCGAAGAGGATATCGAAGGCGAGGGACGATTTCCCCGATCCGCTCAGTCCTGTGACGACGACAAATTCGTCGCGCGGAATTTCGAGCGAGATATTTTTCAGGTTGTGCTCGCGAGCACCGGTCACGCGAATGCGGTGATCGTCCGGCGCGGCCGCCGGCGGCACGGGCTCGGCCGCGCGCAGCGTTTCCTCGTGGGGCCTCTGTTCGAGAGCAGCTCGCAGGAAGGGCGCGGTGCGCGACTCCTGGTTGGCGGCGACCTCCTCGGGAGTTCCCGCGGCGATCACGCATCCGCCCTCGTCGCCGGCCTCGGGACCGATATCGATCACATGGTCGGCGCATTTGATCACCTCAACATTGTGTTCGATGACAACCAATGTGTGTCCTGCTTCGACCAGGCGCTCGAACACGCGGAGCAGGCGCGCGATGTCATCGAAGTGCAGGCCGGTGGTCGGTTCGTCGAAAAGAAGAAGCGATGCCTCCGCTTCGGCGTCGGCGAGATGTGCCGCCAGCTTGAGGCGCTGCGATTCGCCGCCCGAGAGGAAGCTGGTGGGCTGACCGAGCCGAAGATAGCCGAGGCCGACATCTTCCAAGGTTTGCAGCGGCCCGGTGATTTTGGCGTGCTTGGGAAATTGGGCGAAGAAGGCCAGCGCTTCCGAGACGGTCATTTCGAGGACTTCGTGCACCGATCGACCCTGAAGTTGCACCTTGAGCACGTGCGGTTGGAAACGTTTGCCTCCGCAGGAGGCGCAGACGAGAGAGACATCGCTGAGGAACTGCATTTCGATGCGCTCGTAACCGAGACCGGCGCAGCGTTCGCAGCGTCCGCTGTTTGAATTGAAGCTGAAGGCGGACGGACCGAGGCCGGCGCCTTTGGCCGCGGGTGTCTGGGCGAAGAGGTCGCGGATGTGGTCCCAAGCGCCGAGATAAACCACCGGCGTGGAGCGTGAGGATTTGCCGGGCGGCGATTGGTCGACCATGACGACTTGTCCGACGTGTTCGATGCCGGTGAGACGTTTGATCGTGCCGGCTTCCTCTTCCACAGGTTCCCCGCGCTCGCGCAGCAGGTTGCGGTGGAGAAGACCGTGGACCAGTGTCGATTTTCCCGAACCGGAAACACCGGTCACGCAGGTGAAAACGCCGAGCGGAAAATCGGCATCGATCTTTTTGATGTTGTGCAGAGAGGCGCCGCGCAGTTTGAGGAATTGTTTCGCTTTGCGGCGTTTCGCCGGAACGGGGATCGAGCGGCGGCCGAGAAGGTAGTCCGCCGTGAGCGAATCCGGTGCGTCGGCAATGAGCCGTGGCGGGCCGCTGAACATCAGCTTGCCGCCCGTCTGGCCTTGTCCGGGTCCGATATCGGTGAGCCAATCGGCCGCGCGGATGACCGCTTCTTCGTGCTCGACGACAAGGAGCGTGTTTCCGTTGTCGCGCAGGCGGCGCATGATGGAAAGAAGTTGTCCGAGGTCGCGCGGATGCAGTCCCACGCTCGGTTCGTCCATGACAAAGAGCGTGTTGACCAACGATGCGCCGAGGCAGGTGGTGAGGTTGACCCGTTGCACTTCGCCGCCGGAGAGAGTCCGCGTGGGGCGGTCGAGCGTGAGGTAACCAAGGCCGACCTCGTTGAGATAGGAAAGGCGCGAGGTGATTTGGTCGAGGAGCAGTCGTGTGGTGTGATCGTCGGGGCGCACGGGGACGCCTTGGAGGAATGCGTGGAGTTTTCCGATGGGTAGTGAAGCGATCTCGGGCAACGTTTTCGCCGCGTCGTCCGCGCCGGCGAGGCGGAAGTTCAGCGTCTCGGGCTGGTAGCGTCCGCCGCGGCACTGCGGACATTCGTTGTAGCTGCGGTAGCGGCTGAGCAGCACGCGGACGTGCATTTTGTAGGTCTTGGTCTCGAGCCAATCGAAATATCCCTGCACGCCATACCAGCGGTCGTTGTCCCACACTTCATGCAAGGCTTCGCCGGGCCGACGCTCGCCGTTGATCACCCAATCCTGATCGGATTTGGGCAAATCCTCGAACGCACAATGCAAGTCGACGTCGCGTTTGCGTGCGTGTCGCAGGAGGTCACTCTGGCACTCCTGCGACATGCCGCTCTGGAAAGGTCGCACGACGCCCTCGGCCAGGGTGCGCGAGCGATCGGGAATGATGCGGCCCCAATCGAGCCCGATGACGCGTCCGAATCCGCGGCATTCGGGGCAGGCGCCGAGCGGATGGTTGAAACTGAAGAGTCCGGGCGTGGGCGGACGGATATCGAGGTCGCACCACGCGCAGTGCCATCCGGCGGAAAAAGGTTTGGCTTCGCCTGTGGCGGAATCGACGACGAGGATGCGTCCTTTGCCGAGGCGCAGGGCCGCTTCGACGGCTTCGGTGAGGCGCGCTTCCTCGCGCGCGGCGACGCGATCCTGCAACACATGCACGACGGGCGGGAGCGATGCGACCGGCGGCGGTTCGTCGGCACGGACGATTTGTCCGTCGATCCACACGCGGAGATAGCCTTGCTGTTTGAGGAACTCGAAAAATTGCGCGGGCGTGCGTTTTTCCACGTCGCCCGTGCCGACGGGAAACATGACGAGCAGTTGGCGATCGGGGTGATCCGAGGAAACTTGGCGCACGATGCCGCGTGCGGTTTCCGGCTGGATCGGACGGCTGCACGCTGGGCACGAAGCGCGCACGAGCCGGGGGAAGAAGAGCTTCAGGTAGTCGTTGATCTCGGTGATCGTGCCTACGGTCGAGCGGGTTGTTTTGACGTTGTTTGATTGCTCGATGGCGATGGCCGGCGGGATACCTTCGATCAGATCGACGCGCGGTTTGTCCATGCGGTCGAAAAATTGCCTCGTGTAGGGAGAGAACGTCTCGATGTAGCGGCGCTGTCCCTCGGCGTAGATGGTGTCGAAGGCGAGCGACGATTTGCCCGAGCCGCTCGGACCGGTGACGACATGGAGCAGTCCGCGCGGCAAATCGAGGTCGATGCCGCGGAGATTGTTCTGTTGCGCCCCGCGGACGCGGAGAACGTTTTGTTCGATGCGGGGGGGGTGACGTGATGACATGCCTGGGCATCGCCGTCGGAGCGGTGCGCCGGCGGACGAACCGGATAGGTTAGGGGAAACGCTGCATCAGGCAACGCGCCAATTGCGCCGCCCGGTAATTTTTTCTTGCGGCGATGCGCCGCAGATCAGACCGCGCCCGACTTGCTGAGTTCCTCGGTGCGGAGCAGGACGCGCTGGCGCATGATTTTGCCCGGCTTGAACTTCACCGTGGCGCGCGCCGGAATGACCACATCGGTCTCAGGCTTGTTCGGGTTGCGTCCGACGCGCGACTTGGTCAGGCGGACTTCGAACACGCCGAAGTTCCTCAATTCCACATTGTTGCCCTCGGCCAAGCTGTCCGTGATGTGCTCGAGCGTCTTCTGGATCACGGCAAAGGTCTGTTGCTGCGTGATGCCGACTTCATCGGAGATTTTCACGACCATGTCGCGTTTGGTGAGGTTGGACATAGAAGGAATGCTGGTTGGTGGAGTCTTTGTATCTGCATCGGCGACAACGGTCAAGCAACAAATAAGAAGCGAACACCAAGTCGCGCACCGGCGTTTTTTCAGCTTTCGGGCACGGGCGAATCTGGGCAGTCTGGCGGGTCTTTTCCCATGAAACTCTCACCCGACCGCAAACTTTCCGGAATTCTTGCCCCTTTGTTCGCCCTGCGCACCGAGCGCGACCTCGGCATTGGCGACACCGAGTCCCTCAAAGAACTCATCGACTGGTCCTCGGCC
>Ga0315902_10004128_pt1 | contig 21231 bp, 15 predicted proteins | sample LakEriMetagenome_9_FD_203523 | JGI IMG/M metagenome (GOLD analysis project Ga0315902, IMG submission 203523) | Freshwater fungal communities from buoy surface, Lake Erie, Ohio, United States - Buoy 12 MA117 | ecosystem: Environmental > Aquatic > Freshwater > Lake > Lake biofilm | place: USA... | reverse complement strand
CGGTCCGTCCGGAAAAGGCGTTGCTCACCGACCTTCCGGTCTCCACCAAGCAGATCTTAAACGACTCTGCATACTTCGCTACGCCGCGCGATCTCCCTTCAACGGTCACGCTTCCCGCGCCACGTACGGGTACCGTGGTCTTCACGAATACGTTTGGTGAATTCGAGACCCGCTTGTTCCTGTTGCAGCATCTCAAGGCGGAAGAGCTCGCGCGACGAGGGGCGGCGGGCGTGGACGGTGATCGGATGGCGCTCATCCGGACGCCAAGCGGTGACGCCGTGGCGTGGGCCAGTGTTTGGGATACGCCGGCTGATGCGCGCGAATTTCTGACCATGGCGGGGCAGGCGGTTCGCCGCCGCTATCAACTCCCGCCGCAGCCGTCGGCCGATTCCTCCGCGCAGGAGATTGCGGTCACGTCAACGCCGACAACAAAGGCCCGCACCGTGAAGATCGTGTTTGAGGAACGGCGCGGTCAATCACTTGTGTGGTTTCTTGATGCCCCGGCGGAGGTGGCATCGACGCTGATCGATCGGACGCGCATCACGGTCGCGCGCTGAGTGATGACCGGGCCAACGACGGAGCTTCCACCGTCTCTTCGGATTACTGCGGATGACGAAGTGCGGCGAGTCCGACTGCTGCGCATGAAGCGGGTCGCCTCGGCGATGCTGGTGGGAGCGGTCGGTGTGTTCGTCGTCGCGCAGCTGCTGATCGACCAGTATCCGTGGCTCGGATATGTGCGGGCGTTTGCGGAGGCGGCGCTGGTGGGCGGCATCGCCGATTGGTTTGCGGTCACGGCGCTCTTCCGCCACCCGCTTGGGTTGCCCATCCCGCATACCGCCATCATACCGGCGCGCAAGGATCGCATCGGTACGGCCCTTGGCAATTTCGTACAGCGCAACTTCCTCACACGCGAGGTGGTAGCCACCAAGCTATCCGCCATGCGACTCGGCGAGCGGGCCGCAGAATGGTTGATCCGTCCGGAGAACAGCCGGCGTATGGCACGTGCCGCTGCGCACGGGTTGCACGGCGCCGCGAACGTCCTGCGTGACGAGGACGTGCAGACTCTGGTGGATCGTGGCATCGTGGAGCGCTTGCGGCGTCTGCAGGCGGCGCCTCTGGTCGCGAAGCTGTTCGAACTGTTGACTGCCGGTGGACGCCATCAGGCGCTCCTGGATGATGCCTTGCGGTTGGCCGCTCGCTTCATCGACGAGAACGACGAAATGATTCGTGACCGCATCCGGAAGGAGAGCCCGTGGTGGGTGCCGGGTGCGGTTGAAGAGCGGCTTGGCGATCGCATCGTGCGCGGGGTCGAGAATACCCTCCACGCCGTCGCGGCTGATCCGGACCACCCGCTTCGCCTGCGCTACGATGCCGCGGTGGAGCGGTTCGTCGGCAATCTGCGCGAAAATCCCGAGACGATGGCACGGGCCGAGCAGATCAAGTTGGAGCTGTTGGCGCACCCCGGCGTCGCGGAGTTTTCCCGTGAGGTATGGGGGGATATCAAGACCCGCCTCGGCGCGTATGCGGATCACCTGGCCGACGAAGCCGAACGCGAGCCCGATCAGCTCGAACGGTGGCTCACGGGATTCGGGCGCAAAGTGCTGGAGGATCCGGTCCTCGCCGCCAAGGTCAATGGGTGGCTCGTCGAACTGGTCACTCAGGCGGTGGAACAGGCGCGCGAGGAGGTGGCGGCGCTGATTGCCACGACCGTTGCGGCGTGGGATGCCGACGCGACCTCACGAAAGATCGAACTGCAGATCGGTCGCGACCTGCAGTTCATTCGGATCAACGGCACGCTCGTGGGCGGCCTGGTAGGGCTCGCCCTGTACACCATCAGTCAGCTGAACGCGCGCCCCTGATCAGCGCAGGTCGGCCGCAGCGATCGGCCGATCGCCTCGGACTGGCCCCTCGTCGGGGAGCGCTACATCGGCCGGATGGCGCGCCGCATGCGGCAGGAGGGCAAGGTGCAGAACCTCGTCCATCGTGCTGGCGAAGGTGAAGGCCATCTTCGCCCGCACCTCCTGCGGGACGTCACGCACGTCCTTCTCGTTCCCCTTCGGCAGGATCACTTCGCGCAGCCCCGCACGATAGGCCGCCAACACCTTCTCCTTCACGCCACCGATCTCCAGCACTTTGCCGCGGAGCGTCACCTCACCGGTCAGCGCCAGATCGCGGCGCACGGGTCGACGTGAGAGCGCGCTCGCCAGCGCCAGCGTGACCGCAATCCCTGCCGACGGACCGTCCTTCGGGATGGCGCCAGCGGGGAAGTGGAGGTGCATGTCGGCCTCGCGAAACGCGCTGTCATCGATTCCCAGCGTGCTCGCACGCGACCGCACGAACGAGTAGCCGGCGTCCACCGACTCGCGCATGACGTCACCGAGCTGTCCCGTGACCGTGAGTTTGCCGGTGCCGGGCATGCAGAGCGCTTCGATGGTCATGAGTTCACCGCCGGTGCTCGTCCAGGCGAGACCGGTGACGGCGCCGATTTCCGGCTCCTTCTCCGCCTCTTCCATCGCGAAGCGTGGCGCGCCGAGGATTTCCTCGGTGCGCGCAATGGAAATTTCCCAGCTGCTTTCGTCACCGTCGGCCTTGGCGCGCGCCCGCTTACGCATCAACGAGGCGAGTGACCGCTCGAAGGTGCGCAGCCCCGCCTCGCGCGAATAGCGACTCGTGATGAACCCCAGCACCGACTCGGAGATGTGGAGGTCCTCCGGCGTGAGTCCGTGATCTTCGAGAAGACGCGGGATGAGATAACGCTGCGCGATTTCGACCTTCTCCTCGATGGTGTAGCCGGCAATACGGATGACCTCCATGCGGTCGCGCAGGGGGCCGGGGATATCGAAGAGGTTGTTTGCGGTGCAGATGAACAGCACGCTCGACAGGTCGAACGGCAGGTTCAGGTAGTGATCAACGAACGTCGTGTTCTGCGACGGATCAAGCACCTCGAGCATAGCCGCGGTCGGATCACCCGAGTTACCGCCATTCGACATCTTGTCGATCTCGTCGATCATGATGACCGGGTCGCGTACCTCGACGCGCCGAAGCGCCTGAATGAGCAACCCTGGCATCGCACCGACATATGTACGGCGATGACCACGAATCTCGGCCTCATCGCGCACCCCACCCACGGAGATGCGATAGAACTCGCGGCCGATGCTGTTGGCGATCGCGGCGCCGAGTGAGGTTTTGCCGGTACCCGGCGGACCGACGAAGCAGAGAATCGGACCCGTCGGGTCGCCGCCACGCAGTTTGCGGACGGCGAGGTACTCGATGATCCGCTCCTTCGCTTCGTCGAGGCCGTAGTGCCGTTCGCCCAGGGCGTCTTCGACGCGTGCGAGCGAGATCTCCTCGTCGTTTGCAGTGCGCTGATGCCACGGCAACGCCAGCACCCAATCGAGATAGGTGCGGAGCACCTGATACTCGGATGAGGCCGGTGACAGCATGCGCAGACGTTCCGTTTCCCGGCGGGCCTCGCTCGCCACCTTCTCGGGGAGCTGAGCCTCTTCGATGCGGCGGAGCAGGTCGACCGACTCCTTCTCGTTCGGGTCGGTCTCGCCCAGCTCGGACTGGATCGCACGGAGTTGCTGACGGAGATAGAACTCACGCTGATGCTGTTCGATCTTGATTTCCGTCTGCTTCTTCACGTCCTCCATGACGCGGGCGCGCGCCACCTCGCGCTCGAGGCGCGACAGGATGAACCGGATGCGCTGCCCGATGTCGAGGCGCTGCAGCACCTCCTCCTTGTCGGCGATGCGCAGGTTCATGTTGGTGGCGGCCAGATCCGCGAAGCGTCCCGGGTCCGAGACGTTCATCTTCAGGATCTGCGGCACCTCGTTCGGGATGCGGTCGACCATCTCTGCCAGTGTTTCTGCGGCCGTGACCGTCCGGGCGACGAGCTCATCCAGTTCGGAAACGTCAGGGGGCGTCTCCCGAGCCCCTTGCACCTGTGCCACCGCATACGGGGTCACCTGATCGATCGCGTCGATTGTGATCCGGCGCAGCCCCTGCAGGGTGATCTGGACGGTGTCCCCGGGGAGGTTGATGCGCTCATGGACCCGGGCCGCCACGCCGATCCGCCCCACGAAGTTGTGCGGGTCGATGGCATCGTCCGCTTCACTGGTGGCCACGACCAGCGCCACCACCAGCCCCGAATCCTCATGAGCCCGAAGGAGAGCGAGGTTTTCCGGGGCGCCCATCTGTACGGCGATCGTTCCCAGGGGATAGACGATCGTCGACCGCAGGGCCATGAGCGGCAGCGTCGGCGGCAGTTCGGCGCGGAGGATCTCCTCCGTGCGCTGGCCGCGGGGCATCGACAGGGCCGAAGAACGGGAGTTCGGTCGGGTCACGGGCGTGGGGAAAGTGGCGGAGTGGCCAGACCTCTCAATCTAGACAGAAGCCAGGGGGCGGCAACGCGTGAATGCAACCCAAACCCGTCCCAGCATAGGCCGCGCCATCCCCGACGCCGTCGGTGATCGCTGGTGGTCGGTGATCTCCGGTGGGGCGATTAGCTTTCCGGGATGTTTGACGAATTAACTGACAAGCTCGGGAACGTCTTCGCGAAGCTCCGTGGCCGCGGCGTTCTCACCGAAGCCGATATCAAGGAGGGGATGCGGGAAGTCCGCCGCGTCCTGCTCGAGGCCGACGTCAATTTCGCCCTCACGCGTGAGTTTCTCGAGCGCGTCGAGAAAAAAGCGGTTGGCGTACTCCAGCTGAAGCAGGTCCAGCCGGCGCAACAGCTCGTCAAGATCGTCCATGACGAATTGACGGCCATGCTCGGCGAGCGGCGGGAAGGGCTCAAGATGAGCTCGGTCCCGCCGACGGTCGTGATGATGGTCGGCTTGCAGGGCTCCGGTAAAACGACGACCGCCGGCAAGTTGGCGCGCCGCCTCAAGGCGGAGAACAAGTCCACCCGTCTGGTGGCCGCCGACGTGTATCGCCCGGCTGCCATCGATCAGCTCGAGACGCTGGGGCGCACCCTCGAGGTGCCGGTCTATGCCGACCGCGACACACAGGATGTCGTGAAGATCGCGAAGGCCGGCATCGAGCAGGCGACGCGCAATCGCGATCGCGTGGTCATTGTCGATACGGCCGGTCGCCTCCAGATCGATGAGTCGATGATGGAGGAACTCAAGCGCCTGAAGACGGCGATCAAGCCGGATGAGATCCTGTTCGTCGCCGACGGCATGACCGGTCAGGAGGCGGTGAAGATCGCGCAGGGATTCAATGAGGCACTCGATGTCACGGGCGTGATCCTCACCAAGCTCGATGGCGATGCGCGCGGTGGTGCGGCGCTCTCGATCTACGGAGTACTCAAGAAGCCGATCAAGTACATCGGCGTCGGTGAGAAGCCGGATGCGCTCGAAGAGTTCCATCCGGAGCGCATGGCGGGGCGCATTCTGCAGATGGGCGATATCGTTTCGCTCGTCGAAAAGGCGCAGACGGCCTTTGATGCCGATGAAGCGAAGAAGCTCGAAAAGAAGGTCCGCAAGGAAGGGATGGACCTCGATGACTTCCTCACCGCGATGCGCCAGATGCAGAAGCTCGGACCGCTTGAGAACCTGCTGAAGATGCTCCCCGGGGTGAACAGCAAGATGCTCAAGGACATCAAGGTCGACCCGAAGCGGATGAAGCACATCGAGGCCATCGTCCTCTCGATGACGCCGCAGGAGCGGAAGAAGCCGGAGATCATCAACGGCTCCCGCCGGGCACGCATCGCCAAGGGGTGCGGGCGCCCGGTGAGCGATGTGAATCGCCTGCTCGAGCAGTTCCGCGAGATGCAGAAGATGATGAAGAAGATGGGTGGGATGGGCGGGATGGGCGGCGGCAAGGGCGGGATGCCGCGCCTGCCGTTCGGCGGCGGCGGCATGTTCGGGATGCGCTGAGCGCGCCTCGCGTGTTTGAAACGAAAAAGACCGGCGCTCTCGAGAGCGCCGGTCTTTTGCATGTGGTGCCTGAAGTTCAGCCGATCTGCGTGTCGAGCCCCGGCCACGCGCCAAGATTGTACACCACCAACGTCTGCAGATAGTGGCGCCCCTCCTCGCCGTGCGCGGCGATCACCGCCGCCGCGCCCATCGCGACCGCATCGGCCTCTGCATAGGGCGGCTCGAGTTCTTCGGGGATCACGCCGTTTTCGTGCTTGACGCCGGCGGCGTCGAGGAACGTGATCTGCAGCTGCGGTTCGAGGTCCACATACAGCATCTGCAGCAATTCGAGTTCGTCCTGTGGCGTCAACGCGCCGAGGCGCAGGCATTCCTTGCCCACCTTCTCGGCGGGCCAGGTCAGCAGCGTCTGCACTCGGAATCCACCACCCTTGGCGGCAATGCGCTGCGCATAGACCGCCTTGGCACCTTTATGCTTCGCGAGCGCCTGTGACACCAGCCATTGGCGGCGTTCGGCGCTGAGCATCTTGAACGGAGAGAGAGTCTTGGCCATGTGTGCAAGCTAGCGGCCCCGAGTAGTCCCGAAAAGCTGCGGGGCTCGCACCCCTCGGCACGAGCCCCGCGATCCATCCGATTCGTCTGCCCTACTTCTTGCCGGTCCCAGCTGGCGCGCCACCCAACTTCTCTGCGACCCGGGAGGCAATGGCATCCGCGAGCTCTTCCCCCGCCAGAACCGGGCCGCGAATGCTTCCGGCCACCGGCGGTGGACCGGCCGGCACTCCGGACTTGCGCCGATCGGCGAGATGCTCGGCTGCTTCCTGGCAATCGATGCCCGTGGCGATTTCACGCAGGAGGCCGGTGCGGATGTCATACACCAAGCCGTGCAGCAACGGGCGACGTCCCTTGGCCCACGCGTTCTGAATGATCGGTGTTTCCGTCAGGTGATAGAGCTGCTCGAGTACGTTGAGCTCCACCATGCGATCGAAGCGGGCCTGTTCATCGGTGATGGCATCGAGCTCTTCGCGATTCCAGCGCAGCACGTTGCGGATCGGGCCCAACCAGTGATCCACCAGCCCGAACTGCTGATTGGACATCGCGGCCTTGACGCCGCCGCAATTGTAGTGCCCCGTCACGATGACGTGCTTCACGTCGAGGACCTCGACGGCGTACTGCAGCACGCACATCGCGTTCAGATCACTCGGGCTGATGACGTTGGCGATGTTGCGATGCACAAACAACTCGCCGGGCTGCGTCCCCGTTACGGTGTTTGCCGGAACGCGGCTGTCCGAGCACCCGACATACAGGAAGGTCGGCGTCTGCGTCTTGGCGCGCTCGGAAAAGTACTCGGGATCGGTCTCGACGATCGAGGCCGCCCACGCGCGGTTGTTCTCGATCAGCTTGCGGAAATTTTCCATGGTCGTCGGAATGGGCGATTAGTGAGCGGCGCTGATCTGGACGTCGGGAACGCCAACGAGTCGGTAGTCGATGTTGCGCGAACGGGCAGTCTCTCGGAAGCCAAGGAGGACTTCCAGGGCGTCATGGTCGAACTGCGAGGTCTTGCGACCGTCGATCTCCACGCGGGTGCCGGCCGGGAGTTCATCGAGCGTCTTGGCAAGCTTCGCCTTGCTGAGGAAGGTGACCTGATCAGGGAGTTCGAACCGCGTAAGCACGGCACCTGGCGGGCTGACCTGCTTGAACGCGGGACGCCGCATCTGCTCGAACACGACAAAGGCAATGCCGATAGCCAGGCCAATCGAGATCCCGACGAGTAGGTCTGTCAGGAGCACGGCCACGATCGTGGCGGCGAAGGGAATGAACTGCATGGGCCCGAGCTTCCACGCGGCGCGCCAGAGCGATGGTGCGCTGAGTTTGTAGCCGGTCACCAGCAACACCGCCGCAAGGGCCGCAAGCGGAATCTGGTTCAGCATCCGCGCCAAGAGCAGAACGGCCGCAAGCAGCAGGATGGCGTGCAGGATGGCCGACAGGCGCGAACGGCCGCCGGCATCGACATTGGCGGAGCTGCGGACGATCACGCCGGTGAGCGGCAATCCACCGAGCAGGCCGGACGTGATGTTGCCCACGCCTTGCGCAAACAGCTCGCGATTTGCCGGCGCCTCACGACGGAGGGGATCGATCTTGTTGGTCGCCTCGAGACTCAACAGCGACTCGAGGCTGGCCACGATGCCGAGCGTGACGGCCAACGTCCACACCGCCTTGTCGCCGAATGCCGACCAGTCGGGAAGCGTAAGCTGCCCGAAGAGATCCGACGGGTTCTCGGGAATGTTCACGAGATGTGTGCCGCGGATCGCCCAGTCTGGCGAGATCCCCTGCAAGAGCACATTGAGGCCGATGCCCACGGCCACGACGACCAGCGGCGCTGGAAGCAGCTTGACCTTGGCGAACGGCGTTTTGGGCCAGAGGACGAGAATCAGCACACCAAAGAGGGCGGCGGCGATCGCCCCCGGCTGCGTGGACTGTAGGGCAGAGGCCAGCGCAGAGAAGGTGGTTTCGCCGTTCGGCTCGACAAACGCCATGTCGCCGATGAAGTCGGCGTCATACCCGACCGCATGGGGGAGCTGCTTGAGGATCAGCGTCAGCCCGATAGCGGCCAGCATGCCGCGAATAACCGAGGAGGGGAAGTAGTAGCCGATGACACCGGCCTTGGCGGCGCCAAGCGCCACTTGGATTCCGCCGGCGATGATGACCGCCGGCAAAAACCGGGGGAAGCCGCCCACCTGTTGGATACCGGCCAAGACGATGGCGGTGAGGCCGGCCGCCGGGCCGCTGACCATAAGGTGGGACCCGGATAGGGCCCCGACCACGAGACCACCCACGACGCCGGCCACGAGGCCGGACAGGAGGGGGGCACCTGACGCCAAGGCGATACCGAGACACAGCGGCAAGGCGACGAGGAAGACGACGATGGATGCCGGGACGTCGTCGCGCCACGTCGCGAGGAGCCCATTGAGACCAGACCCGGTTTGAGGAACCGGGGCGGTCTCCGGCGTCGGGGCCGATGAACGGTACACAGAAGCGGGCATCAAGTTCGGAACGGTAGAGGGACGACTCGCAACAATTCCCCTGTGAAGGGGCGATATCCTGATGCTAACCTTTGGTACGCCCCGGTGCCAAGATTTAGCGCGTCTTTAACTCCACCTCCCACTTGAGGTTCCATGAGAAAGCGCTCTCTGCTTGTGCTGCTCACCCTCGCCGCATGTTCCGAGACGGCCACTTATGATGTCGTCATTCGGAACGGGACGGTCTATGACGGATCGGGGCGCGCGCCCATCGTGGGCGATGTCGCGATTCAAGGCGACTCGATCGTCGCCGTCGGCCAGGTGGACGGACGCGGGACTACTGAAATCGATGCCACCGGCCACGCCGTCGCCCCCGGCTTCATCAACATGCTGAGCTGGGCGACTGAATCCCTCATCGAGGACGGCCGCAGCCTCAGCGATATCCGACAGGGCGTCACCCTCGAGGTCATGGGCGAGGGGAGCTCGATGGGGCCGCTCTCTGATACGCTGCGCGCGGAGATGCTGGTGGAGCAGGGGGACCTCAAGTTCGACATTCCCTGGCGTACGCTCCGTGAGTATCAGGAGCACCTCGTCAAGCGCGGGATCAGCACCAACATCGCGTCGTTCATTGGGGCGACCACGGTGCGCATCAATCATGTCGGCTGGGACGATCGCGCCCCGACCCCCAAGGAACTGGAGGCGATGCAGGCCGAGGTGCGGCAGGGGATGGAAGAAGGCGCCCTCGGTGTGGGTTCGTCGCTGATCTATGCGCCGGCGTTCTATGCGAAAACCGACGAGCTGGTCGCGCTCATGAAGGCCGCTGCGCCGTATGGTGGCATGTACATCTCGCACATGCGGAGCGAGGGGAACCGCTTCGAGGAAGCGGTGGATGAGCTGATCACCATCGCGAAGGAATCCGGCGCCCGCGCGGAGATCTATCACCTGAAGGCGGCGGGCGAAGCCAACTGGCCGAAGATGGCCAAGGTGCTGACCCGTATCGATTCGGCGCGTGCGGCGGGGCTCGAGATCACCGCCGACGTCTATCCGTACACGGCGGGTGCGACGGGACTCGATGCGGCCATGCCCCCATGGGTGCAGGCGGGTGGCTACGCGGCGTGGGCGAAGCGGCTGCAGGATCCCGCGATTCGCAAGAAGGTCGCGGAGGAAATGCGCACGCCGACGGATAAATGGGAGAGCCTGCTCCTCGCCGCCGGTTCCCCCGATCGCGTGGTGCTCGCCGGCTTCAAGGCCGATTCGCTCAAGCAGTACACCGGCAAGACGCTGGCCGAAGTGGCGAAGCTGCGCGGCACGAGCCCCGAGGAAACCGCGATGGATCTCGTCATCCGCGATGGTAGTCGCGTGGGGACGATCTATTTCATCATCAGCGAGGACAACATCGCGGCGCAGCTCAAGAAGCCGTGGGTGAGTGTCGGCTCCGATGCCGGGTCGCTCGCGGCCGAAGGGGTGTTCCTCAAGAGCAATCCGCATCCGCGTGCGTATGGCACCTTCGCGCGAATCCTCGGGAAGTATGTGCGCGACGAACAGGTCATTTCCCTCGAGGAGGCAGTGCGCCGCATGACGTCGCTGCCGGCGTCGAATCTCCGCATTCAGCGCCGCGGTACACTCAAGCCCGGGCACTTCGCCGACGTGGTGGTCTTCGACCCCAAGACGGTCGGCGATCGCGCCACCTTCGAACAGCCGCATCAGTACGCCGTGGGCATGCGGGATGTGCTCGTGAACGGCGTCCCGGTGTTACGCGACGGGGAGCACACGGGCGCCAAGCCGGGACGCGTCGTGCTCGGCCCGGGCGCCAAGCGGTAGCCCCGAGCGATAGGTTATCGAGATGACGACACGTCGACAGTTCATGGCCGTATCCGGCGCCTCGCTCGGTGCGATGGCGATCGTTCCTTCAGCCGTGCGTGGCGTGCGGGTGGTTGGCACTGCCGATTACGATCTCGTGATTCGCGGTGGCACCGTTTTCTCCGGTGACGGGGGCCCCGGCGTCGAGGCCGATATCGCCATCACCAATGGGCGCATCGTGGCGGTCGCGCCACGTCTTCGTGAGCGCGGCGGGGAGGAAATCGACGCGCGCGGCCTCGCCGTGTCGCCGGGGTTCGTCGACATCCATTCGCATGCGGAAGGCAATCTCTCCGCTGATCCGCGACTGGAGTCGGCGATCCGACAGGGGATCACCACGGTGGTGGTCGGAGCGGACGGCAGTTCCAGTTTTGCCGGTGAAGCTGGCAAGTCATTCGCGGAGTGGGCCACGCAGGTGGAATCCCGCAAGCCATCGATCAACTATGCGTCGATGGTGGGGCTCGGCAGTGTGCGCGAGGCGGTAGTGGGCGAGGGGGATCGCCGTGCGACCGCCGAGGAGCTCGCGCGCATGACGGCGATGGTGGAGCGTGCGCTGGCTGAAGGCGCATGCGGTGTATCGACCGGGTTGGAGTATGCCCCCGGCGCATTCGCCACGGCTGATGAGTTGGTGGCGCTGTCGCGCCCCGCGGGCGCGCGCGGGCTGCCGTATGCGTCGCATCTCCGCAACGAGGACGACCGGCTGCTCGAGTCGATCGACGAAGCATTGTCTGTCGGACGCGGCGCGAAGTGCCCGGTGCAGGTCTCGCATCTCAAGCAGCAGGGGGCGCGGAACTGGCCAAAGTACGACGCCTCGATTGCGCGGCTCACGGCCGCACGGGCCGAGGGGATCGACGCGTGGTTCGACGTGTATCCCTACGAGGCATACAGCACCGGGATGTCGAACCTCTTCCCGATCAGTGCGCTCGATGGTGGATCGGCGGCATTCCTCGCACGCTTGGCCGATTCGGCGCAGCAGCCCGCACTCCGTGCATACGTGCAAGGGAAGATCGATCTCCTCGGCGGCTGGGATCAGATCCAGATTGCGTCGGCCCGCGCGCCGGAGGATCGTGCGGCCGAGGGGAAGCGGCTCGGCAGCTACGCGCAGTCAATCGGTATGGAGCCGTATGCGCTGTGCGTCGCCATGCTGACGCGCAACAACGGTTCGGTTGCGACGCTCGGCTTCGGCATGTCGGAGGAGAACATCGACAAGTTGCTGGCGCACCCGTACGGCATGGTGTGTTCGGATGGCGGGGCGTTTGCGATTGACGGGCCGACGCGCCGTGGTAGTCCGCATCCCCGTGGGGCGGGGACCTTCCCGCGCGTGTTGGGGCGCTTCGTCCGTGAGCGGAAGGCGCTGTCGCTCGAGGCCGCCATCCCGAAACTGACTTCGGTTCCGGCCAAGCGCCTCAAGTTGGCCGATCGCGGGCGACTGGCGCCGGGAATGGCTGCGGATGTGGTGGTGTTCGACCCGGCGACAATCGCCGATGCGGCAACGTTTGCCAATCCGTTCCAGTACCCGGTGGGGATCACGGCCGTGGTGGTGAACGGACGGATTGCCATCCAGCGCGGCGAGCGGGTTGCCGCGGAGTCCGGCCGGGTCCTGCGCCCGACCTGACGCCCCGTCGTCAAGACGGATGGTCGGAACGGCGGATTCCGCTCAACATCGAGCGGGATCCGCCGTAGCTTATGGTGTCATCCCGATCCGACCCTTAACCCGTCCTTTCATGCTGCCACGCTTTACCGGATTCCGCGTGTCTGCCCTGCTGGGTGGACTCTCCACCGGTGTTGCCCTTGCTGCGACGCCACTGGGCGCCGTCGCGCAGACACCCAAGGCTCCCGCGGCTCGACGCGTGGTTCCTCCACGCATCCCGATGATGGCGTCCGTCGATACGTCACTGTTCCGCGGCCTGTCCTATCGCCTGGTGGGCCATTCGCGCGGCGGCCGTGTCACGACGGTGACGGGCGTCCCGTCGCAGCCGAAGACGTTCTACATGGGCGTGGCGAGTGGTGGCCTGTGGCGCACCACGAACGGCGGCGAGAGCTGGGAGCCGATCACGGACGGCAAGGTGCCGGTCGCCTCGATGGGTTCCGTGGCAGTGGCCGACAACGACCCGAATGTCATTTGGCTTGGTACGGGTTCGGACGGCGTACGCAGCAATGTGTCGACCGGGCGTGGCGTGTACCGCTCCAAGGACGCCGGCGCGACGTGGCAGTTCGTCGGCCTCTACGACGCGGGGCAGATCGGGGCCGTACGGATTCACCCGTCCAATTCGGACGTCGCGTGGGTTGCGGCGTATGGTGACATCTTCAAGCCGAGCAAGACGCGTGGTGTCTTCAAGACCACCGACGGCGGGAAGACGTGGAAGAACACGCTGTATGTCAGCGACAGCACCGGCGCGATGGACGTCGAGCTGCAGCCGGGTAACCCGCAGGTCGTCTTCGCGTGGATGAACCGCATCGAACGCAAGCCGTGGTCGATCATCTCCGGCTCGCGTGAGGGCGGTTTCTACAAGAGCACCGACGGCGGCGATACGTGGAAGCGCATCATGAACGGCCTGCCGAATCAGCTGATCGGCAAGGGGAACATCGCCGTCACGGCCGCGAACCCGAATCGCTTGTATGCGCTGGTGGAAGCGGCGCCGGGTGGCGGCCTCTATCGTAGTGACGACGCCGGGGAGTCGTGGCAGCAGGTGAACAGCACGCCGGGGCTCATCACGCGGCCCTTCTACTATACCTCGCTCGGCGCGGATCCGACCAACGCGGACATCGTGTACGGCGGCGCCGAGACCTTCTACAAGAGCACCGACGGTGGCAAGACGGTGGCGCCGTTCCGCACGCCGCATGGGGATAACCACGATATCTGGATCAATCCGAACGACAACCGGATCATGGTCCAGTCGAACGATGGTGGCGCGAACGTCTCATTTGATGGCGGGAAGACGTGGAGCTCGCAGGATGTGCAGCCGACGGCGGAGTTCTACGGGGTGTGGCTGGACAATGCCTTCCCGTACCGCTTGTACATGGCGCAGCAGGACAACAGCACGTACATCGTGCCGAGTGTGAATGACCCGTTCAACATGGGCGCGGTCCGCGTCGGCCCGGGGTGCGAGACGGGGCCGATCATTCCGCATCCGTCCGACCCGAACATCATCCACGGCAACTGCAAGGGGCAGTACGCCGTGATGAACGTGGCCGCCGGCATCACCAAGAACTACTGGATTGGTGGCCAGTCGCTGTACGGCAACGATGGTGGCGATCTGATCTACCGCATGCAGCGCACGACGCCGATGGCGACGTCGCCGCATGACCCCAAGGTGATCTACTACGGCTCACAGTACCTGCATCGCAGCCGCGATAATGGCGCGACGTGGAACAAGATCTCGCCGGATCTCACGGCGTTCCCGAAGTGCTGTCAGGGCGGGAGCGGGCAGCCGATCACGCGTGACGTGACGGGTGAGGAGTTCTACAGCACGCTCTACGCGATCAGCGAATCGCCACTCGAAAAGGGCGTCATCTGGACCGGTTCGAATGACGGCCCATTCTCCGTGACGCGCGACGACGGCAAGACCTGGACGCGCATCACTCCGAAGGATCTGCCGGAGGGCGGGCGCGTGGCGTGGATCGATGCGTCGCCGCATCGGAAGGGCTCGGCCTACTTCGCCACCTATCGCTATCTGCTGGGCGACTACGAGCCGTACATCTATCTCACCAACGATTACGGCAAGTCGTGGAAGCGGCTCACCGACGGCAGCAACGGCATTCCGAAGGATGTGCCGACGCGCGTGGTACGCGAGGACCCGGTGCGTGAAGGGCTGCTGTACGCCGGGACCGAGTTCGGGCTGTACATCTCGTTTGACAACGGCGCGCACTGGCAGGCGTTCAATCGCAACATGCCGGTCATGCCGATCAACGACATCAAGGTGCACCAGCACGATCTCGTGATCGCGACGCAGGGGCGTGCCGCGTGGATCCTGGATAACATCTCGGCGCTGCGTCAGATCGGGCCGAACACGGCGAGTGGCATGACGCTCTTCTCGCCGCGTGACGGCTATCGCACGCAGACGGCGCCGGGGCTGCTCGGCCCCACGGTGGACTACTACCTGCCGTCGGTGCCGAGCGACACGGTGCAGATCGAGATTCTGGATGCGAAGGGGCAGCTGGTGAACCGCTACAAGAGCGGTGTCACCCCTCCCGCCGCGCCGCGTCGCCGCATGGACGACGAGGATCCGGACGAGTCGATGATGGCGGGGCGCGGTGGACGTCCGGCAATGGCGGCTGGCCCTGCGCTCAACGTGGTCACCAAGAACGCCGGGATGAATCGCTTCGTATGGGGCGTGCAGCATCAGAGCGGGCTGGGCGCACCGCCGGGGCAGTACACGGTGAAGCTCACCATCGGCAACACGGTGAAGACGGTGCCGCTTCGGGTGCGCATCGACCCGCGGCTCGCGATGGACGGCACCACCGAAGCGGACCTTCAGGCGCAGTTCGCGCACAACACCACGATGCGCGCGATGGTGGCCGAGGTGAATGGTGTGGTGGCGCGGGTCCGGGCGGCGGAGACGCGGCTGCGTGGGGCGACCGGAGCGCAGGCCGATACGCTGGCCAAGGTGCGGGCCGTGAGCGAGCTGGTGAACACCCAGCCGATCCGTTACGGCAAGCCGGGGCTGCAGGCACACATCCAGTACCTCGCCGGGATGACCACCCGGGCCGACCAGAAGGTGGGCCGAGATGCCGTCGAGCGGCACGCGGTGCTCCGGAAGGAGTTGGATACCGCCAAGCGGATGCTGGACGCCGCGATCGGGGCGGAAGGGCGCTAAGAGCGCCCAGTTCGGGGGGCACCGGGGAACTTCCGGGGCGCCTGACCTTGTAGAATACGGGCGGTGGCCACGCGGTCACCGCCCGTTGGCGTTTCCGTCCCCTTTATCCTCTGACACGAATCTCATGACTGCTGCCCGCTCGTTCCTGCGCGGCATTGCCGCTGCCGCTGTGGTTGTTACCGCGCTCTTCGTTTCCGGTGCCGAAGCCGTCGCGCAGGGCGCGATGTCGCAGGGCGCGATGTCGCAGGGCGGCCAGCCGGCGCGCCCGCCCGCTTCACCGCGCGATTCGCTGACGGCGTCGATCGCCGGCGCGGAGATCAAGGTGAACTACGGCCGTCCATCGAAGCGTGGCCGCGTGATCTTCAATGGCCTCGCCGACATGAAGTGGGGGATGGTGTGGCGCACTGGCGCCAATGAGGCGACGCACTTCACCACGAGCAAGGCGCTCGACTTCGGTGGCAAGGCGGTCCCGGCCGGCACCTACACGCTGTTCACGAAGCTCGAAGAGAACGGCAAGTGGGAGCTGATCGTCAACAAGCAGACCAAGCAGTGGGGTACGGCCTACGATGCGAAGCAGGATCTTGTGCGCATCCCGATGACGGTGACGTCGAACAATGCTGTCGTTGAGCAGATGATGATCCAGGTGACGCCGGCGGGGAAGGGCGGGCAGATCATCGTCGCGTGGGACACCTACAAGGCCGTCGCGACCTTCGGGGTCAAGTAAAGCGGTCGGGGTACTGCCACTGCAGTCTGGGTACTGCAACAGCAGTCTGAGTAATGCCACAGCGGTCGGGGTCTGTTCGACTCCGACCGCTGTTGATTTACCCCGACTGCTGTTGATTTACTCCGACTGCTTTTGCAGTACCCAGACTGCTTTTGAAGTACCTCGACCGCAGTAGTTGTACCGCTGTTCAGTGTCCCGATGCGCCGGCATCACGATCCCGCGGATCCGGCGCGCCAAGACGCATACCCGTCTTTGCATCGATCGCAATCGAATGCGCCGTCCCCTGCTGTGAGCCTACTCGAACCGTGTGCCCGAGTGCGCGCAGGGCGTCCAATGTTTCGGTGCTGAACCCGGTGCGTTCCACGCTGATGGTGTTCGGTAGCCACTGGTGGTGCAGGCGCGCCGCGTTCACGGCGTCCTGCACCGGCATCCCGAACTCGATCAGGTTGAGCACCACCTGCAACACCGTGTTGATGATCGTGCGACCGCCCGGGCTGCCGACTACCGCGACCAGCTTGCTGTCCTTCGTGACGATGGTCGGCGTCATGCTCGAAATCATGCGCTTGCCGGGCTGCGCAACATTCGCCGCCGTACCGATCAAGCCCGTGCTGTCCGTAAGCCCGGGCTTCCCGTTGAAGTCGCCCATCTCGTTGTTGAGCAGGAAACCAGCGCCGTCCACCACCGCGCCCATGCCGTAGCCGGCTTCGAGCGTGTAGGTCACTGACACCGCCATGCCGTCCTTATCGACGACGCTGTAGTGCGTCGTTTCGTCGCTCTCGTACCCCTGCGCCACATCGGCCGGCGACGACGGTGACGCCTTCGCGCGATCAATCGTGCCGCGCAGTTCGGTGGCGTACGCCTTGCTCGTGAGACGCGCCACTGGAGGCGTGACGAAATCCGGGTCACCGATGTGCAGCGCGCGATCACGGAACGCGCGGCGCATGCTCTCCGCCAACAGGTGCACCGATGCCGGCGAATTATGCCCCATCGCCTTGAGGTCGAACCCTTCGAGGATGTTCAACATCTGGACCATTGCGACGCCGCCGGAGCTGGGTGGCGCCATCGAGATCACCTCGTACCCCTTGTACGTGCCGCGCACCGGCGTGCGCTCCTTCGCCTGATAGGCCGCCAGATCCGCCTGCGTGATCAGGCCGCCGTGCCGCTGCATCTCCGCTTCGATGAGGCGCGCCGTTTCACCCGCGTAAAATCCATCGCGTCCCTTGTCGCGGATGCGTGCCAGCGTGCGCCCCAGATCGGTCAGGCGCAGCCGGTCGCCCGCGGCATAGGGCTGGCCGTCCTTGTAGTACGCGCGCAACGACCCGCTGTCGGCCGACAGCTTCGTGCGCACACCCGCCAGCGATGACGCGAGCCCTGTCGGGACAATGAAGCCGGTGTCCGCCAGCTGCACCGACGGCTCGACCGTCTTGACCCACGACACCTTGCCATACTTGCCGTGGGCCATCGCAAAGCCGGCGACCGTTCCGGGGACGCCGACCGCGATGTGCGAGTTGTGATGGATGCGCGCCGAATACGCCCCCGTCGAATCGGTGAACATCTCCGGCCTCGACTTGGCAGGGGCCTTCTCACGGAAGTCGAACGTGGTCGCTCGCCCATCGGGGAAACGGATGACCATGAACCCGCCACCGCCGATATTGCCGGCGGTCGGATAGGTCACCGCGAGCGCAAAACCCGTGGCAATGGCGGCGTCCACCGCGTTGCCGCCCGCCGCCAGGACGTCGCGCCCGACCTGGCTGGCGATGGCACTCGCCGAGACCACCATCCCCTTCGGGGCCTCGACCGCGGCCTTCGGAAGGGGCTGAGGCGCCTGAGCGCCCAACAGGGCGGGGGCGACCAGCAACGTCGTCATCGACAGGCGACGCAGCGGATGGCCGCGTAGGGAGACCGAGGAGATCACCGGGAGGGGCATGGGCAGGATCCGAAAGGGGAAGGGTCGAACGCCCCTATTCTACTCCCAAGACTCCATGGCCGCCCCATTGCCTCCACCCCCCGAACTCGGCTAAGCTTCAAGGCTGTCCCGGTTCCGGTCATCGGAAGCGGGGCCCCGGGTGCGCGCCGGAAACGCCGGATGCGCGAGGAGCCTGGTTCGGTTGGCCTGTGCCGACCCGTTGTACCCACTGCCTGAGAGACTCCGATGGCCGTCAAGATTCGTCTCCGCCGTGAAGGGCGGAAGAAGACCCCGATGTACCGTATCGTTGTTGCCGATTCGCAGAGCCCGCGCGACGGCCGTTTCATCGAGATCCTTGGGCAGTACCAGCCGCGTGGCGGCGAGAACGCGATCGCGCTCAAGATCGATCGTGTGAACCACTGGCTCGACGTCGGTGCGCAGCCGACCGACACGGTCCGTTCGCTGATCCGTCGTGCTGGTATCCTCAAGGCCCGTCACGAAGCGCGCCTCGCGGCCAAGCTGCAGTCGTCGGCCGTCGCCCTCCCGTCTGGCGAGGCCTGAGCTGGGCGAGCTGATTGTCGTCGGCCGAGTGCGCCGCGCGCATGGCGTGCGCGGTGCCTGGGCCGTCGAGTCGCTGACCGATGCGCCGGACGTGATCTTCGCGTCCGGCGCACTGCTTTTTGCCGGGGATCGCGACGGGAATCTTGTGGCCGTCGATGGTGGGCCGCAGGCCTTGCACATTGAGGACGGCCGCCCGATGAATCGGGAGTGGCTCGTGCGGGTCGCCGAAATCACTGATCGCGACATCGCCGATACGTGGCGCGGACGGCACCTGTTCGCGGATGCCGACACGTTGCCGGAGGCCGAGGACGGCGAAGTGTATATCGGTGATCTCATTGGCATGCGCGTCGAGGTCGAAGGGCAGGGACTCGTCGGGCACGTGCGCGATGTCTACGACGCGCCGCAGGGGTACATCCTCGAGGTCGAAACGGCGACCGGTCGGCCGCTGGTACCGTTCACCGATGAACTCGTGTTATCGGTCGACGACGAGGCGCGGACCATTGTGTTCGCGCCGCTCGACGGCCTGTTCGACTGAGCACCGACGCGACGACCATGCTGCAGGTCAACATCGTCACGATCTTCCCGGAGTTCTTTGCGGGACCGCTCGGGCTCAGCATCCCCGCCAAGGCGGCGGCGGCCGGCAGTGTGGCGTATCGCCTGGTTGATCTGCGCGATTTCACGCACGACCGGCATCGCACCGTGGATGATTATCCCTTCGGCGGTGGGCCGGGAATGGTCATGAAGCCGGGGCCATTCTTCGAGGCCGTCGAATCAATTGGCGCGACCTCGCCCATCGTGCTGCTGTCACCACGCGGACGACGATTCTCTCACGCGGATGCGGTGCGCTTCGCCGCCGGCACCGAGCTCACGCTGCTCTGTGGCCACTACAAGGACGTGGACGAACGCGTCGCGCAGCAGCTGGCCACCGAAGAGCTTTCACTTGGCGACTTCGTGCTGAGTGGCGGGGAACCGGCCGCGCTGGCCATTGTCGACGCGACGGTGCGACTGCTCCCCGGCGCGATGAGCGATTTGGACAGCGCACGGACCGATTCGTTCTTTGGCCGCGGCATCAGTGCCCCCAGCTACACACGTCCCGCGGAGTTTCGGGGCCATGCGGTGCCCGACGTGCTCTTGGGTGGGGATCACGCGAAGGTCGCCGCGTGGCGCGAAGAAGAATCGCTGCGGCGTACGCGGGAAGCCGAGGGGCGTGACCGCAGTACGTGGGAGGCGCGCGAGGCGGAGATCGCCGCGCGCGAGGCCGTCATCGCCGAGCAGGAACGACGCGCTGCTGAAAAGGCGGCGAAAAAGGCACGGGCCAAGCAGCGTAGAGGAGCGTCCTGATCATGGCACTTCGCATCTTCGTGACCGGCGGTACCTTCGACAAGGAATACGACGAGCTGACCGGCTCGTTGCGATTCAACGCCACGCATCTTCCCGAGATGCTGCGCCGCGGTCGGTGCATGGTGGACGTGTCGGTTGACGTGCTGATGATGCTCGACAGTCTCGACATGACGGCCACGCATCGTCAGGAAATTCTCGAGGCGTGTCGTCGGTGCGAGGAACAGCAGTTGGTGATCACGCATGGCACCGACACCATGACCGATACGGCGCAGGTCTTGGCGGCGGCTGGACTCGGCAAGACCATCGTGCTCACCGGTGCCATGGTCCCGTATACGTTCGGCTCGTCCGACGGGCTGTTCAATCTCGGGAGTGCGTTGAGCTTCGCGCAGGCGCTCCCGCCCGGGGTCTACGTCGCGATGAATGGGCGTTGTTTCTCAGCCGATCGCGTGCGGAAGAACCGTGAGGTTGGCGTGTTCGAGGAATTGGGGAGCGACGAGCGCTAACGCTTGGCGCCTTCGACATCCAGTCGGTTCTTCCAGGATACCTCGGCCTTGTCGGCATAGGCGGAGCAGGCCGCCGAATCCACCAGTGGCGCCTTCCCGCCCAGCCGCTCCCACAGGCTGGAGCCCATCGGATGCGGCGTGATCAGCACGTCACAGGGCATGCTGCGCCAACGCGCGATGCTGCGCGGAAAATCCGTCGGCCCATCGGCGTACGCACGATTCGTGGTGTAGCGGAACCCCGGTGCGGTCAGCGGCGTGAAGCTGTCGGCGTACACGATCCAGAGACAGCGCTCCGCCTCGCATGAGCGCCAGCGCCAGGTGGTACCGCCCGGCGTGTGCCCGGGCGTGAGTGTCATGATCATCTGGGTCGGCCCGACGCGCACCGTGTCGCCATCCGCGATCTCACGCACCGTGCGTACGGATGGATACCCGCGAATGGTGCCGATCTGTGGATCATCCGGCTGTGGCGTCCCGACCCGGATCCATGCGGCACTGCGCACGCTGGCCACCACCGGCGCGCCCGTTGCCTCCTGCAGCGCCGCCAAGCTTCCCGCATGATCAAAGTGGGCATGCGAGTTGAGGATCACTTTCACATCGCGCGGGTTGAAACCCAGCGCGCGGATATT
>Ga0315902_10004126_pt1 | contig 21237 bp, 17 predicted proteins | sample LakEriMetagenome_9_FD_203523 | JGI IMG/M metagenome (GOLD analysis project Ga0315902, IMG submission 203523) | Freshwater fungal communities from buoy surface, Lake Erie, Ohio, United States - Buoy 12 MA117 | ecosystem: Environmental > Aquatic > Freshwater > Lake > Lake biofilm | place: USA... | reverse complement strand
AACCATGGAACATGCCCGAGGTTCCCCCCAGACCGCCAAGATCTCCGAGTGACATCTCGATAAGCCGGGCGGCTTCCAGTTTCATGGTTGCGGGATGCTTCGCGGCAAGTACACGCCGGCCGAAATCGATGCCAAATGGATTCAGCCCTTCCCCCTCCTGCAGGGTACGCCAGACATAGCCAAGGGAACTGGCCAATGCGGCTCGCCAGCCCAGGGGGCGCGTCCGCTCCGCCAGTGCTCGGACTTCATTTGGTTTCATTCGTGGAATCAGGCGAGCGGTCGCCAGTCGGACCTCCCGATCATCATGATTCAGACATTCCGCAAGGACTGGAAGCAGCGCGGAATAGTCTGCTTGCTGACGGAGAAGACTCTCGAGAGCCCGACGCCGGGTGAGTGCATCCTGATCAGCGAGAAACGCTGTGAATACCGCAGGAGTCGGCCCCGGTTTTGTCTGAAACCCGATCGACCAGGCGGCCGCTGCCCGAACCCCCGGTTGACTGCTGCCAACCAGGGTTTTCAGATCTCGTTCTGACAAACCTCCGAATTGATCCACCAGGATCTGGATGGCACGAATGCGTCTTTCAACGGGGAGTTGTTCGTTCCGCGCAGCCTCGAGAATTCGAGCCTCACCCAGGTGGTTGGCCAGGGGAACCCACTGGGCTCTCGCCCAACTGCTCTGGGATTGAATCGGTTCCAGGCAGGCTTGCAGTTTTTGAGCGGTGGGGGTCTGTGCATTCAGGCTCAACAGGGCCGGTTGACGATCTCGCGGAGTTGCCCCCACATACTGCACGCGGTAGACAGTTCCGTGGGTTCCCCGACCCCCGACGCAGACGAACAGGCTGCCGTCGGGGCCGACCTCGGCATCGGTGGGGGCAAAGCCCTGTTCCCCGTCGGCACGCAGAAACTCCTCGGCTTCCTGCGGAGAAAATGAGGCCCCCTGTCGGGCGAGGGGAACCGAAAGAACCCGGCCGAAGGTCCAATCCAGGACAAACAGTCCGCCACGGTATTTCGTGGGGAATTGGGTGTGCTGGTAGCAGACAACCCCGGTGGGAGATCCTCGTCCGGTGGCAGCGACGACTGGGGGAGCGTCCAGGAAATAATTGGGGCGTTTCCAGGTTTCCGTGACCCAGCCCTCTTCTCCTCCGGGGAGAACATGCAGGACCCGGGTGGGGACATACCACGGCAGCGAGATATCCCGCTCTCCGTCACTGTCGTAAGTCAGGATGTCGCCGCGCGATTCAAAATCAAAGTCGTAGGCGTTCCGTAGTCCATCGGCGACAATCTCGCCCCGGGACAAATCTGGCTTCAAACGCAAGACCACACCACCATTCGGACTCTTGATGGGGCTGGTCGTTTCGGTGGCGAAACTCCCGTTGACGTCACTGAAATTTCCGGCGATCAGGTACCACCACCCGTCCGGTCCCCGGCGGATGGCATGGACGTGGTGCTCACCCCCGGTTTTGATTTTCAGGAACGTCTCGGGTGGGCCGTCCGCTTCGTCGTTCCCATCCTCATCCCGGTAGCGAATGAGTCCTTCGTCGCCGGTACAGAGCAGGTCCCGACCAACGAAACACATCCCCTGGGCACCAGATGCCGGACCGTTGACGAAGGTTTTCGCCTCGTCCGCAACTTCATCTCCATCGCGATCGATGAGAATTTTGACGTAGCCCGGTCCAGAAACCACGACTCGCCCGAGGGAATCGACCGTCAGGCAGTAAATGTCATGCGCAAGTTCGTCACTGGCATATCGAGTGACTTCGAAGCCCTCGGGCGCAATCAAGCCCGATTCGCCTCCAAGGCAGAGGGAATGTGTGCTTCCAACCACCAGGCTCCACATCAAGGCCCATGGCAGACACCCGCGATCCTTGCGACTCGGCCTTGTTGGCAACTTCACTCCTCGTACTCGCGGGGTTTCAGGTTCGTCGTAACCCGGGGGGCAGCGTGGGGTTGTAGTGCGAAACCCAAAAACAGGGCAAGTCGATTCCATCGCGGCTCGCGAGGGATCCCTCTGAAAAGCCAGTTGAGCCCTGTCGCGCACGATCGGGCCTTCGACCATCTCAACTGATATTCCGCGTGTTTTCTTTGAGTCGATCCTATGGCCGCTGTCTGTGACTCGGTTCAGAGTGACGCCAGTGTCCAAGTACGGGGGTTGCATCGCCAAACGACCGAATGGGGCCGCTCCCCTCAGTCAAGACGTGGGGCCTTCCATTATTTCTTGGTGCCGGACGCCCGAGGTGCGAACTGTTCGATGTACAGATTGGTCACTTCCTGCGGTTGCACATCCTGCGGCGGCGTATAATCGAATTCACTCGCGGGAATCGGCTCATTGAGGACCACGTCGCGGAAGTCCAGGACCAGCATCGGTTTGAGGACATCGCGATTCACGACCTTCTTGAGGTAAAGAAGCCGATACGGAAAGCCAGTTTCTTTGTCGAGATAAAGTCGAACCTGATCCGGAACTGTCGGTGGCAACAATCCAACACTGCCGCCGGGGCCGGGGCGACGCATGCGGGCCGCCACCGCTTCCGACCATGTTCCTGAAATCACCAAAACAGGACGATCTCTCAAGGTCTCTTCCTTGATCGCTCCCAGTTTCATGTCTTGTTCAAGGCTCGTCAGCAGGGCCGGTAGCCCTCCCAGCCCCATGGACGTCAAAAGATCGGACTCTGTCTGTTCGCTAAAGTCCCCAGACTTCCGGGCCTCGTCCAGGATCTGCTGAACATTCCGGCGTGTCAGGGTCATCTCCCGGTTCTTGGGGTCCTTCTTCTTGCCGGAGGTGCCGGCATCAATCTGGGTCAGGGTCCAGAGAACCGTGCCATTACAAACCTCCAGCAGTGACCCCTCGGACTCTCCAACTTTCATCGCCAGTTCCATCCGCATCTGCCAATCGCCCGGCTTCAGTGCCAATTGCAGGTAGCGTCCCTCCGCCCGGTAGCTTTTTTCCGCCAGGGTGACCTGTTCCACAATTCTCGCCCGGATTGACGAGTGCTTGATCATCTGATCACGTGCGCGCTTCAGTTCGGCGGCAGCAGTTCTTTGTTTGCCCCCCGTTGTCGTAGCAGAACGCTCTTCAGTCTGTGCAATAAGTCGTTGGCTATTCGAGATTTGTGGTGTGTCGGCGGTATTGGTCGCCGATCCGGGCTGGGCGGTTGCCAATTGTTCATTGACAATGCCAAAGATCGACGCCAAGAGCAGAAAGAACGGGTTGCACAGGCTGCGGCGAGTCTTCATGACATCCGGATCAGAGAGGTTTTGCCAAAGAATCTGGAGCGACTTTTCCGAAAACAAGACTTAGTCAGTGGGTCGCCCGCAGAATCTATCACACCGGACTACGTCCGGCGACGGCAGTCTGTTGGCTCCCAGTTCAACGTACGGAACCGGCGGGGGAGGGGATCCACCGCATGGAGCGGTTCCGTCAAAAATTCCCGGGTCTGACGGCGGTGCCATGGAGGGCCGCGTCTGGGCCGGGGGCCCCAAGTTCCTGAGGGGGACGTTCATGAAGTACTACCTTCTCGGTTTGGCAACCCTGGTTGCCGTCTGCGTCGGCTGCCAGTCAGCCGGTCGCGACCATTCGGCGATGCGGAACGGCCCGCTCGACCCGAGTGAACAGATTGTGGCCGCACGTGGAAACGGTGGACGCGCCTACGGGCATGGGCACCACAGGGCCTATGTGGCTCCCCCCGCGGAGCAGTTGGTTCGGCCCGGACCGATGGTGGATGGGCCCGGCCCCGGCGTCTTGAACGCCATCGGTGGAATGGGCGGTGCCTATCCCGGTTTTGGTGCCTCCGGTGGGACCACCCAGGTGAAGTTCATCGAGCCGATTGACATGCAGGTCGGTTGGCAGATGGAAGGGGGCTTCGCCGAAGCCCAGATCTCGGCTCCTGGTCGCTACAACTTCTACCAGGGAGCCACGTACCGTCTGAAGCTGACCAACATTCCTGGTGCTGGTCGCGAAGGGTTGGTCCTGTATCCGACCCTGCAGGTTTACCCGGCTCATCCTCAGACTGAAGCCTTCCTCTCGCACAACGCCGTTCCTCTCCAGATCACGGAAGAGGACCTCGACCAGGTTCAGTCGAGCAACTTCGTGACGAAGGTGATTTATCTCCCTTCGGCGGAGCACCAGGAACTCGCGGTCGCCAACATCGAGCAGCTGGTTTCGACCCGGCTTGATCCCGGTCTCGATCCTGTGGCCGAAGCCGACCGTCGTGGAACAATCCTCGCCGTGCTGCGGATTGGTAACATGGACATGGAAGGAGCTGTCGGTGGTGCCGGCATGGGGATTCATCCCGCCAACGCCATTCGAACAGTCTCCGGAGTCGAGGGTGACTATGCCGCCCCGATGCCAATCGGCGGCATCGGAGCCAGTGGACACTCGATTCCGGCTGCAATGATGGTCTCGGGCCCGGTTTTCCCTGGAATGCCCGCCCAGCAGCCCGTGTGGGGAATGCCGATCACCGGCACCCCGATCGGACTCGCCGGCCCGCCGCACCTCCCCTACGGAGCACCGGCTGGACTGCGATCGCACACGGTTCGCAACATGTCCAAGAACCACATCCCCGAGCCTACCCGTGACCTGCTGATCGATGTCAAGCACAGCCCGGGAATCAATTATCCCGAGCCCGTGCGACACATTGAATACGAAGAACGGCACCCCGTCTTCCAGCACGAGTAGTCTGGATCCCCTGGGTCGCTGACGACCCCCTCTGAACTCCACCCCCAGTACCAGCCCTCCCGCCATGGGTGGGTTGGTCTGGGGCGAGTTCTCGGGGTGAACCGGTCCGGCCCAAGGATGCATTTCCTCTCTCCGATCCACTGTTCCGGTGGGTCTCAGGTCTGCCGGTCTCCTTCCAACGGCTGACTCTCATCTCTCTTCCTTCCGAGCCCTGCCATGTCGCCTCTCGACCTGCTCGCCCGACTGACCCCGTCTGTCGTCCGCACCTGGCCGGTCTCCCTGCAACAGGGACTTGCCGGTGCCGCCCTGGTTGCGACTTGCCTGGCTGCCTCGGAAGCTTCGGCCCAGTCTGCCCGAACATCCCAACGTCGGCACCAGCCCCTCAGCCAGCACTCCGCTCCCGGGCTTGCCGCTCGCTGGGCCACCATGGTCAACCCCAAGGCAGCCCACAAACCCCAACCTGTGCGGGTCGATCTCCCGGATGGAATGGGACAGGTCTCGTTTTACAACGGCGGGACTCCGGAAGAGCTGCCGATTCCCGAACAATCTCTGGCCGTCCTGCATGTCGGCTCCCTGTATCGATTCAAGATTTCGGAACTGCCGGAACATCCCGGCGTCGAGCTCTATCCGACCATCGAACTGATCGACAAGTTGCATCCCCCCTGTGGGCGTGAACACGAATTCCCGGTGCCCGTAGCCTTCACCCCCGAGGAAATTGCCGAGGCGATCAAAGGCCGCCTGGTGACCAAGGTGATCTACGTGGAACGGCCGGACCATGCGGTGCCGGCTCGCGGGAACGCCCGCGAGCGGGCGTACCTTGCCGAGCCGAATGAAAACGTCCTGGAACTGGCGCATCGGGATGGTCGTCCCGTGGCGATCGTCCGACTGGGGGGCCGTACTCCCGACCTCGCTCGGCCCGAGCCGGGGTTCTTCGGAGATCCCGCCCCGATTGCTGTCGTTCCCGAAGTGATCGGCCCGCGCCAGGCGGCCGAATCCCCGGAGGTGCTGCCGTGAATCTCCCTCAGCCATCGTCCCCGATGCACGCCATTCATCGTTTCGCCCGCTGGACCATGGCCTCGCTGGCCCTCTCGGCCAGTGCCTGTGGTTCTCTCGCCACGCAGCAGGCGACGCTGAAGACCACGACCACAACGTCCGCCACCGAAGTCGCGCTCCGGAAGGGGCCGGCGGCCGCTTCCGCCCGTGCCCAGTCGGAAAGTCCTGAGCTCCTCGCCGATGCTGCCGGTGAGCTGGATGCTGCCGGCCGCGTGGCGATTGTTCCTGTCAATGGCCGACGTGCTCTTGCCCGTCAGAGCCTTCGGTCCGCCAAACGCATCAGTCTTCCCCGTCCCGGATCCTGCCCCCAGGGCTGTCAGCCGGGTGAGCCGTGTGACACCTGTGCCGAGGGGTGTTGCGACGAAGACCGTTACCCGGACGAGTACCTGTGCGATGGTGGTGACCGAGATGAACCGGTCCATTACGACACCGAAGGAATGCTGGGACTCGACACCCAGGACACGGTCGCGGAGTTCCACGACGCAGCCAACAAGCGTCGGGTTCGCCGGACCAATGAAGTCTGTGTCTACGCCCCCCGATTTTCCTCGGTGACAGTCATCAGCGGTGCCCTTGAAGACGCACTGCAGACACGGGCCAACCAGAACCAGCAGGATCTCCAACAGGTCGCCATCCATCGCCCCGATATGCTGGTCCTCGCCCGCCAGCGTGACCTGGTCGATCCACTTACCAGCAAGGTCCGGGGCAGTGTCGTCCTGAATGCCGATGTGGTGTTTGACGTGAACCGGCCGCTGGCTCCGGCCTTCCTCAGCAACGAGCTGGTCCCTGTCACCTACTTTGATTACCTGCAGGTGGCGATTGCCAAGCAGGCCCAGGAGGCGTTTGAGGCGATCCAGGTTCAGAATGCGGTGGTCTGGACCCGCGTGCAGACTCCGGTCATCGTCGCCAAGGACGATGCCGTCCAGATTGTCGAGGCGCGGTTCAAGGTGGAAGAACTGGCCGGAACCGATCCGAAGGGGCCGGGAAATCTCCGCATCACCAAGCTGGCCGATCTCAAGATCGCCGGACAGGATGACGAAATCACCTTCACGATCCGCTACCAGAACCAGGGTGACAGCCCTGTGACGGAAGTCACGATCGTCGATAACCTGACACCGCGACTCGAATACGTCGAAGGATCGCAGACCAACAGCCTCGCGTCTCAGTTTGAGACTCTCGACAATGGCGAGGGAAGCAAGATCCTCCGCTGGGAACTCAACGAGCCGCTGCCGGGGCGCACGACCGGAACCATCACCTTCCGGGCTCGGGTCCGGTAACAAAGCCGGTCGTCGTGACGATTCCTGCGTCCCGATTCGGTCAACCACGAAGCAACCAAGGATTCCCGCGAATCCGCACCCCGCCAGGTCACTGACCTGGCGGGGTGTTCTTCATTTCCGGGGCTGCCACGACCACGTGCGTGTTGTGTTCGTGAACTGCCCCACATGCGACGCTCTGCCGGCTTATTGGCAGGAATCGGCCTACTGCAGGGTGAAGGCCGGCAGGCGGACGATCTCTCCTCCCTTGAGAGCCGACTGATGGGCGCAGATGCCCACACAGGTCCAGTTGGCCGAGAGGGTGGCATTGGGCCAGGGATCCCGATCGTTGATCAGGGCGCTCACCATCTCGTGCACAAGGTGCGGGTGCGAACCCCCGTGGCCACCCCCCTGGATGAACGACAGGTGCTCGGCATCCTGGATCGTGCGGGTGAATTTGCGAATCGGTTCGGGAAGCAGGTGCGCGTAGTCGGGAACTTCGACCTTCGACGGAATCTCGTGTTCCGGCTTCTTCGCCGTGTGCAGCACGTGCGGCTCGTTCTCAACGAGGGTCCATTCAAAGCTCTTTTTCGTCCCGTAGACATCGAAGCTTTCACGGTACTGCCGGGCCACGTCGTACAGGAACCGCCAGATGTGCGCGGTCACGTCCGAGTCCTGCAGCTTGATGTGGCAGGTCTCGACGGCGAACTTGTTTCCCGACTTCTGGGCGATGTCGTCCCGCACGGCTCCCGAACCGAAGCAACTCACATATTCCGCCCGCTTGTTCATCAACCCCAGCACCGGGCTGACAACGTGCGTGGCGTAATGCATCGGGATCATCCGTTCCCAGTAGTCAGGCCAGCCATCCATGTCCTGCGGGTGCGAGGCGGCCAGGTGTTGGATCTTGCCGAGTTCCCCCTTCTCGTACATCTCCTTGATAAACAGGAATTCACGGCTGTAAACCACCGTCTCGGCCATCATGTACTTCAGGCCGGTCTGCTTGACCGTCTCGCAGATCTTCTGGCAGTCTTCGACGGTCGTGGCCATCGGCACGGTGCACATCACATGCTTGCCAGCCTTCAGGGCCTCGATCGACATCCAAGCATGGTCGGGAATCGGAGAATTGATGTGCACAAAGTCAACCGATTTGTCGGCCAGCACATCGGCAAATTGGGTGTAACGCTTGTCGATTCCGAGAGTGCTGCCGACCTTGTTCAGTTTCTCTTCATTGCGTTGGCAGATCGCCACCACATTCGCCTGGGGATGTGCCTGGTAAATGGGAATGAACTCCGCCCCGAAGCCCAGCCCGACCATCGCGACATTGACCTGACTCTTTCCCATCTTCATCTCCTCGTGCGTGTGAGCGGCCCACGCAGACTGTACGCGTGCCAACCTGTGACGGAAACCTGCAGGGCACTATCGCCACCCCGCCGGAAAAATTCAATTCTCGGGCGGATGGAGCCAATTCCCTGTTGTGCTGCCACCGGTCGTACGAGTGTCATGTGGCTTGGCAAATCGTTCGAGAGGCGGGTGGTTGATGTCCGACTGGAGCAGCGGCCCATCGTCAATGGCAATCCGGACGACCGCTTCCGAGTTGTTTCTTTTCAGCCCCAGTTTGGTCGAATGACCCCGCTGACGTCTTTGCCTCCCTCGCTGCGCCTGTCCCAATGCCCCGACAGAAAACGATTGCCTTCCCGTCGTCGCGAGCGTCTTCCGCGAATTCCTGACGCTTTGCGACGAGTTTGAGTCATGACTGGAAGTTCTCTCCTCACACCATGCAAATGGGGGACAGAGGCCGCAATTCATCAGTTTTACTCACGGCTTGCCGGCGTCGTTTCTCGGCGCAGTCTTGATGAGCAAGCACGCTGTTGTGGTTGTTCTCCCCTGTTCCCAGAACCGTGAACTGCTGGGAGTGGCATGGGACGAGGTGCCTGGTGATTCCCCAGTCAAAAAACGGCCCGGGAATGAAATGCATTCCCGGGCCGACACGTTGTTTTCAGGACCTTTGGCTACTTCCGCGTGGTCTTGAACTCCATCGTCAATTCCAACTCGGACGGCAACGGCATGTTCTGGATCTCGAAGTCGATCGTCCCCTTGAGGGCGATCTTCTGGGTCTCCTCGGCAATCTGACCGGACTTCTGGTCGAACAGGATTTCGCCACCCGATTTCTCAGGCTTCAGGTCACTCCCCTTCAGCTTCAGCGGAAGCGGGGAGTTGGGATCCAGGGCAAACCCCACCTGCTCAATCACATAGGTGATCCGATCCAGCGGCTTGCCCTCCCGCTCCACCGTCCCTTCGTAGGTGTATTTCGCTGTGAGGGACAACTGCTGTCCGGCACCAAGATTCGTCGTCTCGGTGCGCTCCCAGGTGCTCCCCTTTTGCACCAGACCCATCGGCAACCGGTCTCCCGCCTGCCTGGCGGCCTTCTTCAGGTTTTCGGTGTTGAATTGGTCCTTGACCAGCACCTGGACTTCAGGTGTGAGATTGTTGAGAAACTGCTGGTCAAATTCGACGCCCGAAACCGAGTCGTCCTTGTCGTAAACCATGGTCACCGGCTGCTGCAGCAATGCCTTGTGCAGGGGCCGCACCTGTTCGAGGGCCGATGTCCCCGCCGCATCGGGACTCTTTGAATCAAAATCGTACTTGCCCGTCGGAGCCTCAATGTGGGCTTCGAATTCCTCGATCTTTTCCTCGATCCGCAGTCGCCCCAGGTCATCCCGGTTGCCGCTCTTGGCCCGAACCAGGCGGCGGTTCTCACTCCCTGTCTGCTGGTTCATCCCGGCAATCTTCAGCGACTGCTGCACCTTGACCGAGGTCTCGACCAGGGATTCACTGTTTTCCTTGAGCTGACGCACCAGCTTCACCTGGGCCGGGCAGATCGCCGGCAATCCCAACACCAGGACCACAACCACCAACCAACGACGCATCATGATGTTTACCTTCAGCTCGTGACTCGGCCCGGCAACAGATCCGGGACATCCAAAATAACTCGCACACGCCCCCCCGGCATACGAGCCCGTCCACCTCTGACCCCGCAATGGCCCCATGCAGGTATTCGCTCCTCATTCCTGATTCTTGACGCTTTTCCGGGAGAATTCAAGACGCAGTCGGAGCAGTTTTCCAGATGGCACAGTCGGGAGTGTGACTGCAGTGATGACAGATGCCCTGGCGATCATGCAGGCCCGGACGTTGAGTCGTGCGGACGCGATCCCGGCCCCCAGGTGCGGGCGTTGTATTCCGCCGAGCCTCCCCGTGGAATCGTCAAGACCTGCCAGTCCCCCTCGGCAAACACCCGGGCGAGCAAAATGATCTGCCCACAGTGGTAGGCGATATGGCCCAGCGAGCGCTGCAAGGCGAGGATCACGCTCTGGGCTTCACCCCGTGTGTAGATTGTCTGCTGCGGATCGGCTCCTCGCAGCGACTCCAGCGCCTCGAAAATCTTCTGCCAACCCCCCTCCCACACCGCCAGCAATTCCTCCCGCGATTCGTGTTGCTCGAGGAATTCCCGGTCCCGGTCGCGACATGGTTTTTCTCCATCCGTGGTGAAGAAGTCGGTCCAGCGCGAGGTGAGGTTGCCGGCGATGTGCCGCATGATGATGGCGATCGAGTTGGTGTGCTCGTCGAGCGTTCGGCGCAGTCCCGCGTCGCTCACCTGGGCAATTGCACGATCTGCGGAATCCTTGTGAGAGGCCAGGGTTTTTCTGGTGCTCTCGAGGTAATCCCGGGCCAATTCCTCGCCAGTGTGCCACTCGTCTCGTCCATTCATCCCGCGTTCCTCAGGGCTTTCGGGTTGGTGTTGCCAGACTGTTGTGCCGTGGCCTGTCCCGATCGATCTGGCAGAGGTTACTCAGCTGAGCAGGACCGCCAGGGAGTTCCTGCCGGAACTCCTTCCCACCGGCCGACGTCCGCTTGGCTCGTTGCGGTGCCCGACAGTTCCCTTTTCCCGCTCCCGATCGCACCAGTACGATCCTCTCCCAGCGCCGGGTTCCAGCGCAACACCCTTTCTCCTTCCCCCAATGATACCCGATCATGAAGTCCGCTGCTGTGTCTGCTGCTTCCCGACTCGCCATGATCTCAAAGCCGGTGGTTTTCGGGCTGGCGGCGGTCGTGTGTTGCTGGATGTCTGGTGGGTCCTCGCTGGCCGGGGAGATTGCTCCCGCTGCCGTTCCCCCGGAACCACGACTCAATGTGGTCTTGATCCTCGCTGATGACCTCGGCTGGGGAGAAATCGGCTGTTATGGCCAAAAGAAGATCCCCACCCCCCACCTTGATCGACTTGCCGCACAGGGAATGCGGCTCACCCAGCACTATTCCGGGGCTCCGGTCTGTGCGCCATCCCGCTGTGTCCTCCTCACCGGTCTGCATCTCGGACATGCCGAGATCCGGGGGAACCAACAGGCCAGTGTGACCGATCCTGGTTTCAAAGAAGGCCAGCATCCCCTCCGCGAGTCGGCCGTCACGTTTCCGAAACTGCTGCAACAGGCCGGGTATGTCACGGGAGCGATGGGGAAGTGGGGCCTGGGGCCGGTGGGAAGTACGGGTGAACCCGCTCGCCAGGGAATCAGCCATTTTTTCGGTTACAACTGCCAGGCGGTGGCCCACAGTTACTATCCCCCGCACCTTTGGAGAAATGCCGAGAAAATTCCCCTCAACCAACCCGCCATTCCCGGGCACCTTCCCCGCCCGTCCAACCCGGGATCGCCAAGGGTTGAAGGGGAGATCGAGGCCTCCGACCAAATTGGCCAGCACCACGCTCCCGATGAGATCATTGCCGAGGCGGAAGGGTTTCTCCGCAATGAGCACCAGCATCCCTTTTTCCTGTATCTTCCGTTCATCGAGCCGCATGTCGCGATGCATCCCCCACTCGCTGACGTCGAACGGTTTCCCCCCGAATGGGACAGTGAACCCTATCGCGGAACGGGAGGCTACCTGCCGCATCCCCGCCCCCGCGCTGCCTATGCAGCGATGATCTCCCGGCTCGACAGCTACGTGGGCCGGATCCTCGATCTTCTCGACGAGCTCCACCTGGCCGAACAGACCCTGGTGATCTTTTCCAGCGATAATGGGACTACCCATGCTGTCGGCAACCAGCCGTTCCATGTGGGAGGAGTCGATGCCTGGTTCTTCCAGAGCACCGCTGACCTGAGGGGTTACAAGGGGAGTCTCTATGAAGGGGGGATTCGGGTTCCCACCATCGTGCGACTCTCTGGCACGATTCCCGCCGGGACCGAGTCCGATCAGCCCAGCTATTTCGCCGATTGGTTTCCCACCATCTGTGATGCCGTCGGTCTGCCGGTTCCTCCGGGGCGAGATGGCATCAGCCTCTGGCCTTTACTCACTCGCGGGGCTCTCCCCGTGCACCGACCTCCCATGGTCTGGGTCTTCCCGGAATATGGCGGGCAGGTGGCCGTCCGTATCGGCGACTTCAAGGTGCTTCGCCAGGGGCTCAAGACGAGGAGTCCCGGGGCCTGGGAGGTCTACAACCTCAAATCCGATCGGGGTGAACAACACGATCTCGCGGATCAACATCCGGAACTCATCGCCGAGGCTCTCGAAATCCTGAAGTCAGAAGCTGACGAGAACAGCGTCTTCCCGGTTCCCATCCCCGAATTGCAGCCCCGCGATGCCGACAAGTAGTCGGGCCCTTCCGATCGCGGGGTGTGCCCGGCCCTCTGTCCCTCCTTTCTCCCGTGAGAACCTCCTGTGTCCGCTTCGGCACTCCTCTCGAACTGGTGGCCTCGAATGAATGACCAGAGACCCGCCTGGTGGTTTCGTGTGGCCTGCCTTGTGGCATGGTTGTCGTGTCTCCCCGCTGTCGGAACGGCCGCTGAACGCCCGAATGTGCTCTTCATTGCCATCGATGACCAGAACGACTGGATCGGACCACTGGGGGGACATCCCCTGGCGAAGACTCCCCACCTGGATCGACTGGCCGCCCGCGGCACAGTCTTCCTGAACGCCCACTGCCAGGCACCTCTCTGCAATCCCTCCCGGACCAGTCTGCTGCTCGGGCTGCGCCCCTCAACCACCGGGATCTACGGCCTCGCTCCCTGGTTCCGTACGCTCCCCCATCTCGAACAGCAACTCGCACTCCCCCAGGTCTTCCAGCAGGCCGGTTACCAGACCGCCATCGCCGGAAAGATCTATCATGAACGGCCCCGCACTCCTGAGGACTTGCAGCGGGAATTCGGCCTGTGGGGACCCGGGGGCGGGATTGGCATCGCCCCCCGCCAGAAGCTCATTCCCCCCACACCGATGGGAAATCATCCGGCCATGGATTGGGGTGTCTTTCCCCATCGTGATGAAGACAAGGGAGACTTCCTGGTCGCCAAATGGGGCTGCGAGCAGATCCGCGCTGCCAGGCCGAACGAGCCCTTCCTGCTTGCACTGGGATTCTTTCTGCCCCACGTCCCCTGCTACGCCACGCAGGCCTGGTTCGATCTCTATCCGGACGACGACTCGGTGCTTCCCGAAACCTGGGCCGACGATCGCGACGACATCCCCCGCTTCGCGTGGAACCTGCATTGGCATCTCCCCGAGCCCCGGCTGCGCTGGCTGCAGCAGTCGGGACAATGGCGCAACCTCGTTCGCTCGTACCTCGCCTGTACCAGTTTTGTCGATGCCCAGATCGGACGGGTGCTCGATGTTCTGGAAGAGACCGGTCAGGCCGACAACACAATCGTCGTCGTCTGGGGGGATCACGGCTGGCACCTCGGCGAGAAGGGGATCACCGGGAAGAACTCTCTCTGGGAACGGGCGACTCGCGTTCCGCTGCTGTGGGCCGGTCCGGGGATTACCGCTGGACAGCGCTGCCGCCAGCCAGCCGAGTTGCTCGACATCTATCCCACCCTGCTCGATCTGTGCCGGTTGCCTCCGGGAATTGGACTTGAAGGTCGGAGCCTCGTTCCCCAGTTGCGCGATGCCGCGACACCGCGACCGTCTCCCGCGATCACGACCCACAACCAGGGGAACCATGCCATCCGCAGTCTCCGCTGGCGATACATCCGGTATGCCGACGGGACCGAAGAACTCTACGACCATGACACCGATCCGGCCGAGCGGTTCAACCTCGCCCTCGATCCCCGGCACGCGGCAACCCTCGCCGAGCACCGCCGCTGGCTCCCCCGGGTTGACGCCCCTCCCGCGCCTGGCAGCGCCCACCGGGTCCTCACTTACGATCCCGCCACCGATCTGGCCGAGTGGGAGGGCGAGACCGTTCGGCGGGATGATCCCATTCCCGAATAGGCGTGGTGCCTTCCGCATCAAGCATCACCTGGTGACCATCACCGCTGTGATCGAGCCGAAGGAGGCATTGCTCACTGAAAGGCCACCCTCCATCACACCCGCAAGAACAACTTCTTCCGATACATCTGCCACAGGACCAGCCACTCCAGAGCGAAGACTGCAGTGACAAGGAGGAACGGCTCCCAGACTCCGGCATGTCGTGCCACTCCGCCGAACAGCGCCCGCGCCGTGGCATCGAACGGAATCAGGCCCGGTGCCACGTAGATAAAGATGGCGTTGGAGCCGATCACGATGAACGGGAAGGCCCAGCGCTTCCAGCCCAGACCGTCGATCACGCCGTAGAACAGCGCCAGCAGCAGCAGGCTCCAGCCCCCGGCAAACAGCACAAACGAACTGGTCCAGATGTTCTTGATGATCGGGAAGACCTGTCCCCAGGCCAGCCCCAGAGCGAGGCAGGCGATTCCCGCTCCCGCCAACCCGCCCACGATTTGACCCCACGGACGGGGAGCCTTCAGCCAGCGCCCCGCCAGGGCACCGAGCAGGACGGTTGCCACCGCTGGTATCGTCGAGAGATATCCCTCGTTGTCACCGTGGCCATAGTACTCGGGCAGGATTTTCCCGGGGAGGTAATTGCGGTCGAGCCAGCCGGCGAGATTGCCTGCGGGAGAGAGATCCCCCGCCACCCCTCCCGGTGCTGGCACGAAGCTCAGCAATCCCCAGTAGCCCAGCAGGATCGCCACGATGATTTTTACCTGGGTCTTCCAGGTGGTGTGCAGCACGATCAGGGCTGCGATGCCGTAGCAGATCGCGATCCGCTGCAGCACCCCCGCGATCCGCAGGTTGTGCCAATCGAATTGCAGCAGGTCGTTGTTGATCAGTCCCAGCAGGAACAACAGTCCCACCCGACGTGCGATTCGCATGTGTTGGCCCCGGATATCGGTCCATTCGTCGGTCCGTGCGGTCGACCACGGCAGCACCACCCCCACAATGAACAGGAACAGCGGGTAGATGAGATCGTAGAAGACGAAACCCTCCCACGGCACATGCTCCAGTTGCTGCTCTACGAACGGGCGGTACCGCGAGTTGGATGCCCGCACCCACTCGCGGAAGATGTTTTCGCTCCCCATGATCCACGACATGTCGAAGCCGCGCAGGGCGTCAATCGATACCAGCCGCGCGGGACGCGACGGGGGTGTGGCTGGCTCGGCAATGGCCGAGGTGGAGGGGAATTTGGGCATGGCGTCAACCTCCTGGAACGGCTGGCCGTGGGAACTGGATCAGGGTGAGCCGGAGGGTTTTCCAGATGGGGGCGCAGACCCTCCGCGACAGTTGAGTTGTTCGGGGGAAATTCGCAGTTCCTCCACGATCCGTCCGTGGACCAGTGTCTCTTCGACGATCCGCGGCACATCACTCACCTGGACCCGGCCGTACCAGATCCCCTGGGGATAAATCACCACCACGGGACCCAGTTCGCACTGGTCGAGACATCCCGCGCTGTTGGCACGGACCAGCGGTCCCAGGTCCCTCTTCTTCAATTCGGCCTTGAAGGCGTTCCGCAGCGCCTCGGTACCGGCTGGATCGCAGCATCCCCGGGGATGCCCCTCCGCGCGGCGGTTACAACAGACAAACAGGTGCTCGGTGAACGCTGGCATGAATCCCCGGTCCGGTGTTTGGATCTCGCAATTCGCCCGGGGAGCCCTGTCTTGAGGGCCCCCGGGGTTTCAATCGGTCGGCCTGGTCGGCAGCCGCCCGGCTTAGAAGCCGCGCGCGGCACGGATATGGTCAAATCCCCGCAGCTCGTACGGAATGCCCGCATAGTCCAGCAGCCGACAGAGACTGCGGCAGGCAACTCCCAGCCCGTCGGGTCCACTGAACCCGCCGAACTGCCCGCCCCCCTTCAGGTGCGGCTCCAGCTCCAGGAACATGCCGGGCAGCCCCAGTTTCTTCATGCGACGGTCAATCTGGGGCAGGTGCTCGCGCAGGTCCCGGAAGATCAGCTCGTGGCCGCTGTCGCCAATGTCGGCAGGAACAAAGTTCTTGAGCCGTTCTTCATCGACCACCCCGGTCCATTCCAGCCCCGGATCGATCCGGTAGTCCTTGATGTGGAAATAGCCGAGGTGCTTCCGCATCACCTGGTATTCAGCAAGACATCTGAGGCAATCGAGGTTCTGTGACGAAATGTTTCCCCCATCAAATATGCAGATGAGATTGGGCTCATCGATCTTGCGGGCCAGCTCGGCCATCAACTGCCCGTTCTGGCCAATCAGGTTCGCCTCGACTTCGAGGGCGTAGACGATTCCGTCCTTGGCGCACCGGCGGGCGATGGCGGCAAGTTGGTCAACCGCCTTGGCGACATGCGGCTTGGGATCGGTTCCCCGCGGGTGGTAGAACGAAAACCCGCGGATCATCTTCGCATCCAGGGCATGTGCCCTGTCAATCGCCGTGGAGACATCCTCCTTGAGGTACTTCTCGAACGGCACAAAACGGTTGTGGGACCCATCATCGACATCAAGCAGCTTCACCTTGCCGATGGGGGAACCGATGCTGGTCACCTTCAATCCGTAATCGTCCTGCAGCTTGCGGACGGTCTTCAGCTCGGTCTTGTCGAGCTTCATGATGTTCTTGACTTCGCCCGTCACATTCAGGAATCGCGGGCTGTAATACTGCAGGCCGAGCGCGGCCAGTATGGCGAACTGCTCGACAACCGACTTCGAGTTGGCCGCCTCATCGGAAAAGGCGCTCAGGATGACCGGGGGAAGTTCGGCGGGGACAGCTGTCGAGCGGGTGGTCTTGGCCACGGAACGGATCCTGGTGCGGGAAGGGAAAATCGCGGGGTCAACGGCTTCGGCATTGTTTCCATGGGGGGAAAGGCCTGCAAGTGACCGGCCCGGCGTCCCCCCGATGGCTCCCTCGGCCACCTTGATTCGGTCCCCGTTCGAGTGCGTTCCTGTTCGCCCCGATCCCCGAATGCTGGACGATCTGCGGCCGGGGGCGATATCGTCTAGGCATGAAGACGGGTCGCGAATGGTTCGTGGCCCGTCTGGAACCCCCGTTCGCCAGGCAGCGACCGAGCCAGTTCCTTCCTCACCCCTGTGCCCTTTCCAGGAACCAGCAGCTTTGGCCAGCAACAAGCAGGACAAGAAGAAGAGAGAACGCGAAAAGCGAGTCGCGCAGAAGAAGGCCCTCGACGCCCAACGTCTCGCGCAGGAGGCGGCTGCCAATGCGGCTGCGTCCAACAATTCGGGCAAGCTCTTCTCCGCCTCCCTGACCTCCGGGGTTGCGAACGCCAACCTGGGCAAGATCACCGAGACCGAGATCGTCCGCCCCCGGCCTCACTAGAACGCCCCAACGTTCATTATCGCTCTTGTTCGCCGCGATGGGTTGACCCTCGCGGCGCCGGTTGCATCGTCCTCATTCAGGGAAGGAAGGACTGCATGAACGGTTCCGCCGACCCGGGATTCGGTCTGCCGAATCCGCAGTTCGATGCGGCAGGACGACGGCTGGTTCCCGAGGTGATGGATCAGCCCGGACTCGATACGGGCCTGCATCATCAGGCTCTGGCTGCCCTGCGCCGTATCAACAGTCTCAGCCGGACTGCCAACAGCCTGTGGCCGTCGATCGCCGCGGTTGCTGCACAGACGCCTCAGCAACCGCTGACCCTCCTCGATGTCGCCTGTGGTGGGGGAGATGTTGCTCAGCGACTCGCCCGGCGGGCGGTGATGCAACGGCTTCCCCTCCAGGTGAGCGGTTGCGATTTCAGCCCCGCCGCCATTGAGTACGCCACTCAGGCGAACCGGTCGATCGAGCACCGGGCGGCACCGAATTTCTTCGTCCATGATGTGCTCGCCACGCCGCTTCCTCAGTCCGACATCGTAACCTGCACCCTCTTTCTCCATCACCTGGATGAAGAGCAATCTGTTCTCCTGCTGAAGCGATTGGCTGCGGCCGCCCGCCGACTGGTGCTGGTCAGCGATCTGCGCCGCACCCGCCTCGGTTATTGGATGGCCCATGTCGTGGGGCGGGTACTGACCCGCTCGCCCGTCGTGCGGATTGATGGTCCCCTGTCAGTTGCCGCGGCCTGGTCGGTGGACGAGGTTGACCGATTGGCCCGACAGGCGGGCTGGCAGGGCTACCAGTTGCGCCGGGTCTGGCCGGAACGGTTCCTGCTCGCCTGGAATCGCTCGTGACTGAATCCCATTGGCATGCCGCCGTCATGACAGACCTCTCCGAATACGACTGGGATCTGCTCGTGATCGGGGCCGGTTTGGCGGGAGGACTGACCGCCCTGCTCGCCGCCCGAGAGGGAGCCCGTGTCGTACTGGTGGACAAGAAAGGGTTTCCCCGCGACAAGGTGTGCGGCGGTTGCCTGAACTCGGCTGCTCTGCAGGTATTCTCCCGGGTGGGACTTCTCGATTCCCTCGCCACCCTCGGTGGGGCCTGGATTGATCGCTATGAACTCTTCGCCGGGGGGCGTCCTCTGTCGATTCCGTTGTCGGGCGGGCTGTCGCTCTCGCGCAGCCGACTCGATGCCTGGCTGGTCGAACAGGGACAGCGGGCGGGAGTGACCTTTCTCGATCAGGTTCAGGCGACCGTGGTCGAATCAGAGAATGTCGAGAGCCCTCGTCGCGAGGTGGAACTGGTGCCGTTGGGTCAGGCTCCGCGACGGGTGACCGCCCGGATCGTCGTGGTTGCCGATGGACTCGGACATTCTTCGTTGTCGCGCCAGACCGGGTTTGAAGATCAGGTTCACCGGCAATCTCTGGTGGGGCTCGCCGCCCGGGCCCGAATCACGTCGGTCGAGGCCTCGCCAGAGCGGGGAACGATTGCGATGGCAGTGGGGCAGGGGGGCTACGTCGGCCTGGCCCGCGATGAAACGGGTGATGTGCATCTGGCCGCCGCCGTCGACCCCCGCGTACTCCGTCAGAGTGGCGGGCCGGGGGAGTGCGTGAGGACCCTGCTGCGCCAGGCCGGGCACCCCCTGTCGCTGGAGGGAATGCAGCTCGCGTGGCTGGGGACCGGGCCGCTGACACACCACCTGCAGCCGGCTGCAGGTCACCGTCTGTTTGTTGTCGGCGACGCAGTGCAGTACGTCGAGCCGTTCACCGGCGAGGGGATGGCGTGGGCCCTGCGGTCGGCAGAACAACTGGCCCCTCAGGTAGTTTCAGGGCTGGATCGCTGGACGCCCGAACTGGCCCACGGTTGGAGCCGACTTCAGCAGACCCGCAGGGGGGGTTGGTGCCGGTGGTTGACCGGGGCCCTGCGCCGCCGCTGGCTGGTGCAGCCGGTCGTCGCCGGTCTGCGAGAATGTTCTCCCCTCGCCCGTTGGATGGCGGCCCGGATTGATCCCCCGTCGGGCTTGTCGCGTACCCGGTTGGAGCCGGTTCCAGGGCCCCAGAGCGACCAACCAGAGGTCGCAACCCAGATTTCTGTCTCGGAAGGGGCATTGTGAAATTCTCCCTGCGTGGATTTGGGACGGCCACGCCGCCCCACAGTGTGGCCCAGGCCGATGCGGTTCTCGCGGCTCAGACCTTCTGTTGCGCGACCGACCAGGAACGACAGTGGTTGAAGCTGGTCTACCTGCGCTCGGGAATCGAACGGCGCTTCAGTGTGCTGCTCGAAAACGGAGAGGCGGGAATCGAGGGACGGCAGTCGTTCTATCCGCCGCAGCAGGGGCCCGCCGATCGTGGCCCGACCACGGCCCTGCGGATGCAGCGCTACGAGGCAGAGTCGCCTGGGCTCGCCCGACAAGCCGCCGGCCGGGCGCTGGCCGATGCCGGTTGGCTGGCGTCGTCGATCACGCATCTCGTGACTGTTTCGTGCAGCGGCTTTGCCTCCCCCGGTTTTGATTTCGCGCTCATCCGCGATCTGGGCCTCCGTCCGGATGTGTCGCGAACCCATGTCGGTTTCATGGGCTGTCATGGGGCACTGATCGGGTTGCGCACCGCCGGTATGTTCGCCCGGGCCGAGCCCGAGAGCCGGGTGCTGCTGTGTGCGGTCGAACTCTGTACCCTGCATCAGCAGTATGGCTTTCATCAGGAACGGATTGTTGCCAATGGGCTGTTTGCCGACGGGGCGGCAGCCGTCGTGGGCCAGGTCATGCCCCGGTTCGATCCAGGCTGGGGGATCCTCCGGCACGAGACTCTGGTGTTGACGAATTCCGAGGAGTGCATGGGTTGGCGCATTGGTGATCACGGTTTCGAAATGAAGCTGACCCCTGACGTTCCCGTGCAGATTGCCCAGAGCCTGGGGAACTGGCTGGATCGTTGGCTGGTCGAGGTTGGCCTCCGGCGAGAGTCGATTGCCACCTGGGCGGTGCATCCCGGTGGCCCCCGGATCCTGACTGCCACGCGCGAAGCACTCTCACTTCCCGAACAGGCCCTGGCGGTTTCGCACGAAACGCTGCGGGACTATGGAAACATGTCTTCCCCCACGATCCTGTTCATCCTGGAAAAACTCCGTCGGCAGCAGGCTCCGTTGCCCTGCGTGGCCCTTGCCTTCGGTCCCGGGTTGTCGATGGAAGCGGCGCTGATTGTGTGAGTGGTCGACCAGCAGCCTCGGTCGTACTCCCGAGGGGTGGCCATCGGAAACCCCTCCCGCGCGAGCACTCCTTGCCCCCGGTCTCGTGTCCGGCGTGGACTATCATGGCGAACCGGGGCCAGGCCAGATGGAACATTCCCGGACAAACTCAATATCTGGGTGTAATGGTCCATCGGACGCTGCACTGGGCGAGTTCTCTGCAGGGGCACGCGTCGGATTGTCACCCGCGAGATCGGAACCGGCGACGATGCCCAAGGCCTGGATGCGGTGGTCATGTGACATCCTCGCGCCGAACGGACTGTCGCCCCCTGTGGGGAGTGATGACGGCAGTCAGAGCGATCCCAGTGTGAGAGCGGCTGTTTGGAAGTGTCATGGATCAAAGGCTTCTGACGGAGTACGCGCACCCCGATCCCCCCGGCTCTCCCGGATGGTGCCGACTTTTCCCGCATTCCCCCGTCAGGCCGCCGCGCGGGGGGCGTC
>Ga0315902_10004125_pt1 | contig 21245 bp, 19 predicted proteins | sample LakEriMetagenome_9_FD_203523 | JGI IMG/M metagenome (GOLD analysis project Ga0315902, IMG submission 203523) | Freshwater fungal communities from buoy surface, Lake Erie, Ohio, United States - Buoy 12 MA117 | ecosystem: Environmental > Aquatic > Freshwater > Lake > Lake biofilm | place: USA... | reverse complement strand
CAGGGACGTCGGTGCCGTATCAACACGAGATCGATGAGTTGTGCCGACTGCACCCGACCACGCGCACGGTGGCTATCCCCTTGCCATCACGGCGACTCACCCAACTATGGCATCGCCTCAAAGTGCCCCTGCGGATTGAGTGGTTGACGAGGGGCGTCGACATCGTGCACGCACCGGATTTCGTGTTGCCACCAACATCCAAGCCCGGCCTAGTGACCATCCACGATTTGTCGTACTTGGTGCATCCTGAGTGTGCTGTGCCCGGAGTGGCGCGCTACCTGCGCGAGGCTGTGCCCCCTTCGATTGCGCGTGCTGATGCGGTGTTTGCTGATTCAATAGCGACCAAAAACGACGTCGTGCGCTTGTTGGGCGTGGCCGATGCAGATGTCGAGGTCGTGTACGCTGCCGTCGCGCCACGCTTCCGCCCGATGGATGCAGTGGCGATTGCACCCATTCGCCAAAAGTATGATTTGCCCGAGCGCTTTTTGCTGGCAGGTGGGACGCTCGAGCCACGCAAAAACTACGTGCGTCTGTTTGAGGCGTATGCGCAGGCGTTGCGCAAGTATCCGCTGCCGCCGCTTGTGGTGTTTGGGCGTCGTGGCTGGATGTTCGAGGAGATTATCGCCGCACCTGAGCGCCTCGGTATTACCACGCATATCCGCTTTATCGATTTCATAGATGACAACGACCTACCTGCGTTGTATAATCTTGCTTGGGCCTTTGTTTATCCCTCGATTTACGAAGGGTTTGGCCTACCGCCGCTTGAGGCGCTTGCCTGTGGTACGCCGACACTTGTATCGAACGTATCAAGTTTGCCCGAGGTGGTCGGTAATGCGGCTATTCAGGTTGCGCCCGACGATATCGCCGGAATGGCAGCTGGGTTAGTGCGATTGACTGATGATAACGACCTGCGTGCAGTGTTGCGCCAGGCAGGGCCAGTGCAGGCCAAGACATTTACTTGGGAGGCGGCAGCCCAACAGGTGCTCCGCCAATACGCGCGCCTTGCTCTGCAACGCGAGCACACGCAGTAAGGATCTAGCATCCAATGGCACCACACGGTAATAATCTCCCCACGGGCGTGATGCTCGAGGCGCAAGATGGGCGTGACCGACTTGCGCTCGGGTTGTCAAAGTATGTGTCACCATTCAGTGCGCTCGTGACTGGTCATATCTTGGCGGCCATCGCCGTCGGTAATGCGCGCGTCGGCTGGGGCTGGTCTGTCTTGTCACTCTTGATTCAGCTCATGCCTGCGATGGCGCTGTATCGCATCCGGTTGCGCCAAGGGCGCTATAGCGATCCTGACATGTCCCGTCGATCAGACCGCAACGAAATGTATATCGTTGGCGGAATTTCATTGCTTACATCTGTGGTAGTATTGTACCTGGCCGATGCCCCGGCACCCGTCCTCGCCCTCGCTATCAGTTATACCTTGATTGCAGTGGCCAGTGGTGTGGTAAATATGTGGTGGAAAATCAGTATGCACGCTTCGGCGATAGCTGCAGTGGCGACCCTTGCAACGATGCAATCGCGCAGCCTCGGAGCCGTCATGTGGGTGTTAGTCGTTGCAGTCCTCTGGGCCCGGTTGCATACCCGCAACCATACGTTGGGCCAGGTGATTGCTGGGACCGTCCTCGCCGCGACGGTGGTCTATGGAGTCTTTCGCTATCTCGTTGTCTCGCTTCCGTAGCATAAGGAGAGTTTGTTGTGACCAAAGTCAAAATCACCAAAGGCAAGTACAATCATCTGTTGGCCTGTTCAGATGACAATGGCGTGATTGCCGCCGCTGCTGCTGACCAGCGCGGTTCATTGCAAAAGGCAATCGCCAAGGCCCGCGGTGCCGACGGCAAAGCCACCTCACAAGATTTGAGCAATTTCAAAACCAGCGTTACCCGCATCTTGACCCAGCACTCAAGCGCCATCTTGATGGACCCCGAGTACGGTATGGATGCCATCAAGGCCCGTAAGGCCGGTTCAGGTGTGCTCGTGTCATACGAGAAGACCGGCTACGATGCGAACGTCAAGGGTCGCCTCCCCGACTTGTTGCCGGAGTGGAGCGTCAAGCGCATCGTCGAACTCGGCGGTAACGGCGTCAAGATTTTGCTCTACTACAATCCATTCGACGACGCCAAGATTAACACCATCAAGCATGCCTTCATCGAGCGCGTCGGTGCCGAGTGTGCCGCCAACGACATCCCCTTCTTCCTTGAGCCATTGGCCTACGACGACGAAATCGGCGATGAGAAGGGCTTTGAGTTTGCGAAGGTCAAGCCAAAGTACGTCACCGCTTACATGCAGGAGTTCTCGAAGCCACGCTACGGCGTCGATATCCTCAAGGTCGAAGTGCCAGTCAACATCGCCAACGTCGAGGGCACTCGCGCATTCAATGGCCAGAAGGCCTACTCAATCAGCGAGACGATGAACTTCTTCCGCGAGGCCGGTGAGGCCGCCAGCAAGCCGTTCATCTACTTGAGCGCCGGCGTGACCGACGAGATCTTCCGCGAGACGCTTGAGATTGCTGCCGAGGCCGGTACGCAGTTCTCCGGTGTGTTGTGTGGTCGTGCCACCTGGCAAGACGGTATCCCCGTCTACGCCACCAAGGGCACTGAGGCCCTCGATGCCTGGTTGCTCGATCGTGGTGTTGCCAACGTCAAGGCCCTCAACGAGGTCTTGGCCAAGGGTGCCAAGCCATGGTGGGACTTCTATGGTGGTAAGGGGAACATCGAGGTCGTTGATCAGGTTATCAGCTAATACAGCGATTTGATTGTCATGCGGGGGAGGATGCGCATCATCTTCTCCCGCATTTGTGTGATGTGGGGGCGTTGTGAGGGGTACAGTGCGTGATGTGGTGTTGGACGGTGTGTATAACGTGCGCGATTTGGGTGGATTATCTACCCGCAATGGTGGCGTGACCCGCAGTGGTGTCTTTTTGCGCGGTGATTCACCGCATTGGTTGACTGCACCGGCACGTGATGACTTGCTGACGCAGTATCATGTGCAAACCGTAATCGACTTACGCTCAACGCGTGAGACGCTCCAGCACCCAAGTCCGTTTGAACACGATGCACGCACAACATATGTGGCCGTTCCACTGCAAACAACGGGCGTGCGCATGTTTGATTTGCGCCAAATCACCCAACTGCATCTCTACTATCAACACTTGATTCGCACAGCACATGCACCGCTTCGACGGGTGTTCGAAACGCTGGCTGATGCTCCTGCAACGACATACTTTCATTGTCGGATCGGCAAAGATCGGACAGGTATCGTGGCGGCCATGTTGCTCGATCTTGTTGGTGTTCCTACTGATGTGATTATTGAAGATTATCTCCAGACCACAGCAAACATTGTGCCGCTCATTGCGCAATATGCCCATGAGCGTCCGTTTTTTATTCGAAAATCGCTCTACGAAGGGTTGTTTGAGGCGCGCGCTGAGACTATGCAACGCACACTCACCTATCTCCAGCAACGCTACGGAAGTATTAATACATACCTGTTGCATATTGGAGTCAGTGCACAACATATTGCGCGTTTGCGCACCAAACTCGGTACATGAATCTCTCCGGTATCGATACACCAGTCGTCATAGCGCGCAGTGGAGCGCACTGGTGTGTAGTACCTTGAGTGGCTCTCCACGCACAAACGCCTGTCCCTGTGCTACCTGGCGACTTTTGTGGTCGAATGCAGTGACCAAATCGTCGAGACCAGCGTCATCAAATTGTGCGTGATAGCTGCGCAAGGCGGCGACTTTTTGAGACCAAGTAGACGTAATATCGACAATCACGTTCGGTTCACGCGTAAAATAAAAGCCAATCCCCGCAATCTGATGCGACTGATACGCTGCATCGACGGCTGGATCCGACGAGGCAATCCGCGTCAATCCGGCGAACATGACTGCCTCGCTGACGGCTAGTCCCGTCTGGATATGGTCGCGATGCCCCTCGTACGTCAACCACGGGTCACAGGTCATCACGAAGTCGGGTTTGATGCGGCGAATGTACATGAGCACATCACGTCGTACCGCGAAGTAGTCATAATCACCGGCATCTGGGTAATCAAGCCAGTACTGTTGGGTGATACCGATATGCTGAGCAGCCGCAAATTGGTCGCGTTTGAGGGCTGCACGAGCCTCATCGTCATTGGCAAAGCCATCAACGACGCCCATCAAATCGTTGGTCACGGTCACATAGATGACCTCGCACCCTTGGGCCGTCAATCGCGCAATCGTACCGGCGGCAGCAATGTCGTTGTCGTCGTAGTGCGGTTGTATGCACAGCACACGTGTGGCCGCAAAAAGGTCGGGAATCGGCAAGATGGTGTCAATCATGGCTGCCTCTCTACGGTGAACTACAATAACACGGCGTGACCGCTACGGGCACTGGCAAATGCAGCATCAACGATGTGCATGTTGATTAGCCCCTCGCTGGCCCCAGGCACAGGCGTTGTGCCAGTGCGTACGCACTCCACAAAGTAGGCCAACTGCGCGTCGTAGAGCGCTTGTGGGCAATGGGCAGGCCGTGGGAAGACGAAGCCAGCCTCAGTCGTGATGACATCAGATCGGTCGTGATTGGGCAACACAGTGCGTGTAGGGAAGAGTTGGCCGAATCCATGAGTGCCGTATACCTTGGTGGCAGCTTCGGGCCCATCCATGTGCGGATGCCACCAGCCCGATTCAATCACAGAGGTGGTGCCGTTGTCCCACTCAATCATCACGATTGCCGTGTCGTCGACGTCGTAAGTGCCGTAGTGAGTGCCGATTTTGGCGTAAACGGAGCGTGGTACAGGATCGCCTAACAAAAAGCGTACCGTGTCAATGGCATGAATACCCATATCGGCGAGCGCGCCTCCTCCGGCATACTGCTGTTGAGTAAACCAGCCGCTCGGCCCCCAATGTGTGTGGATGCCGTATCCGGTGGTACGTACAATCCGCCCCAATGACGCCATGCGTTGTTTGAGCCATAACACGTCGTCATCGAAGCGCCAGCAGTGTGCCACCATCAACGTGGCGCCTGTCTCTGCAGCAACACGCTGCATCTGTTGGGCCTCGTGGGCATTCATGGCCATCGGCTTTTCGACCATGACGTGAATACCAGCGCGGAGCGCCGCAATTGCCTGCGGCGCATGCAGATAGTTGGGGGTGGCGATGACGAGGGCATCAATACAACGTGCGGCGATGAGATCATCAAGTGTGGTGAACTGATGGGGTATGGCAAATTGGGTGGCAAATGCGGTCATGGACGGGAGTTGGTGATTGACAACCGCGTTGAGTGTCAAGCCGAGATTTTGGGCGGCCTGTGCGTGTACCTTGCTGATGTATCCGGTGCCAGCAAATCCAATGCGCATAGTGTCCTCTCCTCTAGTTAGCGAACGTGAGCAATCCCGAAGGGCAGATGATGCTGCGCGCAGTAGGCGGGGAGCACATCGAGTGTGTGGCTGATGATGTGCGGTGGAATCTTGTTCAGCGGGATGTGACATACCTCCAACGCGTGCCGTAGTGGCGCAGTGTCTTGTCCTTGGCGCTCGGCCATAAGCATGATGCCCGGCCCGACGAGATCGCCATGTAACAACCCGTGCCCCACGCTGTTTTCTACGGCATAGGCAAAATAGTGCTCACTGCCCTCTTCGGGGCGAGAATGCCCTATCTGGTGGCAGAGTTGCACCTCAAGTGCCAACATGTCGAAGAGTGTTTTGAGGGCGCCATGATCGCCGGCACCTGCTCCTGGCGCGCACGCAATCGTGTGTTTGAGGATGACCTGTGCCATGTCATCCGCCCAGGCGATGAACTGCATGGTGGCGGGATTGCGTCCCTGGGCATCAGCAAAGCGCCAATCCCAGCTACCGGTGGCAATCGATAGGACATCGGTGACGCCTGCCGCCCGTAGATGCGCTGGCGCATCTGCGATGACGTGCAAATCGAGAATCAGGGTGTCAGGTGCCTTGGTGGGGATATAGTAGACGCACCCATCGCGGCGAATGCCCGATGCAGGTGTCAAAAAGGCGTCTACGGTTAGCGCTGTCGGAATGCACACCAGCGGGAGATGGTAGGTATGTGCCAAATACTTGGCGGTGTCAACGGATAGGCCACCACCAATGGCGTAGACGACCTCTATCTCGTCCATGGGACAGTGCGTTGCGTACTCCTGCCATGCGGCGACTGTCGCCTCGCTACTCATGAGTAGGTGTGGATGGCGGAGCCCGGTGAGTTGGGCTGATACGGCCTGCCAAGCTGGTGGTGACGTCACGACGAGTGTACGGCGTGACTCTTCTATCTGAGTGATGCGGTGTTGGTGCACAACCGGTAGATGTGGTATCGAAAACATGACTACCTCGTCTTTATGATGCATTTTTGTGATGGGGTAACTTCTCATAGCATACATTGGTCGTCACAAAAATTCAATTACGTAATACCTCAACATAGACAAAAGCCGTGCTTTCGTGTACTATCAAGCCAGTTCCCAAACAATTTCACTTCAATCTAACAATCTGGGTATGCGGTTTCCTACGAGGCACGGTTTTTCGTGGAGTAAGAGGAGGTACCAAATGCGTACGATTCGATGGCGAATCCTCATGATCTCACTGGTCTGGCTACTCGTCTTGTCGGCGTGTGGCTCAGGGGGTAATGCAGGTGGTGAACAGTCTACGTCTGCAGGGGGCGATGGTCCCGTCAAGGTGACGATTTTTGTGGGATTTGGCACAGGTACGGATCCACAGCAGGTTACGGCGCAAGAGGCGCTGGCAAAGCGGTTCAATGATTCCCACACGGACATCCAAATTGAGTTCATGATTGTGCCGTATGACGAGGCGACTGAGCGCTATTTGGCCATGGTCTCTGGTGGTAATGCACCACAGTTGGTCGGTCCGATGGGTATTTCAACCATCGCCCAGTTCCTCGATCAATGGGAGGACATTACACCATATGTCGCCAAAGATGGCTACAGCTTGGATGATTTTTATGGACCGGCGGTAACGCTGAATAAGTATCCTACAGTGAATGCAGGGTTGCCCTTGGGTTTATTCCCGTCGTTCATCTTCTACAATAAGGATGCCTTTGATGCGGCGGGGATTGCCTATCCACCGGCAGATTATGGTGACAAGAGTTGGGATATCAACACGCTGCGCAACAACGCCATTCAGCTGACCGTTGATGGCAACGGCAATAACGCAACCAGTGCTGATTTTGATCCGGCAAATATTGTCCAATGGGGATATGCTGATACATGGACGGACTTCCGCGGCATGATGACCATGTTTGGTGCATCGAGTATCGGTCGCCCAACCAGTGACGATTACAAGACGGCGCAGGTCAACTCGTCCGAGTGGCTATACGGTGCAAAGTGGGTGCACGACGGCGTGCACAAAGACCACTTCATGCCGGATGCTGCCGGTCAAGGTGCGATTGATGCGGATTCAGGCGATCCGTTTGGCGGCGGTCATGTGGCCATGTGGTACAGTCACACGTGGTATATGTCCGAGGGATTGACAGAGGTGCCATTTAAGTGGGACATTGCACCACTCTTCCATAACCAAAAAGGTGAGCGCATTGCCCGTGTGCATGCCGACCTCTTTGCTATTCCCAAGACTGCCAAAAACAAAGACCAGGCGTGGGAAGTGATGAAATGGTTGGTCTCGCCCGAGCAAATTGTCGAGGTGTGTAAGATCTACGGGTGTTTGCCGGCGCGTAAGTCAACCGAGGCACAATTCCTTGAGTCGCTCAAGACCCGGTTCCCCGGCATCAATCATTCGGTGATCTTCGAGTCCATCTCGTACCTCGATGACCCCAATCACGAGTCATACGTACCGGATACGAGCAAAATAGGTGACGTACTCAACAATTCGTTGACGACCATCTACACAGATCCTGAAGTCGATGTCGAAGCACTCTTGACGACCACCAACGAGGATGTCCAGACCATCTTGGATGAGTACTGGGCCAAGCAGTAGCAATCATGTGAGACGAACGATATGCCGTGTGGTACGCCCATGCGGCATATCGCTGTTTCTGAGGTTGCTGTGGTTGTCTGTTGTGCAACGAGGAGGTTATACATGGTCAATCAGAGTAAATCGCGCCGTACGCTGGCTTGGCGTGAGGCACGTGCTGGATATTTGTTCATCGTGCCATGGGTGATTGGGTTTATCGTGTTCACCGTGGGACCAATGGTCTCGTCGCTCTATTTTTCGTTTACCGAGTACAACATCATTGACCCACCCAAGTGGGTCGGGCTTGACAATTACGCGCGCATTTTTTCTGGCATCCCCGAGTTTTTGATGAGTGGCGATGTGCGCCAACTCAAAGACCCGATATTCTGGAAATCGATGCAGGTAACGCTCTACTTTGCTATGCTCGCGTTGCCCCTTAATCTGGTGATGAGTTTTGCGCTGGCGATTCTCCTCAATCAAAAAATTTTCGGGCTGCACATCTGGCGTTCCATCTACTTTTTGCCCTCAATTATCTCGGGTGTTGCCGTCACGTTGCTGTGGGTGCGCATTCTCAATCCACGTATGGGTATTCTCAACACCTTTTTGCGCGATATTGGCATTCAATCGCCACCGGGCTGGTTACAAGACCCTGAATGGGCAATTCCTGCGCTTGTCATCATGGGATTGTGGGGGGTGGGTGGCTCCATGATTATCTATCTGGCTGGTTTGCAGGGTATTCCTACCGACCTGTATGATGCCGTCAAAGTCGATGGGGCGAACGTGTGGCAATCATTCTGGAACGTCACCTTCCCGATGATGACGCCGGTGCTATTTTATAATCTCGTGCTCGGGTTAATTACCACGTTTCAGTATTTTACCGAGGTGTACGTGGCGACTGGCGGATCGGGTGGGCCGCAACGGGCCACCATGTTCTATAACCTTTACCTCTATCAGAACGCATTTCGTTACTTCGACATGGGGTATGCCTCAACGATGGCGTGGTTTCTCTTTTTGATTGTGTTGGCCCTGACTGCTTTGATTTTTCGATCGTCAGAGGCGTGGGTATATTACGAAGGTCAATTGAAGGGACGGTAGCATATGCAAGGCATACGCCCCATGTTTCGTCGCCTGCGTGAAAGTATGAGTGCCATTGAGATGGCCATGGCGGGTATTACTACGTTGCTCCTTGCGGCTGGTGCGGCCATCATCATGATTCCGCTGGCGTTTATGATTTCGACATCACTCAAGGACCCTGGGCAGATTCGTTCGGACGGGAACTCGCTCATCCCCCGTGTGCCACAGATGGTCGAGGTAAATGGTGAGCGTTCCATGTTGTACGAGGTAACAACCGAATCAGGTGTGCAGCAAATGGCGATGATCAAAAAAGCCCCTGGCGGCATGGCAAATTTTGTTGATCCTGCGCGCCCCGATCAGGTGTACACATTGCCATTGGCTGAGCAAACTGCGTTGTATCAACTCGAGATTCATTGGAGTAACTACCGTGAAGCGCTCGATTCAATGCCTTTTTTTCAATATTTGTTGAACACTCTGCTGGTGACTTTTTTGGGCATGGCCGGCATGCTCTTTTCGAGTTCGTTGGTGGCTTACGGCTTCAGCCGCTTTCGCGCCCGATGGCTCGATGTGCTCTTTTTGTTGTTGTTGTCAACCATCATGCTCCCGTCACAGGTGCGACTCATTCCGTTGTACGTCTTTTTCCAAAATTTGGGCTGGGTAAACACATTGTTGCCCTTGATTGTGCCGCAGTTTTTTGCCAATGCGTACGACGTCTTTTTACTCCGCCAGTTCATGATGACCATTCCATTAGAGATGGATGATGCAGCCCGCATAGACGGGGCGAATCCCGTACAAATTTTGCTGTATATTATCTTGCCGCAGGCGCGTCCTGCGTTGGTGTCAGTCGGCATATTTCACTTTTTGTATGCCTGGAACGACTTTTATGAGCCGTTGATTTTTTTGCATACCAAGGAAAACTGGACGCTTGCGGTGGGTCTGCAAACCTTTGATGCGTTGTATACCATCAACACACATTTAATTATGGCGGTGTCGCTGCTGATGATTTTGCCTCCGATTATTCTCTTCTTTGTCTCGCAGCGCATTTTCACGCAAGGGGTGGTATTTAGTGGTGTCAAAGGCTAATTTGCTGACTATTGATGAATATGGACAACTTGTATGAAATTCGTCAATTCGGTGTACAATAGGCGTGTCCTTTAGTACACACATGTGAAACGACCAAGGAGCGGTCAATGAAGACAGAGTCAATTCGCTGGGGAATTTTGGGAACAGGCCGTATTGCCGGCATTTTTGCTGATGGTCTGCCGGCTCAAGCCGATGCTACGTTGGTGGCAGTTGGCTCACGCACGGCTGAGTCTGCCCAACGATTTGCCAGCAAGTACAATATTCCACGCGTGCATGCCAGCTATGAAGCATTAGCCAACGACCCTGAGGTCGATGCAATTTATGTGGCCACCCCACATACCGGCCACATGGAAGAGACGTTGCGTTGTATCGCGGCCGGCAAAGCCGTCTTGTGCGAAAAGCCGTTTGCCGTCAATGCCACCCAAGCCGCCAAAATGATTGCTGCCGCCAAGGCCGCCAACGTGCCATTGATGGAGGCGATGTGGACGCGCTTTCTGCCCTCGATTCGCAAAGTCGTCAGCCTCATCAACGAAGGCGCAATCGGCGATGTACGCATGATTCAATCCGACTTCGGCTTTCGCACGGAGGTCAACCCAAGTGGGCGCTTGTTCGATCGCAACCTAGGTGGTGGCGGATTACTCGATGTCGGTGTCTACTGTGTCTCACTCTCCGTCATGTTGATGGGCGAGGCCAAGAGTGCCACCGGCGTTGCTGATATTGGTTCAACCGGTATCGATGAGCAGGCCGCAGCGGTGATGGGCTTCGACAACGGTCGTATCGCCTACTTCTCCACCGCTGTGCGTACGACCACCCCGTGGGAGGCCACTATTCTCGGCACCGATGGCTGGATTCGCATCGAGTCGCCGTGGTTTGTTGCCAAGCAGATTACGTTGCACAAGGGTGGTAAGAGTGAGACCATCGAAGTGCCGTTTGATGGCAATGGCTATCATTATGAGGCCGCTGAGATTGGCCGATTGCTTCGTGCCGGCAAAATTGAAAGCGACATCATGTCGTGGGCTGACACCATGCGCACCATGGAGGCCATGGACCGCATTCGTGCTGTGTGGGGCCTCAAGTATCCGATGGAATAAGCAATAGTCAACGCCGCATTACGATGCGGCGTTGACGTGTCTACTAATATGCGTAAATAGTCGCATGTGTATGCGACATAACGACACTCGCTAAAGGAGTAGGTCATGCAGTACGGTAAAATCCCAGGTGTAGAGAAGCCGGTGTCGCGCTTGGTACAGGGCAGCATCATGATTAACTCGGCCAGTGTGCCAGAGTGCTTCTATCTGCTCGATGCGATTTTGGAGATGGGTTGTAACACGTTCGACACCGCCCACGTCTACGGTAGCGGCGACAATGAGCGCACCTTTGGGCGCTGGTTGCGCGAGCGCGGCAATCGCAACAAGGTCAATATCATCGGTAAGGGTGCCCACCACAGCGGCGATCGCAAGCGCGTCACTCCGTGGGACATCACCAGCGATATCCACGATTCATTGGCACGCTTCAAAGTCGACCACATTGACATCTACCTGCTCCACCGCGATGACCCAGCCGTGCCCGTTGGCCCCATCGTCGAGACCCTCAACGAACACCTCAAGGCTGGGCGTATTTTGTCGTACGGTGGTTCAAACTGGAGCCATCAGCGCGTCGCCGAGGCCAATGAATACGCGGCCAAGCACGGCCTTGCACCGTTTGTGGCAAGTAGCCCCAACTTTGCCCTTGCCGTCCAGCAAAAAGAGCCGTGGGAAGGGTGTATTAGTATCAGTGGCGATAATGGTGTGGCCTCGCGCGAGTACTACCAGAAGCTCAACATGCCACTCTTCACCTGGTCAAGCTTGGCCGGTGGCTTCTTCTCAGGGCGCTTGCGCCGTGACAACATCGAGACGTTCGAGTCGTATCTCGATAAGTTGGCCGTCGAGGTGTATGCCAACGATGATAACTTCAAGCGTCTCGATCGCGTCCAGCAGTTGGCCGAGGAGAAGGGGTTGACCATTCCCCAAATCGCCACCGCCTATGTGATGAGCTACCCGCTGAATATCTTTGCCTTGGTCGGATGTCAGACTGCCGACGAATTCAAAGACAATATGCAGGCCAGCGAATTGCGTTTGACCGCAGCCGAGATGGCCTGGCTCGAGCTCAAGCGCGACGCACGCTAGCGCATTCATATCGGCAGAACGGGGGTACCCTATGCGGTACCCCCGTTTGTGTGCCGTTTGCACGAGTGCATTATTTGTGATAACTTTTTCAAAGGGATGTTTTAGTTGACGGACTTACACACGATGAAGTATTCGTTTTTCTGGCGGGTGACGACGCTCATGCTGGCCATGTCAGTGGTATGGGGCTGTGGGAGTAGTAGCCTCGCTGATACCGATGCCGCACAGAATAGTCAAAACGATTCGGTTGTGCCAACCACAATCCCCACTGCAGTAATCAATGAACGCGTTGCGGAGGGTGTGACCCTCGATGCGTTTAATATGGCTGGTCTCAACCGTGATCAGTTACGCCAAATCCTCCGAACCTATTCATTACCATCACAAGTCATCGAGATTCGTGCTGGTGAACTGCAAGAGCGCGTTGTATTCAAGGGCCTCAAAATCGATGAGGAGGCTACGAGCGATCATCTACTCAAAGCAGAGCCAAATACCAAAGTCGAGCCGGTGATGCGCATTGATGCCAGCGAAGTACGCGGTCAACTAGCATTACTCAACGAAAAAGTGCGTGAGATGACCGGTGGTCCTGCAACAATTGAGGCAGGTAGTACTGTCTATGTGCGTCAGTTTAAGACGTCACAAGCGCAGACGATTGATCTTGATGCTGCCGAAACGCTGTTCATTGATGCAATTGATAGCAATCAAAAAATACTTGAGTTACCCATCATTACCGATCCTAATCGTATATATCCCACTGCTGAACAACTCCAGCTTGCCGTCAACGAAATGGCTGCTAATTGGCCGGGCGTGGTGGGTATCTATGTGTATGATATCGATAACGATCAGGAGGTGGCGAAACTCAACGAGATGAGCGTGTTCTCGGGCGCAAGCGTCATGAAAGTCGCGATTTTGTTGAACGCCTACGCCAACAATGCATCGTTTGATGATGAGACCAAAGAGTGGATGCGCCAGATGATTGTAGTGAGCGATAACATCGCTGCCAATCGGATGTTGGCCATATCAGTTGGGGGGCTCAGTACCGAGGATGCCTATCGCGGCACCCAACGCATGAACGAAATGTTCAAAGCGCTCGGTTTACAATTCACCTATCAAAATCTGCCGTACGAGGCCCGCGATTATTTGATTGGTCTGCTTAACTACGATATTGCCCGTGGTCCCAAAATTGAAGGACCACCACCGCATACCGATGCTGATCCCATGTTGCGCACGACGCCGGCTGAGATGTCGAAGGTCTTTTTGGAGATATATCGTTGCAGTCAGGGCAAGGGCGTATTGCTCGAGCTTTATCCCGAGACGCTGTCAGCTGATCGCTGTATCGAGATGCTCAATTTGATGCGTAGCAATGGTGATTTCATCCGCATGATGTCTGGACTCCCGGAAGGTGCCATTGCAGCCCGCAAAAGTGGTTGGATCGAGGATATGCAAGCCGATGTGGGCATTGTGACGACGCCGGCTGGACGCAACTTTTTGATGGCAATCTACGTCTATCGACCAATTACTGCCGAGGTTGGCAATTTGCCTGACGAAGTTGCCGCCGAGGCTATTGGTGGGTTTGCGCGATTGATTTATAGTGCGTTTGAACCATTGGAATAATGATTTGTGATAGGCACGTCATGTGCCTGTCATCTAAGCCGCTTGACAAAATTGCGGTTTTGCGAGTATGTTGGGAGTATACGACACGGCGTAATAATGCCGGGTGTATTGATATATAGTATGTGACACATCGTTGGTGTGATGAGTATATAGTCTGATGTGTCGCCAATGGAGAGATTCATGCAGAGTAGTTGGTCTCGAGTTGTCGTGGTCATGATGGCGTTGGTTATGGTGATGGTGTTGTTGCCCTTCGGTGTGGAGGCCCAAGAGGCTCCTCCTATCTCGGATGGGGCGCAGAACGATAATCCATCTGCTCCGGTGCCAACCCAGGCCCCCCCAGCTTTCCAACAAGGATATGCACCAACCTACACGGTACGTGCTACCCGTGAAGGCCTAGTTGGTTATCGCACCGCAAACGGCTACCGTATTCCAGAGCGGGCATGGTTTGTGGCATTACCCTCATGGAAAGTGCTTTCAAGTCAGGGTGGTAATGAGTTTCAAGTGCGCGTGACGTACCAAGACAAGAGCATCGTGTTGCCTGTGTGGGATGTTGGTCCGTGGAACACGAACGACGAATACTGGACGCCTGAGCGCCGCTTCTATCGCGATTTGCCGGTTGGTATGCCGATGGCCCAAGCCGCAGTTGACTTCGGCTATAACGGTGGTCTTGACATGTTTGGTCGTAAAATCACCATCGGTAATGGTATCGATATCGCCGATGGCGCGTTTTGGGATGGTCTTGGCATGCGTTCAAATGACTGGGTGCGCGTTACCTACTTGTGGATGGGTCTTGATCCGGGTCCACAGGGTATTGCTGACTCAGCAGCAGCGAATGCTGCGTATCCTCCGGGGACGGTCATTATTGATAACGTAGGTGGTAACTACACGAGCGCAGCTAAAGTTGAGTGGTATACCGAATTCTGTGGTTTGAATGGCACACATCAGTGGACATACGGTACCAACAAGCCAGAGTTCAGCGAGAACACCGCGAGCTGGAGTGCTGATTTGAGTCAGTTTGGTTACTACGAAGTGATGGCGTTCATTCCACCATGTGGCAAGAGTGCAACCCGTGCTGCCATCTACCGCCTCGGATTCAGCGGTACCGAGCGCGAAGTGTGGGTTGACCAGGCCATTCAGAGTGGTCGTTGGGCATCACTCGGTGTCTACAACATGACTCCAGGACCTGCCAATGTGCGCTTGACGGATGTTACCGGTGACGAAGGCGGTAGCGTGCGCTTTGACTCAGTGATGTGGGTGCCACGCTATGACTCAATGGCGCCGGTATCGTGGGTCAAAGAGATTAAGCCTATGGACGGCGGTGCCTACTATGTGGAGTGGGGCGGCATTGATGACGTTAGCGGTATCATGTCGTTCGACGTGCAGTATCGCAATGTTAATGGCGGTGACTGGACAAATTGGCAGATGGGCACATGGGCTAGTGCTGCGCTCTTCTCGCCACCTGGCAGTGGGACGTTTGAGTTCCGCGTGCGCTCACGTGACTGGATGACCAAAGAGGGCAGTTGGGACCAGGATCCTGCCACGATGAAGAGTGTTGTGGTACCATAAACATACTAGTAGGATGCGACGGGGCCGTCCACGACGGCCCCGTTTTTGATTATGATATGAGTAGTGGGCTGCCATGAACTACTTAATTGATGGACATAATTTAATTGGTAGCATGCCCAATATCAGCTTGAGCGACGACAACGATGAGTTCAAATTGGTGTTCTTACTCCGTAAGATTGCGGTCAGCAAAAAAAACCGCCAAATTTTGGTGGTGTTTGATCGTGGCGTGTATGGGCACCAACAAAGTCTCAACGGATACGGCGTGACCTGTCATTTTGCGTTGTCACCCGAAGACGCCGATACCCAGATTATTCGCCGCATCAAGGGCCTGCGCACCCCCAAAGAGTGGGCGCTCGTGACTGCTGATCGGCGGATTATTGACGTGGCGCATCAATACGGTGTGCGCCATATGCCAAATCAACTGTTTGTGTCGCAACTATTGCGCAAAGAGAGCCCCAAGGCCGATATTCATGAAGAAAAGCCCGAAGTGCCGTTGTCCGCTTTGCAAATTGAACAATGGCGAGTAGAATTAAATTTACCCGCGGAAGTCAGCGATGAACAGTTGCTCCTCCAAGAGAGTATGCGTGATTTGTCCCCCAAAAAGCGTAAGAAATAGTCGTCCACGACGAAGGAATAACGAGTTCTCTCATGCCAGTCTATCTGATTGATCAGAATCGCCCGAGTGTCTTTGGCTCGCCAATTGCGGGTATTGATGATGCGACGCTGTCGCAGTATCATAGTGCGATTTATGATGGGTGTGAGTTTGGCTGTGACTATTGTACCGGTTGGAGTATGTCGATGCGCTCCCTGACGGAGAGCGTGCGCATGATGCCCAACATTTCGATACGTGCTAAGGCCGAGTTAGCCACAATGAACCGTGACGATGTGATTGGGTTGATTGCCGATAGCGATGCCTATCAACCGGCCGAATCGATCTATTTGCGTACCCAGCATGTGCTGAAAGCATGCGTTGACGCTCAACACCCCGTCGTCATCATGACGAAAAGTCCATTGGTGATGAACGATATTGATTTAATCAAACAGTTACACACCGACCGGTTTGCTATGGTGATTGTGACGATTATTTCACATAATGCGGATGTGCAGTCACGATTTGAGCACAAATCACCGTCGACCGATGAGCGGTTAGCCCTGATTCGCCAACTTAAACGCCACGATATCCCGGTAGGTGTTGCATTGCAACCACTTATTCCGTATGTGAATGATACCGGTTATGCACTCAAGCGCTTGCTCGAGATGGTAAGTGCGGCTGGTGCTGATTTTGTGTATTGGGATTACTTGCGTGTGGTAAACTCGCGCCACTACCAACGTATCAATGAGTCGCTGATTTGGATGGGGAATTACCCGCCATCGTATTTACGCGATTTGTACGGCAATGATAATGTGATTAATCAGGCATATCGCAACGAGCGCAATCAGGTGATCTTAGCGTTGTGTGATTCGTTCCAATTGCCGATTCGCTTGCCGTTTAGTTACTATGCAACTAAATTCTCACGCGAACGGAGCGTCGCCTACTTATTGGCGCAACATGCGAGCCGTGATGATTTGATGGGGCGTGACGTAATTGCTGAACAAGGGCGAGCCCTGGCACAGCGTGTATTTAACGGCGAGTGGCCAATATCAGTCCTCCAAAAGCACCCAAGTTATCCGGTATTCCACTCGTTGTTTGGTGGAACACACCCGGTTGAGTGATGACGGAGTCTCTCTGATGGCTATGGTATAATTCTTTTCGGACGATGACTTAGCGGTGGGGTTATGTGCATGGCTGGAGATGGGAACACCATGGTGCGTTGGCTCGGTGCCACGCTCACGTCGGTTATATTGATGGCCTGTGGAAATGTCGGTGATGTCTCGTTATTACCGCGCGAGACAGTGCCTGCATTGCTGTACATCACTCCCGCACCTACGCTTGATGTTAATGCCACCGTGACCGCATACGCCCAAGCGATTATTCCATCGCCAACTCCGAGTGGTATGTATGTTATTAAGGCTGGTGATACACTCAGCGCCATTGCAGCGGATTTTGGTTCAACGGTCGAAGAGATTATGACCTTGAACAATATTACAAATCCCGAGACAATCCAAGTCGGCCAAACAATTATTATTCCCTCACTTGTGGATCGCACGCCGATTCCTGCGCCTACATTTGGCCCACAAGATACCCCAACTGTGTTGCCTACTGAGACACCCGTACCCGTTACTGATATAACCGCCACTCCTACCTCGTGAGAATGCCCATGGTGCTATCGCACACGGTTCAGTTGATTTTGATGGGACCACCAGGGGCAGGCAAAAGCACCGTGGCGCATGCGTTGGCTGAGCATATCTCAGTCAGTATTATCTCGACCGGCGTATTACTCCGCGCTGAGATTGCCACCGGCTCATCACTCGGCCGTGAGATTGCCGCAGCCATCGATCATGGCAATTACGTCTCTGATGCGCTCATGAATCAAGTGCTTGAGCAGCATTTGGCGCAACTCCCATCCGACAAGGGATTGGTTCTTGACGGCTACCCGCGCACGCTTAGTCAAGCACAATACTTGCCTACGTTGTTGGCCGCATGTGGCCGCACATTGACCCGTGTCGTTGAACTTGATGTACCTGATGCCGAGTTGATTCGCCGCTTGAGCGGTCGGCGCATGTGTGTATCTGCGCAAGGGACGTTCCCGGTGCACATCGACGATCCAGCGTCACTCGCTGAATGTGCTGCACACGGTGGTACGTTGCATATTCGCCCCGACGACGAAGCCGATGTGGTACGTCATCGCATCGGGGTGTATCATGGAGCAACCGAACCACTGATTGCCTATTATTGCCAGCAAGGGCTATTACTCGAGATTGACGGTAATGCTCCGGCGCATATCATTGCCCAGCACGTGTTGGAGCAACTCACATGACATCCTCATTGCGCATCCTGATCGTTGCTGCCGAGATGACCCCGTTTGTCAAAACAGGCGGATTAGCTGATGTGATTGGGGCCTTGCCCAAAGCATTGCTAGCTGCTGGTCATGATGTGCGCGTGGTTATTCCACGGTACGGCTGGATCGACGAAGCGCAATTTGGCTTGTCAGTATTTGCGTCGCCCATCTCAGTGCCAACCGGTGATGCCGTTGATACGGCAGCCATTTATACGACGACGGTGCAGGCTGTACCAGTGTGGTTAGTCGATTACCCGGCGTTTTTTGATCGCGATGGCGTCTCGATGTATGACGACGACGACCATCGCTTTATTTTCTTTTGTCGGGCTGCACTTGAGAGTTGCCGCCATGCTACATGGCAACCCGATGTCATCCACTGCCATGATTGGCACACGGCAATCATCCCTAATTGGTTGCGCACAACGCTAGCCGACGATGCGTTTTTTGCGCAGACGGCGTCGCTTCTGACCATCCACAATTTGGCGTTCCAAGGCGTGTTTGGTCATCGCGTGCTTGAGATTGCCGGCGTGCCGGCCCTTGACTTTGCCGTCAATGAATCAGCCGATGCGCGCAATTCGGTGGCGCTCCTTGGCCGTGGCATTTACTATGCGGACATCATCAATACCGTTAGTCCGACGTACGCCAACGAAATCCTCGATCCTGCTGCTGGTGCCGGGCTCGATGGCATGTTGCGTTCGCGCTATGATCGATTGCATGGGGTGCTCAACGGTATCGATGGGTCGTTCTATAATCCAGCCACTGATACATCAATTGCCGCCACCTATACGGTCGATGATGTGACAGGCAAGGCGCACTGTAAGGTGGCGTTACAACAAGAGTTAGGGCTGACAGTCCAGGCTGATATTCCGGTGTTGAGCGTCATCTCGCGCCTGACGCCCCTCAAAGGATACGACCTCATTGACGAGCTGATCGAGCCCTTGCTGCAACATCATGCGGTGCAGATTGTGGTGATGGGCACTGGTCAACAGCGATTCCACACTCGCCTAACTGAGTTGCGCGCCCGCTATCCGCACCAAATTGCCTTCCGCCTGACGTTTGACGAGGCGCTTGCGCATCGTATAATTGCCGGTGCTGATTGCTTTTTGATGCCGTCGCGCGTTGAGCCGTGTGGTACTGGGCAGATGATTGCAATGCGCTATGGCACGGTGCCAATCGTGCGTGCGACCGGTGGCTTGCGCGATACCGTGGCGAACTATCATGCGCCAAGTAATCATGGCACGGGGTTTGTCTTTGGCGAGGCCACTGCTGCCTCCCTGCGTGAGACAATTGACCGTGCGTTGGTGGTCTATGCCGATACGCCACAGTGGCGAATGCTGATGATGCGTGGCATGCTGAGTGATTTTACGTGGCAAGTGGCTGCACTGCGCTACGTGGATCTATATCGACGAGCAATCGCCGCTCGTCACCACTCGTGATACTGAAAGGAACAACGATGTCCGTGTATCGTGAAAAAGCCGATCAAGCAAGTGCGCTCCTCCATGAATTTGACCTGGATTGCTGGTTGACCTTCGTGCGTGAAACCGTCGTCTCGCCTGATCCAGGCATCGAACTGGCCATTGGCAGCGATGTAACCTGGCCCTCTGCCTTCATTTTCACCCGCGATGGCCGCCGTATCGCCATCGTCGGCCGGTACGATGTGCCCGGCGTGGCCAGCTATGGCGTCTGCACCGAGATTATCAGCTACGACGCTGGTATCCGCGAGCAACTCGTCAAAACCTTGACGGCGATTAACCCGAGCAAAATCGGCCTCAACTACAGCCAAGACGACAAAACTTCGGACGGTTTGACCGTCGGCATGTACCTGATGCTCCAAGAGCTTCTCAAGGGCACGCCATACGTCGATCGCCTGGTCAGCGCTGGCCCACTCTTGAGCGCGCTGCGCGCTCGCAAGACCGACGGCGAAGTGGCCTTGATCAAGGCGGCCATCGACACCACCGAGGATATCGTTGATTTGATTACCGCCCAGATCAAGGTGGGCAAAAGCGAAAAGGACATCGGCGACTTCGTGCATGCCGAGTTCAAACGTCGTGGCCTGCCCTCAGCCTGGTCATGGGACGGCTGTCCGATCGTCAACAGCGGCCCCAACTCGGCCGTCGGCCACGGCGTACCAAGCGCCGACATCAAAATTGAGCCCGGCCACATCGTGCATATCGACCTTGGTGTGCAACAAGAGGGCTACTGCTCGGATATTCAGCGCTTGTGGTATGTGCGCCGTCCCGGCGAGACCGGCTTGCCGCCCGAGATTCAACGCGCCTTTGATACGGTGCGTCAGGCTATCCGTGAGGGCGCCAAAGCGTTGCGACCAGGTGTCAAGGGCCACGAAGTCGACCAAGTGGCCCGCGACGTCATCGTCGATGCCGGCTACCCCGAGTACATGCACGCCTTCGGTCATGGGCTCGGCAAGGCCTGTCACGACGGTGGCCCACTGCTCGGACCACGTTGGGAGCGCTACGGCAATACGCCTGACATGCTCATTGAGGTCGGTAACATCTATACACTCGAGTTGGGCATTGAGACCTCGGCCGGCTATGTTGGTCTCGAAGAGGACGTGCTCGTCACCGAGAACGGCGTCGTCTTCCTCTCCAAAGAACAAACCGAAGTCCGCATGATTTGATGCGGTATCCGTGAGGGTATGCAGATGGGGGCACAGCTGTGCCCCCATCTGCATACCTCTCCCACGCCCCCGTCATTGCATGGACATCTGCCCGATGGCGTGATGTGAGGTTTCCTGACAAACATGAGCGGATGTCCGTGCAATCTGCGCGAGGAGTGTACGCCGGGGGCGAGGCCCCTCAAGGAGACTGCACGCCGGGTGGGTATGACCGGTACCCAAATGCAGTGACCGGCATGCAGTGACGGAGGAGGGGGCACGCTG
>Ga0315902_10004124_pt1 | contig 21256 bp, 14 predicted proteins | sample LakEriMetagenome_9_FD_203523 | JGI IMG/M metagenome (GOLD analysis project Ga0315902, IMG submission 203523) | Freshwater fungal communities from buoy surface, Lake Erie, Ohio, United States - Buoy 12 MA117 | ecosystem: Environmental > Aquatic > Freshwater > Lake > Lake biofilm | place: USA... | reverse complement strand
CACATGTTACCATAATATTTATTTTATGTTTTTAGTCCACACCACCTCCAGAATTATTGTTCCCAATTGGGAACAAGCCGGCGTTTACTCATTAATGTAAAAATTCACAAATTTATATTTTCAATTTTTTATTATAGTTATCCAAGTGATTTCGCGAAATGTGCTATTAATTAATAGCATTATAATATTCTCCTGGTTTTAAAAATTTGTCACCATTTTCAAGATATATTGGCTATCCAGCGGATTTCGCATTTTGCGAAATATTATTTAGTCTACATTACATTCTTATTATTTGTTATGGTAACATTGTAAATAATAAAAATATTTACTATATTTTATCCGCTGGATAGCCAATAAAAAAAATAATTTAGTCTATATATTTAGGGTGTTATTACTTTGGCAGCTCAATACAGTCTAATAGTGGAGAAACTAGCGCACCATTCTTAAATTCACAGATATAAGAACAGGGTGTATCTAGTTCATATTGGATCCACATAGTATCTAAACAATACTTTTCAATGTATTTGAGAAATATGGTTGAACTAAAGTTAGATTTGTTGTTATATGTTAACACTATGTTAGAAATATGATCCGCATCATCATCTGTATAGAATTGTTCTGCCATTTCTGTAAAGTCATCATCTTCTATGTTTGTTGATATAATAGTGTCGGCAACACCTAGATATAGCAATGCCTCACTTATGTTTTTAAATGGTGTAGGTGATGGCTTATTATCAAATTCTTGACCATTAATAGTATATAGGATACTAGTCCAAAATAAGTTAATATACGCCAAAAGAGATCTAAGATCTTTCGAATAGAATTTAAGTGGGATAAGATACAAAACGTCCGTTGACATGTCGTCGTCAAACATGACATAACAACCATACGACTATCAATTTTTTTAAGAAAATCATTATGGTATCACTATGGAGATCAGGCTTCTCCATTTATTTGCGGTGGATGGAGAAGCCTAATGGAGATTTAGTTAAACCTATGAAAATAGACTATTTTTAGAAATTTAAGAACACTCACACACCAAAATAAATAAATGCTTAAACTATATAAAACTTAAAACATTTGTATTGATATAATGGGTAAATATAAATATTATGGTCGTGTTATAACTAATTTTGGGAAAAATGTATCAAAAGGTGGTGAAGCATTTATTTGGATTAGAAACGCTGATAACAAACCAGTTATTTGTAATGTAAATCCATGGTCACATAGCGACGCAAAATATATTACTACGGGTAGTCCATTATTAGGATATACTAATAAATATACGCATATTGCAGAAGTTGTTGATTATTTACCAGATGTTGAAGATGTTAAAATTGTCAATGGTAATATAAGATATAAAGGTAATCCATACACACAAACAGTTGAAGTTGGATATCAGGCACCCGTAACTGAACATTGCCCAGACACATACTATTATTAATAATATTTTGGAAAAATATTATTAATAATATAAGTACGTAAAATACAGTATAATCTCACTAATAGCGACAGTAAATAGTAGTTATAGATTTTTAAATTAGCACTTAGTATGGTGTTATAAATTGATATTATAATATTATTATGGTGTTAATTTAGTGTCGCTATTATAGAGGTTATACTGTAATATGCCCAGTTTATAGAACCATCCAATCTAATTTGCGTAATTCCAATTCTTGTTTTTAACATACAAGTCCGTTTTTGTGAGCTAAAACGTCCATGACTATAAATAGATTATCCTTATATATCCTATTATCTTATTACAGTAACCGGCCATTTTTTAGCATCGTAGTTCACAAAACGAACTTGTATTGAAAAAGTAAGTGATTGTTATACTTGTTTTCAAAAATGAATTTTTAAATGTCTATCCATTAGATCAAAATATAATAAATATTTTTATTATTTATAACGTTACTATAACAAATAATAAAAAACGCAATGTATACTAAATAATATTTTGAAAAATGCAAAATCCACTGGATAGCCGTATACTATTTATTGCTAACTAACCAGCTGAATACAAGTGTGGTATAGTAGACTATTTCCCACACCATAAAACATAGTTTATAAATTTTGGTGTCGACACCATTTTATATAACAAACTACAAAATGGGACAAAAAAGTCTAATGTTTGATACGTATATTTATTATATAATATGTAAACACTAGCTAAAATGGTCACAATTATGACCATTTATTTTACTGTTTCTCTTACAATTATAAAATAAATAGATAAACTTGAGAAAATAATAATTTAGACAATACTTCACTTTGTGTTTTATAGTGGTTGAGTAAACTCTGGATACTTATCAAATTTATTAGCTAAAGGTAGGATTTCACAAAATGCGAAATATTATTTGAACTACATTAGATTTTTATTATTCATTACCTCAACATTATAAATAATAAAAATATTTACTATATTTTATCCGCTGAATAGCCATTATGCTAAATTTTTAGGATGGTGCTGATTGAACATCCTAAAATAATAAAAATATTTATAATTTGTATGAATACTAGATAAATAGGTAGAGATAATAATTTATAAAAATTGAAGGTATACTAACTATTATCATATCTAAATAATGAAAACCTACATAACAATTGATAATTATTTATCTGTAGACACTACAACATTAACGTATATTATTATAGATAAGATGATGTCTAGTGAAATGATTGATATATTTTTAAGCAATAAGTTTCCATGTTTAAATATATTAAAGTGTAAATATACTAACATTATTTCAATACCTACATTTAAAACGTTAACTAAACTAAATTGTATGAATTGTCCTGAACTAACTAGTATTGCGAAGTTACCTAAATTAACTAGTTTAGATTGTTCTTGGTGTTATAACCTAACTTGTATTGAGAAGTTACCTAAATTAACTAGTTTAGATTGTGTGCATTGTAGTAACCTAACACGTATTGAGAAGTTACCTAACTTACTAAGTCTTGATTGTGCTGGTTGTAGTAAGATAACTCGTATTGTAAATTTACCTAAATTACTAAGTCTTGATTGTGTAGGTTGTAGTAATCTGGCTAATATATCATATTTATGTAGTTTAACTAGTCTAAATTGTAGTGAATGTACTACCTTAACTTGTATACCACAATTACCAAGCTTGAACAGTCTAAATTGTATAGGTTGTAGTAAGCTAACTTATATACCAATATTATCTAGTTTAGAATGGCTGAATTGTATTGGATGTAATAACATAACTAATATTCCAGTATTGCCAAAATTAATTAGTTTATATTTCAGTACGCAGATAAGTCAAAATAGTATTAATAATTTATCTAATTTAATTAGTATAAATGGTAAGGCAATTATAAAAAATAAGAATATAGATACTATATTAAGTAAATCTATAATAAGTGAGTGTATTATATGTTATATGGGTGATAATGTATACAGTACTAAATGCGACCACCCATTCCACAAGTCATGTTTATCACTCTGGTTAGACAGTTATAACAACACATGTCCATATTGTAGAAAAGAGTTATAGATAGCAAAAGCTGAATATTTAGTCATTAAAAATAGTAACTTACCTATTTATTTTACTGTCTATATTACAACCATGAAATAAATAGATAAATAGGCAAAAATAATAATTTGGGCATTGCCCACTTTTTGCTTTATAGCCGATTGAGAAACTAATAATTTGGACTAAACATAGTTTTTGTCTTTTAACAGATAACACAATCACTTATTGTAGATTTAGGTAGTTTTGTGTTTATAGTATTTTCGCGTATAAATAATCTACTATTCAAATTTTCTAGGTTAGGTAAATTGTTAATACTATCTTGACTCAACGAACTACTACAATATAGCGTAGTTAATCTAGGTAATTTTGGAATACTAGTTAGTTTATCACAACGGCCACAACTTAGCATAGATAATCTAGGTAAAATTGGTATACTATCTAAATTAGTACAGTAAAGACAACATATGTTAGTTAATAGTGGTAATTCTGGAATGCTAGTTAGTTTTGCACAACCACTACAATCTAATAATGTTAATCTAGATAATATTGGAATACTAGTTATGCTAATACAATAACTACAGCTTAAACGTGTTAAACTAGGTAATTCGGGTATACTAGTTAGGTTACCCGAATTACAACAATTTAGACTAGTTAAGGTAGATAATAGTGGAATACTAGTTAATTCGGTACACCATCCACAATGTAACTCAGTTAATCTGGGTAAATATGGTATATTTTCTATACCAGTACAAGTGTTACAATCTAAAATAGATAAATTGGGTAATGGTGGAATATTAGTTAGCATTTTACAAAACCAACATTTTAGTGTAATTAGGCTGGGTAAAATTGGGATATGTTCTAGCTTTGTACATGACCAACAATATAGAGTAATTAATCCAGGTAATTCTGGAATACTAGTTAGTTCTTTACATCCACCACACCATAAACTTGTCAATGTCTGTAATTCTGGTATGCTAGTTAGGTTATCACATCGGCTACAATCTAGCTCATTTAAACTTGCAAAGTATGGTATATTTTTTATACCAGTACAATTCCTACAATATAGAGTAGTTAATCTATATAATAGTGGAATGCCAGTTATTTTACGACACTCACTACAATTTAGATAGTTTAAACTAGATAATAGTGGAATGCTGGTTATATTATCACACCAGCTACAATCTAGCTCCGTCAAACCCTGTAAGTATGGTATATTTTTTATACCAATACACTTATTACAATCTAGAGTAGTTAATCTAGATAATAATGGAATGCTAGTTAGTTCTGTACACCCACCACAGTGTAGACTTGTTAAACTAGGTAATTCTGGTATACTAGTTAGGTTACGACACTCACCACAATTTAGATAGTCTAAATTAGATAATAGTGGAATACTAGTTAAATTATCACACCGGCTACAATCTAGATCCTTTAAACTTGGAAAGTTTGGTATATTTTTTATACCAATACAATTATTACAATCTAGAGTAGTTAATCTAGATAATAATGGAATGCTAGTTAGTTCGGTACACCCACCACAGTTTAAACTTGTTAAAGTCTGTAATTCTGGTATGTTCGTAATCTTAGTATTCCTACAATCTAAATGGGTTAAAGATGGGTATTGCTTGCTTAAAAACATATCTATCATTTTACTAGACATAGATTTATCAATAATTATAGATTTTAATGTTAATGTATCTACATATAGATAATTATCATGATTTATAATAGTACACATCAATTAACTAGATAATAAAGTGTCGAATTTCAATTTTTTACTCTTAACTGCTATTGGCTATCCAGCGGATTTCGCAAAATGCGAAATATTATTTAGGCTATATTATATTTTTATTATTTGTTACCGTAACATTATATATAATAAAAATATTTACTAATTTTATCCGCTGGATAGCCATTATTAAAAATAGTAACTTAGGAAGCATCTCATAATTATTTTGTATTTTTTAGTGAGTAAACGCCGGCTATTTTGTCCCCAATTGGGGACAAAATAATATGGTCTCAATTGTTACTAGAATATTTATTTTTATTTGTTAGTCTACACCAAATCAAAAATTAGTGTCCCCAATTGGGGACAAGCCGGCGTTTACTTATTAGAAAATTATGCTCTATGGATAAAATATCACATTCTTTGTCTACTAAAAATAAAATTTACTATTTTGATTTAATAATATTACAATTCCGTTTTTGTGAGCTACAACCGTACAAAACGTCTGATACCATAAATTTAAAGTTACCGAACTTTAATATACAAGTGCGTTTTTGTGAACTACGACGCTAAAAAACGTCCGGTTACCATAGTATGTCTGAGTGAATTATGGAAACTTTACATTTATGGTCATGGACGTTTTTATACGGTCGTAGCTCACAAAAATGAGCTTGTATCATGACAATGTAACCGGACGTTTTGTACCACCGTATCTTACAAAAACGGACTTGTACACAAATTAGGCAGACTATTTTTAAAACCTATACTAAATCTTATTATTTTAACAGTAATATTCACACCATAATATACAAGTGCGATACAGTAGACTTTTTTTGTCCTAAACCATAAAACATAGTTATAAATTTTGGTGTCGACACCATTTTATATAACAAACTACAAAATGGGACAAAAAAGTCTACTGTGCCATACTTGTATTATAAACTAATTATGAGATGTTCCCTTACCTATTTATTTTACTGTCTATATTACAACCATAAAATAAATAGATAAATAGGCAAAAATAATAATTTGGGCATTGCCCACTTTTTGCTTTATATTGGTATAACGAATAATAAAAATATAATATAGACCAACCAATATTTATTACTATACTTTATTTGCTGGTTTAGTTAATATAGGTAGTGGTATATTATTTTCCGTTAGCAAGTCTTCTAACCTATCACGAGTAGTCGGATTAGCATATTCTAAATATTCCGGAATAATACTTAGTGTCTCTGGTAATAGTAATAGATTTGTTAGAGTTAGTATATCATTAATGTTGTACATGTTATGTCTTAGGCATCTAATTAGAATATTCACATCCAGATTAGGTATAAATTTAATTGGTATACTAGCAATGTCTAGTTTATTACACCTATCATATATTAGGGTAGTTAAGTTAGGTAGTACTGGTATAGTGGTTAACGATTCACAGTGGTTACAGTTTAGAGTAATTAGGTTAGGTAAAACAGGTATCTCCTTTAATGGACACGCACTACACCCTAGGATAGTTAGGTTAGGCAATACTGGTATAGAATTTAACATATAGCACCACCTACAATCTAGATTAATTAGGTTAGGCAAAAGCGGTATAGTGGTTAACTGACACCCGATACAAGTTAGAGTAATTAGGTTAGGTAAAACGGGTATCTCCTTTAATGGACACCAGATACAATATAGGGTAGTTAGGTTAGGTAAAACGGGTATAGTGGTTAATAATTCACATTGATTACTGTTTAGAGTAGTTAGGTTAGGTAAAACGGGTATCTCCTTTAACATACGGCACTCACTACAATCTAGAGTTGTTAGGTTAGGCAAAACGGGTATCTCCTTTAACGGGCAATCTTTACAATCTAAGGTAGTTAGATTAGGTAAAAGTGGTATATCCTTTAACATATCACACCATCTACATTTTAGATTAGTTAGGTTAGGTAAAGCTGGGATGCTTGTTAGCCAGTTACAATCTATAATTTCCAGTGAATGGATATTTGTACGGTTTTTATCTAGAAAAACTTCTAACGCTTGTTGAGAGAATAATTTGCTTATTTTTATAGAAGCATATTCTGATATATTTATAGATAGATAATTATCATATGTTATATCTATTAGCATTCTGTTATTTAAATAGCACTGAACTTAATTACTATCAATTTTTTTATAATTGTATATCAAATTAGATGAAACCTAAAATGTTCACATACAAAGCCAACATCTACATATTAATAGACTTATAATTTTGTACACTTGTACTATAATTAAAATCAAATTAGATGAAACCTAAAATGTTCACATACAAAGCCAACATCTACATATTAATAGACTTATAATTTTGTACACTTGTACTATAATTAAAATCAAAGTACATATTTGTGTATAATATGGTGTTGTACTCATTAATAAGTAAATGCCGGCTAAAATGCCTAATTTTATCATATTTTATGTGGTCTCGGATGACACCATAAAATATTTGGTATAAAAATGGTCCTTACCATAACAAAATTTAGTGTCCCCAATTAGGGACAATCCGGCGTTTACTTATTAAGTACTCAATTTTAACACTATAATTTAATGAGTAAACGCCAAAATAGTCACTTATTTTAGACAAAATAATATGGTAATACTTGTTAACATATTATTTTGGATATATTACTAAATCAAAGATAATATGTTACCTATTATTTTTAAAAGTAAGATGCGAGTTTGTTGGAAGACTGTGATATAAATCCTTAGTAATAATAAGGTTAAAAAACCAAGAAATTTGTAAAGGCTTAATATTTAATGGCTGACTTTACTAATACACTGTTACGTATTATTTTCTCTAGTAATTTACGTTGATCACCCGTGGTAGTATCTAAACAAGTTTGTATATAGTCCAAATTTTGACTATTATATTCTATAGCATGAGATAATAAGTCACTTGATAATGTACTTATATCTAGGAATTTAAGTGGAACAGTATATAGGTTTAGACTATAACAATTATCAAACTTTAGGTTGGTTAGCTGAGGTAATACTGGAATGTTATTTAAACTATCGCAACTACTACAATTCATATTAATTAAACTCTCTAACTGAGGAATACTAGTTAGGTTAGTACATCCACTACAATCTACTCCGGTCAATGCTGGTAGCAATGGTATTCTAGTTAGGTTAGTACATCCAGTACAAATTAGTTCATTTAAGCTTGGTAATTCTGGAATGTTAGTTAAACCATTACAATAGCCACAATCTAACATAGCTAGGACAGGCAAATATGGAATGCTAGTTAAATTATCACACATTGAACAACTTATAATATTTACCGCACATAACTCTGATATACTAGTTAGATTAATACACATTTTACAATCTAGAATGGTTAGGCTAGGTAGTTCATATATACTAATTAGACCGGAGCATCTATTACAGTCTAAGTGAGTTAAAGCATCTAATTTTGAAATAGTAGTTAAACCTGTACATGTACTACAACGAAGATGAGTTAGCTTATTTAAATTTGGAATACTTGTTAGCTTGATACATCCACTACAATATAGACGTGTTAAATTTGGCAACATTGGTATACTAGTTATATTAGTACATCCATTACAATTTAGTTCATTTAAGCTTGGTAATACTGGAATGTTAGTTAAACTAGTACACATTTCACAAATTAAATTATTTAACTGTAATAAGTCTGCTGGTATTCCAGTTAGATTATAACAATGCATACAATTCAGTATATTTAAGTTTGGTAACATAGATATGCTACTTAGGTTAGTACATCCATGACAATCTAAATCTCTTAAACTCTGTAACTTTGATATACTAGTTAAACCTGTACAATCACCACAATTTAAGCTAGTTAGGCTTTCCATAGATGAAATACCAGTTAAGCTAGCACATCTATCGCAATCAAGCACTGTTAAATTTGGTAACTCCGAAATTCTAGATAGATTAAAGCACTCCCGACAGTTTAAACTAGTTAGGTTTGGTAAAGCTGGTATATTAATCAGTCTATGACAATAACTACAGTCTAGCTCTACTAAATTATTTAATATTGGAATGCTTGATATACCCACACAAGCACTACAATTTAAGCTAGTTAAAGTCTGTATTTCTGGAATCCGAGTTATAGTACTATATGTACAATCTAATTTAGTAAGTAATGGAAATGGCTTACTTAGAAATGTATCTATCATTTTAGTAGTCATATTTGATATAGTAATACTAGTCAAAGTTAATGTATCTATTGATAGATAATTATCACTTGTTATTATAGTACTCATTATTTTATAAAATAATATATAGTATAGTTTTCATTCTTTTTAAGTATTTAAGCTCAGTCTATTTATTACAAGTTGTAGAGCAATATAAAACACCGTATTGGTGTAAACACCAATAACAAACTAAAAATTGGACAAAATAGATCACCTTGTTAAATAATAGTGTGATTTACAGGCTTATGCAAATAAATACTATTAAAATTGAAAATAATTAAACTAAGTAATAAAAATGGTCATGCTAATAGATTTCTAAAAAAACCAACATTATTTTATGGTATTAATCAACATATATTCGCGCATTTTTTCTAAGCTTACAATTACTAGTTTTGGTATTTGCTGAATTTATATTTCTATTGCTGATAAATAATTTACCGTTTAGACTGGTTAGGTTAGGTAAATTATATATACTATCTAAATTTATAGAACTACAGCAATATAGAGTAGTTAAGCTATGTAATAGAGGAATGCTATTTAGTTTACTACACTTACAACAATCTAGCTCAATTAATCTATATAACTTTGGATGAATACTGATTAGATTGGTACAGTCTAAACAATCTAGTTCGATCAAGCTCCGCAACTTTGGAATGCTCGTTATGTTAGTACACCCACTACAATCTAGACTGGTTAAACTCTGTAACTTTGGTATACTAGTTAAACTAGTACATTCGCCACAATTTAAGCTAGTTAGGCTTTCCAACAATGGTATACCAGTTAATCTAGCACATCTATAGCAATCAAGCACTGTTAAATTTGGTAACTCAGAAATGCTAGATAGGTTAAAGCACTCACAACAATTTAAACTAGTTAGATTTGGTAAAGCTGGAATATTAATTAACCTATGACAATAATTACAGTCTAGTTCTACTAAATTATTTAATATTGGAATGCTTGTTATACCCAAACACGCACTACAATTTAAGCTAGTTAAAGTCTGTATTTCTGGAATCCGAGATATGGTGCTATATTTACAATCTAATTTAGTAAGTAATGGAAATGGCTTACTTAGAAATGTATCTATCATTTCGGCGGACATAGTATTACCATCTATTCTTATACTGGTTAAAGTTAATGTATTTAATGATAAATAATTGTAGCATGTTATTAGAGTACTCATTATTTTATAGAATAATATACTATGTCATAGTTTCAAATTTTTACGGATTGTGGATAGGTAATAATTTACCCATTAAAAATAGTACAAGTTTGGCATAGTGAAGTTTTTTGTCCCAGACCATAAAAAGTCTTTATAAATTTTGGTGTCGACACCACTTTAAATAAAAGACTAAAAAGCTGGACAAAAAAGTCTACTGTGCTACACTTGTAAATGATTTTTAACGGGTAAATGATTTTTAACGGGTAAATGATTTTTAAGATATTGTTATTAATAATAATAGTAACAGACAATACCAAATTATTTTGTTCATGATTGGGATAAAATAGCAGGCATTTTAATATAACTCCATTCTACAATATGGACAGTCACTATGATTTTTTAACCATGTATCTAAACAACCTTTATGAAATGTGTGATTACATTTAGTGATATATACATCAATATTAGTATAACATATTACACACTCTTCTAACGTTGGAGTTGCTAGTATTATATTTATGTCTTTAACAATTTTCTTACCATTTAGAACATTTAGTTTAGGTAATCTTCTAATACTAATTAGATTTATAGAATTGCTACAATAAAGTGTAGTTAAATTATTGAACACGGGTATAGTTGTTAGACCATTACACTCACAACAATATAAGCTAGTTAAATTTTTTAAACGAGGAATATTAGTTAGACTATGACACTTGCTACAGTTTAGAATAGTAAGATTATGTAATTGTGGTATGGTACGTATCCTATTACATCCAGTACACATTAAATTTGTTAGACTTTGTAGTAGTGGAATTGTAGCAAGATTAGTACACCAACTACAATTGAGACTTTTTAAACTACTAAACATAGGAATGCTAATTAGGTTAAGACACATACTACAGTTTAGACTAGTCAAATTATAACACTCTGATATAAAGCTTAGGTTGCGGCAATAATTACAATCTAGATTAGTTAATGTATCTATTTTCGGAATGTTAGTTATTTTAGTATTACTACAGTCTAAGTAAGTTAAAACGGGTAATTCTGGAATGTTAGTTAGTTTAAGACATCCGCTACAATCTAAATATGTTAGTTTTGATAATTGTGGTATGTATATCATTTTGCGACACCCCCTACATTTTAGTGTAATTAGACTATTCAACTCTGGTATACTATATAGTTTTCGGCATCCATAGCAACTTATATTTGTTATAGTATCTAATTTAGGAATGTTAGTTATCCTACAACACTCATTACATTTTAGAGTAATTAGATTATCTAAATTTGGAATGCTAGTTATCTTAGGACAATGGCTGCAATCTAGACTAGTTAATGTTGGTATAACAGGAATGTTCTTTATCTTAGTATATGTACAATCTAATGTAGTAAGTAATGGAAATGGTTTGTCTAAAAATTTATTTATCATCTTTTTAGACATTGTTTTACCATCTATTTTAATACTCGTTAATGTTAATGTATTTACAGATAGGTAATTATCACAATTGATAAGAATACGCATGATCTTATATAATATGATAGTTATATACTTCTAAATATTAGTAATTGTGTACTTAACCCAATTACTAATGTTCAGACTTGATTGGTATTTATGGGTTTTTAAATTTTTATTACCACTATAAATCAAAAAATGGGCATTGTCTAAATTACTATTTTCGCCAGTTTATCTATTTATTTTATAGTTGTAACCTAGACCATAAAATAATTGGATAAGTCACTGTTTTTACTTGACCACTATTTTGCTTATTAGCCGTAAGGTGTTAATCAAAATTATATAATGGTCCATCTGATAGTTCATATAGATTAAATAATTTATTGCCTCTTTCTAAATCTGTACATCTATATTTTATTGTTGACCTACAATATGGACAGTCACTATGATTTTTTAACCATGTATCTAGACAACCTTTATGAAATGTGTGATTACACTTAGTTATATATACGTTTTCACTACAATAACATATTAGGCAGCTTGAGTTATATACTTCACTAATTAGTATATTATCTATATTTATTTTAGGAGGTACTATGTTACCGTTTAATTCTATTAACTTAGGTAAATCATTTATACCATTTAACTCTACACTATTACCAAAGGCTAGACTAAGGCAACATAAACTAGTTAGACTAGGTAATACTGGTATACTAGTTAACATATTACAACCGCCACAGTCTAGATTTGTTAGGTTATGTAGTACTGATATACTAGTCAACATATTGCACTCCTTACATATTAGAGTAGTTAGGCTAGGTAGTACTGGTATATCCTTTAACATATTACAACTAGTACAGTCTAAATTAATTAGGTTAGGTAGTACTGGTATATCCTTTAAGATATTACAACCACTACAGTTTAAATTAATTAGGTTAGGTAGTACTGGTATATCCTTTAACATATTACAACCACTACAGTCTAAATTAGTTAGGTTAGGTAGTACTGATATACTAGTTAACTCTTTACAATAACTACAGTTTAATGTAGTTAAACTATGTAACACAGGTATATTAGTTACGTCACTACAACCACTAAATTCTAATCTAGTTAGATTAGGTAAGTTATGTATGTCATTTAACCATTTATATGTACTACAGTATAGAGTAGTTAGGCTTGGTAAAAATGGTATACTAGGCAAACGGTAACAATTATAACAATTTAGAGTAATCAGCCTTGGTAATACTGGTATAAAGATTAAACTTGTACATAAACTACATTTTAATTCTATTAACTCCGGTAACTCTAATATGTATTTTAAACTAATACAGTTAAAACAATCTAATGTAGTTAACCTAGGTAACATTGATATGCGTGTTAAGTTTTTACATCCACTAGTGTCGAATGTGATTAGATTAGTTAATATTGGTATGTGTGTTAACTCATTACAATAACTACAGTTTAAAATAGTTAAGTTAGGTAATACAGGTATACTAGTTAAAGGACACACTCTACAATCTAAAGTAGTTAAATTAGGTAATACTGGTATACTAGTTAAAGGACACACTCTACAATCTAAAGTAGTTAAATTAGGTAATATGGATATTTCCTTTAACATATAACACTCGCTACAATCTAAATTAGTTAAGCTAGGTAATACTGGTATACTAGTTAAAGGACACTCTCTACAATTTAAAATAGTTAAATTAGGCAACAATGGTATTTCTTTTAATAGATTACATTTACTACAGTCTAATACAGTTAGGTTAGGTAAATATGGTATACTATTTAATTCTACACAACTATTACATATTAATTCTGTTAGGCTAGGTAAATATGGTATACGGGTTAGTAATTTACAATATTGACAGTCTAAATAAGTTAGGTTAGGTAATTCTCTATGTATAAAAATGTGAACATTATTATCTGTCATATCACGATATATTCGCACACTTGTTGTGTTATATATATCTATAGATAAACAGTTATCTGATGTAATTATGATGTCTACCATATATAAATATATCTATATATACGTGTATAATTTTAGTTGTATTTATACCTATGCAAATATCAATTTTCACACCTAAAATTTAAATATCATGTTTATGGCACTAACCTAACATTATGAAATTAATTAGTATAATCGGCTAATCAATGGAATATTTATCAAGTAAAAATAGATATTTATCTATTTATTTTGTGGTTACAATTGACAGTATAAAATAAATAGATAAACAGGCAAAAATAATAATTCTGGTAATGCCCACTTTTTGTTTTATAGCGGTAATGCCCACTTTTTGTTTTATAGCGGTAATGCCCACTTTTTGTTTTATAGCGGTAATAACGAGTTAATAAAACTATACTATTTTATGGTATATATAAGACCATACACCTAAATGAAAAAAAAATGTAAATGCCCAAATTACTACAGTGAACTTTTTCTATAATGACATTACAAAATCTGAAATATCTGATATACAAGTCCATTTTTGTGATTTAAAACGTCCTAGACCATAAACGTAGAAATTCTAACCATACGATAGTGTCTATATGGTAACCGGACGTTTTGGTAACCGGACGTTTTTACCGTCGTAGTTCACAAAAACGGACTTGTATTATTACCATAATTCAGTAACAATCTATAAATTTACGTTAAAAATTGGGTGTAGTTATAAAAATGTTTGCTGTATTTTCGCCAGTTTATCTATTTATTTTATAGTCGTAACCTAGACCATAAAATAATTGGATTTTGGGTATTACCTATTTTTACATTTTAGTATTTAAATAAAATATACTAACATAGTATTTATACTATTATTGCTCTACAATATGGACATTCTCTGTGATTTGTTAACCATGTATGTAAACAAGATTTATGAAATGTGTGATTACACTTAGTCTTGTATACATTTTCACTACTATAGCATATTATACAATCTAGTTCACTTTCATCATGAAATAGTATCGCATCTATATCTATTTTAGTAGTTACTATTTCATCGTTTAATATTCTCAAATTAGGTAAATCTGGTATACTGGTTAACCAATTAGAGCAGAATAGTTCTGTTAGTTTAGGTAATAGTGGAATTTCTTTTAACATATAACACCTATCACAGTATAAAGTAGTTAAGTTAGGTAAGTCTGGTATACTCTTTAACATATTACATTTACCACATTTAAGAGCTATTAGATTAGATAAATCTGGTATAATAATTAACCTTTTACACCCAGTACAATCTAATGTAGTTAGGTTAGGTAAATCTGGTATAACTTTAATTTTTTCACACCAACGACATATTAAACTAATTAAGCTAGGTAGTTCTGGTATGTCAGTTAATAGTTTACACCAACTGCAGCATAGTTCTGTTAGGTTATGTAATACTGGTATTCTTGTTATCCAGTCACATCCAGTACAGTCTAAACTAGTTAGGTTATGTGATACCTTACTTATAAAAATGTCAAAAGCAGCACTATTCATATTACAGTCTATCTTCGCACTCGTTAGGTTATCTGTATCTACAGATAAATAGTTATCTAATGTAATTAGAGTAGCCATTATATCTAGATATATGTATATAATTTTAAGTGTATTTGGTAAGACTTTATAAATTTGTTATGTGGTCATACTGTAAAATAAAAGATAATATAAGTCCATTTAGTTAAAATGTTCATTACCATAAATGGACTATTTTTATGTATCCTATTAACTTTTTATGGTATGTGGACGTTTTTGCCGTCGTAGTTCACAAAAAATGGACTTGTAAGTATTCTAAATTTTTCAAAATTAAACTTTGCGTATTTTTTACTTGGCTTAATTAGACAACATTATTTAGGTGCTTATATCCGGACTTTACTATACTAAATTATACTATTTATATTATAGTTGACCTACAATATGGACAGTTACGGTGTGTCTGTAACCATTTATATAAACAAACCTTATGAAATGTGTGACCACACTTAGTCATGTATATATTTTCACCACTATAACATATTACACACTCCCTGTCATCTAAAACAGTTACTAGTACCGTGTCTATATTTATTTTAGAGGTTACTATTCTATAATTTAACATTCTTAGATTAGGAAACTCTGGAATGCGTGTTAGTCGTCTACACCCACAGAAGTTTAAAATAGTAATGTTAGGTAAATATGGTATACTGGTTAACGCTTCACATCTGTCACAATTTAAATTAGTTAGGTTGGGTAGTAATGGTATATCTGTTAATAATATACACCCAGCGCAGTTTAAACTACCTAGGTTATGCGACACTAGTATGGACTTTAACCTTACACACCAGTTACATGTTAAATTAGATAGATTTGATAACACAGGTATAGTAACTAATAGGTTACAATCACTACAGTCTAATTTAGTTAGGTTAGGTAACTCTGGTATACTGGTTAAACTATCACAACATGAACATTCTAAAGTAATAAGCTTAGATAAGTATGGTATACCCGTTAACAGTTTACAACCAGAACAATTTAATTTTGTTAAGTTAGATAGTAATGGTATACTAGTTAAATCCTTACACTCACAGCAGTTTAGACTAGTTAGGTTAGGTAAGTCGGGTATGCTGGTTAATAGTAAACACATGTTACACTTTAAATTAACTAGGTTAGGTAAGTCGGGTATACTGGTAATCCCTACACACCATCCACAGTCTAAAGTAGTTATATTAGTTAAGGCCGGTATAGATGACAATCCACAACACCAGCGGCATTCTAAAGTAATAAGCTTATATAAGTCTGGCATACCCGTTAATAGTTTACAACCAGAACAGGCTAAAATAGTTAGATTATGACATGCTGGTATGCTGGTTAACTCTTCACAATCACTGCAGTTTAGACTAGTTAGGTTAGGTAAGTCTGGTATGTGTTTTAAGCTTATACAACCAGAACAGTTTAGACTAGTTAGCTTAGGAGAATATAATATAGTGGTTAAATCTCTACTCCATTTGCAGTCTAGATTAATCATGTTAGGTAACTCTGGTATACATTTTAACCTTTTACAACCAGAGCAGTTTAGACTAATTAAATTACTTAGTACTGGTATACTAGTTAACAGTTTACACATACTACAGTCTAATTTAGTTAGGTTAGATATTAGTGGTATACTAGTAATCCCGGTACACCATTTGATGACTAAATAAGTTAGGTTAGAAAACTCTGGTATACTAGTTAATCCAGAACACTCACAACAGCTTAAAGTAATTAGGTTAGGTATTAGTGGTATACTAGTTAACTCCTTACATTTACTACAATCTAAACTAGTTAGATTGGATACTCTATTTATAAAAATACTCAAAGCATTGTTAGTTAGTTCACTGTCTATCTTTACACGCGTTAGATTATTAGTATTTATAGACTGATAATTATATAGGGTAATTAGAGTTGCCATTATATTAAGACATATATGTATATAATTTTAAATGTATTATTATGGCTATAATGAAGCGACGTATTTAATTAGTTAATTAGTTAATTAGTTAATTAGTTAATTCATTTATTATTTTATGGTGTTAAATGTAACTATAAATGAGTAAACGCCGGCTATTTTGTTCCCAATTGGGAACAAAATATTTTGGTCTCACATGTTACCATAATATTTATTTTATGTTTTTAGTCCACACCATCTCAAGAATTACTGTTCCCAATTGGGTACAAGCCGGCGTTTACTCATAAAATAATAATTTGGACAGCACAAGTTTGACATAGTATTTTCTCTTTAGAGGATTATTATTTATAGTTATTATGTTTTTTCATCTATAATAATATTATTGCTATCTAGACATTCTGTGGATTTAATTTCACATAATATTTGGTTATATTTTTCTATTATTAATTTTTGTGTTTCACTATTTTGTTCTACTATTGTTCTTTCTAAATTATCTTTACAAGTTGACAAACCAACACTTAAATTGCGTGTGGTTTTATACTGGAAAAATATTATTGCTAGAGCCGCTAGGCTAAAAATTCGCATCTTATATACTATATCATATTATTATTTTTAAAATAATATGATACACACCTAATATATCGGGTTGGGAACTGATAAATATTTAGCTTATTAGCCATTATACAATTGTGGGCACAGTAGACTTTTTGTTCCAGACCATAAAACATTGTTATAAATTTTGGTGTTTACACCACTTTAAATAACAAACTTAAAAGTGGGACAAAAAAGTCTACTGTGCCCACAATTGTATAAGTTCAATTATTTTTCTCACTTTAAGGCTTTACATATTTCTCACTTAGTTTTTAGGAATACTAAATTAACACTATAAATAAAAATTAGATATTGAAAGTATGGAACACTAGATTTTTTGTCCTACTTTTCTGTTTGTTATACGTAATTGTGTAACCACCAAAATTTATAACAATATTCTATGGTGTGGGACAAAAAAGTCTACTGTGCCATACTTGTATTATTTAATATTTTTAGATTAGGAAACACTGGCATACTGATTATCATACTACACCCACTATTGTCTAAATTAGTTAGACTAGGTAAATTAGGTATTTTTCTTAATAGTTTACACATAGAGCAATCTAAATTAATTATGTTAGGCAAATCTGGTATACTAGTTAAACTGTGACAACTATAACAATTTAAACTAGTTAGGTTAGGTAACTCTGATATACATGTTAACCTGTCACACACACCGCAATCTAAAGTAGTTAGGTTAGGTAGTACTGGTATAGTGGTTATCAGTTTACACCATTTGCAGTCTAAAGTAGTTAGGTTAGGTAAATATGGTATACATTTTAATCTATTACAAAGATAGCAGTCTAACTCAGTTAGGTTAGGTAACTCTGGTATGCGTTTTAACTTTTTACACTCGCCACAGTTTAAATACGTTAGATTGGGTAGTACTGGTATACCATTTAACCGGTTACAACCACGGCAGTATAAAGTAGTTAGGTTAAGAAATACTGGTATAGTAGTTAGTAGTTTACTGCCTTGGCAGTTTAAATAAGTTAACTTAGGTAAGTCAGGCAAACATCTTATCCTATTACATTGATCGCAGTCTAATGTAGTTAGGTTAGATAGCTTTGGTATACATTTAATTTTTTCACACCCGCTGCAGCTTAAACTAGTTAAGTTAGGTAGTACTGGTATAGTGGTTAATAGTTCACATCTATAGCAGTCTAAATTAGTTAAATTAGGTAATTCTGGTATGTCCATTAATCCTATACAGTTATAACAGTCTAACTCCGTTAGGTTAGGTAATACTGGTATAGAGGTTAGTAGTTCACATCTATGACAATCTAAATAAATTAAGTTAGGTAGTACTGGTATATTCGTTAATTTATAACACTCACTACATACTAATGTATTTAGGTTTGGAAACAATGGTAGATCTGTTAACAATATACAACTATGACAGTCTAAATAAGTTAGGTTAGGCAAATGATGTATACTAGTTAAGCCTTTACACTCATAGCAAACTAATTTAGTTAAGTTGGGTAGTTCGGGTATACTAGTTATATTCTTACACCCACTACAATCTAAACTAGTTAGATTAAATACTTTACTTATAAAAATAAGGAAAGCATCGTTGGTTATTTCACTATCTATCTTTACGCTAGTTAGGTTATCCTTATCCAAGGATAAATAATTATCTAAGGTAATTAGCGTTGCCATTATATTTACAATTATACTTGTTTAATTTTATGTGTAAATACAATTGTAATACATCAATTTTTATTAATGAGTAGAGGCTGGCACACAACCAATTGGGACAGTAAATTTTTATGTGGTGTAGACTAAAACATAAAATAAATAATATGATAACACGTGACACCATTCTATATTGTCCGCAGTTGGGTACAAAATAGCTAGCGTTTACTCATTAATAACAATCACTATAAATTAAGTCCTGGTATATTATGCCCATTTAATAATTATAGATTTTGTACTATAAATTTTAGAGACTTAAAATGGTAACAATTACATTACGTCTAAAAATTTATAGTACAAAACAGGCATAATATATCAAGGCTTACTATAAATATACTATTTATCTTATTATATACCTACAATATGGACACTCACGATGTATTTGTAACCATGTATTTAAACATTCTTTATGAAATGTGTGATTACACTTAGTCATGTATACATTTTCACCACTATAACATATTACACACTCCCGGTCATCAACTACTTTAGATATTAGAACCGTATTTATATTTATTTTATTATCTAATATTTTTAGATTAGAAAAGTGTGGTATACTGGTTAACCCATTACACCCGGTGAATAGTAAGTTAGTTAGGTTAGGTAGCATTGGTATGTATGTTAACCTTTCACACCATCTACAATCTAATTCTATTAAGTTAGGTAAATCTGGTATACTAGTTAACCGTTCACATGAGCAGCAGTCTAAATTAGTTAGGTTAGGTAATACGGATATACTGGTTAACCCAGAACACCCAACACAGTTTAATTTAGTTAAATTAGGTAACACTGGTATACCGGTTAACCCAGTACATATATAACAATCTAGGTAGCTTAACATGGGTAAATATGGTATGGTGGTTAACTCTTTACACCCCTTACAGCTTAATGTATTTAGATTAGGCAATTCAGGAATGTTAATTAATCCAGTACAAAAACCACATTCTAATGTATTTAGAATAGGTAATTCTGATATGTTAGCTAACTTTTCACACCAGAGACAAATTAATGTAGTTAGGTTAGGTAAATATGGTATAACAGCCAATCCTTCACACCATGTGCAGTCTAAATTAGTTAGTTTAGGTAACACTGGAATACCAGTTAAATTGGTACAGTAAGCACAGCTTAGAGCAGTTAGGTTAGGTAATTCTGGTATACTGGTTAACTCTTTACACCCATTAGAGGTTAATGTAGTTAGGTTAGGTAAAATCTGTATAGTGGTTAACCGATTACACTCTTTACAACTTAAAGTAGTTAGTTTAGGTAACACTGGGATATAGGTTAACCCAGAACACCCATCGCAGCTTAGCGTAGTTAGGTTAGGTAATTCTGGTATAAAGCTTAACTCAGTACATCTACAACAACTTAAAGAGATTAAGTTAGGTAAATATGGTATAGTGGTTAATCTAGCACACCCATCGCAGCTTAAGGTAGTTAGGTTAGGTAACTCTGGTATTCCTGTTAACTCTTTACACCAACGGCAAATTAATGTAGTTAAATTAGGTAGTACTTGTATTAAGGTTAACCGATAACATCC
>Ga0315902_10004122_pt1 | contig 21259 bp, 44 predicted proteins | sample LakEriMetagenome_9_FD_203523 | JGI IMG/M metagenome (GOLD analysis project Ga0315902, IMG submission 203523) | Freshwater fungal communities from buoy surface, Lake Erie, Ohio, United States - Buoy 12 MA117 | ecosystem: Environmental > Aquatic > Freshwater > Lake > Lake biofilm | place: USA... | reverse complement strand
ACTATATGATACTTATGATGACTTAGATTATGTTACACCATATGATCATCCCCACTTTTATCATGTTAATGATTACCCTAATCTTCAAGCACATATTTTCCCAACTAAAACACACCACTGGGTTACTAGACCTAGTACTACTGGAGCATTCTTTGTAAGCAAGAAAATTTTATTTGAAGATTATGAAACTTGGGTGGAAGGGCCAGGAGATTATCATAAATTTATATGGTTAGGACAAAATAAAAAACGCAACGTTATATCACCTATTCCTAGTTTATCAACACACTGTGAAACAGAGTGGCTTGCCACAACAGTAGATTGGGAAAAAATATCTAAAAAACAATGGTAGAATTATCTAACATACAAGCTTTAGCAGGTAATCATGTTCCAAAATACATCTATAATGATCATTTTGAACCTGGTAAAACACCTGTTTATTATTCTGGTCCTTACTGGGATAGTAATGAAATAGTAGCTGCAATGGATGCTTTTCTAAATGGAAAGTGGATTGTAGCAGGAGAAAAAGTACATAAATTTGAGAGTAAATTTGCAAAGAAATTCAATCAAAAATATGCTCACATGGTGAACTCAGGTTCATCAGCAAATCTAGTACTGATTGCTGCTCTTAAAAAACGATTCAACTGGCAAGACGATGATGAATTGATTGTATCGCCTGTTGGATTTGCAACAACAGTATCTGTAATTTACCAAAATAGATTAAAACCTGTATTTGTAGATATTGAATGGGATACTTTAAATTTCGATGTAAATAAAATTGAAGAAAAAATTACATCAAAAACTAAAGGTATATTTATTTCTCCTGTATTAGGTAATCCTCCCGACTTTGATAAGCTAATAGAATTAGCAAATAAGTATAATCTAAAGTTGATAGGTGACAACTGTGATAGCTTAGGAAGCAAGTGGGGAGGATTACTTTTAACAGACCATTATATTGCACACTCAAATTCATTCTACCCAGCACACCACATTTCAACAGGTGAAGGTGGAATGGTTTGTACTAACGATGAAGCAATTAAAAAATTATTCATTAGCTTAAGCTGGTGGGGCAGAGATTGCTATTGTGTGGGATCAGCTAACTTATTATCTTGTGGTACTTGTGGAAATAGATTTGATAAATGGCTTGAAAATTATGATGGTATAATTGATCACAAATATGTGTTTGCTGAAATGGGATATAATTTAAAGCCATTGGATTTGCAAGGTGCTATTGGGTTAGCTCAATTAGATAAATTTGAGGAAATAGAAGTAAATAGAAAACGCTCTAAAGATACTATTGAATCATTATTTTTAAAATATATTCCAAACGTTAGAGTACCTCAAACACTAGATAAAGCAGAACCATGTTGGTTCGGTACTCCAATTATATGTGAAGAAGAAGGATTAAAACATAGATTAGTACAACATTTGGAAGACAACAAAATACAAACTAGAAACTACTTTGCAGGAAACATATTAATGCATCCTGGGTTTAGTTTCCTTGATGACTATAAAAATTATCCTGAAGCAAATAAAGTACTAGATAAAGTATTCTTTGTTGGAGCTGCTCCTCATTACCGTGAACCAGTATTTGAATATATTGAAGACGTTTTAAAGAAATTTAAATGAATGTACTAGTAGTAGGAGACGGTAAATTAGGATCTGAAATAGTAAAGCAAACTGGGTGGAACTATATTTCAAGAAAAAAAGACGGGTTTGATATTACTAATAATAAAGATATTACTGATATTTTATTAGAAATACACCATGGTGTTATTGTAACAAAAAAATATGATGTAGTAATAAATTGCATTGCAAATACAGACACATATTCAACAGATAAAGATGCAATGTATAAAGTAAACTATGAAGCAGTTAGTATACTTTCTGATATGTGTAATGCTTATAAAATAAAATTAGTTCATATATCAACAGATTATGTTTATGCTGGATCTGCAAATAATGCAACTGAAGAAAGTATGCCTGTACCGTCAAATAACTGGTACACATACTATAAATTATTAGCTGATGAATATATTTCACTAACTAATAATAACCATTTAATTTGTAGATGCTCATTTAAGTCTAAACCATTTGAATTTAAATACGCTTGGTATAACCAAATAGGTAATTTTGATTATGTAGACGTAATCACTTCTTTAATTATTAAATTAATTAAAGGTGATGCTCAAGGTATATACAATGTTGGAACTGAATTAAAAACAATGCTTGACTTAGCAAAACAAACAAAACCAGAAACCCAACCATCACAAAAACCAGACCATGCACCTGGAAATATATCAATGAATTTAAATAAATTACATACATTTCTTAATGAAGACTCTAGTAACAATATTAAACCATAACCTCCCAGAATACACTAATTTTCTGTATGATGAATTAAAAAAACATCAGACAGAGTCATATGATGTGTTTGTATTTGATAATGCTAGTTCACCTGAAGGTAAAGCTAAAATTACTCATTTAGCAACAGACGAAAATTGTTACTTTGGAGGAGCTATGAATTTAATGTTCGACTATATTTTAGAAAATAAAGAATATGATTCATTATTGTTTTTAAGTAATGATGTATTATTGCATGGGTATAATTTTGTAGACACACTACGTAAAGAAATGTTTGAACAAGATTATACTATTTTATCTCCGTCTGTAATACAAGTTAGATTAGAACAGGATATGTGGAAACAAATGCATAACTATGGAACTAAAAATGTAAGACAGGTACCATGGGTAGATTACATGTCACCTTTAATTCATAGACGTTTAATTGAAGAAATTAAACAATTTGATATGAGCATGATATATGGATGGGGACTAGACATGTATTCAGGAATTATATGTGAACAGAAAGGATGGAAAATAGGAGTAGTTGATTATCTCACAGCAGTACATTTAGTAGCTAAAACAACTAAAGAAGGCAAAGCAGATATAACTCCAGAACAATACTTTCAATTAGCCCAAAGTGGAATGGATAACTTCTTTTCTACTAATGGGTTAGATAATGAAAAATATAAAATGATGGCTTTAGCCCAAAATTATACACCATGATAACATTTACAGTATCAACATATAATAATTTAGAATATCTAAAATGGTGCATTAAATCAGTAAGACAAAATGCATACTTTAAAGATGCTCCCTTTATAGTACATGCCGAAAATTGTACTGATGGAACAAATGAATGGCTTGAGCAAGTTAAAGATAAGTATGATTTAGAAATATACATTGAACCACATTTTGAACCTGCTAGAGGAATAGGTGGTGGAATGAACTTCTGTGCTGATAAAGTAAAAACAGAATATATTATATTTTTACAATCTGATTTCTATGTTGCTGAAGAATTTGATTTAGACTTACTAAATGAAATTAGAAAACATGATGGAAAATATGTTGTATCATCTTGGAGAATACAACCCAATATATTTAATGATGCTGAAAGGCCAGGTACTATATTCACACCATTAGATGCTTTTGGAGCATATCATAATGATTTTAACGAAAATGCTTTTTTGGATTTTTCAAGAGAATTTAGTAGTTTAAATAATATTCAAATACGAAGAGGTGAAGGCGCAGGTGGGTATATAATTAAAAAAGAAGATTGGGATTATATAGGAGGTAATGATGCCTTATTTGCTCCTACATCTTGGGAAGATATGGATTTATTTATAAGAATGCAAAATGAAGGATTTGGATTTGTTCAAACAACAAGATCTGTAATATGGCATTTTGCAGGACGTGGTTCACACCGTTTAGAAGAAAATAGTGGTACATCTAGTATAAGACAACAAACAACAGAAAATATAAACCAAACGAAATTCTTTAAAAAATGGGGTACATTTCCAACAACAGACGGTTATGGATTTGTAAAACCAATTCCATCAAATAAAAATAAAATGAAATATGATATCTTTAATAATACCAGCGACTTCATCTAATCAACATTATACTGATTTTGCAATTCAACAAATTAGAGAATTATATCCTAATGAAGACGAAGTTGAAATTGTAGTTGAAATAAATGATGATGTGACATTAGGGATAAATTATAATAATGCTGTTGCTAAAGCAAAGGGTGAGGTAGTAGTATTAATGCATAACGATATGGTGCCTCATCCTGGATTTGTGGAAACTATTTTAAAACACATTGAACGTAAACTAGTATTGGTTTACCACAGAGTAGAACCGCCAATCTACACAGATGAATACCCAGGCAAGTCTATACTTGATTGTGGAAGGGATATTGAAACATATGACAAAGATAAATTCTTTTCATATAATAATGATGATATGGTTTTGGAGGGTGGATCACAATTATTCTTTGCTGTTTATAAAGATGATTATTTAGATATAGATGGATATACATTTAAAAAATTCTGTGAAGATGATGATGTGCATTTAAGGTATAAACTAGCAGGATATCAATGTAAAGTAGCTACTGGAGCTATGGTATATCATTTTGTAAGTAAAACATCACGATCCGATAACTACCAAGAAATTGAAATGATGTCTAACTTAGCATTTATTAAAAAATGGGGTTTTAGAATATCTAAGTACAATAAAGTATATAAAAAGGCATATACTATTAAAGGTAATATTACTCCTGATTTGACTAAAGCACTAGATTTATTCTTTACATCTACACCAAAAGAAGCAAATGTAATTGCTGAAATAGATACAAATACATTTAGTCAACAAGATTATACATTCTTAACACAATTAAATGATATTGTTGCAGAAAACAATGAAATAGGTGTGTTTGAGTTAGGAAACGTTAAAATCAATGTAAAATCATTGGAATCATTTGAACAAAATTTAATATTTATACAAAAATAATATATGGAACAAATCAGCATATTAGAAGAACTTAAATTATTTCTTGAGGCTGAAGAAGAAATAGAAGCAACAGCTGATGTAGATGTTGATGTACCTACATCACCACGTTTAAAATTAGATGTTAATCCTAACCCAACTAAAAAAGGTGTTAAGGTACAATTTATATTACCAAAAGGATATACAACAGCACAAAAAGAAGAATTAACTCAAAAGTTAAAAACTAGATTAAATGCTGGTTTAGCTCCACATATGTTAAGTGTAGATGTTGATTTAGACGTACCTTATGAAAACGTTATTGGATTTTTAATTAGATTAAGCAACATTAAAATGCTTGTTAAATCTGCTTTAGAAAGTGGCAATACTGAAAAATAATACACAATGGCTAAAAAAGTTATTCCTAATTTATACATTACTATTCAAGAAGGAGTTGACTTCGAGGCTATTCAACACAATGAACAAATACAAGAGGTATTATATAATAGAGTTGTAATTGCAATTAAAGAAGCAAATCAAACAAATAAATTAGAAGCGACTGTTGTAGAGCTAAATTCAACAGGGAATTATATTTCCATTAATCGTATTGATTGGAAAAAATCATTGAAAAAAGCACAAGAATATTTTTCAAATTTAGAAGAATATGAAAAGTGTGCTGATATTCAAAAATTAATAGACTCAATAAACAGTTATGGATCAAAAAGACTATATAGAAAAGCTCCAAGAACAGATAAACCTAATAATAGGAGCTCAAAGTACACTAAAGCGTCGTAAGAAAACAACAGAAGACAATCAAAGAGAAATATTTACAAGTATAATTCCTTTATTGGAACATATTGTAAATAGAAGTTCTATGTTGTTTGCTGATTATGGAATTGATTTGGTTAAACACGATGAACCGTTTTTTCAAATAATTGATAGTTTAATATTTATGCATTTTGGAAAAGAAGCAGGTGAAGTAATTATGTTCTATGTTTATGAAAGAATGAATCCTGATGGTACTATTAATCCATTATATGATGAAAATGATAATCCAATTCCATTAGAACGGATTGAAGATTTATGGGAACTGATAAAGCAAATTAAAAAATAATGCCTGCTCCAAAACCATTAAGTAAAGAAGATATATTACGTGCAATGCGATTTACAAAATCAAATCGTGCTGCTGCTCGCTACTTAGGAGTATCATACCAGCATTATAAACCATGGGCTAAACAATATAAAATAAATGATGGTGATATAGATTCACCTTCATTATTTGAAATACATAAAAATCAAAGCGGTAAAGGTATTCCTAAGTATTTACCTAACAGGCGTAAAGAACCAAATGTTAAAAATATAGTTGAAACAGGTACTGGTTGGGAATCATTCACACCTGAAAAAATTAAGTCTAGACTAATTACTGAAGGTTATTTAAGAGAAGAATGCTGTAAGTGTATGTTTAATGAACGTAGAGTAACTGACTACAAAATGCCATTACTATTAAACTTCAAAGACAACAATAAAAGCAATTATTTACTTGAAAATTTAGAATTAGTATGCTACAATTGTTATTTCCTATATGTTGCTGACCCCCTAACTCAGGATCAAATTAGACATATTGAAGATAATACAGAAGTAAAAGCAGTACCACATGAATGGGATTTATCACCTGAACAAATTGAAAATATGAAATCACTTGGATTATGGGATGAAGATGAAGATGATGAACCTGGATCTGAATTTATATCGTATCAAAAATAATATTTATAAACACAAAAATCAAGATTATGGAAAACAAGTATTACACAGTTAAAGTTGAATTTCAAATGGAAGATGACAAAGGCAAAATTAAAAGGCAAAAATTTGACTATTTAGTAGATGCTATGTCTGTTACAGAAGCAGAAGCTAAAATGACTAAATGGCTAGTTGAACGCAGTGAACGTAACTTTGAAATTAAAGCCGCTATTGCATCTCCAATTGTAGAAGTACTTTAAAATATAAAAAATGCCTATTATAACTAAAGACGAAGCTCAAGACAAAGCAAGTAGAAAATTAGATAAATCATTAAATAAAAAAACAAAACGTAGACCACTAAGTGAAGAAACTTGGAGCGATTTAAATCAACGAGGAGCAACTTTAGCGGAACAGTTTGAGTGGATTAGATTAAAAAAGAAAGAAAAAGGATTATGATTATAATTAATACTAGAGAATTTAAGTCAATAGAGCAGGCTCTAAAACACTATAAACAAAAACATAATAAAATAGGTATAGTTAAAGAATTACGTGATCGACAAGAATATGTAAAACCATCTGTTAAACATCGAGACAAACTATTGAAAGCTCAATATAAAGAAAAATTACGTAACGCATCTGAAGATTAATATTTATAATCAAAAATAAGTATTATGAAATTATGTAATAATTGTGGAGTACAATTATCCTGTGGGTGCCAAAGAAGAACAGCTTCTGACAATACATCATGTTGCGAAGCATGCATTACTGAATATGAAGCAAAGCTTAACCCACCTAAACCAGCACCACAACCAACTAAACCAGTAGAAAAAAAAGTTGAAGTTGAAGCAATAGAATTTGATGTAATACAAATAGATGACAAATCATAAAACAAATATAGTCGTATTTCAACCACTATCTATTAGGACAAATAAACCTGGTGGTGTATTTAAGCAACACAAAGAAGATTTATCTAGGAAGGTAGTAGAAGCAATATTACATTGTATTAAGTTTGGAAAATCAAAGACTGTATTTGCTGAAATAATTGTTCCTGCTTCTAAAGAAATTATATGTTTGAATATTGAAGAAGAAAATTTCTTAGATACTTTAAATAAAAATTTAAATATTTTAGTTGAACTTGAAGAATATGAGTTATGTGCTGAAATAATGAAAGCAAAAGAGCAGTTAGCTAATGGGCTTCCAAAGAAAAAGACCCGTAAAAAGAAAAAAGAAGCAATTGATAATTTAATTGGAACCATAAAGAATCTTTAATATATTTATTATTAGTTCTTTAAAATACGGGGATGACTGGACTTGATTGCTATGCGATCAATAGTACCACATGCAGACGTTCGGTAGTGTCGTCTTAAAAAGCTACAAAACAATAACTGACGAAATGTCAACTATGACCTTCGATGACTTAATGTCATTCGTAGGCGCCGACTACGCTTTAGCAGCCTAGTCCGCATCGGGTGTGAGTAACCTAGGAACAGAAGACCACTGAGTATTCATGATCGACTCATTAAATAAGGACTGTGAATTAGTTTCCTGATGTCATAAATCAGGTGGTGGAAGTCGACCATATCGGTTCGCCCCTACTGATCAGATTTATCAGATCTAAGCATGTGAAACGCTGGTATTATGGGTACTTAGTAAGACGAGGGTTCGAATCCCTCCATCTCCACCAAATAAATTTGCTGTTTTTATAAACAGCATATATTTATATACACAAACTGTGGCCGAACAAGCTATTAAGAGTGGCTAAGGCACTGGCGATATGGCTGAAAAGCTATAAAGTTGGGTATCACAGACGAGTGAGTTAAAACCACCATCACTAAGGGTAGAATGCGCAACCTAACAGTGCTCTGGATACGCTGAAGAATTATCATACTGATCTTTGCAGGCGTTGTCGGTAGTCAAGCCGACCTGTTATTAACACTTAGACTGATCATTTAAGTGGACAGTGGGTGAAAAGGGGCTCGTCCAGGGATTGTGGGTAGTCAGGATTCCCATCAATGTTTTAAGGGTAACCGAAAGGTTGCCCTTTTTTATCTATGTTATTTGGAAACCCAAATTTAATTTTATATATTTATTATTGCTTAATTTATTAACGAAAACAAAAAACATGAAAAAAGCAATTTTATCGCTTGCATTAGCAACCGCATTAGTTAGTTGTGGTGGAGCTGTAACTGAAGAAGTTAAAACAGATTCAACAGTAGTTGATTCAGCAGCAGCACAAGTAGACTCATCAGCAGTATCAGCAGTTGATTCTACTGTAGCTCAAATCCCAACTGAACAAGTAAAATAAAAGTTATCATATTAAATGGTTATTTTTAATTTTATAAAATAAATCCCTGATTTTACAGTCAGGGGTTTTTTAATCTATTTATTTATTGGAGGTTTGGCAGAGTGGTTGAATGCACCGGTCTTGAAAACCGGCATACTGAAAGGTATCTGGGGTTCGAATCCCTGAGCCTCCGCCTGAACACAGTGCTAAAATAGGTTGATTGGAATAACGTACTTTTAACTGTAGAAAGGGCTGTACGTGATCGGTTAGAAATGCCAATCGTAAAAGTAGATGTCCACGCACCCATCTTCTACTTTCCTAAATTCCAGAATAGCTCAGCAGGTAGAGCAACTGATTTGTAATCAGTAGGTCGCAAGTTCGATTCTTGTTTCTGGATCAAAGATGAGAGTATATGAAGCCCGTCACCCGTAATTGTCACGTGTAACTCGAGGTGAAGCCAGTAGTAACTTTGTTTGGTTAGGCCAACCGAACCTCATCTGTTGTTTGCCTCTTAGTATAACGGTAGTACGACAGGTTTTGGTCCTGTTTGTTGAGGTTCGAATCCTTGAGAGGCAACATTAAATTTGGAACCCTATTATTTTGATTTTACATTCATAGAGATGAAATGAAAAACATGCCCTTGTGGTGAAATAGGTAGACACGCAGGACTTAAAATCCTGTTCGCCGAAAAAGCGAGTGCGGGTTCGATTCCCGCTGGGGGCACTAAAAATTAATTTATGTTTTTAACTTACTATTTAATATGCTTAGCATATTGCTTAATTATGTCATTCCGCAAATGGAATAGAGATGTTAGAGTAGGAGGGTTAGGTATCACACCAGGACTTGATACTTTAGGTCTTTTAATTATGTGTTGGGTTTTAGCCCCTATAGATATAATCTTAACTTGGATACGTGTTTACAAAGAAGCTGAAGAAGCTAGACGTAATCAATCAAAAATGTAGGGTGGTGAAAAGCGTACGCACGGCATACACACCCTCTCGTCTCGAGGGCGCAGATAACGAAATAGAAAAGTAGTATGGGGTTGACCACCAGCTAGCTAGCATTGTGCTACTTTCCGAATCGCTGCATGGAGGTTCGAATCCTCCCCCTACAGCATATTTATTTTAAAATATGTTATGAATACAAAACTAGTTACTACCTATTTTTCAGCACATTATGGTCCTCCTTACTGGGGTAAAAGAAGCAGAAATGAATGGTATGCTTACTCAATAATTTCAATTTGTGGTTTAGGACCAGAAATCGTATGTTATACAGACAATACTGATAACGGGTATAACTTTCTCCAATCAATAAAAGAAAAACATAATTTACACAATTTAACAATCAAACTATTTGATTTACAAACTAGTCCTTTCCAGGATAGAATACACAATATACGCCTAAACAATGGTGAAATATATAATAATGAGTTTCATCCGTTTTATACTTTACCTATTGCTATATATTGGTTAAAATGGTATTTTCTAAATTTAGAGTATGAAGATAACACTTATCTATATTGGATAGATGCTGGTTTATCTACTGGTGCTTTATTTCCTTATGTTTTTAATCCATATAAAGATGAACCTGGATTTAAAACAAAATATCATGAAACAGAAAACCATAAAGAACATGCCTTTAAAGAATTTATCTTTGATAAAGCATTTACTCCTGAAACAATGAGTAGAATAAATACATTTGTTGAAGATAAAATACTATGTGTGTGCCGACAAGATATAATGGATAATGACTATAGATTACTAGAACAAAAAATACAAGAACCATTTAGCGATAAAGTTATCCAGTCAAATAAATTTCCTGTAGGAGCAATGTTTGGTGGTAATACTCCTTATTTAAAACAATACATTCATGAATTTCATGAAATAGCAGAGCGTATATTGAATAGACCTGAAAAAGATTATTTATGCACAGAACAAGAAATGATGGGTTATATTCATGTTAAATATCCTGAATGGTTTAAGGATTGGACATTCAATACATTTTATCATGAAGAGTGGGATATATGGGATCCTATAGAAGCAGAAAAAGGAAAGTTAAGACCACTTCATAGACTATTTACAAAAGAGCTTGGATAGTGTATAAAGATTTAGTACATTTAATGTATGAAAATCTACATACTAGTGTTTATATTTCAAGTTATGTTCAATGTATTCAAAACACTAGAAATTAAATATACATACGAACATAAAGTAAAAGAATTAATGATTAATTCAATATGGATTAACTTAGTATCTCTAGGCTCAGTTTACTTTGCTATTGATAGTTTGTTTAAAGGAAATTGGTCAGTAATTATAGTGTACATAATAGGTAGTGTGATGGGTAAGTGGGTTGCTATGACTAAAATAACAGACTATAGAGAAAAAATATATAGTTTACTTTTAAAACGAAAATTAAAAGAAAAATAGTGTATAAAATAAAGCAATTCTTTAGACGCATTTACAATCTCTATCGTTGGTTCCCTATTATATGGAAGGATCAGGATTGGGATCATTCTTTCATTTACGAGATACTTAAATTCAAACTTAAAAACCAAGCTGAATATATTGGCTACCACGACAGACATATGTCTGCTAAACGTGATGCTGAGATAATGATGCTATGTGTTCGTTTAATAGATAAAGTACAGGATGAATGGTATGGACGTGAATACTTTAATTATCATAAATCAGAACTCAAATTTATAGATAGTAAAGACCATCCAGGCCATTATGAAATGGAAATAGAACACATCTCAGACAACTATGAAGATTATTTTAAAAAATATCCTCGTATTTATAAGCAGGCTAAAGGTAAAGATAAACACGAAAAAGCATTTAATATAGCTAAAATAAACGAAGAACGAGCACATAAATTATTATTTAAAATACTAGAACAAAACATTAGAAGATGGTGGGATTAATTATATTCATAATAGCAATAGCAGCATCATTAGCTTGGTTATGGGCTGGAGGTATTGACTATATGCAACAAAACCATCCTAGTTACAAAGGTAAAGACTTATTTAACGAGGAATGAAAATATAATGACAAACACAAATTTAAAAATAATATTAGTAATTGTAACACTGTTATTACTTTGGCAAATAGTAATGAATAATAAAAATAATACACAAACAATTATAGTTAATAAAAATTGCGACAGTTTAAGTATATTAGTTGATAGTTTTAAAAATGAAGCATTTATATATAGCATGGATGCTGCTAGATATGAAGTAGCTTTAGAAATATTAAAAGAAAAAGATTCAACAGCAGCATCCAAATACGAAGATATTTTATACTCTGAAACAGAATAATAATGTGGAATATCAGGTTACAGCCCCATCAAAAGTTATTTTTTACTTCTGATACTCATTACAATCATAAAAACATATGTCGTGGTGTTACAAGTTGGACTCATGCTGATGGTCATACTAGGGATTTTCCTACATTAGCAAAAATGAATGATAATATTGTTAATAACATCAATAGTATAGTGGGTCAAGATGACATACTAATTCATTTAGGTGATTGGTCATTTGGTGGATTTGAATCTATTAGTGAATTCTACTACAGACTAACATGCCAAAATATTTACTTAATATTAGGTAATCATGATCACCACATTGAAAAAAATAAAGATGATATTAAATTATTATTCATTGATGTAGCACAATACAATATATTAAGAGTAGTTGATGAAAATGCTGATGACTTAGAATATGATTTTGTATTATCACATTATCCAATCTGTAGCTGGCATGATATGAGTAAAGGTCGTTTCCATATATTTGGTCATGTTCATTTACCTGGCCATAAAAAATTAATGCCTGGTAGAGCAATGGATGTTGGTATAGATGGTAATAATTTAAAACCATATGAATTAAAAGAAGTAATATCACTACTTGAAACTAGACCAATTAAAGCAAGTGTTTTACCTTCTGATCATCATGAAAAATAATTAAAAATGAACCAGTGTGGAATACATCCCGAAATAACTTTAGATGAAGATGGAATGTGTTGGAAGTGTTTAGAAGAAAAAAATACTAGAAAATGAATAGAATAGAATTATTAGGACACTATGGCTCAGATTTAATCCATGCTCAGTCAGCTTGGACATCAACATCAAGAGATTTAAGTGAAGATAAAATAGCTAGAGTAGGTAAGTTACTTGAAATGCTAGCAAGTGAGGGTCATCACACTCCATTTGAAAAATCATCATTACATTTCCTAGTGACAGTAGATCAAGCAACACACATTCATTTAATTAAACACCGTATTGGTGTTTCAGTTAATGGTGAATCAGCTCGTTATAAGGAATTGAAGGAAGATAAAACATATCTTCCTACTGATTGGCCTGAAAAATGGGTTCGAATATTAAAAGCCCAAACAGATATGAATAATAGATTATATCATGAATGCTTAGAAGAATTAACACCCACACTAGGTCGTAAACGTGCTAAAGAATCAGCTCGCTTCTTTAAAACATTCAATAGCCAAATTACAATGGATGTAATGTTTAATTGGAGATCATTTTATCATTTTCAACAATTAAGAAATAGTGAACATGCTCAAGTTGAAGTAAGACAGTTAGCTCAAGATATGCTTGAACTAGTTAAAAATATTGATGGTAATCCATTTAAATTAACTATAGAAGCATTTAAACTATGAGTAAACTCAACCCAGGCCATTATCTAGAAATGATGGATCGTTTACATGTTATAATGTGTAATATAAATGATCATTGTCTCGAACATCCAGTAGCTAAACGCGATATAAGAATAGAATCACTATTAGAAAAGGCAATAGAAGAGTTGTGGGATGCTTATCAAATAGTTGGCGAATTAGACTGCGAAAATAACGAGTCATAGCATATTTATTTGTGCTATGATACATTACACAACACGTAACGGGAGAGAATACTATATAATTCAAACTACGTTTGAAGCTGCTGGTATTCAAGTACCAATTCAAGTGCAAATAAATGTATCAGGTTTATCAGAGCAAAACAAATTTATCATATATAGAAATGCCTCTTCATTTTTAAATCGCCCACTCAGAATTAATTCCCCCAAACCACAAGAAAAACAAATACCACCTAAAAAAGCATGGTGGAAAATTTGGTAATATTAAATTAGTTATATAGCTTTAAGTTATGAAGACTATTATCATAGGAGATATCCATGGACATGATTCATGGGAACAAGTAGTTGCTCAAGAACAAGACGCAGATAGATTTATCTTCGTAGGTGATTACTTTGACTCATTTGGCGTTCCTGGGTTAATACAAATGCAAAACTTCAAAAACATTGTTGAATTCAAAACAACTAGCAATAAAGAAGTTATAATGTTAGTTGGTAACCATGACTTTCATTATCTCCCAGAAATTGGAGAAAACGGAACATCAGGTTATCAACCTAGAATGGCTGTTAGTATTAGTCATTTAATCAATCAAAATAGGGATCACTTACAAATGGCCTATCAATTTGATGATATATTAGTTACACATGCTGGTGTAAGTAGCGAATGGCTAGATGATATGATTATAATGTGGGATGTACCCAATTTAGCAATGTATATTAATGATTTATTTAAATATCAACCACTAAAATTAGAATATCGTCAATACAAACAAGTTGGGGATAAAGTATACGGTGTTAGTGGTTATGGTGATGAAACATTTCAAGGTCCGCTTTGGATTAGACCTAGATCGTTAATGAAAGCTAATCGTAATACATTAAAAAATGAGATTAGACAAGTAGTAGGACATACACAACATAAACAAATTGATATTAATGGCAAAACTACAGGTGGTAGGTATTATTTTATAGATACAATGCCAAGAGAATATTTGATTGTTGAAGATGGGTTTATATCTTTAGGAGTAATAAATAACAAATGATGAATATAAAATACACACTAGAACGATTTAGATGGGTTAAAGCACTATTTAGTCCGTTTACACCGTTTAAAGTTGGCTGGTATGTTGGTAAAATACGAATTGGTACTCCATATTTCTTACCTCGCAAATGGGTTAAAGCAACTCCCGAATTAGCATATAAAGCAGCAGAGAAGGAAATTAAACGTAGAGAAAATTTTAATAAATCAAATGCTAATTCAAAGTTTAAACATGAAATAAAACCAATTGGTGAATTATATCAAGAATATATGAAACGCCAACACGCAGTACCACTTAAAGTAGGATTCAGTATGTGTGGTTTAGGATGGAAAACAAAATGGACATCTACCGATTTTAGACATGAGTGGAATCCAGTAATATCATTTATATTCTTCGGATATCAAATAGCAGCTACATTTTATCATCCACACCATAGCCATTATTGGGAATCATGGTTGTGTTATGAATATGAGAGTGATAAGAAAAAATCAATTAAATCACGACTGGCATTTTGTAGACGTAAATGTCCACAAACGTGGAGACAGTTAGGTAAAGACGGTAAGGATGATATAGTAACAGATTATTGGGATTTAATACTTAAGAAGAAATATCTAAACAATGGCAAGAAAAAAAAGACCAACACCTGAGGAAAAAGTTAGAACAATAATTAATAAAATGTTTGAAATTGCAGGTCACGATGTTACGTTTGAGCAAATAGTAGAACGTAAAGACGCTTGGTATACTGAGTGGACAATGACTGTAGCACAAAATGATGAATGGCAGAAGTGGATGAAAGAATATTTTAAAAAGGATTGTAAAATGTTCCCTAAATTAGCAGAACGTGAAGCAGCAATGTGTTCGCTAATGTGGGGTTTAAAATTTAGTGACTTTGAGAAATAAAAAGGAAACCCGAAACGAGTTTGTTATATTTAGTGAGTATGGTTTTTTCACTGGATTAGCTTATGGAGGTACACCGCAATGGTCACTTAACATAAATGAAGCTAAACCATTTGATCATATGTGTAAGTTAGATGCTTTACAAAGAATGTATCACGGAGAACTATTAATTGAATTTATATGACACCTGTTTATCCTAAAGACAACGGTTCACTAGAAAGAGCACGTCAAGCATTCTATAAAAAAGTAAGAGAATGGAGATGGGAAGAATCTGAGGAAAAACAATCAAAACCAAGAGGACGTAAAGCACAATTTAAAGTAAGGATTGAATCAAAACCTAGATCTGAAGGTGAAAAATTAGCATTTAAAAATAAATTTATAAAATAACATGGATAGTATAGTAACTAAAATAGTAGATCGTTTTAAAACGAGAGCAGAATTAGGAAATAAAAAATATAACACTGATTTAGATAGAAAAGATCTAACAGTAGGAGAATGGATTCAACACCTACAAGATGAATTACATGATGCCTATTTATACTCAGAAAAACTTAAAGTAGAGCATTCAATTGTTAAAGCAAATGAAGTAAAACAATTGATGGACGAGTGGATAAAAGAATTAAACTTTGAGAATGCAAATATGAGTGCAACCGTGTTTATGGCTTCATTCCATGCTTTTTTACTTAGAAAACAAAATAAAAATTAAACAAAATGAAAAAACTAATTACACTTGGTACAATGTTTATTATTATTGGGTGTGCTGCACAAGGAGTTATTATTAATAAAAAATCCCGTAACCGCTTCTCAGTTAAAGATGAAGTTGTATTTTATGATAATAAACCTTTAGCTAAATATCAAGCTAAAACATATTCATTAGATGGGGGAGAATTAGTAGAAGAATATAACTTATTACTAATAGATAACAACATCCCGAAAAAACAAGTTATTGGAGATCTTATAGATTTTATCTCAGATAGACATCAAGGTGCAGAAGTAGAAGTAGAAATCAACTCAGATAAACATATGTTTGAACTATAAAATGTGTGGAAACCAAACTTCCTAATTATATATTTAAAATAAAAAGGTTATGACAATCACAAACAAACGCGAACCAATGAGTTTGCAAAACATCCAAGAGGTGTGTTCAAGTGCATTTACACTTGCATCAGCACCTAATGTATCTAACAACTACACTCACATTCCAACGTCTCAAGTAATTGAAGACATGATTGAATTAGGGTGGACACCTGTAAGTGCTCAAGAAGTTAGAGCACGTAAAGGTAGAGGTTATCAAAAACATATTATTCGTTTCCAAAATCAAAACATCATGATTAAAGGAAATGATGGTGATGATGTATTTCCTGAATTACTATTAACTAATAGTCATGATGGTAAAAATGCATTTCATTTGAGAGTTGGATTGTATCGTTTAGTATGTTCAAATGGGCTTGTAATTGCTGATACTGAATTTAGTAACGTAGCAATTCGTCACATGGGATATACATTTGAAGCATTACGTGAACAAGTATTAGCAATGATTAATACATTACCTAACCTTGTTCAGAAAATTAATACATTCAGAACTACAGAATTATCTGAAACACAAATAGAAGAATTTGCAACTAAAGCAGTTGCATTGCGTTGGAAAGGAAAGAAAACATCAGTTGAATTAGTAGAACTAGTAGCTGCTGAACGCAATCAAGATAAAGGATCTAATTTATGGACAGTATTTAATCGCATCCAGGAAAAATTAGTAAATGGTGGTCTTAGTTACAACAATGGTAAGAAAACACGTAAAGTAAGAGCACTTAAAAACTTTACAGCTGATATGCAATTCAATGGTGAATTATGGCAGTTAGCTGAAGAGTATATAAATTAATGTTGTGTTGTCATAATAGGGGGCTTGGGAAACCGAGCTCCCATTTTTAACTTTACACTATAAAAATTAAATAACATGGCAACAAAGAAAAAAACAACAGCAAAAAATCCCAATTATTACATTGTAATGGACAGCGATATGGATATCGTTTGTCAAGGTGAATGGGATGATATTAAGTATGATTTAGAGGAAATAATGGAAGGTAATGATGATGATGGTAATCGAGAGATGCTCAGCAATTTTACCATACATGAATTAACAGCAGGTAAAAAATTAAAATTCATACCACAAGTACCAGCAAGTGTAGAATTGTAAATCAATTAAAATTAAATGATATGAGCAGAATTAAAGAAGCGCTTTTAACAGACAAGTATGTTGATTTATGGCCTGATACAACTGATGCTGATTATCAGTATGAAATGTGGTTAGAACAACAACAGCAAGAAGAAGAATATTACACTCAATTAGCGGAACAAAACTCGAACGTAACTCAAGAGTAAAAAAGCTCTTTTACATTTTTGGAAAGGTGAGATTTCAGTCGTATATTTAGATATGAAATCTCCCTTTTCTTATGAGCAACATATCCCTATATACTCGTACTCGTAATTTACCGAGAAAGGTATTGGTTACTTATGTTAAAGAAGTACTTAATCTACTTCATAAAGAATATCATAAACCACATCATAAGAAAATTAAATTTAAAATATACAGATATAAAGCTCCAAAACGCAAACCAGGTGTTTATGTTTTAAGACGTAATACAAAGCATTTTAATGCTATGGCTGATTGGGTTAAAGAAGATAACTTAATTACAATTCATTTAAAGCGAAATAAAACAATAAAATCATTAACAATATCATTACTACATGAATATTGTCATTATACTCAAGATATGAAGTTATACTTTGAGTATTTAGAATTATTTGGTTATTGGAAGAATCCATACGAAATTGAAGCTGAAGATTTTGCTCGCAAAAATGTAGATAGAGCATTTAATGAATGTGGTTGGGTTTTGGAATAGATGAATATATTTATTTAAAAAATAATTATGAACGTATACGATCAACTTTTAGAAATTCATGATCAACTAAGTGATGATGAAATGTGGCTTACTTTATTAGATAGTGCCTTTGATGAATTAGAAGTAGATAATATAGACGATTTGATAGATGCATCTGTGGAGACCCAAGATGAAGGTATTATATTTAACCTAATAAGTGAAGGTGAAAGTATTTTATCGCTTAAAGATCTTGACAACTACTATGATGAAGGTGAATACGATGATGAGTATTAACCAATAAATAAAGGTTATGAAAAAATATAGTTATGTTGGTATTTTACCTCCAACATTTTTTATAAGCCCTAATGATGGGAAACAATACATTATTCCTGCTTGGATTGAAGTAGAACCAGGCACTACTATAGATCAAGTAGAATGGAGTAAACCTGAATTTCTTAAAAAATACAATAATGACAATCAGCCTACAGGAAGCATATAACATCTTAAGTGTTATTGGTTTTGGTATTTGCATGTATAAAATACATAAACTAGAAATACTAATTGAAATAATGAAAACAAACCAATTGCTAAGTGCAATGGCTAATTTTGCTATTACTAAAACACTAAAGGATAAAGGTATAATTGATGAAAATGAACTAAGTATTGAAATCAAAAAAGAAGAAAAATAAAGGTTATGAATGACTTAGAAAAAACAATTAAATCATTATTTACAAGTCTAGGAATAATTTTATTGTATTTTTATGCTACAGTAGGTGTTGTAAAGTTGTTTGGTAATACTAAAGATGATTATAGATTTGAAGGTAGAGTTAAGTTTTTACTTTTATTTTCTATTTTGTTTTCTATTGTTTATGTTATAGGTATTTATCATCTTGTTGGTGTACATAGAGTAGATTACTACTATCAAGTATTTTTAATTTATCATGTACTTTATATTTTGATAGGTTTTATTTCAAACATATTAATTAAAAGATAAGGTTATGTTAAAATTTCTATTTGTACTTTTTATTGTTTCGTCTGTATCAATGATTTTAGTATTTTATGTTACACCAATACTAGATAAGAAACCAAAATCAAATAAATTTAGACAGTGGTGGAACAAACATGTTGTTGATATGGATAATAATTATGAAGAGTAGATTTGGAGAAACCCAATTAAGAGCGTAGATTCAGTGCAAATTAAAAGTTATGAAGCAAATAGTATCTACACTCGACAAAATTGCAACTCAAGTATTTCAAGCAAAAACAGTAGACGAAGCAAAAACAATTTGTCTTAATTATCTCCAAGAAAGTAAAATTAAAGAATCAGATCGTCTTAAGATGATTTCTGAAATTGAAAAAATGAAGCATTTATCTAAAGTACAAATGTACATAGCAAATGCTCTTCTTAAATATGAAGGTTTAGGAGTTGGTGATAAACCAACCTCTTCTTCTGTTGAGAAACCAAATACAGAATCGTAAATTTAAAACAATAAAAATAAATACTATGACAATTAAGATTACAAAAGACACAAAGTGGAGCCAATTTGATAACAGTGTACGTGACGAATATTATGTTTGGGCAGATAATAGATGTGTAGCATTATACCAAACCGAAGAACAAGCACGCAATGCAGTTGAAAAAATTAAAGCTACTTATGTTAGTCCGATCACTGTAACAATTTTTGAAGAAACAATTTAGTCATGTTTTTTTGGGTATCAAACGAAATAGCATACACTCCTATAGATACAGAAAATGCTACAGCAGCAATTAATTATATACATTTAAATTAATGTTATGGCTGATTTTAGTAAACAATGGTGTGACATAAATGATCCTGAAATGCCTTGGGATTTTGATGTTAAAGAAGTATTTAACAAACTAGAACTAAACACATACGAAAATTGGATATGTGAAGGATTTGGTTTTGGTGCTATTGGAAATATTAATGGTGACTGTATGTTATTAATGCCTATTGATGATGAACCAGGAATGGGACAATGGTTATCATACGATGAAGTAATAAGATAAAATAACAATATGTTGGAAAATCACAATATTAATAGTGGAGATGATTATGCTAATCTTCTTATTGCGGCATTAAATGAAATGAAAAGTGAAAGCTTTTTAGAAGATGAAATATTACGTTTTTGGTTTATTGAAATAAGGAAATTGTGCGTTGAAAAATATCAACAATACATCACAGGCAAAAACGAAACATACATGTTAAGTGATGAAGAAATAGATGGTGCTTACAAAACAGCTATAGAACAAATGGTAAATGAAGCTCTAGAAGATCTTAGCGAAAAAGGATTATTAGAAATAAGCATTGATGAAGGTGGAGAAGTTTTATATGGGTTAAGTGAAGAAGGAAAGAAACAAGCTAAAAATTTGTAACCAAATTTTTGTTCATACATTTACATTATGAACAAAATAATAGCAAAGTGGATTAAATGTTTCAATTGTAGAAAATTGTTTACCCAAACAATATACAAGAATAAACATAGTTTTCCTATTTGCCCATATTGTAAAACACACAACAAATAAAGGTTATGCAATTCAAAATTACAGACGTTAAAGCACGTCAAGAATCCTACAGTGATCGCAAACGCGAACCCTACAAGTACAGAAATAAAATGTACATTTGGCCTGAAGGCGAAACGATTATGGAAAACCTAATGAATCGTCGAGACAGACCACACACATTTTATAAAAAGGAAATTATACCTTTGGTAATGAAGTGGC
>Ga0315902_10004120_pt1 | contig 21261 bp, 10 predicted proteins | sample LakEriMetagenome_9_FD_203523 | JGI IMG/M metagenome (GOLD analysis project Ga0315902, IMG submission 203523) | Freshwater fungal communities from buoy surface, Lake Erie, Ohio, United States - Buoy 12 MA117 | ecosystem: Environmental > Aquatic > Freshwater > Lake > Lake biofilm | place: USA... | reverse complement strand
AGCTGTTCCCTGCTTGCGTCGCGAAGCGACGGTACGCACAGGCTGGCTGCTGCCAACGCACACTCACGCCTGCGAAAGTGTGTTCGGCGCGCTGGCAGAGCAGGGCTTTGTCGCTGGTGGGAAGCGAGCGGCCGCAGAGCGTCTCGACGACGGTTGCGACGGCCATTTCCAACGCGGCCGAACTGCTCAGTCCGCCTCCGGCGGGCAGATCGGTGGTGATCGCGGCGTCGAATCCCGGGATCGCGAAGCCAAGGGTTTGATAGCCGGCGATTACACCCGCCGCGTATTCGGCCCAGCCGCGGCCGGCTGGCGCGAGCTGAGAAGCGAGGTCGAGCTCGGCCCTTGAGACGATGCCCGCACGCTCACTTGTGATCACGGCAGAGCGGTCGGGGCGCCTTGTGACGCGGACGCGAATGGCGCGGTCGATGGCCATCGGCAGCACGCAGCCGTCGTTGTAATCGGTGTGTTCGCCGATCAGATTGACGCGGCCGGGGGCCGTGACCTCGAACGAATCGAACGGTTGGTTTCGCATGATCGGTCAAGCTCGAGGGGCTGCCGGCCAGCAAGCTGCTCGTCCATGAAGTCTATTCTCCAGCTCTCATTGGTCTGCCCGACGGACCTTGCCCGGGAGCACGAGCCATTCGTCCATCTCGACCCAATGCTTTTCATAGACGCCACGGGGTGTCGTGCCATGCTTGGCCGCCACGCTCGCCGCTGCCGCTGCCCGAGGCGGCGGTGGCCAGGCCGCCCGGAGCAGCGCCGAGGGACACGTTGCCGTTGTTCATCAGTCCCCCGGCAACTCCAGCGAACCGACTCCAGCCCGCCCCAGCACCAGAGGGCTGACCCGGGAGCCGCCGACGATCACAGGCCGCTACGACCGCCACCATTCCAAAGTCGAAACGAGTCTGGTGACGGTGGAGCATGGGCATGGCCGGGCGAGCAAAGGCCCCCGAAACACGCCGCGAATGTTGGCCAACGCGTCGGCTCCGGCCAGATTCAGCGGAAAAGTTCTTGACTGGCCGCTGAAGGCCGGTCGCACGGTCAGGCGAACACAGCCTCGACCGGTTTCCCCTTGCCGTCCTCGGTGGCGTAGAAGGGGCGGCCCTCGATCTCGTAGACCGTCTTCGGGCTGATCCCCATCGCCGTGAAGAGGGTGGCGTGGAGATCGGTGATCGTCACCGGATTCTCGACCGCCAGGCAGGGCCGCTCGTCGGCCGTCTTGCCGTAGACGAGCCCCCGCTGCATGCCGCCGCCGAACATCACGACCGTCGAGCCGCCGGTGAAGTGCCGGTGCTGGCCGTAGTGATTGGGCTTCTGCAAAAAATCCTTGGGCGAAGTCGCCTGGTCGCCCGCATCGGCCCCGCCCGGCCTGCCCTCGATGATCATGTCGCGGCTGAACTCACTGGCGATCACCACGAGCGTGCGGTCGAGCAGACCGCGGGACTCCAGATCGCGAATCAGCGTGGCGATCGGCCGGTCGATCTCCTTGTGGAGCTTCGCGACCGTATCGTGGCCGTTGTCGTGGGTGTCCCAGTGGACGAACGGGATGTATTCCGTCGTCACCTCCACGTAGCGTGCACCGTTCTCCACCAGCCGGCGAGCCAGGAGACAGCCGCGGCCGAACCTGCCGGTGTCGTACTGCTCCTGCACCTCCTTCGGCTCGAGCGTGATGTCGAAGGCCTCCCGTTCCTTGGCCCCGAGCAGTCGGTGGGCGTTTTCCAGGCTCCTCAGCATCGACTCCTGGTGGTAGTCGCTCGTGAACTCGGCCGCGGGCGAGGCCTTGAGCAGCTTCTTGTAGCTCGCATACCGGCTGCCGAACCGGCCCGGCTCCATCCCCTTCGGCGGCCGCACGGCGAGGGCCGCCTGCTCGGGGTAGGGCAGGTTCATCGGGCCGAACTCGCTGCCGAAGAAGCCGGCCGTCGTGAAGGCCTTGATCTCCTCGTTCTCGCCGATTCCCTCCAGCCGCTGGCCGATGTTGACGAACGCCGGCATCACGGGATTCCGCGGCCCGAGCACGCGGCTCATCCAGGCGCCGATGTGCGGACAGGCAACCGTCTGCGGCGGCACGTAGCCCGTATGCCAGTGATATTGATGCCGCGAGTGGAGAATCGCGCCCAGGTCGGCCTGCACGTGCGACCGGATCAGCGTGGCCCGGTCGAGCACCTGCGCGATCTCGGGGAGCCCATCCACGATGCGGCAGCCATCGAGGGCCGTGGGGATCGACGGGAACGTGCTGATCACGTCGGCCACTGCGAGCCCCGGCTCGAACGGCTTGTATTTCTTGGGGTCGAACGTATCGGGGGCCGCCATGCCGCCTGCCATCCAGAGCACGATCATCGCGTCGGCCTTCGGAGCGGGGTGGACGATCGTCGCGGCGGTGCTCGCGCGGGCCCGGGGCTCGGGCAGGGCGAGGGTCGTTGTGGCGGCGGCGGCGAGGCTCTTGAGATAGTCGCGTCGGGTCAGCATGGGGTTTCTCCTAAGGGAGATGCGAAACCGTATGTCGTGTGGTTTTGGACGAAAGCCCGAGGCGTAAGCCGAGAGGTGAGTGGGCGTGGTGGCAGCGAGGAGTGGCAAGGAGAGAGAGGCGGGGACGGTGCGTCGCGCTGACTCGCGGGACTTCGTCTCGTGCCTCTTCGGCTCACACCTTGGGCTTTCATGGGCGGTCAACGTATGAGTTGGAATTCCGGAAGCATCACGAGTGCCCAGAGGCAGTCGGCGATGGATTCCTTGGTTGGCTTGTCTGTGAGGATGTCGCGGGCGGCGGTGGCCTCGCCTGGGGTCGGCGAGCGGGAGAGCGCCGCGTCGAACATCCACTTGGAAATAGTATCGGCGGCCGGACCTTTGGCCGCGAGAATCCGGCTGCCTCCCTTCGAAAACTCGTCGTAGAGGCCCTGCTCGTTGGCGAGCTGGATCGCCTCGAGCGTCGTGAGATCGACGGGGCGGCTCGTCACCACCTGGTCGCGATTGGGCCGGCCGAGGGCTGCCATCAGCGGCGTACTCTTCACGAGCGCCGCCCGCACCATCGGCAGCGGACCGGTGGCCGTGCCCTCGACGAGACGCTGGGCGAACAGGCCATCGCTCGATGCCCAGACATCCTGCTTCGCGGCCGCGGCGGCCTGCCAGTCGGTCGGCTGCTTGTCCTTCGCATAGCCGCCTTTGCCGTCAGGGAGCGTTGCCGTCCACTGCCAGGATTCATCGGTCGCCACGGCCTCGTCGGCTTCGTTCACGAGCCGGGCCCGCAGTTCTACCCGCACGCCCGACAGCCCGCCGGCGTCGCTGACCACGACGACGAATTCGTTGTCGCCAGCCCGCAGCTCGTTCGTGGCCATCGCCATCACCGGCGCCTGCCAGTCGGTGGTCGTGACCAGCTTCCTACCGTTCAGGAACACGGTTGCCTCGTTGTCGGCCGCCACGACCACGGCCGCACTCGCGGCCGCAGCCGGGAGCTTGAACGACTTCTTGAAAGCGAGCTTCGTGGCCTGAGCGGGCGTGCCCTCGGGATTCGACCAGATCCACTTGGCGACGGGTGGCTTCACCTCGGCCGCGCCGGGCTCCGGCACGAACCGCTGCACGTTGGCCTCCGGCCGCGTCGGCGCCGCACCCGTGAGCTGCCAGACGGCGTCGCTGAATTGCTCCGCCGTCATCCGCCGCGGCAGCGGACCCTTGAAAACGAAGTCGGCGCCCTGCGGCTGTCCGTTGACGGCGGGCGTGGCCGCCCCGTACGCCTCCGACGTGCAGATCGTCTCGAGCACATGCTTGATGTCCCAGCCGTGCGTGACGAGATCACCCGCCAGCGTGTCGAGCAGATCCTCGCTCCAGGGCTTCGTGCGGAGGCTGTCCACCGGGTGCACGAGCCCGCGGCCCATGAGCCGGTGCCAGAGCCGGTTGACGAGGTTCCGCGAGAGCCAGCCGTTCTCCGGCTTCGTCATGATCGCCGCCAACTGCTCCAGCCGCTTCTGCGGAGGGGCCGCGGCATCGACTTGGCCAAGATCGGCGAACAACCACGCTGGCGTCGCCTGCACGCCCGTGGCCTTGTCGCAGCGGTGCAACTCCAGCGGCTTGGGAGAATAAATCGCGGCGAGGTCGTAGGTCTCCTTCAGCTTCCAGCGGTCCACGAAGCTGTCGTGGCAGCTCGCGCACTTGAGATTGATGCCGAGGAATGTCTGGCCGACGTTCTGGGCGAACTGGATCGGCACGGTCTGACTGGCGTTGACTACGCCTCGCCACACGATCCCGTCGATGAACCCCCGCGACTCGTCGGTCGGCGCGATCAATTCCCGTACGAACCGATCGAAGGGCAGATTGTCGCGGAGCGACCGGTGGAGCCAGGTCGTGATCTGCCGGCGGCCGCCGGTAATGAAGCCGGTGCCCGTGTAGTCGTTCCGCAAGAGATCGTTCCAGAACGTGAGCCAGTGCTCTGCATAGCCCACGCGATCGCCGAGCAGCTCCCGCACGAGCACGGACCGCTTGTCGGGATTCGTGTCGGCCACGAAGGCCTCGACCCGGGCCGGATCGGGCAGGAGGCCGACGAGGTCGAGACTCGCGCGGCGGATGAACGTACGGTCGTCGACCCGCTGCGGCCGGGCGATGCCCTGTTCCTTCCAGTAGGCATCGACGATCCGATCGACCGGATTGGTACGGCCGTCCTGTACCGGTGGCAGCGGCACGTCGCGGAGCGACAGCGGCGGCTCCCAGCCCGTGCCCTTGAAGGCGAAGCCTGGCTCCCAGGGCGCCTTCTCGTCGATCCATCGCTTCAGCATGGCGATTGCCTCGGCGGGCAGCGGCTCGCCCTCGCTCGGCATGCGATAGTCGGGGTCGTCACTCGTGATCCGGGCGATGATCTCGCTCTCGGCGGCCTTCCCCTCGACGAAGCCCGGCGTCCCGGAGTCGCCTCCGGCGAGCAGATCCTCGCGGGTGTTCATCGAGAGGCCCCCCTGCCGGGCATCACCCGTGTGGCACTGGCCGCAGTGCACACGCAGGATCGGCACGACGTCGTGGGAGAAGTCGATGGCGACAACCGAACCGCTACCGGCAACAAAGACGACCGCAAAGACGACCGCGATGAGCCGGAAGTGTGACGACGCCGGAACGGCAGAAGTCTCTTCGCGGTGGGCCGGGGCGGCCCAATGCTCCTCGAGCTTCCGCCGATTCCGGCTCCCCTGACTGAAACTATTGCTTCCGGAACCGCGCATCGTTCTTGTTTCCTCGGGAGAGCGTGTAGGCCACGAGGTCGAGCACTTCGGACTCGTTGAGCTGATCGAGCTGCCCCTTCGGCATGAGCGACTCGGTCGAGGGCAGGATCTCCTCGATGTCGGACCGGGGCACCTGCACGAACTTGGTCGCGTTTTCGGGGTCGGTCACGATCGTAATCTGGTCGGGCGTCTCGGCCACGATCCGGCCCGCGGCCTGGGTGAGGTTGGGCCCGGTCGCGCCGCCGTTTGAATCGGTGACGCGATAGAGCCCGCTGCCGGGGCCGTCATTCCAGACGACATAGAGAGCGTCGAACGCCCAGAGCAGGCCCTGGGCGGCGGAGATCGCCACGGGGATCTTTTCGACGACGGTCGGCTTCGAGCCGTCGAGCGGCGCGGGCGTGATCCGCACCAGGCCCTGGCCCCCTTGGTCGCTGGCGATCAGCCGGCCCTTGGGTTCGGTGGCCAGACTGACCCGCGAGCCCAGCTGATCCTTCGGCACGGCAAACAACCGCTCCACTGCGAAACCTGCGGGCAGGTGGAAGGCCGGCGGAGCCCCGGGCTTCGTCGCAGCTTCGTTTCCGGCGATCGGCATCGGCTCCGCATTCTGCTCCCAGCTGGTCTGGGGTGCCGGCTTTGGTGACGGCTGGGGTGCGGGCTGCGGGGCAGGGACTTCGGCCGCGGCGGCGCCAGTGGCCGACTTTTCGGGGATGTCGAGTGGCGCGTCGAGCGTCGCGCGGCGGGTTTGACCGGGCAGTTTGAGAAGCTCGTCAAGTTCCGCCCAGTGTTTCTCATATACGCCACGGGGTGTCGTGCCGTGCTTGGCCGCCACGCTCGCCGCCTTGCCCACCACCTCTCCCATCATCCCACAGGTCTTCATCACCCGCACGGTGCCGAGGGCCTCGTGCGTCACCGAAATACAGCGGCCCGCCATGAAGAGGTTCTCCACGTCCTTCGAGTAGAAGCAGCGGTAGGGAACCGGATAACCGTATTTTCGATCGATGCGTTCGTCGAGCACGGCGATCGAGATGAAGGGGTTGTCGGGGAACTTCTTCGCGTATTCCTTCTTCGGATAATGGAGATCGATCGACCACGTGCTCGGCACGCAGCCGTCGGGAAACTCCTTCTTCGCGACGATGTCGTCCTGCGTGAGCACCACGTCGCCGAGAATGCGCCGGCTTTCCCGGGTTCCGCCCACGTAGGCCACCCACGTCAGCACGGCATTCGTGTGCTCGGCAGCCCCGTCGCCGTTCTTCATCGCGTTCCAAGCCCCGAAGACGGCCCGCAGGTTCCAGTCGCGAATGCCTTCGGCGTCGCCCAGCGGATCCTTGTCGTAACCGCTCTCCCAGTACCACGGCCCGTGGTAGTTGCGCGGGTAGGGGAAGTCGGCCATCGTGAGCGGCAACGCCCAGGGCGTCTCGGGGAACGACTGTGGCGTCGCCTCTTCTGCCCAGGCCCACATATTGCTCATCCCCATTCGCCCCTTCGGCTCCATCACCGTCTCGGCGCCGGCCAGATGGCCAATCGTGGCGTGGCCCGTGGCATCGCAGAAGAACCTGCCGGTGAACACGATCTCCCGGCTCGTCTTCGTGTCGAAGCAGCTCACGCTCGTGATCCGGGCTCCCTCGCGGGCCACGGCGAAGGCGTGCGTATTGAGAAAGAGATCGATGTTCGGCTCGGCCCGTACCACGGCCTCCTTTTTGCCATCACCGAACTCTTCGTAGGTGCCCGGGCTCTTCTTCGCCTTGTCGGCAAACTCCTCCACGATCTCGCCGATGTGGGGATACTTGCCCCGCTTGATGAGCCCCATCGCCCACACGCGCACCTCGCTCGAGCCATTGCCGCCGAGCACGGGCCGGTCTTGGATGAGCGCCACCTTCAGCCCCATGCGAGCGGCCGAGATCGCCGCTCCCATGCCGGAATAGCCGCCGCCTACCACGACGAGGTCGTACGGCCCCTTCGTCTCGGGCTTCTCCGGCAGGCCGAGCGCCTGCCGCCGCCAGGCCGCGAGAATCTGCGAGTCATTCGGCGGCGGGCTCGACTCGGTCGTGAACACAATGCAATCGCAGCGGCCATTAAAGCCGGTGAGATCATGGAGGGCGACCGTCACCTCGCCGGCCGGCACGGCGACGGAGCCTCCGTCGTGCCAGCCCCACTCCGCTCCCTTCGTTCCAAACGTCTCGGCGAGCGGCGTGCCATTCACCAGCAGCTGAAACCTGCCCGGCGTGCCCGGCGCGTTCCACCGCGCCACCCAGTCTTTCGTCCGCACGAACACGCGGTAGGTTCCCGCGGCGGGAAACGTGACCTTCGTCGTGGCGTCGGCCACCGGCTTGCCAAGACCATGCGCCAGGAGATACGGCGATCCCATCTCGCGGATGAACTGCGTATCGAAACTCCAGCCGCCTTGGTCGGCGAAACTCTCCGCCTCCACGAGAACCGTCGCCGCCGGGGCGACGGCACCGCATGCCATGGAAAGCATTCCGACGATGACTGCAAGCGTTCGTCTCATGGTCTCGCTCCCGTTGGTGGATATTCCTCAAGTATGCAGGCTCTCCGCATCGCGACAAGCGCAATGCCCCTGCGTATCACGCGACACTGTCGCATTCTTGAACCTACGAGACGCATTTCCATCGTTGCCGTGTCTTTCCACGTGTGGCAGGCTGAGGGTCGCCGGTGCGGAGTCCCGGTGTGCCTCGGGAATGCCTTGATGCTTCAGTCACGACGATGGGTCTTGGTCGGCCTGCTGCTTGTCGTGCTCTGCCTTCGCCACTGCGTGGTGGCTGGGGCCGCAGAGCCTTTGTCGCTCACGGGGCACCTGCACAGTTCCGCCGACCTCGGCACGCTGCGCGACCTCCGCGCGGAGTGGCACGACGGCGTGCTCACCCTCTCGTCCACTGCGGCCAATCTCTTTGCCCGGGCGGTCATCCCGGCGCCCCGCGGCGGCTGGGATCTGGCGCGGCGGGCGACGGTCGATGCCGAGATGACGAACACCGGCGAGAACCCTGTCGGCGTCATGCTCTGGGTGGTGGGCGACCATGGCTGGGAGGCGGCGCTGGCGAGCAGCACGCTCGAACCAGGCGAGACGCGCACCCTCTCCTGCAATCTGCGGGCGACTTTTCCCGACCGCACGCCACGGCTGAATCCCGGGGATGTGAAATGCGTCGAGGTCATGCTGGCCGAGCCGGTCACGCCGCCAAGCAAGCCTGACGAAAAGGTCCCACCCGCGACGCATCTCTCGCCGCGGATCACCAAGCCGATCGCGCTCGAAATGCGGTCGCTGGCGGCACACGGCGAGGCGCCGGAGTGGCAGTGGCCTGCGGGCCGGATCGAGGTCCCTTCGGTCGCAGACGGGGCCGCGGCGCCCGGGAAACGCGTCCGCTATCGGCTCGCCGGGGATGAATCGACCGGCATCTATTGCATCCTGAATCTGCCCGAGGATTGGCAAGCCGGGAAGAAGTATCCCGTGATCGTCGAATACCCCGGCAACATCTTCTATGGGCCAGCCTGCTTCTCCTCGGGGCTGCCCGATCAATGCGTCATCGGCTACGGCATGACGAAAGGGCGGGGCGCCATCTGCCTGGGGCTGCCGTTCGTAAACCGCGGCACCGGCACCATCGCGGAGAACGGCTGGGGGAATGCCGACGACACGGCCGACTACGCGATCCGCATGGTGGCGGAGGTGTGCGAGAAGTTTGGCGGCGACCGCGCGAATGTCGTGCTCACCGGCTTCTCGCGGGGCGCGATTGCCTGCGGCTACATCGGCCTGCGGCATGACCGGATCGCCCCGCTCTGGAAAGGCTTCCATGCCTGTCAGCACTACGACGGCGCCAACTGGAATGGTTCGACCATGCCCGATGCGATCGAACGCGCGTCGCGGTTCCAAGGCAAAGCCATTTTTCAGACCGATAATTCCAAAGAAAAGTTCCGGCCCGTGATGGACGTCATGAACACCGAGGTCACCTGGGCCAATTCCGGCCTGGGCTTCCACTCCACGGCGATGTTTCTCGACGACCGGCCATCGACGCTGCAGCTGCGCGAATGGTTTCAGGAACTCGTTACCGCTCCGTAGGGCCGGCTGGGCTGTCTGGCTGGGCTGCCGGGTCATCAATTTCGGAGGACCGATGTCTGCTTCGTGCCGTGCATGGATCGTGTGGCTCTGCCTCGGCCCTCTCCTGGCTTCCGCCGCCATCGCGTGGGCGGAGGAGAAGGGAGGCGACAAGGCCGACTGGGAATGGCTGTCGAAAGAAGGAACCGCCGCGTTTGTGCTCGAGCCACCGCAACTCAAGGGGGTCAACCGTTGGTTGCTGGAGAGTCCGCGGCACCGCGGCCAGATCAACTGCCTGTCGGTGTCGCCCGATTGCACCCGTGCCGCGACCGGCGGCCTCGATGGCGTGGTGCGAATCTGGAATCTCGAGACCGGCACGCTCGAGAAAGCGCTCGCAGGCCATAGGTATTACGTCTATTCGATGGATTGGTCGCCCGATGGCACGATGCTCGCGACGCACTCGTGGGGTGAGGCCAAGCTGATCATCTGGGACGTCGCCACCGGCGGCATGAAGAAGCAGTTCGACAACTCCATGCAGATGCGCAGCCTCCGGTGGTCGCGGGACAGCCGGAGACTGGCCGGTTGCACGCTTGGAAGCGGAATGATCGCCGTCACCGAAGGCCTCTCCGACTTCAAGAAAATCACCGCAATAGGCCAGCCTATCGCCTCGATCGACTGGTCACCCGACGGCACCAAGTTGGCCGTGGCCTGCTTCGGCAATCTGGTGAGCCTCGTCGACGCCAGTTCGGGAGTGGCGGGCACCACGATGGAAATGGATGGCAGCGAGTCATGTGTGATGGTCCGCTTCTCGCCCAAAGGGGCGACGCTGGCGACCGGCAACTCGGGGAAGGCCTCGATCTGGGACGCGTCCACGGGCAAGCGGATCGCGACGATCGCCTCTCCCGCCGCGGAAATGGCCTGGTCGCCGGACGGGAAGCAACTGGCAACGACGTCGACGCAGGGCGTGAAGCTGTGGAGCGGCAGCGATGGCAAGCCGGCCGGGGTGCTGCCGACACGCGGCACGCTCATCGAATGGAATGCCGCCTCGGGCCGGATCGTCGTCGGCTCGGACGAACGCGTCGAGGTGTGGGCGGCCGATGGCAAGGAAGCCATCACGTCGATCGATGCCGGCGGGGCGTCGGCACCGGTCTTTCAGGTGGGAAAACCCATCGTGACGGGACTCGGCACGCCCGTGCTCTCGCTCTGGGACCCGGCGTCGTTCAAGCGAATCGGTCGGCTCGAGGGTCACGAAAAGCCTGTGACCGTCGCGGCGTGGTCACTCGATGGCAAGCGGTTTGCGTCGGGCGACGAGGGGGGCGTGGTCCGAATCTGGGACGTCAAGAGCAAGGAACTTCTGCACGCATGTGCCGGCCACAAGGGGCGACTCACCTGCCTGGCCTGGTCGGCCGACGGCAAAGCGCTCGCCTCCGCGGGCCACGACAAGACGGCACGAGTCTGGTCGCCCGACGGCGAGTCTCAGGGCACGCTGGAAGGACACACCTCCTGGATCGAGGCCATGGCATGGTCGCCAAACGGCAAGCAGCTCGTCACCGGCGGACGCGACAAAAACCTGGTCGTCTGGGACGTCGCGGGCATGTCCGAGGCCAAAAAGATCGAGAGCGCCTTTCCGATCACGGCCCTGGCCTGGTCCGCGGTGAAGGGCGTGCCGACTCTGGCCTGCGGCTACGGTGACGGGTCGATCCGGGTCGTCAAGCCGTCCAGCGGCGAGGTGCTGGCCGCGGTGGCGGCAGGCCACTCGACGAGTTGGCTTCCGACGACGGCCCTGTGCTGGATGCCCGGCAATCGGCCCCTGCTTCTGGCGAGTCGCTACTATCTCACGCAGGTCTGGGATGTGCCGCAGGGAAAGACGCTTCAGCGACAGATCACGCCCGGAGGTGCCTCGACCGTGTTTCCGGCCGCGGGCGGATCGTTTGCCGTGGCCCGCACGGACGACCGCACCGTTCGGTTCTGGGATCCGACCAGCGGAAAATTGCGCGGCGTACTGCTCGCGGAAGGCGATGCGCTCGTCGGCATTTCGGCGGGCGGCGACGTGAAGTTCGATCCGGAAACGCAGCCCGGCTTGATCGCGATCGTGGAGACCGAGTCCGGCCAGCAGACGATCTCGCTCGACGACCTGGCGAACCAGCACGGCTGGAAAAACAACGCCAAGGCGATGAAGCTGCCGACCCGCCCTTGAGGGCCGCGCGTCGGTCAGCGGGCCGCGGAAGATTGCGGCACCGGAACGCCTTCGCGACCGCTATTGGTTGAAGCCGGCCTTCATGGCCCGTGAGTTCCGCTGGCCAAGCGTACGGTACAGGGCGAGATCGATCGACTCGCTGAGGAAATGCGTCGAGCCATCGGCCATGGTGAACGACGCCCCCCCCGGATGCTTGCTGCCGAACGTCGTCACCTGTTCACTCACCCAGATGTTCGTCCCGTCGCCCGGCGTGAAATTGATGGCCTGATTCGTGGCGCAGAGCCCCAACGGGATCGACAACCGAGCATCCGCAGAAGACCAGTACATCGTCGAATCCCAGCCCATGCCGCCGTTAGGGACCGTGGGTGCTCCGAGCGGCGACGCGTAGCGGGTCTCGCCGATCAAGATGACGTTCGATGCGCCGTCGAGAAGGTGGCCGGCCGTGATCCGCGAATTCGCGTAAAACACGCCATTGTGGAAAAAGAACCGACTCTCGCGGCTCATGCATTTCTTCAAATTCGGAGGAGTTGTTCCGCTCCAAGGCTGATCCGGACCGCCCCCCTGGCACGCGAAGTAGCTGGTGTTGCCATTGGGTCCGGAGGCCGTGTTCGGGTCGGCCGGGCAGGCGAAATTCGTGTTGAATGTGAACTGCTTTGCGCGATTGGTCGCCCCCGTAACGGCGCTGTCGAAACTGGTGAAGCTGCCATTCAGGTCGTACGAATCGTATCGTGACTGCCCTTCCATGAACGGCAGGAGCAGCACCGTCCACGGCGGCCCGCCGGTTGTATGGGTAGTCCCCGAAATCCGGCACTTCTCATCGTCGGTCAACGCGGCGTCGAGCCGCATGACGGCGCCGGGGGGAAACGCGTTGTTTTGGGCGTGGTACTGCTGGCACGCCAGCGACAACTGCCGGATCTTGTTCATGCAGGCACCGCGTCGGGACGACTCGCGTGCCGACTGCACGGCCGGCATCAGCAGGCCGATGAGCAGGCCGATGATCGCGATCGTCGCCAGCAGCTCGATCAATGTAAAACCGCGACGACTGTTCACGGTGGTGATCACGAGCGGATTTGCGCACGGGCGACGATGGATGCGAGCCTTCGCTTGCGGGCCGCGGCACCAATCGCCACGACGATGCCGATGCCGGCAAGAGCGACCGCGGCCGGCTCGGGCACGATCGCGTAGACGAGATTCACGTTGTTGCCGTCTTGCACGATGGAGAATGAGGCATCCGGACGGGCCGAAGCGAGTGATTGCGGCGTCGACTGGGCGTCAAGCCAACTCCCCGGGGAGCCGGCGAGCGTGAGGTTGCCGAAGTTCGTCGTCGTGCCGGTGACGCTGTAGATTGTCCACGTCCGCGCGGTATCCCAGAAGGCATCCGACCAGCTAACCGTGCTGCCGGCCGAGTTGAACGCGAGCGAAAGCGTAGTCAGGCTGGCGAAGTCGAGGTTGCCACCGACGATGATCTGGTCGAAGGCAAGCGGGCTGTTTGAAATCGTGTTTGCCGTCAGCTCCCAGAGTACCGAGGAGCTGCCGCCTGAATAGGTGAGGTCGCCGACGAAGGTCTGGATGCCGGGCGAGTTGCCGGGGCTGTGCAGACCCTGGACGGTGGTCGCGCCGCCGATCGTTCCCGACCCCATGAGCGTGGCCCCCGCCGCCACGCTGAACGCCCCCAGAGCCGACGACTGGTTGCCGTTCACCGCGAGGACGCCGTTCGACACGGTCGTGGTGCCCGCGTAGCTGTTGTTGCCCGAGAGCGTCACCTTGCCGGTGCCCGTCTTCACGAGCGAGCCGAGGCCGGTGAGCGTTCCGGCGTAAATCGTGCTCGCGTTGTTGCCCCCGATCGTGAGGCCGATCGCCGCCGCGGCGGAATTACGCAGGGCGAGCGTGGCGGCGGAGTTCGAGGAGGAGAGCCCGCCGAACGTGAAGGCGTTGCCTGCCACGACCGAGTCGAATACCACGCCCCCCGTGCCGGAGAGCGAGAGCGTGGAGAACTGCAGGGCGGCCTGATGGCGCAGCTGGAGTGTGCCGGCGTTGACCGTCGTAGCGCCGGTGTAGGTGTTGGCACCGCCGAGGGCGAGCACGCCGGCACCTGTCTTCGTGATGCCGTAGCCATTGCCGCCGTCGCCGATCGCGCTCGAGAAGATCACGCCAGGCTGGCCGGCGCTCGTGCCGCTCGTGATCACCGAGTCGACCTGGAGCGTGCGCGATCCGCCGGAGAGGAGCGTCGCGCCAGTGAACGTGAGGTTCGGCTCGTTCGCCAAACCGAAAAACTGCGTGTTCGCCGAAATTGTGACGGCGTTGGCCAGCGTCCTGGGCGGCCCGGATCGCGACCGAATCCTCGCCCCGGCCAGGTCGAGTGTGCCTGTGCCGAAGGCGCTATTGTTGTCGACGACCATGTCGATGCCTGACTCGATCTTCGTGCCGCCTGCGTACGTGTTTGTGCCGCCGATGACCATGATCACTCCGCTCACGGTGCCGCTCGACGTGCCGTAGGTGAGCGAGGCGGTGGGGGACGTGCCGGAGATCACGGTGAAGTTGTCGGCACGCAGATCGGATCGGATCGTAGCGCCGCCGGGGCCGATCGAGACCGACCCGAACCCGAACCCAGCCAACGACCCGGTCGCATTCGCCGCGCTGACGAGCGTGCCGCTGTCGATCGTGTAGGCAAACGCCCCGCTCGGGTTGAGGGCATTGACGTTCGTGAGCACGAGCGACCCGCCGGCGATCGTGATTGGGCCCGTCAGGGTACTGGAACCGGAGAGCGTGAGGCTGCCGGCCCCTCGCTTCGTGAGGCCGCCCGTGTTGGTGCTGGCGAGGTTGCCGGCCCACGTGACGTTCTGGCCGTTGGTGTCGATCGCTATGGCGGAAGTGCTGCTCACGATCCGGGCCGCGATGTCGGCGGTATTCGACGAGGAATACTGGAGCGATCCGCCGGTGAACGTGACGGTGCCGGAACTAGGCAGTGCGTTGGCATTGCCAAGCGCGATGACGCCTCCGGCCAGCGTCGTCGTGCCGGTGTAGGTGTTGCTTCCGGATAGAATCCACGTCCCGGTGCCGGCTTTGGTCACGCTGGTTTTATTTGTTGCGCTGTTGTCGATGATCGAACCGGCGATTTCCCCGACGCCAGCCGTTGACCCCTGGAGCGTGAGCGTCTTGCTGCCAGCACCGCCGGCAACGAAATCGGCGCTGAATTTAAGCAGCCCGCTGCCGGACTGATCGATCACAGCCCCGCCAGTGGTGCCAATCAGGTTAATCTGGCGGTTGGTCGTCTCACCTGTGCCGGTGTAGAGAAGAGCGCCCCGGACGGTCTGGATGCCGATCTGAATCTGGCCATTGGCCAAAGTCGTCTGAGCCCCAAGGGCGGTGGGACCAGCACCCCAATTGCCGATGGAATTTACGCTCAAGACCCCCGAGGCTGCCTGCGTAGCCCCCGTGTAGGTGTTGGCAGTGCCGGTGACCACCACGACCCCAGTGTCATCCGACCGGTTTATCCAGTTGACCCCGCTGATCGTGCCACCGAGGACCAGAACGGTATTCGCCGCAGCGCCAACGCGGGTGTTGTTGATGGCAATGTTGCCAGCCCACGTATTCGACCCGCTGACGCTCCACATTACGGGGTTGCTCGAGCCCCCAGATGTAAAATTATTCGAGACGGTGATGCTGTTCGCCAAATCAATCCTGCCGGTACCATTCGAGGACACGGCGCCTGAACCGAGGGCACTCCCATGAGTGACTCTCACAATTCCTGAGTTCAGCGTGGTGACCCCGCTGTAACTGTTACTGGCTGAGAGCGTGAGTGTGCCGGCTCCCGTTTTGTTGAGCCCCTGAGTGCCAGTGATCACGCTCGAGATCGTCACCACCTGACTGCCCAAGTTCGCGACGTCGATCGTCGGCGTGCCGGACACGGTCGCGAGACGGAGCGTGCCGCTCGTGAGCGTCCAGCCGCCGTTGGTGCCGGTCGTATCACCAAAGAGAAGCGTCCCGCTGGTGCGCGGGCTGTCGAGCGTGATCGTCTGCACGCCCGTGATGTCGAGCGTGCTGAAGTTGGCGGTGGCGCCGGTGCCATCTGCGATGATGCTGCTGGCCCAGTTGGCCTGTGTGCCCCATGAGCCGCCCGATGTGCTAATCCACGTGCCGCTCGTCTGGCCGAGGGCCGCAGAGGGAGCCGTGACGGCTGCCCACGCGCACAAAACGCCGCAGACGAAAGATCGGGCCGTGTGGTGGTGTCTTGGCGACATGCTGAACCCTCTACTATTCGTGACGAGGTTTTCATGACCAGGGCGGGAGGCCCCCCGCCCAATCAACGCTGGTTAAGATAGGTCTTCGCGCGGCAGCCCGCTACCAGCCAATAGTGCGGCAAAATGTTCCAAAAATACGTCGCAAGAGCACGCTGATAGGCTAAAAAAAAGGAGGGTGGCAGCTAGCCGCCCTCCTTTGACAAAGCACCCCCTGCCCGGGTGGCCATGCCTGCCAAATCCCCACTTCTCGCCGCCCGTCCGCGGGTGACCGTGCTGATTCCGGCGCATACCGGCTGGGGCCGCGGTGTGATCAAGGGGATCGCGAACTTTGCCAACCGCCATGGTCCGTGGCAGCTGCATGTCGAGGCGGAGGGGGAGCGGCGGACGCTGCCCCACGGCTGGCAGGGCGACGGCGTCATCGCCCGAATCTCCACGCCCGCCGTCGCCAGGGAGATAGCGGCGCTCGGGGTCCCCGCGGTCAACGTCTCCGCGATTCAATTGGATACACCGACTGACTCCATTCCACGAGTCTGCAACGACCTGCGGGCGTGCGGCGCCATGGCGGCCAGGCACCTGCTCGACTGCGGCCTGCGCCACTTCGGCTACGTCGGTCTCCCGAAACTGGCCTATGTGAAGGAGCATTGCGAGGCCTTCGCCACCGCGGTCGCCGCGGCGGGGCACGGATGCCATGTTCACGCGCTGGGCCTCGACGACGAAACGACCTCGAAGGCGGGTCATCTCGCGGCCTGGCTTCGCAGCCTGCCGAAGCCGGTGGGCGTGCTGACATGGGCCAATGCCCAGGGGCGGGCGGTGATCGATGCCTGCCGGCAGGCCCACCTGCTCGTTCCGGAGGACGTGGCGGTCATCAGCGGTGACGACGACCAACTGCTTTGCGAGAGCTGTCTGCCGACGCTCTCCGCGATCGGCGTCGCCGCGGAACAGATTGGCCTCAAGGCCGCGGAGCTCTTGTCTCTGCAGATGATGGGGCAGTCGCTGCCGCCGACGCCCATCGCCGTGGCACCGCTCGGGATCATCACGCGGCAGAGCACCGACACATTTGCGATCGACGACCCCGATCTCCTGAAGGCGCTCGGCTTCATCCGCGAGAACGCCACGAAGGCGATCCGGGTGGAGGACGTCCTCGAAGCTGTGCCCATGTCGCGACGCACCCTGGAACGGCTCTTCCAGGAGCAGCTCGGCAGATCGCCGGCCGAAGAAATCCGCCGGGTGCGGCTGGATCGCGCGAAGCACCTCCTCGCCACCACCGATCTGACTGTGCCCAAGGTCGCCGCGGCATGCGGCTTCAGCACCGGCCATTACCTCGCCACCGTCTTCCGCCAGGAAACGGGCATCACGCCGTTGAAATACCGGGCCGCCGCCTCGGCCTCCGTCAGCCGCTGACGGGAGGTGATCGTCGCGAGCGGTTGAGTCCGGCAAGCAGCAGGAAAATCGCGACCGGATGGAGCACGGCCGCCGCGAGGAAGCAGGGCGCGTAGGAGTGCCGCTGCACCGCATCGGCCACGAGGATGTTCATAGCCACGCCCCCGAGGCCGCTGCCGGCGGCAATCACCCCGAAGCTCGTGGCCAGCATCCGTGGCGGGATCGCATCGATCGCCAGGGCGGTCAGGTTCGTCAGCCAGATCGCATGCCCAAAGGCCACGGCCATTCCGACCGCCAGCGCCGCCTTCCCGGACTCGACCGACGGAATTAGGGCCGCGACCGGAACGATCGCCGCCGCGACGACCATCATTGCGAGCCGGGCCGCGGCGGGCCTGGTTCCCCGCGCGACGAGCCAGCCTGACACGAGGCCGCCGCCGATCAGGCCCACATCGGCCGCGAGGTACACCAGCCACATGACCGACAGATCTTCCTGTGCGACCCCGCGTTCCGCATGTAGATACTTTGGAAACCACTGCTGGATGAAGTACCACACGCCGTCGGTGAGCAGCCGCGCCGTCAGCAGCAGCCAGACGATCCGCTGCGACAGCACATCCCGCCAGGAGACCGTGGCCCGCTCGTTTGCCTCCGCCGGTTCTCGACCATCCCGCGGCGCGAACAAGAGCCAGGGCACGAGCCAGGCGATGCCGGCGGTCCCGGTCGCGATGAAGGCCGATTGCCAGCCGTACGCCGCCGCGAGCCAGAGCGACAGCATCGGTGCGATCGTCGCGCCCACCGTTCCCCCGGCCGTGTAGAGGCCGACGACGAACGCCCGCTCACCGGCTGAGAACCAGCGGCCGACGATCTTGGGGCTCGCCGTCCAGCCGCCGGCCTCGCCCAGCCCCAGCATGAACCGGGCCGCGCCCAGTTGAATGGGCGATCTCGCAAACCCCGTCAGTGCATTGGCCAGCGACCAGAATCCGACAAACCCAGCCAGGCTCGTGACACCGCCGACGCGATCGAGCAGCCGCCCGGAAAGCAGGTAGCCCAGTGTGTAGGCGATGAGAAAGGCGCTGTTGATCCTGGCATAGCCCGTGTCGTCGATCCCCAGATCAGACTGGATCGTCGGCGCGAGGATCGAGAGGACGGTGCGGTCGACGTAGTTGAGCACCGCCGCCAGAAAGAGCATGCCGGCGATGAACCAGCGCCGCCACGACGGTGGCGGATTCGCACCATCGCTCATGACACGGGCCGCCCGTCCGGACCATAGGCCCGCAGGTCGACGATCGCAGCCGGTGCACCGCCGTCGGGATGCGCACATTCGACCACCAGCCGCGAGAGCGTGGCTGGCGGGTCGAGGCGGACGGTGCGCCGCGTCTGGTGATTACAGTGAAGGCGGGCCATTTCCCGGCCTGTCTCGTCGCGGAGCACGACATCGCGAACACAGAACGGACCGATCCGCTCCGGGTGTCCCATGAGGACCGACTCCATGGGGTGATCGTAGTCGGTGTCGAACACGATCTCCACCCGTTCGACGACACGCGGTTCGGACCACGAGCAGGTGAGCGTCGGCCGCGGATCGTCAGGGGCGGCCACCCAGAGATTCGGCTGCGACGTGGGGCGATTGACGCCGCTTTGCAGCTGCTCGACGCCGAACCGGTCGAGCGGCGGATCGATGCGGATCGCGAGATTGCGGCCGCCGGGCCGGCGCTCGGGCGTCCAGAATTCGAACGACTCCATGCCCGAGCCCTCGGGGGGCAACTGCACCGCCGACTTCGCGACGGCGCCGTTTTTGCGGTGGACGACAGCGAGCACGCCGCTCACCCGCAGGTCGCTGATATGCACGGCAACATCGGGATTGGCGTCGAGGCACCAGAAGGCATACCGCGGGGTGTCGAACGTGGCCGGCAGATCCAGTGGCACCTCCTGGGAGTTGCCGGCGCCGAGTGCGATCTGGCACTCGGCCAGCACGACCCGGGGCGTGTGCTCGTCGGGACGACGGGCCACTCGGAGCGTCGCGCGAAGCGTGGTGGGCCGCGCGACGTCGACCAGGAGTGTGACCTGTGGCGCCGGCCCGGGAGCCACTGGAAGCATCATGGCCTGGCTCTCGGTCAGCGGTCGCGTCGAGCCCGACGACGGCAATTCACTCAGTCGCAGGTGGCTGGAGGCCGTCACCTTAGCTCGGCAGACGAGATCGTCGCCATCGTCGTGGACCGCGTTCGGAATGTGTTGCCCGGTGGCGAGGAGCGCCTGCTGGAGCCGCGACATCCGAGCCGGCTCGACGAGATCCCGCGGGAGGAGATTCTCCCGGCGGCACACGGCGGCCGCCATGCCGACCGCCTGCGCCGTGTGCGCACCGGTCGCCATCACGCGGGTCGAACCGAAGGCCACGTGGGAGGCACTGATGATCCGGCCCGCCAGAAAGAGGTTGGGCACGGACCGGCTGAAGAGACACCGGAACGGGATCTGATAGACGCCCTCCATGTGCCACTGCGTGCAGCCGTCCCCGGCCGCATAGACCCCGTCGGGCGGATGGAGATCCACCGCCCAGCCGCCGTAGGAAACGGCATCGGGCCACTCTCGCCGCTCCACGAGATCCTGCTGCGTAAGGATCACGTCGCCCTCGAACCGGCGGCTCTCCCGCTTGCCGGGAATCATGCCGACCCACTCGAGCGTGAGGGTCTCCGCCTCGGGAAAACGTCCCGAATTCTTGATGTGATCCCAGACGCCGTAGACGATCCGCCAGAGCTCCCACTTGATCGCGTGGGTGTCGTGGACGGTGTCGAGCCGGCCGCCATGCTCGATCCACCAGAACTGGCAGCCCTGATGCTTCGGCGTGAACTGCCGCCAGCGCGGGATGGTGGCGACGGGATCGATCGCGAACGCCGGTCGGGTGAACGACACGGGGCGGCCGGCGTCGCGGGTCATGAAATAGAGCGAGTGACCGAGCATGTCGCTCGAGCCGCCCGGTGGGGCGAGCCCTTCGCCAAACTCCTCGTGTGACTCAGCCCCCATGCGAAACGGCGCCCCGGCGAGGAAGGCGATCGTGCCGTCGCCGGAAGCGTCGCAAAACAGGGGCGCGACGAGTTCGTAGCGGGTGCCGTTGGATGGCGAGAAAGCCCGCACCGCGCGGAGCGAGCCGCTCGAGGCATCCTGATCCACTTCATACGCCACGGTGTCGAGCAGGAGCCTGATCCGCGGCTCGGAGGCCACCTTCTCGAGCAGCAGGGCGTCGACCAGCACGGGATTGCCCTCGGGGTTGCGATGCATGTTCTCGACGAGGATCTCGTCGATCACGCCCCCTTCCCGCGCCCAGCGGTTGTTGTTGCCCATGTGGCTGGTGGCGCCGAGGATCCAAAGCCGGACCTCGCTCGAGGCATTGCCGCCGAGCACGGGCCTGTCTTGCACGAGCGCCACGTCGATGCCAGCGCGGGCCGCCGTGATCGCAGCGCAGACACCCGCCAGCCCGCCTCCCACCACGACGAGATCCGTGACAATTCGCTCCGTGCGGAACGACCGCCCAGTTGCCTGCGAAAACAACTGCATGGGCCTGGATCACACTCCGGGGGAGACGGGCTGGCATCGGCCGTCCACTGAAGCGCAACCAGCTGACGACCTGGACGTTTAGCCTATCCGTGAGGGCGGCGACAGTGAGGGCAAGATTGCGAAATGTTTTTGTGGTTTCGCGTCACACCGGAATGACCCGGCCTGCTTTCACTGCTTCTGGAGGTTCCGGAGCAGAAAGTCGATGTGCGCTTCGTCGTTCCAGCCCGCCGTGCCGGGGTAACTTACGGTGGCTTCGACGCCGAGGGCGTCGAGAGTTTCCTTCAATTTCATTCCGTGGGCCGCGCCATGAACGGAATCGAGTTGTGGCTGGCCTGCGGGCTGTGGAGCCGCCGAGTAATTCAGAAAGACGGGCGGATCATCCCCGCTGGCGTGTTCAATCGGTGAATATTCCCTGATCCACGGCAAAATGTCGTCTCGCGCTGCCAGGCAGGCGGCCATGTCGCTGACCTCTCGCCCGCCCTCACGTTTAACAAATCCAAAGGCATGGCCGCCGTATCTGGGCGATTTGAACCACTGCTGAAGTTGTTGCGGATCGAGGCTCGATTGGGCATTCACAATGCCGACGCACGCCGGACGGCTGGACTCCCGTGCCACCGGGTCCGAACTTTGCGGATCCGCCATGTCGGGGTGCATGGCCAGCCAGAG
>Ga0315902_10004116_pt1 | contig 21271 bp, 17 predicted proteins | sample LakEriMetagenome_9_FD_203523 | JGI IMG/M metagenome (GOLD analysis project Ga0315902, IMG submission 203523) | Freshwater fungal communities from buoy surface, Lake Erie, Ohio, United States - Buoy 12 MA117 | ecosystem: Environmental > Aquatic > Freshwater > Lake > Lake biofilm | place: USA... | reverse complement strand
TGACGCGGGAGGTGACGCAGTTGCCGAGGAGGATGTGATCGTCCCACTCCGGGCCCCAGACGCCGCCGTCGAGATACACGATGCCGCAGATGCCGGTGCTGCCGTGCGTGTGCTGGCACATGACGGGCGCGAAGCCGAGTCCGTCATGCGGTTTGCCAAAGCTGGGATAGCAGGCTCCGCGAATGAGCTGATACACGGGTGAGCTGTGGCAGTCGGCGCTGTAGAGATTGCCGTAGCGGTCCCAGGCGAGGCCGAAGGGGTTGACCTGGCCGCTGGTCCACAGTTCCACCTTTGATCCGTCTGGTTTAAAGCGGAAGACGTTTCCGCTGTGTAATTCCAAGATGGGGGCATCCACAGATTTCGCAGATTTCACAGATTGGGTCTTTGGATTGGAATCTGTGCCATCTGCGGAATCTGTGGATGGTTTGAATCGGCTCGTGTTGTTAAAGCCATGAGTGGCGTAAACCCAGCCGTCGAGGCCGAGGCGGAAGCTGCTGCACATGCCGTGGGTGTCTTTTTCGTAGCCAAGCGGGCCGAAGAGGACTTCGCGGAGATCGGCGCGGTTGTCGCCGTCGGTGTCGGCGAAGTACCAGATGTTGGGGATGCTGAAGGCGATGCAGCCAGCTTTGTGTTCCGGTTTGTGCCAGGGGAGGACGCCGGTGGGGATGTTCAGGGCGTCGGCGAAGACGGTGACTTTGTCGGCGCGACCGTCGCCATCGGTGTCTTCGAGGATCTTGATGGCGTCGCGGCTGTCTTGGACGCGAGTGCCTTGAGGGTCGAACCAGCGGCTTTTTTCGGCGGCGTAGGGATACTCGACGGTGGAGGAGACCCACAGTCGGCCTTTGGCGTCGAAGGCGAGGTTGATGGGCTTGTTGATCTGCGGCTCGGCGGCGAAGAGCTGGACCTCAAAGCCTTCGGGGACATGCAGCGCGGCGCGTTCGGCTTCGGGCGTGAGGGCAGGGGTTTCGCGGATGAGGCGGTCCTTGGGCTCGGCGGCAAGGAGGCTGCTGACGCAAAGGAGGAAGAGGAAGGGACGCATGACCTCGAAAATCAAAAATCGGTTGTTCGACAATCGTCAATCAAGGCGGTGGCAAAGGGCGTGAGCGATTGACGATTGCTGATCAACGATTGCTGATTGTCGAAGTTTGCCGGGGGCGGAAGAGAAGGCTAGCGATGAAGCCGGTGAAAAGCACGGTGGCGAAGGGAGCGAGGCCGATTTTGAGGTTGGAGCCGATCCAGGGGAGGGTTTCGCCGCGGTTGAGGGCTTCGGAGGTGAGGGTGAGGGCGGTGAAGTATTTCAATCCGAAGACCCAGCCGGCATGCAGGCCGATCGGAAGCCACAAACGACCGGTGCGGAGTCGCGTGAAGGCCAAAACGGCACCGACAGCGGTGAGCGTGAGGAATTCGGCGAGGAAGATACGGAGGTCTCCAAAGCCGCTGAAGAGCCGCACGAGCACGGCGAAGCCGCTGTGCCAGCGGACGTCGGCATCGACGAGCTGCCAATCACCGGGTGGTCGTAGGAAGTGGACGATGGCGAAGATGAAGGTGCACCAGAAGAAGGCGGTTTTGGGCTTCATGGTGCGCAGGAGGATGCCGAGGAGGGCTCCGCGAAAAAACAGCTCTTCGACGATGCCGGCACCAAAGGCAGCGGTGAGATGCGCGTAGAGCTTTAGCCATGCTGCGTCCGGTTTGAGGATGTAGATGCCGTTTTGGATGAAAAGGAGGCCGAGGCCGAAAAGAAGCCCTGCGGCGAGAATGAAGCCGGTGAGGCCTTGTTTGAGGCCTGAGGCGGCGGGCGCGAAAACGGGCAGAACGCTGCGATCGAGTCGGATGGCCTTCAGCAACGGCCAGATGAGCACGATGGCGAGGACGAGGACGGCGCGGTTGAAGTAGCGGGTGAAGTGGGCGCGTTCGATTTCGCTGAGGAGCCATTTCACGATGCCCCAGTCGTGCATGGAGGAGGCGGTGAGCCAGCTTTGGGCCCATTTGCCGAGATCGAAGAGCATCGGCGCGAGCAAGGCACCGCCCACCAGCACGGCGGCGAGGTAGGCGAAGAGCGGCGGCAAAGCGGAGCGTGTGTGGGGTTGCATGCGCAGTCGGACGATTGCATGCTGGCCGACCACGAATCCATGAAAAAGAACCAGGCGCATGAATGGCACGAGCAAATCGAACCCCGCAAGAAGCGCTACGTGCGTGCCTACTGGGACTTCCGGAACTGGGTCTGGCACTATCTGATCGAGCCGGAGATGGATGGATGGGCTCCTTTGGAAAATCCGACGGACGATGACTGGCTCATGCTGCGCGATCTGATGTTCCGCAAGTATCAGCGGAAGAAGTATCCGCTGAAATACATCGAGATGGTGGACAAGGTGCTCAAGGAGAAGGGCCTGAAGGGGGATGAGCCTTCGAGTGAGCAGTTGCGTCCGCGGTGATGTGGTGAGCTCACCTAGCCGGTGGCTGCGTGCGGATCTCCGCGATGTGTCCGCCGCCGAAGGGAGCACCGAGTCTCAGACCTACGGTGACTTCGGGAAGGTGCATTTCTTTTTCCGCCGCATGATCGCCCCGGCGTGAGAGGATGCCCACGAGGGCCGCGACGAAGGCCGCACCCAGCAGCAAGGCTGCGAGCGTGACGAGGCTTTGTTTTTCCTCGGGCGCGAAGCGCTGAGTCTGCAAGATGCGGGCGGTTTCGAGTTCGCGAATTTTTTGGCCGAACTGTTGCACCGCGAGCACGAGGCGCTCGTCGAGCGGGAGTTTGTTGTCCTGGATGCGGGACGTAGCCTCCCGGGTGATCTCAACCAAGGTTGCCGTGGGATAAATATCCCAGAAAACCGGCGAGAAGGAGAAGCCAACCGCATTGTCTGAGCGGCTGTAGGCCAGCAAGATGGCCGGTTGGCCCGGACTCCAGCGCTCGCGCGTGAAGTGCGATTGCTGGCGGAGGGTGAGACTGTCCGCGGGGAAGGTGACGGCGGTAAACCAGAGATCGCACTTCAGATCGGAGGCTAATTCGGCGAGCTCGGCCGCGATAATTTGCCTGGAGGGTGCTTCGAGAGCCCGGGTGTCATCAAAGACCCGGTCGGCTGGCGGCGGGGAGTCCAAAAGGGCTGAATAGGCGGGTCCGACGAGCAGCAGACACGCGAGCATCGTCACCCAACACAATCTGCCCGGCCGGAGCAGGCGGATCGAGAGAAGGCTGGATGGCAGGCGGGGCATGAGGCGGACAAGTGCTACTCTATATATAGAGTGGGCTGCGCGCGAGGCCAGATTGCCATCGCAAAGAGGCGCTTGTGAAACTTTTCACAAAATCGTGTTGCCGGGGTATCTTCGAGGGCGAATAAGTCGGCCCGTTTTCCAAACCCGAACCCTTCCCACATGCCGACTGTCACCCGTGAAATCGAGGCCCCAGATGTCGCCGCCCGCGCGGCTGGACACCTCGAATCCATGGAGGAGGTGACCAAGGACATCGTCGGGGAAAAGCTGGTGCTAAACATGGGCCCCAGCCACCCGGCGACGCATGGCGTGCTGCGCCTGATCCTCGAACTGGACGGCGAAATCATCACGAAGGCCGATCCGGACGTCGGTTTCCTGCATCGCGGCGACGAAAAGATCGCCGAGAACATGCACTACAACCAGTTCGTGCCCTACACGGACCGCTTGGACTATCTCGCGCCGCTGGCGAACAACGTGGCCTACGCTTTGGCCGTGGAAAAGCTGATGGGCTGGGAATTGCCGGAGCGCGGTAAGGCCATCCGCGTGATCTGCTGCGAGCTTGCCCGCATTTCCGCCCACATGCTGGGTGTCGGGGTATTCGCGATGGATGTGGGCGCGATGACGGTCTTCCTCTACACCTTCACGGAGCGTGAGAAGATCTACAATCTGTGCGAGCAGCTCACGGGCGCACGCTTTACGACGAGCTACACCCGCGTGGGTGGACAGACTCGCGATCTGCCAGCAGGCTTTGAGGCTGCTGTGACGACTTTCTTGAACGAACTGGAGCCGGTGATCGATGAGATCGACAAGCTGCTCTCGCGGAACCGAATCTTCATGGAGCGCACGCAGGACATCGGCGTGATCTCCCGCGAGGACGCCATCGCGTATGGCATCACGGGTCCGAATCTGCGTGGATCGGGCGTGGAGTTTGATGTGCGCAAGGCGCATCCCTATCTCGACTACGAGAAGTATGAGTTCGACATCCCGGTGGGCACGAAGGGCGATTGCTATGATCGTTACCTCGTCCGCATGGAAGAGATGAGGCAGAGCGTGCGCATCCTGCGCCAGGTTTTCAAAACATTGCCCGGCGGTGCGATCAATGTGGCTGAGGCCAAAGGCCTGCTGCCGAAGAAGGAGAAGGTCCTCATGAAGATGGAGGAACTGATCCACCACTTCATTATCGCTACGCAGGGCATCGACGCGCCTGCCGGCGAGGTTTATTTCTCCGCGGAGAATCCGAAGGGCGAACTGGGCTTCTACATCAACAGCACAGGCGGCGGCGTGCCGCATCGCCTGAAGATCCGCAGCCCCTCCTTCCTGAATCTCTGCATTCTTTCCAAGCTGCTACCAGGCCACATGATCAGCGACGTGCCCGCCGTGCTCGGCAGCCTCGACTTCGTGATGGGCGAGTGCGACCGCTGATTTTCCACCCTCAACTGATATTGATCGACCCACGCATGGCCTTTGAAGTTCCAGCCGAATTGGAAAAGAAGATGGATGAGGCCATCTCGCACTATCCGGTGTCGAAACGCAGCGCGGTGCTGCCTTTGCTGCACCTCATGCAGCATCATTTCCGCTACATTAGCGAGGAGGCGGTGAACTGGGTGGCCGCGAAACTCGGCTTGGAGCCAATTCAGGTGCTCGAAGTGGTCACGTTCTATCCCGGCTTCCGCCAAAGCGCCCCGGGCAAGTATCACATCCGCGTGTGCCGCACGCTTTCCTGTGCCATGGCGGGCAGTTATGAGCTCATGGAGTCGTTTTGCAAAACGGCGAACATCGACCGCTCACATGTCGATCACCATCACCCGATCGCGGTCAGCGCCGATGGCAAATACAGCATCGAGTTCGCCGAATGTCTCGCGAGTTGCGGCTTTGGCCCGGTTTGCATGGTGGAGGACGACTTCTACGAAAAGATCGATCCAGCAAAGACGGCGGATTTGCTCGCAAAATACGCGTGAGCATGAAAAAGGGCGGCCTCTTTCGAAGCCGCCCGGATTGAACCAAGAGCGCTGGGTTTAATTGTCGCGCCAGGAGGCGATGTCATCACCCGTCATTTGGATCTTATCTTTGCCGTTGCTGTAAATGATGACGTCGGTCGGTAGGAATTGAGGAGTGGGGCTGTTCGGATTCTGCGAGATCTTTGGATCCTGGTTCTGAATATCGGGGTTCGCCACTTTGCGGTCCGTATTCGTGTCCATCTGTACCCAGTAAGGATTGCGCCAGAGATCAACCAAGCGGAACGGGGCTTGGGTGCCGACGAGGCCGTTCATGCCGTTTTGAGCGATCTTGAAAGTCACGAAATCGATTCCCTTGGGATTGAGCGAGTTCGGATCTGGCTCAACTGGCGCGCCACTCATATTGGCGGCGTCTCCCATGAGCGTTTCGATCAGATTGTTGTTTTCGTCGGTTTGAAATGCAGGAGCGTCGTCATCGCCACCGCCCGCGAGATTGGGATCCAGCGGATAGCGATTGTACTCCACCTGGTAGCTGTGGATGCCGTTGCGCATCGAGATGATCACATTGCGCACCTCCAGCTTGCGACCTTCCTCCATCATTTTCGGAGCCTGTGAGATGACGAGACCGGCGAGCACCGCGATGATGGTGACGACCACAAGAAGCTCGATGATGGTGAAGCCGCGGAGCTTGCGACGCGGACCAGATGGATGAATTTTCATGATGGAATACGAGGTTGGTTTTGATTGTTCGCGCTGGCAGCGGGGCTTCCCGCCCTGCATTTATGCGTGATGTTGAAGCAGTGTATCAGGAAACAAACATTCGCGTCAACATCTCATCCATCGCGATGCGGATGTCGTCGTTGCAGCGGTGATTGCGAGCGACTCGTTTTGCTCCGCCGAACTTTTCGTTGTCAACAAACACCTTGCATCATATAATCCATCAATATAAATCGGCGATTCAATCCCACCCAAACATCGACACCTACTCGGATCAGCATTGATCGACCGAAAACATAACCATGGCAAAACAAGCAACCAGCGGCGCAAAGAAAGTGAAATACGTTTATTCCTTCGGAGCAGGAAAAGCGGACGGTGACGGCTCCATGAAAGCGCTGCTCGGCGGCAAAGGAGCGAACCTCGCGGAAATGAGCCGCATCGGTCTTCCCGTCCCTCCCGGATTCACGATCAGCACGGAAGTCTGCACTTACTTCTACGCGAACAAGAAGAGCTACCCTGCTGAACTCCAGAAGCAGATGGAAGCCGGTGTCGCAGCCATGGAAAAAATCATGGACGCCAAATTCGGTGATGCCAAAGGCATGCCGCTTCTCGTCGCTGTGCGCTCCGGTGCCCGTGACTCCATGCCGGGCATGATGGACACCATCTTGAACCTCGGCCTCAATGATCAGACGGTTCTTTCTCTCGCTGCCGCGACTAAGAATGAGCGTTTCGCTTGGGACTGCTATCGCCGCTTCATCCAGATGTATGGTGACGTCGTTCTCGGTGTGCAGAAGACCGAAGGTGAAGACCACGAGCCCTTCGAAGTCGTCATCGAAGGCTTCAAACACAAAAAGTATCACAAAGACATCGTTGATAGCGACCTGACTGCCGACGACCAAAAGGAACTCGTTCGCCTCTTCAAAGAACTCGTCAAACAGCGCACGGGTCACGTTTTCCCAAATGACCCATGGGATCAGCTTCGCGGTGCCGCTGGTGCTGTGTTCGGCTCCTGGATGAATGACCGCGCGATCGTGTATCGCCGCAAATACAACATCCCCGCCGAGTGGGGCACCGCTGTGAACGTCCAAGCGATGGTCTATGGCAACACCGGTGACGATTCGGGTTCCGGCGTGGCCTTCACCCGCAATCCTGCCAACGGCGTCAACGAATTCTATGGTGAGTTCCTCATCAATGCCCAGGGTGAAGACGTCGTTGCTGGCGTCCGCACGCCTGAGCCAGTGCTCGAACTCAAGAAGGCAATGCCGAAGCCCTACGCTGAGCTTCTCAAAGTCCGCCAGATCCTCGAGAAGCACTTCAAAGACGTGCAAGACGTCGAGTTCACCATTCAGCAGGGCAAGCTGTTCATGCTCCAGACCCGCAATGGCAAGCGCACCGCCGCTGCCGCGCTGAAGTTCTCCATGGACATGGTGAAGGAAAAGCTCATCGACTGGGAAACTGCTATCCTGCGCAATCCCGCCGACCAGCTCGAGCAGCTCCTCGCGCCTGACTTTGACCTCAGCGAGATCAAGAAGGCCAAGGAACTCGCCAAAGGCCTCCCCGCCGGTCCTGGTGCCGCTTCCGGCACTATCTACCTCAACGCCAATCGCGCCGCAGCCGCAGCCGAAGCCGGTGAGACCGTTCTCCTCGTCCGCAACGAAACTTCCCCGGAAGACCTTCGTGGTATGATCGCCGCCGCTGGTATCCTCACCGCCAAAGGTGGTGTCTCCAGCCACGCTGCGCTCGTTGCACGTCAGATGGGCAAAGTTTGCATCTGCGGTGCTTCCGCCGTCGAGATCGACTACGACAAGAAGACCGTCACCATCGCGGGTGATGTCTTCCACGAAGGCCAAGACAGCCTCAGCATCGACGGCACCGCCGGCACAATCTATGGCGGCAAAATCAAAACCGGCCCGTCCTCCATCGTTACGGGTGCTCTTCACGGCGACAAGGCCGCTCAGGCCACCGAGAAGTACAAGAGCTTCCAGCAGCTCATGAACTGGTGCGGCAAAGCTGCCCGCCTCCAGGTCCGCACGAACGCTGACAATCCTGAGCAGACCGAAAACGCCATCGCGTTCGGTGCGCAGGGCATCGGCCTCACCCGCACGGAGCACATGTTCTTTGAAGGTGACCGCATCGACGCCGTCCGTGAGATGATCCTCGCCGACAACGTCGCCGACCGCGAAAAAGCCCTCGCGAAGCTTCTTCCCTACCAGCGTGAAGACTTCACCGGCATCTTCGAGTCCCTCAAAGGCCTGCCTGCGACCATCCGTCTTCTCGACCCACCCCTTCACGAATTCGTTCCGCATGAAGAAGCCGCTCAGGCCGACCTTGCGAAGAAAATGGGCGTCTCGGTCGAAAAAGTGAAGTCCCGCGTCGCCGCTCTGCATGAGTTCAACCCCATGCTCGGCCACCGTGGCTGCCGTCTCGGCATCGCCTACCCGGAAATCACCGCCATGCAGGCCCGCGCCATCTTCGAAGCCGCCGCAGACGTGGCGAAGAAGAAGATCAAAGTGAAGCCTGAGGTCATGGTCCCGCTCGTCGGCTTCAAGAAGGAGCTCGATCTCCAGGTGGAAATCATCCACCGCGTTGCCAAGGCCGTCATGGCCGAGAAGAAGATCAAATTCGCCTACATGGTCGGCACCATGATCGAAGTCCCCCGTGGTGCTCTCACCGCTGACGAGATCGCGCAGACCGCCGAGTTCTTCTCCTTCGGCACGAACGACCTCACCCAGACCGCTCTCGGCATCAGCCGTGACGATATGGGCTCGTTCCTCATGCCCTACACGGAGAACGAGATCTTCAAGAAGAACCCCTTTGCCACGCTCGACACCACTGGTGTCGGCCAGCTTATCCAAACCGCCATCACCAAAGGTCGCAGCACCCGCCCGGACATCAAGCTGGGCATCTGCGGCGAGCACGGTGGCGATCCTGACTCCGTGAAGTTCTGCCACAAGGTGGGCCTGAGCTACGTCAGCTGCAGTCCTTTCCGCGTCCCCGTCGCCCGCCTTGCCGCTGCGCAGGCCGCCATCGAGGAAAAGCGCGCCGCCTCCAAGGCGACCGCCGGTAAAAATGTCCGTGGTTCCAGCTCCGCTGGTGCCTCGGCAAAACAAAACAACAAAGCAACCAACAACAAGAGGACAAACACTATGGCTAAGAAAGCTGCAAAGAAAGCCGCCAAGAAGGCTGCCAAGAAGGCCCCCGCTAAGAAAGCCGCCAAAAAGGCTGCCAAGAAGGTCGCAAAGAAGAAGTAACTACACGGCGGCCTCAGCCGCTGTAGCGGACTAAACTCCGCCAAACAAAAGCCCTGTGGGGGAAACCTCACAGGGCTTTTTTATGCCCGCGTAAGACGAATGGACACGAACATCCCGAAAAGCTCGGGTGCGAGGTTCACTCGATGTCCAGCGCGAGGTCGAGCGCGCGAACGGTGTGCGTCAAAGCGCCGACGGAGATCGCATTCACGCCTGTGGCGGCCACGGCATTGATCGTATCCATCGTGATGCCACCGCTGGCCTCAAGCCACAGTTTGCCGCCGACGATCTGCACCGCTTCGCGCAGCGTCTCGACGTTCATGTTGTCCAGCAGCAGCATGTCCACGCCTTCCAGCGTCAAAAACGCTCGCACCTGCTCCAAACTGGCCGCTTCGAGCTGCACGCGCGTGCCCGGCCGCTCGCGGCGCAGGCGCAGGATGTTGCTTTGCAGCGCCTCAAGGCTCGGATTCGCCGCGTGGTGGTTATCCTTCACCATCGCGTGATCGTAGAGGCCCATGCGGTGATTCGTGCCGCCGCCGCACTTCACCGCGGCCTTTTCCAGCAGGCGCCAGCCAGGCGTCGTTTTGCGCGTGTCCCACACCTGCGTCGGATGTGGCCGCACGGCCTGCACGTACGTGCTCGTCTGTGTGGCGATCGCGCAGAGGCGTTGGAGGAAATTCAGCACGGTGCGCTCCGCCGTGAGCAGCGCGCGCGTTTTGCCGCGTGCCTCCAGCAGCGTGCTACCGCGCTCAAAGCGTTCGCCATCGCGGATGAGCACCTGCACCTCGATTTCGGCATCCACCTCACGAAACACCGCTTCCGCGACTTCCATTCCGGAAACGATGCCCGGTTCGCGCGCGACCACTTTCGCGGTGGAGCGGGAATCGGCCGGGATGAAGTATTCAGACGTCACATCGCCGCCGCCGACGTCTTCGGCGAGCGCGGCGCGGATCAGGGAAAGCGTGCTCGGATGCATGAGGCCGCGATATTGGCCGCAAACGGCCAAATCTCACGCCAAAAGCCGCGTCGGGCTGTTTTGGCTGTCTTTCGGGTTGCAGACCGCGCTTCCGCCAGCACCCTCCGCGCCCCTTTTATGTCTGAAACAGCGAAAACCTCCATCGGCATCGACTTCGGCGGCACTTCGGTGAAACTCGGCGTCTGCCGCGGCTCGGAACTCCTCGTCACCGACGATCCGATCCCCACCGCGAACTTCGCCGGTCCGGCCGCGCTCATCGGTGAGATGGCCGTGCGCGTCGAAAAGCTGCAAAAGCAGTATCCGGCCATTTGTGCCATCGGAGTCGGCGTTCCTGGCCTTGTCGATTTCGAACGCGGTTTCGTCCATGAGCTCACGAACGTGCCTGGATGGAAGCACGTGCCGCTCAAAGCCATTCTCAGTGAAAAAACCGGCCTTCCGGTGCTCGTCGAAAATGACGCGAACGCGATGACCTACGCCGAGTTCCGCTACGGAGCCGCAGCAGGGCTGCAAAACGTCATCGGCCTCACCATGGGCACCGGAATCGGCGGCGGCGTCGTCTTGAACGGGCGCATGCATCGCGGCAGCAGCTGCGCCGCGGGCGAGATCGGCCAGATGAGCATTCATTTCGACGGAAAGCCCGGGCATTACGGCAATCTCGGTGCCTTGGAAAAGTACACCGGCAATCATCAGATCGCGGAGCACGCCGTGCAGCGCTATGCCGAGGCCGGTATCGAAAAAGACATCGCCGACTGCACGCCGAAGATGATCGCCATCGCCGCGCAGAGCGGAGATGACATCGCGCGTCAAATTTGGGGCGAGGTGGCCGACTGGCTTGGCACCGCGCTCGCCAGCATCGCGTGGCTGCTGAATCCGGACGCCTTCGTCATCGGCGGCGGCGTCGCGCAGGCTGGCGACCTCATCTTTGATCCGCTGAAGCGCAAAGTGCAGAGCATGCTCAGCACGGTGGTGTGGGAGAAGCTGCAAATCCTCCCCGCACGCTTCAGCAACGAAGCCGGCATCATCGGCAACGCCGCGCTCGCGGCCGATGCGGCTTGAGATCAGTCCGCACTGCACTGGTGACAATTCTCGCGGGATGTTGTTTGCTTCCGGTGGATGCTGAATTCTGAAAACGCGATCTATCTCCTCACGGCGGGCCTGATGCTCGTCGTCATGCGCCTCGTTGGCGCGCTTTTGGTGCCCGGTTTTCGCCAACGCATCGCCTGTCCGCTCGCGCGTGAGGCCTTGCTGACCGGTTGGGGGCTTTTGTTTGTCACCGGAGTCGCGGCTGTCGTGGTGAGTAGGCGTTTTTGCCTCGGAGGATTGATACCTGTGCTGCAACTCGTAGTTCTGGCCGCGCTGTGGCGAGGAAGAGCGCGAAGCGAGTCCTCCAAAGCGCCCGCGACGCCATGGACCGCGCTCTTGATTACCTGGCTGGCAGTTTGCGCGTGGGTGTTTGCCTACTTTGAATGGAAGGACGGCGAAGGACTGCTCATGCTGCATTCGGATCAGGGTTTTTGGTCGCGTCTGGTGATGAGTTTGCCGGAAGCGGGTGTTTCGAATGGTTGGGCGGCCACGCTCGGCGAGCACACCGAGTCCGCGGGTCTGCATGACACTTGGTATCACTGGGGCAGCATTTGGCTCGCAGCCTTAACGGGCATGTTCACCGGTCTGCCTCCACTCGCGCTTCTGCTGAAAATCACCGGCGCGGTGATGATCATGATCATGGTCATGCTGTCCGCCAGCTTGGTGCGGTTGATCGCAGGCACGAGCATCGGCGTCTCTCTTTTGGGCGGCGCGGCGGCACTGGTCGCGGTGCAGTGGATCAAAATGTATGGCGTCCTCTGGCTGGAGGCGTGGCTGCCTTACGGCACGTTGCAGCACTCACGCATGAGCGTGCTGGCGTATCAGGGTTATCATTTGGAAGGCGTGCTCATTCTGATGGTGCTGGCCACGTGGCAGATGCGGCTCGGCGCTGCCGCAGCGTTGCTCGTATTCATCAGCGGACTGAGCGCGCCGCACAATGTGGCCGTGCTCGGCGTCTCCAGTGGGATGCTGATGCTCGTGGGGCTCTTGATGCGCCGCCCCCATCTCTGGAAGCCCGCCGCAGCGGCTGTGGGATTGCTGCTACTCGCCTGGGGCACGGTGAAGTTTCTCTTCGGCATGGATCAGGGCATGGCGGCGGGCCAGTCGCTGTTGCGTCCCGATGTGATGGTGCTGTGGAAACGATTCAGCGATGGCTGGATCGATGCGGGATGCGGTTTCGCGCTGGAATTGCTCCTGCTGCCCGGTCTTTTGCATCTCATCCGTCAGCCTCGCAGTGAGCCGAACGATTTGCGGGCCGCGCTCGGCTGGCTGGCACTCTGCGCGCTCGTCGGATCTTATCTCGGCTACCATTTGCTGCGCCACATCAGCGATGGTTTTCATTTCACCGTGCTCGCGCATGCCGCCATCGTGGTGCCGGTGAGCGTGTGGGGTCTGCTTTCAGCGTGGCAAAAATCGCGTGGCTGGCGCGGTGGCATCTGCATAGCACTCGTCGTGCTCGCCACCCTGATGGGCGCGCATGACATGTGGATGGTGACGAAACGCCACGCGCCGATGCCTTACAGCACGACGGCCCTGCGGCAGGTGCGCGTGACGCTTCAGGGGCGTCCGTGCGGCTATTTCGCGCAAAGCGACCGCGGCTGGTGGATCTCCAAACACAGCACCCTCGCCGCGTGGCTGGAAAGCCGCTGCGTGCGCCTCAACCGCATCGACAGCGTGGAGACCGATTCCTTCTCGCGCTTCTACGGCGGCAGCCTTTTGGAGCAATGGCTGCCGCGTGAGGCCGGTGAAACCGATGAAAACTGGTCGCTGCGCCTGCTGAGCCGCCTCGGCGGTCGGCACGTGCTGGAAACACCGCAGGATCCGCTTCCCGCCGCATTGAAGCAGAGTTTCCGCAGCGTCGCTGGCGATGAAACCCTGCGTCTCTACGAACTCATCGAGTAATCGAGCTTATCGCTGCTCCACAAACTTCCCGGGATTCAAAATCCCGTTTGGATCGAGCGCTTTCTTCAGCGCCGTGTGCATGGCGCGTGCTGCGTCCGGCACGGCGTGCGGATACCAGCGGGCTTTGGCGATGCCGATGCCGTGCTCGCCGGTGATCGCGCCTTTCCAGGCGATGATTTGATGGAAGAGTCGGTCGAGCGCTTGCTCGGCCTTCTCGCGCACGGGCGGGTCGTCCATCGTCGGCACCATGATGTTCACGTGGATGTTTCCATCGCCTGCATGGCCGAAACAGGCCACCGGGAAGCCAAACTCGGCCTGCAATTGCTCCGCGAACTCGACGAGCTCCACCAGCTTGCCGCGTGGCACGACGATGTCCTCGTTCAGCTTGATGAGGCCGGTGTTGCGAAGGCTGTAGCTGAACTCGCGGCGCAGTTTCCAGAACGCTTCGCACGCTTCCTCGCCCAGCGCTTCTTCGAGGCAGATGCAGCCGAGCTCGCGCACGAGTTTCGCCAGCAGTTGCAGCTCGTTTTTCACCGACTCGGTCTGGCCATCGATCTCGACGAGCAAATGCGCATCGCCCTTCGGCGTGACGGATTCGCCGAGATACTCGCGGGCCGCGCGGAGCGTGAATTTGTCCGCGATCTCGAGCGCCGATGGCAAAAAGCCGCTGCCGAGGATGCGCTGCACGGCGTTCGCGGCCTCGGCGAACGAATTGAAGCCTGCGGAGAGCATCGCGCGCATCGGCGGATGCGGAATGATGCGCAGCGTGGCCTGCGTGACGACGCCGAGCAGCCCCTCGCTGCCGACCATGAGGCCCACGAGATCAAAGCCGGTCTTGTTTTTGTGACAGCGCCCGCCCGCCTCGACAATGCTGCCATCCGCCAGAACCGCCTGCAAACCGAGCACGTAATGACGCGTGACGCCGTATTTCAGGCAGCGCGGGCCGCCTGCATTCGTCGCGATGTTGCCGCCGAGGCTGCATTCTTTGAGTGAGGCCGGGTCCGGTGGATAAAACCAGCCGAGTTTGCGCACGGCGGCCTGCAAATGGCCGGTGATGACACCAGGCTCGACCACAGCGACGCCGTCCTCCGTTTTGATCTCGATGATGCGGTTCATCTTCGCCAGCGAGAGCGCGATGCCGCCGCGTGATGGCACACAACCGCCGACATAACCGACGCGTGAACCTTGAGGAGTGACCGGAATCTTGTGCTCGTTGGCGAAACGAAGTGTTTTGGACACATCGTCCACGTTTTGGGCATGCACGACGACCTCCGGCGGATGCGAGGCGAACCATTTGTCCGTGCTGTGGGTGACGAGATCCGCCGCGGTGGTCGAAACGCGGTCGGGGCCGAGGAGAGAGAGGAGTTGATCGGCGAGGGAAGCCATTCATGGAGACTTGGCCATCTGCCGTGCCTGTGCAACGCGTAGAATGCGATTCACCATGCCATCCAAGCTCATCGAAGTCGTCCACCGTCGCGGGATTTACGTCCCGGAGGCGGACCTGTGGCTCGATCCGCACTTTGGCGTGCCGCGCGCCTTCATCTCGCATGCGCACAGCGATCACGTGGCGCGGCATGAGCTCACGTTTTGCTCCGCGACGACGCATCGGCTCATGGTGGCGCGGAAATCGGCCAAGAAGTCAGGTGTGGTCGTTTCGCCCGCGTTTGGCGAAGTGTTGGAATGGGAGGGCTGGGAGCTCCGGCTGCTGCCTGCGGGTCACATCACCGGTTCCGCGATGCTGCACCTCACGCGGAAGGCGGATGGAGCCACGCTGCTCTACACGGGCGACTACAAACTGCGCCCGGGCCTTTCCTGCGCGGCCTGCGAGCTGCTGCCCGCTGACGTGCTCATCATGGAATGCACGTTTGGCCTGCCGAAGTATCGCTTTCCGCCGCTGGAGCAGGTTCGTGAGGCGGTGTGGGAGTTTGTCACGGAAACGATCGTCGAAGGCATGGTGCCTGTGCTCCAGGGCTACTCGCTGGGAAAGGCGCAGGAGCTGCTGCGTTTGCTGCACGGGCTCGATGTGCCGGTGATGGTGCACAAATCCGTCGCCACCATGACGGAGGTCGTTTTGAGCGAGATCGGTGATTTGCCGCCTTGGCGAGTTTACGAGCCCCAAACCGCCGAAAGTCATGTTTTGGTGTTTCCGCCCGGTTCGAAGCCTCCAGCCGGAAAATGCCGTTTTGCGATGGCGAGCGGCTGGGGCCTCGATCCGAGCGCGAAATGGCGTTACGGCGTGGATGTGCTGTTTCCGCTGAGCGATCACGCGGACCATCCAGAGCTGCTGGAGACCGTGGAGCGCGTGAATCCGCAGCGTGTGTGGCTGGTGCATGGCTTTACGCGCGAGTTTGCCTCGGAACTGCGTCTGCGCGGCCGCGATGCGCGTGCGTTGGGACAGATCGACCAGCTTGAGCTGGGTTTATGATGGCTTGAATTTGCAGATCGGCGCGCGCACGGTGCCGCATGGCCGCTCCACAGACTCCCAATGACCGCGCACACATTATCGCGGTGTTTTGCGACTTCGAAAATCTGGCCATCGGCGTGCGTGACGCCAAGTATGCGCAGTTTGACATGACGAAGGTGCTGGAGCGCCTTTTGCTGAGAGGCAGCATCGTGGTCAAGAAGGCCTACTGCGACTGGGATCGTTACAAGGGCTTCAAAGCGACGATGCATGAGGCTGCGTTTGAGATGATCGACATCCCACACGTGAGGAGCAGCGGGAAGAACTCGGCGGACATCCGCATGGTGGTGGATGCGCTGGACCTTTGCTACATGAAGAGCCACGTGGACACCTTTGCCATCGTGAGCGGTGACTCGGACTTTTCGCCGCTGGTGAGCAAACTGCGGGAAAACAACAAGACGGTGATCGGTGTGGGTGTGAAGCAGAGCACGAGCGGGCTTTTCATCGGGAACTGCGACGAATTCATCTTCTACGACGACTTGGTGCGTGAGGAGGAAAAGGCCAAAGCCCGTGCCGTGCAGACGAAACAGGCTGCGCCGAAACCCAAGCCCGCTGCGCAGGAGAAAAAGCCTGCGGGTGATCCCGCGAAGGCCGCGCTGATGGTGGTGGAGACGGTGGAGGCGATGCTGGCACGCGGTGACAGAGATGGCGTGATGGCCGGCACGGTGAAATCAGCCATCCGCCGCCTTCAACCGCAGTTTGATGAAGGATTTTTCGGCTTTCGCAATTTCAGCGCTTTGCTGGAGGAGATGGAGCGCCAGCACCTCATCCGCCTGGAGAAGAAAAGCGATGCAGGATACCTGATCCGAGCGGCGGCTGCGGAATTGTCACAAGCCGAAACGCACGCGGTAGAAGCGCTTAACGGGTGAAGTGGTGATGAATGTGCCGCTGGCGCTACCAGTCGTCGTCGTTGGCACGACCGGGTTTCCAAACCGTGACCACGAGGACAAATCCGTGGACGATTCGATCGTGTAGAGCGCGTAGGGCGATGCAGGCCAGCTCAGCGTGCCGCTCGTGATCGCGGTGATATTCAAACGTGAATCCATGCTGACCGGACTGGTGCCGAGGATGAATTCCGCGAGGTTGGTGAGCCCGTCGCCGTCTTTGTCATCGCTGGCGCGTGTCAAAGTGCCCGCGCTGGGCACGGCGGTGCCGAAATGGGTCGTGGACCAGGAGTTTGGCAGGCCATCGCCGCTGCTGTCGTTCATGAGATTCATCACCCGCACGCGAGTCCACGGCGAGCAGTTCACGCCATCGGAGAAACGCAGCCATTTGAGCGCCCAGAAAGAGGTGCCTGCCGGATCGAGAGTGGCGTCGCCGTAGTTTCCTCCCTGCGTGATTTTGAGTGTGTTGCCGGTGAAGCTAAAGGACGCCGCGCTGCCGCTCGAAGGCCCGGTGGTGATCAGCGTGAGGGATGCGGAGGCCGTTTGCAGGTCATAGCCGAGCAGCGGGAGCTCATTGATGCCAGCGACGCTGCTGACAGGCGCGCTGGAAGTGACCAGCGTCATGATGCGGTCGTAGGAATACGGCGGCGTGTTGGCGGGCGGGTGTGCTTTTTGGATCACGGGGCCGTCGTAGGTACCGAGCGTCGCGCCACGGCCATCTGCGTGGGCTTGGAAGAACATCACGGCCTGTTTCAGCGTGTTGTCGGTCTCCGCGGCATTTTCGCTGCTGTGGCCCATGCCCAGCGCGTGGCCGACTTCATGGCAGAGCACTTCGGCGAAGGTGGAAAGCGTCTGCATCGAGGTGGCGGTGTGTTTCAGCACCACGTAGCCGCGCGTGACCTTGTGAAACTCCTGCCCATTCACCTGGCCGCCGCCGCCACCGGTGGCGGAGAAGGTGGAGCTCACGTTCGTGAAACTGCGGCCGCCGATGCCCAGCGTGGTAGGGCCGGTGATCTCGCCAAACAAATCGTGAAGCTGGATGCGCAGCCGCTCATCATCGGTGCTCACATTCGACGCGGCGAGGCCAAAGTTTTGCAGGCCATCGTAGCGGAAGGTGAGGCCGGTGACGGCGCTCCACGCGGCCAGCGCTTGGGACACCGCATTGAGAGCCTGCGCCTCGCTGATGCCTGCGGGCAGCGCTTGAGTATCGACGAGGTAACCAATCGGCTCACCACGATCCGGGCCGATGAAGCGCGCGGGAATGCCACCGCCATCGACGAGCAATCCGGTGGCATTGCCGCCGCCACCACCCGAGGCGGCTTGCTGCGTGCCGGTTTCCGCCGCGTAATCCGTGCCCGTGATGAGCTCCGCGGAGGCGTTCGCTGCGGCGAACTGGCGCACGCGGCGCAGACGCTGCTGGCTGGCGAAGCGCGCGGTGATTTTTTCTGCATCAGCGGCGCCGCGCAGCAGCTCCAGCGTGCCATCCGCGCGACGGATGAGGTGAAAGAGACGCTCGTCACCGATTTGCAGCGCGACAGCCGCGCCGGAGGACTCGCCTTCGCCATCTGGCAGCACGCCGCCGCGTTGCAGAAAGGTGATCTGCGCGGGGAAGCGGCCTTTCACGGCCTCCAGCACGGTGAGGTGCACGCGGGAGAAAATGCCGCCGCGCTGCGGATGCCGAAATGCCTCGATGGAGTCCACTCGCGCGCGGCAGATGCCGTGAGCGGCGCGCACCTGCGTTTCCTCGGAGACAGGTGCGAGCGAGGACGCGCGCAACAGGTCCGGCTGGAGGCAAAGCAGTCCGAAAACGAGGGCGGAGCGGAGCAGGGGCTTCATGAGCGGCAATGTGCGTCCGCAAAGATTGCTTCTCAACTCCGTACTTGATGGTGCCATGCTTCACCGTGCTCCCATGACTCCGTTTTGCCGCCGCGATCTTCTCGGCGGGCTGGGAAGCATCGCGGTGGCGTCCATGCTGCGCGCGGAGCAGGGCTGGCAGCCGCCGGACGGGCTGCCGATGCTGCCGCAGCGTGCGAAGCGCGTGATCTGGCTCTTCATGCGCGGCGGCGTGAGCCACATGGAGAGTTTTGACCCCAAACCAGCGCTGACGAAGTATGCGGGGAAGAGCATCGGCGAGACGCCCTTTGCCGATGTGCAGGATCCGGAGAAGCTGAAAAAAGTGCGCGTCGTGGTGGTGAATGACGCGAACGGGAAGCAGCGGAACACGATTTATCCGCTGCAGACCGGCTTCAAAAAATACGGGCAGTGCGGCGTGGAGATCAGCGACTGGTTTCCGCACATCGGCTCGTGCGCGGATGAGATCGCCTTCATCCGCGGGATGTGGACGACGGACGACAATCACGGCGCGCAGGTGCAGTTTCACAGCGGGCGGCACATGCTGGAGCCGCGCGTGCCGACGCTGGGCGCGTGGGTGACTTACGGACTCGGCTCGATGACGGAGAATCTGCCTTCATTTGTGAACATGGGGCCGCGTTACTTCGATGTGCGTGACGGGCACTACCTCGGGCCGGCTTATGACGCGGTGAATCTCAAAGTGGACCCGAAGAATCCGCTGACGTTCGCGCGGCCGGAGTTCAGCACGGCGGAAGGGGAGCAGCAGGCGCAGTTTGAGATGATCCACCGGCTGAACTCGCTCGTCTCCGAGCAGTATCCGGGGGACAAGATACTCGCGGCGCGCATGAAGAGCTACCAGCTTGCCTTCAACATGCAGGCGGCGGTGCCGGAGACGATGAATCTCGACACGGAGAGCGCGGAGACAAAAAAACTCTACGGCATGGACAACGCGGTGACGGAGCCGTTTGCGCGGCAGCTCATCGTGGCGCGCCGTCTGGCGGAGCGCGGCGTGCGCTTCATCCAGATCCAGCATGGAGACGGCGCGGCGGGCGCGTGGGACAGCCACAGCGGCCTGAAAAAGAATCACACGAGCCTTTCCCAGCAGGTGGACCGGCCGATCTCGGGTTTGCTGAAGGATTTGAAGCAGCGCGGGCTGCTGGATGACACGCTGGTGGTGTTTGCGACGGAGTTTGGCCGCACACCGGGCACGCAAGGCAGCGACGGGCGTGATCATCATCCGTATGGCTTCAGCGTGTGGATGGCGGGCGGCGGCGTGAAGGGCGGCACGGTGCATGGAAAGACGGACGAGCTCGGTTTTCACGCGGTGGAGCATCCGCACTACGTCACGGACGTGCACGCGACGATTCTGCACCAGTTGGGGCTGAATCCGCATCGTTTGGAGGTTCCGGGCCGAAAACGGCTCGAACGCGATTTCGGGCATGTGATCCGCGAAATCGTGAGTTGAGGCTCAAACCGGCCCCAGAGCCGTTTTCACGTCCTGCGGGCTCCAACCGGCTTCGCGCAGACTTTTCAGCGAACGCGCGTTGTCGCGTTTCGCGAGCCTTTTGCCGGTTTCATCGGTGATGAGGCGGTGGTGATGCCATTCCGGCACGGGAAGGCCGAGTAAATGCTGCAAAAGACGATGCAGATGCGTGGCGGGCAGCAAATCCTCACCGCGCGTGACGAGTGTGATGCCTTGCAGCGCATCATCGACGACGACGGCGAGGTGATAGCTCGCGGGCGTGTCTTTGCGCGCGAGCACGACATCGCCAAAGAGCGATGGATCGGCCGTTACTTCGCCGAGCGAGTGCTCGATGAAAGTGAGCGGGGCAGGGAGGAGTGCGCAGGCTTTGGCGACATCCAGCCGCAGCGCGTAGGCATCGCCAGCTTCGATGCGGGCGCGGCGTTGCGCGGCATCGAGATGACGGCAGGGGCCGGGGTAGAGCGGTCCATCGGGTCCTTGCGGCGCATCACCGGCGCGTGCGATCTCGTCCTGAATCTCGCGCCGCGTGCAAAAGCAGGGATAGAGCAAGCCGAGCGCGTCGAGCTTCGTCAAAGCGGCGCGATAGTCGTCGAAGTGGTCGCTTTGACGACGCACGGGCTTTTCCCAATCGAGCCCGAGCCACGCGAGGTCATCAAAGAGCGCGGTTTCATATTCAGGACGTGCGCGGGTGCCATCGATGTCCTCGATGCGGAGGAGGAAGCGGCCGTTTTCACCCGCGGCGTGCTGCGCGAAGAGCGCGGCGAAGGCATGACCGAGATGCAGCCAACCGGTGGGACTGGGGGCAAAGCGGGTGGTCATGAGCAGGCGCAAAAAAAGCGGAGCTGCGTGGAGCGGCTCCGCTTGGAGATGGGGATCGAAATTACTGGCGCACTTCCTTGATCCATTTGTCCGGTGCTTTGTCGAACGTGGCCTTGCTGGCGGCATCGGCAAAGGCGACCTGGCGCGCGTAGGTGACGGTGATGGCGGAGTCGGCCTTCTTTTTGCTCAGCGGGCACTGGTTGCCGTTCGCGGAGAGGATGTTGGTGAGATAGGCCTTCGGCGTGGCATTGAACTGGGCTTTGCACTTGTTGCAGCAGACGGCGACGGTCTTGCTGTAGTTGCTGGTGATGGCGGTGTTGACCGGTTTGCCGGAGACGGGGCAGACGGTGTTGAGCGCTTCCGCGGCGCGGGAGAGGCCGGAGAGCAAAACAAAGGCGAGCAGGAGGGTGGTGAGTTTTTTCATGGTGCGGGGGTGGATGAGACGGCGGGATGGATAGCGAATTCAACGCCTACGCGGCAAGCGGAAATTTCATCAGCCGTTTGCTGAAAGCGCGAGGTGCTTCACGACCTCGCCCGCGAGAGCGAAACCGAAGGCACCGGTGACAAAGGTGGCCGCGCCGAAGCCCGCGGAGCAATCGAGGCGCAATCCGGACTCCGTGCCGCTCTGGGGCTCGAGTTTGCAGGTGCCATCGGCCTGCGGATACACGGCGCGCTCCGTGTAGTA
>Ga0315902_10004113_pt1 | contig 21281 bp, 18 predicted proteins | sample LakEriMetagenome_9_FD_203523 | JGI IMG/M metagenome (GOLD analysis project Ga0315902, IMG submission 203523) | Freshwater fungal communities from buoy surface, Lake Erie, Ohio, United States - Buoy 12 MA117 | ecosystem: Environmental > Aquatic > Freshwater > Lake > Lake biofilm | place: USA... | reverse complement strand
AAAGCCGTCGACCTTGTCGTCGAGGCTGTTGTACTTCGAATACGTGCCTTCGGTGCGCACCGGGTTGGCTTCAAATCCGGTGTGCTCGACCGCGTAGTAATAGGCCTCCTGGGGCACCCACTTCTTGTAGTAGCCCAGGTATTTGAACTCGATGCCCTTCTTTTCCAGGATATCGGGGTCCATGGGCAGGTAGCTCATGAGATCGACCAGTTGCACGCCTTCATCGAGGTATTCACCGATCTGCTTGCCCCCGAGGAAGACGTCGCGGACGTCCTTGCCGCCCAGGTAGTCGAGCGAGAAGCCCTCGCTCTCGGCCTTCTGGTTCTTGGCCGCGTACGAGGAGGTCTTGTGCGAAATCTTCTCGCCGTATTCCCCGGGCATCTCGCCGTAGAAAATCAGCGGAATGTTCAGGCGCGCGGCCATCTTGGCCACGAAGGTCTTCTGGCCAAGGATGAAGGGCTGGAACGGATGGAGCAGATGGATGGTCGCGTTGCGAGTGAGCAGGCGGTGGATCTTGCCGTTGGGCGTGTAGAGGTAGTTGTCGAACCCGCCCACGTGCAGCCAGTTCTGGAAGTTCTTCCAGCCGATGTCGGTGTAGAGGTGCGGCGACCAAGTTACGGTCAGCGGGTGCATGCCGTACTTGTACTTGAGCAGGTGCGACTGCATGGCGCTGTCCTTGCCGCCGCTGCCGCCGACGATGCAGTCGTAGCTGCCATCATCCTTGCGGAACTGGTCGCACAGCTCCTTCAGTTCGCGCTCGCGCTCGTCCCAGTCGATCTCGCCGGTTTCCTTTAGGGCGTTGAAATTGCATGCGTGGCAGACCCCATGTTCGTCGAACGACATGGTGGTCTTCTTCGAGTCCTTGCTGTGCGCATACTCATTGCTGGACATCGGTTGCTGGTTCGACATGTTGCACTTCTTGCAGAATTGCACATGCCGGGGTAACCCGTAGAAGACCTCGAGCTCTTCCACGGGCTTGGTGAACCGGGAAAGATCGACGGACGAGGATGGCGAAATTTTCATGTTTTCCTTTGCAAGCGGCTGCGTTAATTCGCTTTCTGCGGGTTGTCACTGGGCGCCCTGGTTCTTCCGCGCCTCGGCAAGGTCATCGGGACGGCCCACATCCAGCCAGGGCTCGTGCATTGGGAACACGATGGTGCGCTCGCGCTTCTTCCTGATGCGTTCGAACAGCGTGGGCATGTCGCAGGGCTGGCCCGGCTCCAGAAGATCCAGCACCCTGGGGTTGAGTGCGTAGATCCCGGCATTGATGTGGCTTCGATAGATCGGCTTCTCCTCGAACCCTTCGATCTCGATGCCCTTGATCTTCACCACACCAAATTGATTCTGCAGTTCGTGCTGGCGCACGGCCATGGTCGCCACGGCGTGGTGGCGGGAATGAAAATCGAGGATGTCGCTGTAGCGAATGTCGGTCAGCACATCGCCGTTGGTGACGATGAAGGGCAGCAGCGCCCGCTCGCGCATGATGCTCAGGCACCCGGCGGTTCCCAGCGGTGTATCTTCCTGCAGGTATTCGATGCGCACGCCCCAGTGGCTGCCGTCCCTGAAGTACTCTTCGATCATGTGACCGAGATAGTTCAGGGAGACGAAGAAATTGCGGAAGCCGTCGGCCTTGGCGTGCTCGATGATGTGTTCGAGCATCGGCTTGCCGCCGACTTCGAGCATCGGTTTGGGACAGTGCTCAGTGTGGGGCCGGAGCCGCGTGCCGCGACCGCCCGCCATGATCACCATGGGATTGTCGAATGACGTGGGAGTGACGATCTCGTCCCAGAGGTGCAAGCCGATGACGCGCCCGTCGCGGTCAACGATGGGCAGCTGGTGCACCCGGTTGGCCTGCATGAGCTGCTGCACCAGGTCACGCCCGATCTCGGGGGGTACGACCAGCGGGTTGCGATGGATCGCTTCGTCGATCACGCTCTGCAGCGTCAAGCCACGCAGAAAGGCGCGCCGGATATCTCCGTCGGTCAGGGTCCCGGCGAGCCGGTCGTCCTGCGACACGACCAGTACGATCTGCATGCTCGAGATTTCGAGGCTGCGGATCGCGTCCTGGATTGTCGAACCGAGGTTCAACAGGGTCTGACGCCAGGATTGGAGGGTATCGTTCGCGGTCATGGTTCGGCTTTTTTAAGGATCGTTCAGTTCGCCGGATTGCCGGCATCGCGGGCCGGCAGGTCATGAAACGATTTCTTCAACAGGCCGGCCAGCGGATGATTTCTGATGACCTTCACGATACGGTCGCTGGCGCCGCCATCTCCGTAGGGATTGCGCGTGATCGCCACTTTCGCCTTGAAACCGTCCGCGTAGAGCCTTTGCAGCGCTGAGCGGATGCTGTCCCGGTCCGCGGCGCAGTGGATCACGCTGTCGGCGGCGAGCCTGCCCTTCTGCCGGTCGCCGATATCGATCGTGCCCACGCCCAGGCTCGGCGCCTCGGCCAACCCGCTCGATGAATTGCCGACTACGCCATCAACCAGCTTCATGCACGACAGGTAGCGCAGTTGGCCGAGGGAAGTAAAGGCGCGCGCGTTCGGGCGAGACGCTACGAAGCCTTCCACCATGCGGGTCAACTCCTTTCCGCCCGTATCCGCGTTCGGCATGGTGAAGATGAGATGGGTATCCTCGAGCTCGTCCAGCGCATCGAGCAGGGCCCGCATCTGGTCCGCCGAACTCTGGTGTTCGAGGGTGACCGGATGGAAGGTGATCAGCAGATTCCTCTTGCCCAGCTTGAAGTCGAGCGACTGTTCCAACGCCGCGCGGTCGAGGAGCTGGAGGCGCGTGAGCGCGTCCACCCCCAAACCGCCGACCAGAAATACCCGCGCCGGATCTTCGCCGAGCTGGATGACGCGGCGGCGATACTCCTCCGCCGCGACGAAATGCAGATGCGACATCTTGGTGATCGAATGCCGAATCGCTTCGTCGAAGGCGCCTTCGGTGGTCTCGCCGCCATGCAGATGCGCGACCGGGATGCTGGCAATCAAAGCGGCGCTGACCGCGGCAAGGATTTCGAAGCGATCGCCCAGCACGACCAGAAGGTCCGGCCGGAGTTGGCTGAAGGCATCGGCGAAGCCGATCATGCCCAGGCCCATCGATTTGGTGATTGCCGAAGGCGTATCCGCTCCCAGCAGCATCTCAACCTTCCGGTCGACCGTCAGGCCGGCCTGTTCGATCTCGCGGTAGGTCAGGCCGTACTCGGGAGACAGGTGCATGCCGGTTGCGATGACCTGGAGTTCCAACCCCGGATCGCGGCTGATGTCCTGCATCAGCCATCGCAGGAGGCCGAATTCGGCGCGGGTGCCGGTGACGACGCAGATCTTTCGCTTCATAGTTCGATCAACTCGTCGGTAGCGAAAGAACGATGCGCCGTGCGGCCGATGACTTCATCCCAGCGCATTGGGGAGATGCCTGTGGCCGGTCGCTTGGTGGCAAGATTGTCTTCCGAGAATCGCTCGCCAAACTGGATCGGCTTGCGCGCGACGATCGACTTTCGCGCGATGGGCATGTTGCGGAGCTCGCTCGCGCTCGGGCGCTTGATGCCGTCGCCCATGGCGAGCTCGATGTTGCGGATACCCGCCACCATGGCCTTGAGTTCATGCGGCTCAAGACTGGCTTGATGGTCCGGGCCGGGCAGGTTCCGGTCGAGGGTGAAGTGTTTTTCGATCACCGTGGCGCCAAGCGCGACGGCGGCGATTGCCACTTCGATTCCGGGCGTGTGATCCGAATAGCCCACCGCCACGCCGAAGGCGTGCTGCATGCTCTGCATCGCCCTTAGGTTTACGTCGTCCATCGGGGTGGGGTACTCGGTCGTGCAGTGCAAAAGCGTGATCAACCGACGCGGTGTTCCGGCGGCTTCGATTGCGTAGATCGCTTCCTCGATTTCTCCCAGTGTCGCCATGCCCGTCGATAGCAGAACTGGCTTGCCCAGGCGCGTCATCGTGCGCAGGAGAGGCAGGTTGGTGAGTTCCCCGGAAGGGATCTTGACCAACTCGAGTGCGCCCAGGCCGGACAGCAGGTCGAAGCTGGCCGGATCGAACGCGGTCGAGAAAAAGCGGATGCCGTGCTTCCTGCATTCCTGGATCAACAGCTCATGGTCGGCGCGCGAGAGTTCAAGCTTCTTCAGCATGTCGAACTGGCTTTCGTCCGAACCGGTGGTTGCCTTCTGATACTCCGCCTTGGGCGCCGATGCGGCCACGAGTTGGCTCGCCTGGAAGGTCTGGAACTTCACCATGTCGGCGCCGGCCAACGCGGCCTCGGCAATCAGCTTGCGGGCCAGCTCCATGTCGCCGTTATGGTTCACGCCGGCTTCAGCGATGATCAGGGTCTTCATCGGATCTTGCTCGCCGGCACGCCCGCATAGACCGACTCGGCTTCGCAGTCCCCGATCACGACCGCGCCCGAACCGATCAGCGTGTTCTCGCCGATCGTGGTCTTGGCGGCGTGGGTCCCCTGATGGATGATGGCGCCCGCACCGATCCACGCGCCGCTCTTCACCTCGACGTTGCCCAGTACGCAGGACTGCGGGCACACCGTGACGAAGTCGCCGATGATGGAGTCGTGACTGACCGTGGAATTGATGTTGAAGATCGTGAAGTCGCCGACCACGATGTTGCTCGTGAGCCGCGCGCCGGCACAGACGATGACACCTTGCCTGCTCTCGACTTGTTGCCGCTGGCCTTTGCCGAACGTCGCCGCCGGATGAATCAGGCTCGCGAAGCCGACCTTGTCCGCGAAGCGTTGCGCCACCTTACGGCGGACGGCGCCATCGCCGATGCCGATCACGTAGGGCATGTCGGTGAATCGGCCCACATCGGATTCAAGGATCGCCTCGTCGCTCTCATTGAAGGCGGCGAGTTCGTTCTGGTTGTACGCCACGAACACGACGGACAGGCCAAGATCGGCCGCGATGTCCCGCGCTTCGCGTGCCATGCCCGATGTGCCGAAGATGCCGACACGCTTAGCCATCTGAGCCGTCCGGCAAAACACTGCTGGGCAGGTTGACGATGCGCTCTTCCAGCCACTGCGCGTTGGTCAGGTCCCCGCGCCGGCACTCTGCGTACATCGGCAGATGATTCATCAGCGCCCAGATGGGCCGGGTCATAACCCCGCTGTCATTGGTGGCCTTGAGCAGCGCATCGCGGTGGGCGCGGTTCTCGCAAACTACCGCGTTGAGCCAGTAGTTGGAGCGGCACTCCACCGGTTCGCTGACGAACTGCAGGTCGCTGCCCTTGAGATGCTCCGCATACCGGTGCGCCAATTCTCGCTTGGTGGCGATGAACGCCTCAAGCTTCTCCAACTGGGCGCAGCCCAAGGCCGCATTGATGTTGGGCAGCCGGTAGTTGTAGCCCACTTCGTCGTGCACGTACTCGTAGGGATGGGCGATCTTGGCGGTCGTGGTGAGATGTTTGGCGCGCGCGCCGATCTCTTCGCCCGCCAGAATCATGCCCCCGCCGCCAGTGGTGATGATCTTGTTGCCATTGAAGCTCAGCGTGCCGATCTGGCCGAAGGTGCCGGTATGCCGGCCCTTGTAGAAGCTGCCGAGCGATTCGGCGGCGTCTTCGACCAGCTGCAGATTCCAGCGCTTGCAGACGACCAGCAGGTCGTCGATCTCGACCGGATGGCCGAAGGTATGCATCGGCACGCAGGCCCGGATGATCTTCCCGTCGGCACGGCTGTGGCACAGGCCGTCGTCACCGACTTGCGCATGTTCCTCGAGCCACGCGGCCAGAGCCGCGGGCGACAGCCCGAGGGTATGCCGATCCACGTCCACAAACACCGGTTCTGCCCGGCAGTAGGCAATGGCGTTGCAGGTGGCCACGAAGGTGAGCGGCTGGGTGATCACCAGCTCGCCGGGTTTTACGTTCGCCAGCTTGAGGGCCATGTGCAGGGCCGCGGTGCCATTGACTGCCGCGACCGCCCGCGGGCTGCCGACATAGGTGGCCATCTCGCGCTCGAACCGATCGACGTAGGCGCCAACGCTGGATACGAAAGTCGACTCGATGGTATCGACGACATAGTCGCGCTCGCGGCCCTTGAATACCGGGGCGTGCAGCGGGATGAATTCCTCCGGGCTGCGGTACTGCTCGCGAACAAAGCGGATCAATGCGTCGAACATTGGTGGCTCACACGTTGTAGATATCGGCCTTGTACTTGGCCAAGTTTTCCGGGCGTGTGAACCAGTCGACCGTCGCATTCAGGCCGTCACGGATGGTGTACTCCGGTTCGAAACCCGTGAGTTCGCGGATCAGCCCGTTGTCGCACCAGAGCCGAAATACCTCGGACTTGCCGGGCCGCATGCGCGCCTCGTCGACGATGAATTCCACATCGCTGTGCATCAGCTCGCGGATCAGCTTCAGGGTGTCGCCCACCGAGATCTCGAAATTTGAGCCAATGTTGACCGTCTTGCCCACCGCCTGGTCGCAGCGCGCCAGTGCCAGAAAGCCGCGGCAGGTATCAGCCACGTAATTGAAGTCGCGGGTCGGCGTGACGTCGCCGAGCTTGATCTGCTTCTGGCCGCTGGCGATCTGGCTGATGATGGCGGGGATCACGGCGCGCGCGGACTGGCGCGGGCCGTAGGTGTTGAAGGGCCGCGCGATCGTCAGGGGCAGGTCGAAGGCATTGAAGTAGCTCATGGCCATCGCGTCGGCGCCGATCTTCGAGGCGCTGTACGGGGACTGCGGCTGCAGCGGATGCTTCTCGTCGATGGGCACATACTGGGCGGTACCGTACACCTCGCTCGTGGAGGTGTGGATGACGCGCTGCACGCCGTTGTCGAGCGCGGCCTGGCAGATGTTCAGGGTCCCCTTGATGTTGGTTTCCATGTAGCTGTCCGGCGCCACGTAGGAATACGGAATCGCGATCAACGCTGCCAGGTGAAAGACCGTGTCCACGCCTTTGGTGACGTGCCTGCAGTAGTGCGGGTCGCGCACGTCGCCGTTCAACACCTCGATGTCGTTGCGGCAGGCGACATCCTCCAGCCAACCCCAGTAATTGAATGAGTTGTACTGGGACAAGGCCTTAACCTTGTAGCCCTCCCTGACGAGGAGTTCGGTCAGGTGGGAGCCGATGAAACCGTCGGCGCCAGTGATCAGTGCGGTCTTCATCGTGTCATTGGGAAAACATTGCGATGTACCAATCCATCGATTCCTTCAGCCCTTGCTGAACGGTGTGGATCGGTTGATAGCCTATCAATCGGGAGGCCTTGCCGATATCGGCGAGCGAATGACGCACGTCTCCCGCCCGAAATTCGCGGAAATTCGGACGGGCCTCATGCAAGTGCGCAAGCCGCGGCGCCAAAAGCGTCTTCAGGGATTCGTAGAGATCGAGCAGGCTGGTGCGATCCCCAACCGCGATGTTGTAGATCTGATTGGACGCAGCCTCGTCTTCTACAGTCGCCGCCAGCAGGTTGGCTTCCACCGCGTTGTCGACGTGGCAAAAATCGCGGCTTGATTCACCGTCGCCATTGATGTGGATCAGTTCGTTGCGGATCATCGCCGCGATCCATTTCGGGATGACGGCGGCGTATGGCCCTTCCGGATCCTGCCGGCGACCGAAGATATTGAAGTAGCGCAAGCCGATGGTCTTGAATCCGTAAACCCGGGCGAAGACATCTGCGTAAAGCTCGTTGACCAGCTTGGTGACAGCGTACGGCGACAGTGGCTTGCCGATCCGGTCTTCGATTTTCGGAAGATCGGGATGATCCCCGTAGGTCGAACTGCTCGCCGCATAGACAAAGCGCTTCACTTCGGCATCGCGCGCCGCCACGAGCATGTTCAAGAAGCCGTCGATGTTGTTCTGATTGGTGGCGATGGGATTCTCGATACTGCGCGGCACCGATCCCAGCGCCGCTTGGTGCAGAACGTGGCCGACGCCCTTGCAGGCCCGCCGGCAGGTGCTGAGGTCGCGAATGTCCCCTTCGATGAATTCGAAGTTGGCCCACTGTGTCGCCGAAACCAGGAACCGCACTTCATCGAGGTTGCGCTGTTTCCCGGTGCTGAAGTTGTCGAGGCCGACGACGCGCTGATCCAGCTTCAGCAGGCTCTCCAGCAGGTTGCTGCCGATGAAGCCCGCCACTCCGGTCACCAGCCAAGTGCGGCGGTCGGACCGGAGTCGCTGTTTCAGGGATTCATACGCCGTCATGTCAGAGCCTCAGGTCCGACGCTTGCACGGGCAGGATGTATTTCAGGTCATAAAGCACGGCGTGCGGCTTTCCGAGTGCGCGAATGTTGCTCGCCCCCATTTCCTTGAACTGATTGTGGGCGACGGCCAGAATGATGGCGTCGTACTGGCCGGGGACGACTGCCTTGACCGGCGTGATGTTGTATTCGTGCTGCGCCTCTTCGACCGTGACCCAGGGATCGTAGACGTCCACGTCGCAGTTGTAATCCTTGAGCTCGGCGACGATGTCTACCACTCGGGTGTTGCGCAGGTCCGGACAGTTTTCCTTGAAGGTCAGACCCATCACCAGCACCTTCGCGCCCTCGACATGGATGCGCCTCTTGGTCATCGCCTTGACGAGTTGCGCCACCGCGTAGGTGCCCATGCTGTCGTTGAGGCGCCGCCCGGCGAGGATGATTTCAGGGTGGTAGCCGATCGCCTGCGCCTTGTGCGTCAGGTAGTAGGGGTCCACGCCGATGCAATGGCCACCGACCAGCCCCGGACGGAAGGGCAGGAAATTCCACTTGCTGCCCGCGGCCTTGAGCACGGCCTCGGTGTCGATCCCCATCCGGTTGAAGATCAGCGCCAGTTCGTTGATCAAAGCTATGTTGAGGTCGCGCTGAGTGTTCTCGATGACCTTTGCCGCCTCGGCCACCTTGATGCTCTCGGCCCGGTGGGTGCCGGCAACGACAATTTGGTTGTATAGCGCGTCAATCAGTTCAGCAATCTCGGGCTTAGAGCCAGAGGTGACTTTCTTGATGGTGGTGACGCGGTGATCCTTGTCGCCTGGATTGATGCGCTCCGGGCTGTAGCCACAGAAAAAGTCGACGTTGAATTTCAAGCCCGAATGTTTCTCGAGAACGGGCACACAGTCTTCCTCCGTGCATCCCGGATAAACTGTGGATTCGTAGATGACAATGTCGCCCTTCTTAAGAACTTTGCCCACCGTCTCGCTGGCTTGCATCAGCGGCGTGAGATCGGGCCGCTTGTATTCATCAATGGGAGTGGGGACGGTGACAATGTAGCAGTTGCAGACTCGCAACTCGTCGATATCGGTCGTGAAGGTCAGGCGTTCCGCGGCGGCAAGTTCTTCCCGCGTAGTTTCAAGAGTTAAATCACTGCCTGACCTAAGCTCGGCAATCCGGCGTTGGTTGATGTCAAACCCAATGACCGGACGCTTCTTACCAAACTCCACCGCCAAAGGAAGACCGACATAGCCCAGACCAACAATGGACAACTTGACATCGCTTAATTTCATAGTGATCGCATTTCGTGAAAAAAGAAGATCGTCAATAGTTGTTGGTCATTGATCGGATTCACCCTGGCGGAGGGTTGCGTATTCGTTGTACTGTATTTTTAAGACTTCGATTTCCGCCTTCAATGCCTCGTACTCATCCATTTTCCGTTGAAGAAAGCGATGGGTGGTGGCGGCTTTTTCAGCCATGCCACTCGGAGTTAGAACATAGACATAGCCGAACTTATTCTTGGAATTGGCAAAGTTCTTCATCTTTACGAATCCCTTTTTCATTAGCGCGTTGAGACAGTAATTCAACCCACCGACGCTGATGCCCAGTTTCTCGGCTAACTCACGCTGTGTAAGGTCCGGGTTTTCTTGCAGGATGCGCATCACGCGAAAATACGTGTCTTCCTGTAGTTTGGCTTGGCGACTTGTCATAAAATTGACGAGTTTCCTTTGTGGGGCATGGGTTTGAATGTGTTTTAGGCATGCTATCGCCACGCCGTATCACGTTCAGCAAGCGCGGTCGCGGGGAATAGAAAAGTAGAGTTCTGTAAGAACTTGAACATTGTACCCGGTGCTCTGCCGTGCGGTCCACTCCGTCATAAAAAATATTTCTCAGAAGTAGAAGGGTTCAGGCTTCGGCCTCCTGTTGCTGCTGCACCGCCTCTTCCATGCTGACGGTGTTTACCACCAACTCCAGATGGGTCAGGATTTCTGGCTCGTGGCGGCCGATGTAGCTCTTGACGGCCTCGTTGGCCATCAGCTTGGTGAGGTAGCCCTTCGCCACCACCAGGTTGAGCAGGTCGGAGCCGTAGTTGGACTCGGCCTCCTGGTACTTCTCATGCACCTGGCTCATCTCTTTTTCCAGCTTTTCGATCTGCTCGATGGGTGCGGTCTTCTTCTCTCGCTCAGCGGGTTTCACGTCAGTGCGCTGCTCGGGCGGCGTCGCCTTAAGCAGGGCCTCGGCATGCGCCACGGTGATGGTGTTGCTGGCGATCATCAGCTCCACCGCCTCCACCTGGCGGGCGGCCTTCATGTTGCGCAGGATGCGCGTGACGTCTGGGGTGAACTGCTTATCCTGCAGCAAGGTGATGGCCTCAGGGCAAATGCCTTCGAGCAGGTTGATGCGCCGGTTGATGGAGCTGAGGTTCACGTTGAACGCCCGGGCCAGGCGCTCCTTGCTCACGCCCCGGTCGATGGCGCGGCGGATCATGTAGTGTTCTTGGATGGTCGAGAGCCGGTTGACCCGGTGGTTGTACGTGTAGGTCTCGTCATCCTTGGCGAACAGGCACGGAGCTTCGTTCAAGCCCAGCTCTTTCAAGGCCAAAACGCGCAGGTGCCCGTCCAGCAGCAGGTACTCGGACTTCTTGGCATCGGGGTGCAGGATGGACAGGGGTTCGATCAATCCGACCTCGTTGATGCTGGAGACGATCTGCTTGTATTTGCGAGTGCTCATCACGCCGTCAGGCACCTTCTTGCTGGGCAGCAGCTGGTCCAGCGGCACCTGGTAGGTCTCCAGCTCAAAGCCCAGCAGGGTGTTGAGGGGGGCGGTCGCCAAGTCGGGGCCATCGTGGAGGTCGTCACCATGGCCGGGCTGGTAGATGCCGGGGTACATCTCGGTCAGGTTGCTTCGCGGGTTGGCTTGCATGGGGTTCATGGCCAGGTTCATGTGCTCGCTCCTTCATGTTCGGGGGTGGTCTGTGTCATCGAATTGGTGGCGCTACCCAGGGTGTTGATCCGCTCGGCCAGGTATTTGGGCAGGGTGTCCAGCCCCTCGGCACGCAGCAGATTCACAAAGTGCTCGTCAGCGAACAACTTTTTGAGGCCCTGCACCACCAGCAGTAGGCGTTGGTGGGCGTGCTCGGCTTTCAGGACCATCTTGCGCTGGCGCTCTACCTCGCGCTGATAAGTGCGCACCAGGCTGTAGCTGGAGGTGGGCGGTTTGATCTGGTCCCGGTTGGGGGAGGCCGGGCCGTGTTCCAGGCGCTTTTCAATCAGGCGCTTGGCTTCGATGATCTGGCGGCCTTTGAGCTGGCCGTTCTCGTAGGCCTCTTGCAGCAGGTCGCCCAGGTTGGCTTGGCCATCTTCCCCAGTGGTGCTGGCGTTCTCGTTGGCCCGGGCGATTTCCAGGGCAGTGGTCAGCGGGATGGTGCCGCGTTGCACGCCTTCGATAAGTCTTTCCTCCCCCTGGTCGAGCAGGAAGACGATGTCTTTGACGTACTTGGGCGAGAGGCCCGTTTTCTGGATGATGATCTCGGCGCTGTAGCCGCGTTTGCGCAGCACCTCGATGTCGGCCAGGATCTCCAGCGGGCGGTAGCCGCGCCGGGCGATGTTCTCAGCCAGGCTCATGATGAAGGCGTCTTCATCGCTCACGTCGACCACCAGCGCGGGGATGTGGGTTTCACCCAGGATGCGGAAGGCGTTCAGTCGCCCCTCGCCGCAGACCAGCACGTAGCGCGGGTCGCCATCGTCACCCTGGCGTTCGGCCACGGTGATGGGTTTCTTGAGGCCGATGGTGCGGATGTTGTCCACGATCTCCTCAAAGACCTTCATGTTGCGGTCGCGGGAGTTGAGGATCTCGATCCGGTTGATCGGGACGAGCGTGACGGTTTCGGGGGTGCCGGTCAGCATGAGGGGCTCCTGTTCTGGGGTGGGCGGATTGGTGTGGGGGTCATGGGTGGGCTTCCTTTCTGGGGGATGGATGGTTTTGCACTGGCGTGGGGTCAGATGCGGCGCTGCAGCCTCTCCCGCTCGGACATGCCGTAGAAGAAGTTCAGGTCGTCAAAGCGAAAGCATTCGAAGTCGGCGCTGTTCTTGTTGCTGACGCGAATTTCCTGATCGGGCAAATCCAGCCGGGGCAGCAGGTAGTAGTCCAGCTCCTGGGTGTTGGCGGCATCGAGCCGGATGGCGACGGTGATGTCAGGGTCGAACCTGGCCGGATCGAACCGGATGCGCCAGCGCTGGTGGCCGTTGGCGGCGGTCTGGCAGCGGGCGAGCACCAGGCTAATGACCAGCTCATCGTTGAGCGTGAGCAGATCGGTCTTGGGGTCCCGGGTGATGTGGCCACCCAGCTCGGCGATGGTGTGTTCGGTGCGGCTGACGATCTCCGGGTGGAGTTGGCGCAGGCGGCGGTTGATTTCCAAAAACTCGGAGCTGCGCGGGCAGTGGTAGCCCACCAGCTCATACGCCTGGGTGAGGCTGCCGAAGCGCTGGATGTAGGTGGCGGCACTCGGTAATGCCGGGGCTTGGTCGATGATGAAGCCTGACAGGCGCCCGCATTCGGCGTACAGGGCCTTGAGGTGGTCGAGCAGTTCGGCGTCCGTCAGCTTCTTGCTGCGCTCGGCCAGGATTTCCTGGGCGGCCATGAAAGTGGCCACCGGCACGATGCCGTCAAACGCCCCCTCCTTGCGGATCCACATCTCGGGCGGGTTGTCGACGTGCTTCTTCTTGAGCTTGAAGGAGCGGCGGTTGTAGACGTTGTTGCCGATGTACTTCTCGTTGGTCAGCACTTGGCGCACGGTGCTGTAGGTCCAGGGGCGGTCCAGATCGGTATAGATGGGTTGGTCGTTCAGGCGTTGGACGATCTCGGCGATGGGCAGATCGTCTTCCACCAGCCAGCGGTAGACCTGGTTAACCGTGGCGACTTCAAAGTCCGGCCCCGGCATCAGGATCACCCGATCGGTCTGCAGGCTCTTGTGCTCGCCGCGCTTGAGTTCGCCTTTGACGGCACCGGACTGGTCGATCAGCACCCGACGTAAGCCGAAGCCTGCGGGGCCGCCTTGGCGAAAGCCCAGTTCGATCAGCCGGCACTGACCGGCGAACACCTTGGCCGAAAGCTCCCGGCTGTACTCCCCGGCCATGGCGCGCTTGACGCCTTTGACGATGGTGGAGACGGGCGAGCCATCGTTTTCAAACTGCTCGGCGACGTAGGCGACGTGGATGTTCTTGCGCTTGCAGATGTACTCGTAATACGCCGACTCGTCCGCGTCCTGAAACCGCCCCCAGCGGCTGACGTCGTAGACCAGGATCAGGTTGAAGTCGGTGTTGCCGGATTCGACATCGGCGATCAGGCGCTGCAGGGAGGCGCGGCCGTCGATCGACAGGCCGCTTTTGCCTTCGTCGGCGTAGGTGCGGACGATTTGGATGTTTCGGCGGTCGGCATATTCCTGGATCTTGTCGGCCTGGTTGTGCGTGGAGTACTGCTGATGCTCGGTGGACATGCGCACATACTGGGCGGCGCGGAAGGCGGTGGCGGCTTTGATGCCGGCAGCCGTGCCGGCGAGTGGTGCAGCGGGAGAGGGAAGGTGAGCTGGCAACATGGTCGGTATGGCTAGGGTGTTGCGGGGGCCTTCAGCCTGCCTTGCGCAGTTGCGCGGTGTCGATGCGCAGCGGCACCGACTGGCTCAAGATCTCCAGCAAGATCAGGGAGCGCTTCTCGGCCTCTCTGGTTTGATAGACGGCCTCGAGACCAGCAAACGGACCTTGAGTCACCACAACCTGCTCGCCTGGCGCGAACGCGGGCTTCGACGTTTGGCTGGTTTCCCGGTAGCGGATGTGATCAATGATTTGGGCGTCGACCCTGGCTGGCTGGCCCCCAAATCGAACCAATTGGGTGACACCGACAGTCGACCGGATGGGCGAGAGGCTTTGCTCGGTGCTGCTGGTACTTGACCGCACGAACAAGTAGCGCGGAAACATGGCCTCGGAAACCAGTACACATTTGCGCTGGCGAATTCTTTCGACCTTGAGCATGGGCAAGTAGCACTCGTAACCCTGGCGGGACAGGTGGGTGAGCGCGATGGCTTCTTGGCGGGGCTTGGTATGGACGAGGTACCACGTCAAGCTTGAAGAGCTGGGCCCCGCAGGCGGCAACACCGGAACGGGGGTGATGTGTGCGATGGGTGTGATGGGTGTGATACCCCCCTGCTGGCTGGCGGGCTGCGACATAACCGCTGCGGTGATGGCGCGAATCAAGGGCAGCGGGCGTTCGCGGGCCATGACTTGCCGCACCACCGCCAGCACCTCGCGCTCTTCAAAAGCCTGGAGGTCCGCCAGCCGGTAGCCCACCACCAAACCCTGTTGAACGATGGACAAGCCATCGTCACGCCAGCGCAACTCATGTAGCGCGCTGGTGGTCAGGCCCAGGCGATCAGCGGCCTGCTGGGTGGAAATCAATCCTGTGCTCATGCGGGATGTCTTGAGTCGATATTTGCCTTGATACTTGCCTCGATTGCATTGTAACGAGGGCTTAAATCGAGTCAAGTTATGAGAGTAATCTGAGGCAAGGACTGAGGCAAAATTGCCAAATGAAGGCGGGTTACATACGCTGCGCAGCTACCGATAGCAAAGACGCAGATGCCCAGATGGCTCTTCTGCAGCAGGCGGGCTGCGAGCGGTTTTTTGTAGACGATGCACACGCCAAAGGTGCGAAGCTGAGCGGAGCGCTGGCTTCCTTGGGTGCCGGTGACACGTTCGTCGTTGCAAAATTTGACCGGCTGGGTAAGCCGATCAAAGGCGTGGTGGACTTGCTCAATGACTTGGCCGCGAGGTCCGTCACCTTCGTCGCGGTTGAAGACGCGGTGGACACCAGCACGCCAGTTGGTCGCCACTTAGTTCATGTGATGGCCCGGCTGGCTGCGATGGACAAAGTCCTGCGTAACGAGAGAACCAAGGCGTCTTTGGCCATCGCCAAATCCAAAGGCCGCACTGGCGGGCGCCCCCCGTCCTTGACCCCAGAGAAGCTGCAGGAAGCCAGAAACCTGATTGACGGCGGCATGCCGGTGCGCGCCGTCGCAAGAATCGTGGGTTCGAGCCAAGCCACGCTGTATCGGGTGTTGGGGCCGAAGACGGTGGATGAAGGCTGACCCGAGAGGGCTGGAATGGCGTGCCCTGCACCTGTCTGCAGGGCTGACAAGCCCTTTGTCGCACCGATGAGCGTTTTCGTTCAGCCTTCAGTGCGCAGCAGTTGAGGTTGTGTGCACAGAACGAATGGGGCAGGATGCCACTGTCATTCGCTCAAAATTGATCTCGACTTTTCGATGAGAGGCGCTCTGGTGTCCAACGCATTCCTCAACTTTCTGGCGAGCTTCAAGACGCAGGCTGTGGCTGCGTTGACGGTCCAGTCCGACGTATCCGAAGGACTTGATGGCGACCTCAGAGCTGCGATGTTGGCCAGCGAATTGGACCTATTTGACGACAGCGGCTACGCCGGTCGGATGACTTCGAATGGACTTGGAAGCATGGACATCGGAGGCGCGTCTGACTGGCCGTCTCTGAGTCAGTCAGATGTCGCTTCACTTCACGGCTTAGGCTGATTCGGAGTCTTTTGTCCTAGGCTCGGTCGATTTCTCGCGTCAGCTCCCACGGTATCCCATACCGCCGGGTTTCCGCCGTGATCTCTGCGGATGTTGTTCACTTGTACTTTGCTGTTGTAGGTCTCATCCATTGAGCCTTGGTGCAGCTTGACTGCAGCACCTTGTTTTTCGACCTCTGCGCCCACCGAATCCTTGAAGGCGCGGGCACGCGCACTTGGACTGCGGTCGATTGGACGGCGAGATTCACCTTCTCCAACCGCAGCGGACTCACGGGCCTGAAGTACCGATGCTTCGTTCTGTTGGCGCTGTTCGGCCATCATTTGTGCATTTGACGGCCGAAGATCGACATCCTTGCGTTTGGCTTCGATTGGTTCCCCATCCAACTCGCTGCCAGGCCATGGCGCGTCACTGATGCGACTCGGCCTCAAGGGGGAGTCGGCCGTTATGTGGCGCTGGTCAACCGAGCCACCTCTTGAATAGCCCATCGCAATGTCCATCACCGCGCGTTGCAGGCGGGCAGGATCCTCCTCCCTGAGCAAGCCTCGCTCAGCAAGACGAGTTGCTGCGTAATTTGTGAAGTCGGTCTGGGAGCCGCTGCTCCATTCGTGCATGAATTGGGCGGTTCGAGCCAACTCCTGCGCTTGGCTCGTCGCCCGCTCGCTGGTGGTCTGCAAATCGGCAGCCTCCCGATAGGCCGAGTCGAAGCTGTTGGCAGCTGCCGCACGTGTACCGCGAGCCCACTGATACGCATCGGATGTGCGGAACTCGCGAGCCAGGGAGGCCGCATCAGAGATCTGTGCTGACTGGAGTGCGCTACGAGCGTAGTCATACGAACTTGCCAGCACCTGTTGATCGACAGTTCTACCCTCCGCCTGCGCCTTGGCACCGATCTCGGTCATGGGAATCTTCAGCCCGGCGCTAGCTGAGGCAACGATGGACTTGCCTACGGTGGAGTCTTCCTTCAGGCCGAGTTGTGAATTCACGTTCTTGGCCAGGCTGTTGAGTGTTTGCACCTGGCTCGACCTAGACCCTACCTCCCCAACGCTGGACGCGTTACTGCGTTGTTCAGACCGTTCATAACTCTCCTGCAGGGCCATGGCCTGGGTGAGGGCGGTGCTCTGGCTGCGCTGGAAGGCCTCACGCTCGGTCTTGGCCTGCGTCTCGGCGGTTCGAGCGCTGTCGGCCACGGACTGAGCCTGGCGCTCGCTGATGGTGAAGGTGGTGGGCAGGCGGCTCATGGTGGCCTGGTAGCGGAAGACGTTTGCGTCTGCGCCGATACCCTGGATGGTCGTGCCGTGCGCGTCGGCGGTGGTGCCCATGAAGGCCGATGTCCGGTTGGGTGCGAGTTGCTGCTGGTCGAACTGCACGCTGTTTTGGCTGATAAGGCCCTTGGAGGCGGCTGCGCCTTCGCTGGTGGCCGCACCTTGCAATACGCCAGTTGCCGCCACCGCCTGGAATCCAGCTTCCGCCCCTTTGACCAGCGCGGCGGCGATGGCCGGGATGGTCAGCACCATGTAGCCAGCCACGGCCTGATCTGACACGGCGCCGTGGTGGATGCGGGCGGCGGTCTCCAGTGCCAGGCCCTGCAGACTGGCCCCCATCTTTGCGGCGGCTTCAAGGTTGCGTGCGCTGGCGAGTGTGCCCACGTAGTTGAGGATGGCGTACAGCGGAGGCCAGAGTTGGATCCACACCAGCCCCATCGCGAAACTGCGAATCCCCATGGCCAGACCCTTGCCCTGGGCCAGCAGCAGCACCAGCAGCACGAAGGGGAAGACGGCGTAGACCACGGCCTCGATGACGTTGCGCACCAACGGGAGCGCCTGCTCGGCGAGCTTGCCCATGGTCAGGAAGGCAGTGTTCGCGGAGGCTGTGGCCTGGGCGCGTGCGGTGGCCAGCATGAGGGCGGCCGGGTCATTCAGCCGCTGGCTGGCCACGCTGCCAGCGTCCTGCACAAGGTTGATGAGGATGTTCTGGCGCAGCAGGTCACCCGCGCCCTGCGCGGCGTTGGCGATGCGGGTCTTGAGATATGCCTGTTCGATCTGCCTGTCGATGCTGCCCAGTGCGGAAGTCGCGTTGAGGGTCGGGTTCAATTGCATCGCCAGGACGGCGCGGGCGCTGGCCACCGCTGCTGGCAGGCGCTGGGCGAGGTAGGCGTAGGCGTCCGGGCAAGTGCCTACCTGGGCGGGGCTGCCGTAGGCGGTGAAGCGGGCCGGGTTGGGCGAGCCCATGAGCGACCACAGGTCCGTGCTCTGCGAGAAGGTGGCCGGGTTGATGGTGCCATCTTGCAGGTCGTAGGCCGTGCAGTTCTGCACATAGCCGATCAGGTCGGTGCGCAGCTGCGGGTCGGCCACGTTGACGCTGCGCGAGGCCTGGATCAGGCGGTTGCCGAACATCACCCCGTTCTTCTGGTACGCCAGTGCCTCAGGCAGTTGTGCGCCGGCGTCCGGAATGGTCTGGAAGGCCGTCTCGAAGAAGCCGGTCAGTGTGTGGCCGATCAGGCTGGTGGCGTGCCCGAAGAAGGCCAAACCCAAGGGCACGTTGTCGATGGCTGCCGGAGTCTGGCTGCCCAGCTTGTCCACCACGACCACCGTGGCCTTGGGCAGAAAGGCGGCTTGGTACACCAGCAAGAAGCCGATCAACCAGCCCCAGCCGTGAAACCGCCCGGGGGTGAACAGGCCTGCGAAGGCGGCCACCAGCACGCCCGTGATCGCCACGGCCCGCAGCAAGCCCAGGTAGTCGGCCCCGCCCATGATGGCCGCAATGGCGTTGAACACCCCGGTGAGGGTGTCCACGTTGCCGTAAGCGTAGATCTCGAACAAGGTCTCGAACAAGCTCTGGAAAAAGAAGGATCCAGGCTCAGGACCCGCGCTGCCCGGTACCCGCGCCGTAGTCCAGCATGGACTTCACGGCCTGGGGCATGGTGCTCCAGAGTTGTCGCTCCAGGGTCTGCAGGTCCTGCGTCATCGCCGAAACCGAGCGCACCTTGGCGTATGCGACCTGCTTGTCGGCAGCCAACTGCCGAAGGGCTTCTCGGCCGCTGTCTTGCAGGGTCTGGACGAACTGCGCCTCGGTGGCCGAGCGCCGCAGGGACTGGGACAGTGCGCCAAGCGCCTGGCGCAGGGTGCGTGCCAGGAAGGTCTCGGCGTAGTCCAGCGCGATGACGTCCTTGTAGGTCTCGATGAGGGTCTCGGCGGTGCTCGAGCCCGGCACGGCGTTGGCGATGGACAGCATGCGGTAGACCGGCTCGGTGGTGCTGTTCACAAAACCGATGTCGGCAGCCGACTGTGCGGTGCGGGTTGCGATGTTGTCCGACAGGCGGCGCAGGCGCTCGGCCACCAATTGGGTGAAGGGCTTGACCGAGAAGGTGCTGCGGCTGGGGTTCAGGCACTCGACGGTCTCGTCGCAGGTGTAGACCTCCATCTGCACCTGGCCCGCAGTGGCGGATTCGGCCTTGCCGTGCATCAGGTCGCGCAGGCCCAGGATCGTGGGCTCCAGGTGACGCGGCCCGGCCCCGGTGCCGTCATCGGCCGGTGGGGTGAGGATGACGGTGCCGATCACGCTCATGATCAGCTCTTTCTCCTGGCGGCTGATGGAGCCGCCCACCTGGTTCAGGGCCAGCCAGGTGACGTTGCCCTTGGCGAAGGTGGCGTTGCGCACATTGGGGTCGGCCGAGTTAGCGGCCGTGCGGACCACGCCGGCGGCGCCAGAAGCGCAGGTCATGCGGGCCTCGGCACGGTCCGACACGCTGCCCAGGTACTGGGAGATGTTGGCGCAGCCGCTTTGCACCGACTGGTCGAACTCGCCCACCATCCCGTTGACGAGCGACTGCGCCGCTTCGCACGAGTTGATGTTCATGGCATTGATCTTGTTGACCTGGTCTTGCAGTTCGGTCAGGAGCTTGTCGATGTCGGGCGAGATGGACTGCAGGGCGAGCTTGAAGGCATAGCCCACGGCATTGGCGCCGATGTTGCGCAGCAGCGCGACGAACTGCTCCTTGTTGATGAAGGAGAAGGCACCGCCGTAGATGTCGATGCCGCCGCAACCCGCTCGCACGCTGGGCAGTTGGGCCTGCAGCAGCGGGTAGTTACGCCCGGGGGCGCGCATGATCAGGCTGCCGCCGGTGTAGAGGTTCATGGCCTGGCCTCTGAAGGCGCCGGGGCTGGTGACGTTGCCGATGGCGCCCAGTTCATCGAACATGGACTGCATCTCGGCTCCCAGGCTGGCTGGGGTGGCCCGGATCGGGGACAGGGCGATGGTGGCGGCTAGGAGGGCAGCGAGCGCCCTGCGGCTGGACGTCGCGGTAGGTCTGGGGACAGATGTGGCGCCGGGCTTGAGTGGGTTCATGGCGGGGTCCAGTGGCGGGAGGTGTCCAGCGACGTGGTGATGGGGCCTGCAAGCGAGCGGTCGAACGCTCCAGTTAACGGGTCAGCGCTCCGATTCACCCCTCCAGTGCCGGGGAGCCCGCCAGACATCTCTCGCGCCAGGGTTGACAGGCGGTCCAGAAGGTCGGCCTCGGACATCAGCCCGAAGCCGACGGTGCGGATCTCGCGCAGGCGGGGCTGGGTGAGGTACAGGGCCGGGACGGCGCGGGCGTTCAGCCGGGCGGCCATGCCGTTGTCAGGCCGGGCGTCCGGAAACTCAGGCAGCGTGCCGCCGTCCAGGCTGATGGGCAGCACGGTCAGGCCGTGGGTTTGTGCGAATCGCTTGAGGATGGGGGCGAAGCGATGGCAGAAGGGGCAGTCACCGCGGAAGACGAAGATCAGGCCGTGGGTGGCGGCCAGGCTGCGCACGGTCTGTTCCTGGTCAGTCTGACGCTGGGCATCAAAGGCGGCCACCGCCAGGGCCTGGGTGGGCCGGCCAGACAGGGCGTAGTCCAGGTCGGGCTCGGTCCAGACCAGGCGCTGCCAGCGCTGCGCGAAGCGCTCAGCGGTGTCCATCACCTGCCGTTGGTAGCGCATGTAGGCCGTCATGTTTGCGTCGCTGGGGTTGATGACGGCCACCCGCTTGAGTTCCTCCAACCGGGCCTGCATGGCATCGAACGTGTCCAGTTCGGGCGACCGGGTTCGTTTCTGTTCAAGGGCCGCAGCCTGGGGACGCGGTGGCGCCGGAGTGGCGGCCTCTTCCGGGTTGGGCGGAGAGGGCGGCGCCCGGTACCAGAACCAGCCTTCCTGGGTCCGGCCCCAGTACGGACTGGCGATGGCCTGGGGATCTGCTGTCTTGGCGGTTGGCGTTGCGAGGGGGGTGGCGCCAGGGGGTGTGCTTGACCCGCCTGCGGCCTGCAGGGCACCGGCGGCGAGGGCGGCAGAGGCCGCGGTCACACAAGCAAGTGGATGCCTCATGGGCGCCCCTCGCGCTGAATGACTGCAGGACGACTGACGGATTTCGTGTCCGGCGCTGTGGTTCCCTTGAGTTCGGGATCACCCACCAGACGGCCGTCCTGGCAGAGGCTGATCTGCCAGACCAGGGACTGATCAGACCTGGCGCCCTTGACCATCACGTCTTGCTGTCGGGTGGTGACTTCCAGCCGATGGCAGCCGGGCTGGGGCAGAGGATGCAGTCGT
>Ga0315902_10004112_pt1 | contig 21286 bp, 18 predicted proteins | sample LakEriMetagenome_9_FD_203523 | JGI IMG/M metagenome (GOLD analysis project Ga0315902, IMG submission 203523) | Freshwater fungal communities from buoy surface, Lake Erie, Ohio, United States - Buoy 12 MA117 | ecosystem: Environmental > Aquatic > Freshwater > Lake > Lake biofilm | place: USA... | reverse complement strand
CGCCTTGAAGTTGGCCCAGCCAAGATCGTAGTTCAGCTCTGCATCGACACTGTCCTGGACGGTATCAAGGACGGGCACATAGTCATAGTCGATCGTGTACGGATCGGCTGGAACAGGGCTGTTGCCGCCGCCGACACGCGGATTGACCCGCTCGATCGGCGATGTCAGCACGGCCGCAAGATTGGTGCGGTTGAGGGCCCGGCCCATCAGTTTGGCGCCGAACTCGGAGTTGCCGAGCCCGCCTTGCTGCCAGCGGCTGGCACGGAGCGTCAGGTCAAGGGCATCCGTCGGCTCCCAGCGCAGAGCAGCGCGCACATATTGCTCATCCTTGTCGCGCAGACCTGCTTCAGGATTGAAGCTGTTCTCGATGATTGGCTCATGCGTGTCCGAAGAGATAGCGACGCGCAGGAACAGATCATCCGAAAGCGGAACGTTGCCGAAGCCCTCGACCCGGACACGGTCATAGTTTCCGTAGAGAACGGACGCGCCATATTCGGGATCGGCCGACGGGGCGTTGGAAATCACGTTGACCGCCCCGCCAAAGGCGTTGCGTCCGTAAAGCGTGCCCTGGGGACCGCGAAGAACCTCGACACGGTCAACGTCAACCATCGATGCGAGTGCCTGGGATGTCAGCGAACGGTAGACGCCGTCGACATAGAAGGAGACAATCGGGTCCTGCTGGACCGAGACGTTTTCAGTACGTGCGCCGCGGATCGCGGGCCGGGCATCCGTGCCGGACTGGCCGAACTGCAGACCCGGTGCGAGCTTGTCGAGTGTGGAGAGGTCGACAATGCCTGCCGCGCCGAGCGCCTCGCCCGATACGGCGGTCACAGACAGCGGGACGTCCTGGATGCTCTCGGCCCGCTTTTCCGACGTGACGGTGATCACGCCCAGCTTGCGCTCGGTTTCGCCCTGCGCTTCTTCCTGGGCCAAGGCCGGCGCGCCCAAAGCAAGCGCCGCAACGCCGCTCGACAAAGCCCATTTCAGATTATGCGACATCGACATTGCACCCTGCTCCATAGCTGACAGGCGGCCATGCCAGCGCGCCTTTGTCACATCGACACATAAAATGACTTCGAATGCAATTCCAATTTTTAACGATTTAGACTTCGAATTCAAAGGAGCTGGGTGTGTGGCAATTTTGTAACGGCTTGGACGGCCGGCCTCATGTTGCCTCGCTCCCGGCTGCGATAGCCGGCTCAGAAAAGGAGACACGGCGCACTACCGAGTTCATGATTATCAGGCCTTCGCCCGGTTTTTTTACCTCTGGCGAACTCGCCAGCCGGGAGGATGGGCCTGCAAACGGTCAGGAGGCTCAATGCGGCAGTTTCGACGCAAGATCCTGCCCGGCGACAGATGGCTTGCCGCGCCGACGATCGCATCCGCATCGATCTGGAAGTGCCGGTAGAGATCGCGGATCGTGCCGGTCTGGCCGAAATGTTCGCCCCCCAGCGGCGTGACGGCATGGCCCTCCATCAGGCGCTCGATCTGGCTCTTGGCATTGCGCTGCCCGCGCGCGCGGGCCCGTCTCGCGGCGGTCCATCCCGAATTCAGTCTGTCTGCTCATCCTAACGGGCTGCCGGCTTGGAGAGATCCAGAAGCTCGAATGGCGCTGTGTTGATTTCGAGCGCGAGGAAATCCGGCTTGATGACTCAAAGACTGGACAGCGGACAGTCTACCTCAGCCCTCAAGGCATCGCCCTCCTCCAGTCGATCCCAAGGATCAAGGGGAACCCTTTCGTCATCGTGGGGGATGAACCGGGACAACACCTCACCGATCTTCAAAGGCCCTGGCGCCGTGTGCGCGCCCGCGCCGGGCTCGAAGATGTCCGTATCCACGACTTGCGGCACACCTTTGCGGCCAACGCCGCCGCCAGCGGCCTCAGCCTGCCGATGATCGGCAAGCTGCTCGGCCATACGCAGGCACAGACAACCGCACGCTATGCGCACCTCGCCGCAGATCCCGTCCGCAAAGCCAACGCCGACGTCGCCCGGATTATCGCTGATGCGATGGCGCTTAGACAATGATCGAGTTAGAGCGGGGCAAGTAACTATGCGGGAGCCTTGCTAAGCTTGCCCCATATTCCGCAATCGAGGTATGGCCGCAAAAGCCAAGCTTGGAAATCTGGACACGGCACTATTGCCTCTCATTCATGACAGGGGGCCTCCCGTGTCGACAGCTCCGAAGGCTTTCGCGCTGGTAGCTATCAAGTCAATGTTTTTGCCGTAGTCGTTTTCGCCGTAGTCTCCGACAAGATGTTATCCGACGACTGCATTAAAGAGTGTCACATGTCGCTGTTTGCCGGGCTGTCCGCTTTTCCCTTGACGCCTACGGATCTAAAGGGCCGACTGAAACCAGACGTTCTGGAGAAGCATCTTGAGCGTATCGTATCCGCAAAACCGGCTTCGATCGGCCTTCTCGGTAGCACGGGCAGTTATGCATATCTCACCCTAGAAGAACGCAGAAGAACTGTTCGGGTTGCCGCACAGATCCTTCGGGGACGGACACCATTAATCGTGGGAATTGGGACGCTTCGCACCGATCAGACAGTAGAGCTTGGCAAAGATGCTGCGAACGAAGGTGCCGACGGCCTTTTGCTTGCACCCGTATCTTACCAGAAGCTGACGGATGACGAAGTCTACCGACATTTCGAGACTGTCGCGGCTGCGGTCAGTCTTCCTGTTTGTATCTATAACAATCCGAGCACAACGAACTTTACATTCGGACATGCACTGATCGAAAGGTTGTCGAAGCTTCCCAACATCCTTGCAATCAAGATGCCTCTTCCTGCTGATGGAGATTTCGCTGATGAGCTGTTGGCAATACGAACCGTCACGGCGGACGGGTTCTCGGTGGGATACAGTGGAGACTGGGGCGCAAAGGACGCACTGCTTGCAGGCGCGGATTCCTGGTTCAGCGTCATTGCAGGGTTGTTACCCGACGCTGCGGTTCAACTGACCCGAGCTGCGATGAAGGGTGACGCACTGGAGGCCAACCGTCTTCACCAAGCGCTCGAACCTATTTGGTTGCTCTTCAAAGAATTCGGGAGTTTCCGGGTGATGTACGCTGTTGCAAGTCTTCTCGACAACGATGGAATCGAGCCGCCGCACCCAGTCCAACCTCTTGCCCAGAACGCAACCGAAAGGGTACGGACAGCCTTAGAAGCGACATTGAGCAAGTTGCAAAAGGCTTGAATGATGTCTGATGCGCGTGGAAAGGTTGACCATCAGTTTAATCCTTTCGACCTCAATCATGTCGCCTCGTGCAGACCGAAGTGTCGTCTAAGCTGCGCCTCCATCGGCAAAAAGGCTCTGCACACCAACAATCCAAATCTCGTCCGCAGGATCGGCGTTCTTGGAACCGAGAAGCTTGGTGTCTGTACCGGTTAGCGCTTTATCAAAACGGCTGTAGTTAAAATTTGGCCGGAAACGCCAAGCCCGAAGTTTGGAGGCGGTCGCCTTATGCGTTGATTGCCGAAAGGCGCTTCCGATCGCGAGAGGTTACATGGAAGTTCGAAGTGACAACCTTGACGTCAATAGCTTCGGCGCGATCACATCTGCCGTCATTCTGGGCACGATTGGCGTCCTCTCTTTCATCGTGCAGCCTGGGTTGGTGCAAGGGTTTGTAACTGAGTTGAACCTTTCCGAGGCTGAGGCTAATGACTTGGCCTTCGTCGAGATGATTGGCGTCGCGATCGCGACTTATGCAGCTGCTATCGCCGGTCGCGTCGTAAGCTGGCGCACGTTGACAGCAATCGCACTGCTCATAGCCGTCGCCGGCAATCTCGGATCCGCCCTTGTTTCTGAACCGAATGCGTTCCGCGCTGCTCGTTTTGTAACCGGGCTGGGAGAAGGAGCAATCATCGGGCTGAGTTTTGCATTTATTGGACTGACAAGAAAAGTAGAGCGCAATCTGGCAATATACCTCGTACTTCTTCTGTCTTACGGGGCAATCGGTCTTTGGGCCATGCCAGCGGCATTTGACGCGATCGGCTTGAATGGCATCTTCATCTTCTGGGCTTTGTTGACAGCACTTGCTGCGGGCACTCTGCCGTGGCTTCCGCATGGCGCAAGCAACCGCGTCGAAACGAGACCGAATGCGGTTTCAGTTGGCCTGCCCGTGCTGATCGTGGCTTTAGTTGCGGTACTGCTCTACAACACCGCAATAGGAATCGCGTGGGCCAATCTTTTTCTGATTGGCATGGACATTCGTCCTGAAGAGCAATCCATAGCCAACGCGTTGCTGCTGTCTCAGTTTGTTGCCATCTTTGGTGCTGTCGTGCCTGTGTTCCTGCAGGTCCGTTTGGGACGTTGGCTCCCACTTATCGCTGGAGTGCTAGGCGCAGCAGGCTCGATAGCCTTGCTCCTATACAAGCCAAGCTATCTGATTTTTGTTCTGGCCGTCTGCGGCTTTAACTTCATGTGGAACTTTTTCCTGCCATTTCTGATGGGCTCGGTGAGTGACATGAGCGAGCGCGAGATTATGTCCATTGCTGTTGCGTTGCAGATGACGGGCTTGGGCTTTGGTCCTTTCATCGCTGCGAGGATACTCGGCGAGAATGGAGACTTTCAGACCATGATGATCGTCACAGTCGTTTTGCTCCTTGTAAGTTTGGTGCTCTTGCTGTTCGCGGAGGGTCACAGGCGAAACCGGTTGTCTCGGTCAACTTGATCCAGCTGGTAGCGGTTCGACTGAACGCGATGGTCACCGAAAACACAGGCTGTGTTTGCTAGATCCGACGAGACCGAAAATTCTCCGGCGTTTGACCAGACCAAGCCTTGAAGGCGCGGGAGAAGCTCGCGTTCTCGGCATATCCCACGCTCAAGGCGATCTCAGCGATGGGCATCTCGGTATGGTTGAGCAGACGTTTGGCGATGGCCATACGCTTGTTCGTCAGCACGATCATGAATGATGTGCCCTCAGAGCGAAGTCGACGCGAGAGCGTCGACTCAGAAACTCCTAACAGTTCAGCTATCCCGCCAGCGGTCACGCCACGTGCCAACATTGACTGATCGATCAGATCGCCAATCTGCTCCGCGAACGTTGATGCCGCGGAACGGGAATTTACAAGACCGCGTAGATGCGATGCGATTATCGGATAGAGCTTTCGGCTCATGGATGGCGCACTGACCATCAGAAGTTCTGGCTCGAACACCACGGCGTTCGTATCCTGGCCAAAGAAGACGTGGCAGTTGAAAACCGTCTCGAAGTGCGCCTGGTTGCCGACACGAGCATGCTCGAACCAGATCTCGCTGGGAACGAACGGGCGACCAATATAGTTCGATATCAAGCGACAAGTTGCAGCGATCGAATATTCCGAGTCCTGTCGACGTGGTGCTATGGACTCATCCAACAGGCGGTAAACGAATCTCGCTTTACCTTCGGCCGTAAGCAACCGGCATTCGGTTGCATCTTGCAGCGCCCGCAAATAGTCACATAGCCCTGCAAACGCATTGGCCAGAGTCGGGGCGCTCAAAAACAAAAAACTTATGGGCCCCGTGCTAACCTCGATGGCCTTACCGGCCGCGAGACCAAAGTGCGAATTCCTGCTGGCATCGGCTGCCAACTCGAAGAACTGAACATACTTCCGCAAAGGCACAAGCGCATCGACGTCGCTAAGTCCATCCCGGTCAATTCCAAGAGTTTCCAGCAAGGGATCTGGGCAGACTCCAGCTTCCCTCAAATTCTCCACGACAGGCAGCACGATCTGAGTCGATACCATCGGTTCGTTCTTCATGATGCCGAGCACTCGCCATTCGTTCCCCATCCGGGCAACTTTAAACTGACCATACTGGCATTGGTATTCTCAGCCCTCGCTTGCAAGGGTTTGAGCGAGCGAAAGGCTACGGGCTTGGGACTGTTCGGCCCGTTACGATGCTGAGCAACTTCTTTCCAAGACATCGGCGACAATTCCATTCCCGCGGAAAGGTGCCCTGATCGCGCGACCTTCCCAGACCCAGTATTCGAAAGGATACACCTGTTGGGATATCTTTGACAAAGGATGCCCTGCTCCCCTGCTCAGGTGCGTTCGAAATGCGGGATTGCGGACCGCTCTTAGCTCAGGGAGTCCTTGCACCATAGATTGATTTTAGCTCGACGAACTCATCCAGCCCATACTTTCCCCATTCGCGACCGTTGCCTGATTTCTTGAAGCCGCCAAAGGGAGCGCCTGAATCCAGTGGAGCGCCATTTATATGCACCATGCCGGTACGTATTTCCTGAGCAACTTGAACTGCTTTTGACAGGTCAGCACTCCACACGCCGCCCGACAGGCCATATTCGCTGTCGTTGGCGATGCGAACTGCCTCGCGTTCGTCCTGGTAACGGATAATCGCCAAAACCGGACCAAAGATCTCTTCCCGGGCAATGAGCATTCCAGGCTCGACATCTCCAAAAACGGTCGGTTGGAGGAAATAGCCCTTCTCCAATCCACTGGGCCGATCGACACCTCCGCACAACAAAGTTGCGCCCTCGGCCATTCCTTGCCGGATCAGCGCGACTACACGCCGATACTGTGTCCCGTTGGCGATTGGACCAATATCACAATCCGATTCGGGCGGACCAACCGTGAGCTTTCTAGCTGTCTCGACCGCCAGGCGCGCAACCTCGGCATATTGAGCGTTTGACACCAATACGCGGGCCAGAGCGTTGCAGGATTGTCCCGTGTTGAGCATCATCGACCTGACGCTCGCGGGGATCGCAATGCTCAGATCTGCGTCCGGAAGGATGATGTTCGCAGACTTGCCGCCCAATTCCAGCGCTACCCGTTTAACGCCTGGTGCCGCGCCTTGAGAAATCGAAATACCGGCCCGCGTTGATCCGGTAAAAGATACCATCGCGACATCGGGATGCGAGCACATCGCAGCGCCTGTCGTTGGTCCGTCGCCATGAACGAGATTAAACACACCCTTGGGCGCGCCTGCTTCATCTATGATTTCTGCGAGTGCGATCGCATCGAGGGGAGCTGCTTCGCTCGGTTTCAGGACCATTGTGCAACCCGCAGCAAGGGCCGGAGCGACTTTTGTAGCAATCTGATTCAGCGGCCAATTCCAAGGCGTGATGAGGCTACACACGCCAATGGGTTCGCGGCGTATCTTGGTTGTGCCAAGCCACTCTTCGAACGGGTAACGGTCCAGAACATCCAGAATCTCGGAAAAGTGCTGAGGGCCTGAAGGCGCCTGCGCTCCTTCCGCGAGCGATTTCGGAGCGCCCATCTCGACTGAGATACGGGCAGCGATATCTGCATTGCGAGCCTTCAGTCCTTCATTGATCCGGTGGATCAATGCCTTGCGCTGCGTCGGAGTCCACTTGGAGTAGTCGTCGAAGGCCCGGCGAGCTGCAGCGATTGCTTCAGCGACCTCTTCATGCGTGGCCACTGCGACTTGGCCGATGACATCCTCAGTCGACGGATTGACTAGATCAATCCGACCCTGCCCCTTCGCGTCGCGCCAAGAGCCATCAATGTAGAAACGCAGTGCATCCATCATTCTATCTTCAGTCTTCAAGCTGTGACTTGTAGTATTGAGCACCCTGACCGCCAGCGGCACGCTTGCCGCGGTGCTCCCAATCGCCACCCATAGCTGTCGAGATCACTTCCTCAGACTCTGTGGGCTGAGCTCCGACATCGTCCCGGATCGGTGTAGGTCCTTGTACGATATGGTTTCGCAGAGTACCCAGCCCTTCAACTTCTACTTCTACGACGTCGCCTGGTTGGACCGGCCGACTATTCGCCGGCGTACCGGACAGAAGGATATCCCCTGGCTCAAGCGTGATCGTCCGCGCTATATCCGCGACGAGATAGTGCATGTCCCATTCCATGTTTGAAGTTGAATCACGCTGGACGGTCTTCCCGTTGACTCGCGTTTCGATAGTTTTGCCTCTGAAGTCCCATCCGGTGACGAGGCCTGGCCCGACAGGGCAGAGTGTGTCTGAACCTTTTACCCGCAGCATCGAACCTGCATCGGTATCTCGGAAGTCATGGAGACCGTAATCATTTGAAACGGCATAGCCCGCAATGTAGTCACCTGCCTCTTCTTTGCTGACATTGCGGCAATGCTTTCCAATCACGATGGCAATCTCGCCCTCGTAATTCAGGTACTTGCAGCGATCTGGTCTGATGATTGCGCCGCCATGGGCGTTCAGGGCCGTAATCGGTTTGTGAAAGTAGGTCGGCGCAGAGGGGAGCTTCGTGATGAATTCCTCAACTCGACTATGATAATTGAGATGCACACAGATGATCTTGCTAGGACTTACCGGCGGCAAGTGAACCGCTTCCGAAATTGCGACGGTTCGACCATCTCTTGCTTTTAGGGTGTCACCCTCCCGTTCAGTCAGGATGGGATATCCATCCAGAAGGATCTTTCGGAATTCGCGGGTCATACTTGGCATCCCTTCAGAGGTGAGTTGATAACCTGCAACCTACCCTCGGGACCTCGCGCGCCTTTGGCAAATAAGGACAAAGCCGTGACGAGTACTGGTCATTGCTGAAAACCAGCGCAATCTTGAGCGGGTTCGGAGCAATCGCCCGAGACCGCTGGAGAGTTTCAAAATGATGAGTGGCCGCTACTATCCCCGGACAGCAAATGGTGGGGCCTCGATCCTTCCGCCCGTTCCGTGGCATTATTCAGGAGAACTCGTCACGATCGAGTATCGGACTGACGTCGATGCCATCAGGGCATTGCTCCCCGAGGGGCTTGAACTCGCCGACGAAGATCCAGGCGCTGTCGCCGCGATTTGGGCAGACTGGCAAAGCTGCTCCAATGACTTCAACGAGATTCTCGATCCCATTCGCGGGCAGTACAAGGAGATGTTCATCGTCATCCGATGCAAGTATCGCGGGAAGACCTACTCCCGCTGCGCTTACATCTGGGTCGACAAGGACTACGCCATCGTGCGGGGCCAACATCAAGGCTATCCGAAAAAAATGGGCTCGATCCACCAAAGTCGTCCAGTCGTTGTTGGAAAGGCAGGGCCGCGACTCCAGCCCGGCGGAACATTTGGATTGACACTGGCTGCTTATGACAGGCGCCTGGCGCAAGGCCGCTTCACAATCACCGGACCAGGCACGAAACCTGGGTTTGTGAACGGACATCCCATGTTGCACCACCGCTGGTATCCGGCAATAGAGTTCGACGGAACCGACAGTTTGGCTGAGGTGGTGACGATGTCGGGTTTCGATGCGGAATCTGGCCGCTGCTTCAAAGGTGAGGCTGAACTCACATACTTTGACTCGCCCGTTGAAGAGCTAACTCTGATCCGCCCCAAAGAAATCATAGGCGCCTATTGGCATGAGGTCGGCGTGTCCTGGCGAGCGGGAACGACGCTGCAGCGCACGACACTCAATGCCATCGAACCATAAAGCGGACCTCGCGCTCAATTAGAGCCGGGTTGGAATGCAAGCACCTCGCGCGGTTCAGGCTGCGCTGAGGAGCTTTTCGTTTCAGGCGGCATTCATTCCTCGTAGCCCTCTCAGCGCCGGAGCGCCGGAAAGATATTCCTTGAGACCTCGCAAGCGGGTCAAATGAAGGACCGTCAGATCGCTTGCTACGCGCAGCTTCCTTCCAGAATTTGCAGGGTCTTGAGGTCCGAGTGGAACTCGAGAGCGTAGTGACCACCTTCACGACCGATACCGCTGGCCCCAATACCGCCAAACGGTGCCGTCAGATCTCGCACGAGGAAGGTGTTGACCCACACGGTCCCACCTCGAACGGCCCGGCCAACTCGCTCTGCGCGCTCTGCGTTTCCCGTGTACACGATTGCGGAGAGCCCGAAGATCGTTGAGTTAGCAAGGGCAATCCCTTCTGCCTCGGTTTCAAAAGTCTGGAACGTCAGCACCGGCCCGAATATCTCGCTCTGGACCACTTCCGATGAATTGTCCTTCGGCAGGATGAGTGTGGGTTCGTACCACAGTCCACCCTCGCGCCAGATCCGCCCCCCACGAACGATTTCATCTCCGTTCGCACGAGCGCGTTCCACGAATCCGGAGACGCGGTCGAGATGCAGAGGATGGATCAAGGCGGACATAGTGGTCGTTGTCTCTCGGGAGTCGCCCATGATGTGCCGGTCGACGTGAGAATTGAACCTCCACAGGAACTCTTCGCGCACGCTTTCCTGAACGATCAGACGTGTCCCGGCCATACAAACTTGGCCGCTATCGTCATATTGGGCGGCGGCCTTCTTTGCGGCAGCTTCAAGGTCGGCGTCCTCGAAGACGAGAAGAGGTGACTTTCCGCCGAGCTCCGCCGTGAACGGAACAATGTTCTCGGCGGCGGATTTTCCAATCAATCTCGCGGTTGGTACGGAACCGGTAAACGATATCCGTTTCGTACGTGAATCAGCAACGAGCGCGGCGCCTACTTCGGATCCCAGTCCTTGCACAATATTGAATACACCGGCTGGAAAGCCAGCCTCGTGAACCAAATCAGCGAGAATCGACGCTGATAATGGCGACCATTCAGCCGGCTTCAAGATCACTGTATTGCCCGCTGCGAGAGCCGGTGCGCACTTCCAGGTCGACAACATGAAAGGTGCATTCCACGGCGTTATGATAACTGCCGGGCCCGCAGGCATCCGGATGACCCGGTTATCCGTGCCCTTGGAAGACCAGACGCGCTCCTCGTGTTCAGACGCCAAGTCGGCATAGTTCCTGAAATTCATCGCTGCACGCGGAACAAGCCGAAGCTGCAAGCTCTCGAGCAGCATCGCCATGTCCATGCACTCCGCGAGTGCAATGGCGTCCTTGTTCTCATCGATCAGGTCTGCGAGCCTGTGCAAGAACACGCTCCGTTGCCGCGGAGTTAGCGAAGCCCAAGCCGGGAACGCATCACTTGCGGCATCGAGAGCGAGATTGGCTGTTTGGGCGTCACCGCGTGCTACATCCCCGAGCTTGAGTGACCAGTCCAATGGCGAGCGGGTCTCGAAGGTCGCCTTACTGGCAACCCTTCGGCCTCCGATAAAATGGTCAGGGGAAATAGGCACTCCAGAGACATTGAAGCGCGCCGATTCGGATTTGGAAGATGGTGTGAACATGCTCAGATGAAGGGAGCGTAGTAGTTGAAGATTTCACTCTGCGACTTGCCTTCAAGTTCAGCAGCTTCGGCGCGTTTGATGCTCACATAATTCTCGATCAAAGGCCTTCCGATTGCATCAACAAGTACGCTGTCTGATTCAAGATGATTCAGGGCCCCCTCCAAATCATGGGCAATGTGACGCTGCGTCCCCACTTCCTCAAGTCCGTCCAGGCGCTCCGGTTCCTGCAGTTGGTATCCTTGCTCGAATCCGAGGCGCGCCGCCTGCAGCACAGCCGCAACGGCAAAGTACGGGCTAGCGGCGCAGTCACCCATGCGGTGTTCAATGCGAGCCGCCGCTCCGGTCTCTGCAGAAACCCTGAGCGCCACAGATCGATGGTCGAAACCCCAATTTGCCCAATAGCCGCTCAGGCTTTTTGGCTTCAGCCTTTGGTACGAGTTGACTGTAGGTGCGAGGATACCGCCCAACGCTTCATGATGGTGCATCAGGCCGGCGATGGCTCCCTTCACCAGGTTCGAAAGCGCACGATCGCCGGTCGCTCCGGAGAACACATTTTTGCCGTGCTTGTCAGCAAAACTAAGGTTTATATGCATTCCCGTGCCTGCGAGATCGGGCAGCGGCTTCGGCATGAAGCTCAACAGAAAGCCACGCCGAATAAGGAGCTCGCGAGCCATCTGGCGGAAGAGAAACATATCATCGCATGCAGAGAGCGCATCGCTATAGCGCATGGCCAGTTCGAATTGTGGAGGGTCGAATTCTCCGTTGATTGATTCAACGGGTAATCCACATTCGATCGCTCGGGACCAAACTTCATCTATCAGACCTTCGGGGTCTGTGAATGGTCCGGTTCCATAAACAAACGCACCCGGAGTATCGTAGGGAATCCACTCTCCGGAGCCACCACGCTGAAACACATAAGCTTCCGCTTCCAGACCGACCATCGGCGTCAGTCCGTGCTTTTGCCAATCAGCAATCGCTCGCTTGAGCGCGGAACGCCCACAAAGCGGTGCTACGTCGCCATTGAAGTGCAGATCGGCAATCGCGATCTTTGTTCCGCGTTCCCAGCCTGGGCGCAGATCACTTGGATCGAACACGGCGGTCATGTCGGGCAGGCCTTCAAGCAGACCCGAATGTGGAGCCGGCACAAGTGCTCGCGAGTAAGTAACTGCGAAGGTCCCCAGACAGAAACGTGCCTCACCTTTCTGAGCCATGTGCCAAGGCAGATACTTGCCTCGTGCCAGGTTTAGCTGGTCGGCAAACAATACGCGCACGCGGTCAAAGTCCCTGATCGGTTCGGATGAGGGTTGGTCGAGGCTGACGGGTACTGACGAAACAACGTTTCGCTCGGTTTTCTTGAACACAGTCATACTCCTCAGCTCGCTGCCATTCGCACCGGCAGGTGTTTGATACCAAGGATGAAGTTAGATCTGAGATACTCGTGAGGCCCAGTCTGCTCAATAACCGAGACGGACCGCGCGAGTTCTTCCATCACGATACGGACTTCCAACTTGGCAAGCCACATGCCGAGGCAAACATGGGGACCACCCTGACCGAAAGACAGGAACCTATTTGGTTTGCGAGACAGATTTATCTGTTCCGGCTCATCGAACGCGTCTGCATCTCGATTGGCAGATACAAACCACAGCACTACTTTGTCGCCCGCTTTTATGTGCTTTCCTTGAAAGTCAAAGTCGCGGGTCGCTGTGCGTCGAAAGTGGGTCGTTGGCGAGGCCCAACGTATCATTTCGTCCGCCGCAAGTCGCATGACCTCAGGGTCTCCAGCTGACTTCTTTACTTCTGCAAACAGCCTCGGATCATTGGCCAAGGCATGCATCGTTGCTGCTATCGAGTAACGCGTCGTATCGTTTCCGGCGGCCACAAGCAGGCAGAAAAAGTTTCGAAACTCGTCGTCACTTATTCGTCGACCAGTACTGTCAGGCTGAATGATCAGATTGAGAACACCGAACTGGGCGCCGGCACGCATCCGCTTCAAAAGATCGTTGGCGTAGTCAAAAAGTTCGACGGCAGCAGGCGAACGAAAGGGCAGAAGACGATACTCGTCTGTATTGATCTTATCTACAACGAAATCAGTGTATTCTGGATCCGAATTCGAGATCAGGGCGTCACCCTTGTCGACAAGCCAGTCATTGTCGCTGTCCGGTATTCCGATGATCTGGGCCAACATTCTCATCGGCAGTTTTCGGGCGATCATGTCGGTGGCGTCGAAATCACCTGTGCCCACGACGCGATCCAAGAGTTCAGCCGTAATGCTCCGTATCTGCCGTTCGTACTGGGCTATCGACCGACGCGAGAATGCCTCGTTGACGAGCATTCGGAAGGCTGTGTGCTGAGGCGGATCTGTCTCCTGAAAAGTCTTGCGAGCTTCGTACTCCTCTTCACTTTGATCCTCCATCCGAATGCCTCTGGCAGAACTCAGAAGTTCCGTGTCAGCGTTCAGTTTCATGATGTCCTCATGCCGCGTCACAGACCAGAACCCGCGTCCGCCATTCATGGCGGTCCAAGACATAGGATCTTCGCGCCGCAGACGCTTGAAAGTCTCGAAGGGGGCTCCGGAAGTGTATGCATCATGACTGGAGAGATCGACGTGGGTCTCTGAGTTCGGCGAAAATGGATATTGAGCGTTCCGCATAGGGCCTCCCGGCTAAGTTCGGGTCGAACAGGTCGAGCCGCTGTTATTCTATGCTGTCACGCTAAAGCAGCCGCTGCAGGCGTTCCTTGGCAAAACCGGACAGAAGCCGCGCGCTGGCTTTTTTCCGAACCTCGCATGAGCCATGTTTGCAGAAAGCATCAGACAGGAGATATGCATGGGTGAAGTGATTGGCGCCGGACTTGTCTCGCACGTTCCCACCATCATGTTGCCAGAACCTGTCCGGCTAGAAATCTATCAGGGTAAGGACACATCGCTGATTTCCGGCTTGCATCGACTTCGCAAGACAGTGCTTGATGAACTGCGCCCCGATACAATCATTGTATTCGATACGCACTGGGCGACCTTGCTTGAGTTTGGCGTGACGGCGCACACGCGACGTAAAGGCAAGCTTACATCGGAGGAACTTCCCCGGGGCATGGTTCAAGTGCCCTACGACCTCATGGGTGATCCATCGCTTGCCCGCCTTATAGCAGACGAGATCACAGCAACCGGTTATCGCGGTACGGCAATCGATGATCCATACCTGCCTATCCACTATGGAACGGTAAATGTTGCTCACTATCTGAACCGGGGGGAATCTTGGCTGAGCATGGGAATGGTCATGACAGCGCAAGCTGAGGATTATCTTGTTGCCGGAGAAGCTATCGGCCGCGCCATTGCGCGCTCAGACCGCCGCGTCGTTCTTTTGGCCAGCGGTTCCATGAGTCACACTTTCTATCCGTTGAAGGAGCTGCTCAAACACGAAGCAGCCGACCCGATTCATATCTTTACGCCGCAAGCGCGCGAAGCTGACTACGAGCGCCTCGATTGGTTCAAGCAGGGCAATCATGCTGCCGTGATCGATACGATGGACAGTTATCGTACCCACAGGCCAGAAGGCGGGTTCGGACATTATCTGATGATGGCGGCGGCAATCGGCGGAAGGAGCTGTACCGCGAAAGGCCGGATGTTCAGCGAATATGAGAACTCTGTCGGTACCAGCCAGGTGCACGTGTGGTTTGATCGTCCGCGAGGTGGCTGGACCGCCAATTCGGAAAACAGAGTCGCAGGCGTCGGGTAGCGGTGCGGTACTCAAAAGCAGGCCCGCCAAGGTACCGGTGAAGTGCCCGATTCATGCCGCCAGAAGTTTCAGATTAGAATGCAGGAGTCGATCCAGTTTATAATCTCGGCCCGACGTATCTCCGGAACGAGAATATCGTCGTCGATGCCAAGTCGCCATCGGCGCGTCGTATCACTGGGCTGCTCAGCCAAAACATCGAGATCAGCTTTGTAAGCGCCTGCGTCCGACTGATTCATGAAGAACCCCTGCTCGACCATATCTTTCGAATAAAGGTCAAAGATCTTCGAGAGGTGCTGGAGGTCAAACTCTGGGTGATACTGGACAGCCCACACTTCGGAATGCCCAAGCGGTACGACCGCGCCCTGGATTGCGCTGTGACGATTGCCGGACAAGACTTCAGATCCACTCGGAAGTGCAGTAACTTCATCATAGTGGATGCAGGGCGCATCGAACACAGTTGGTTTGTTGCGGTAGAGCGCATGCTGTTGCCCGCGCGCGCTCAGCGCAATCTTGCGAGCTACGCCGACCTCACGACCGTTCGGGCTTCTATCGACCGTTCCACCGCCGGCGATTGCCGCGATTTGTAGTCCCCAGCAACTTCCCAGGATCGGCTTGCCGGTTTCAGAAAATGATTTCAGCAGATCGATCTGGTTGGTCACCTCGAACTGCTTTGCGTAGGCATGAAGCCCAGAGCCGCCAATGATAAGGCCAGCGTAGTCTGTAAATGCCGCACCTGGTTGAAGCGCCTGCCCCCGATCAGCAGCATGAACAATGTCGCAAGTGATTTCGGGGAAATGCGCCTTTACAGCCTCGGTGTAGATGCCACTGGATGAGCGTACGCCGAGGCGGGCTGCTTCGGCCTGGCGGGCAAGCGTATTGCCTTCCATCACGAGAAGTCGCGCCATAAGTGTTCCTCCTAGGGGGGCTCCTAGCGCCGCAAACGCGGTGCAGGCTTGGCGGTTGCGGCCAAAGCTGGCTAGTTCAATTGAAATGCTCTGCGGTAATCGAGAGGCGCCATTCCAGCGAGGCGGGCGAACGCGCGCGTGAAAGTGGAGTGCTCCGAGTAGCCGAGCTTCAGCGCGACTTCTGCAATCGGAACGTCCGCATGGACCCTGAACTCCTTCGCCGCCGCGCGCATGCGGCAATCATCAAGGATTGCTTGGTAGGAGGTATCGGCCTCAACAAGGCGACGGCGCAGTGTACGACTCGTCATTCCGAGTTCGGCCGAGACATGCTCCTGGCTTATGTTTCCCTGGCCTATATCGCGAAAGATTATGTAGCGCACCCGATCCATGATTGGCGTTTCGCGACGCTTGCGCACGAGGCGCTGAGACAGTTCAGCCGTGAGCGCCTGACTCGATGCTGGCGCAAGTTCGAGGCGACAATCCAAAGCGCGCGTCGGAAACCTGAGAGCATTCGTGTCGCCCCCATAGACACAATTGGCCTTCACGACGTGACTGAGATCACCGACCACCTGTTCGCGAGGGGCTTCAACAGTCAATTCCGCCTGGCACCATGCATCTGGCGCGGCGGCTCGCAGCAACGAGGCATATATCCCAAGGGAGTACATGGCATCATGGTGACGAGGCCAGATATCTGGATCGACAATGCGATAGCTGAGTGTTGTCCAGTTGTCGGACGTCGACATGCTTAAGTCGGTCGCATCCTGCAGCAACGGAAAGTAGTCCGTCAGGCGGCGCAGCGCAATCCCAAGCGTTCGAGAAGACAGGATGGCCTGACCTACTTTTCCACGAGTCGCATAATCCAATCCACTGCCGGCCCCCCAGGCAGTGCTCGCATCGGTGGCTTCAGCCACCCTTTCCAGAAACTCGACGAACGCGCGCAGATGGACAGCTTCGCGACCACAAGGGGTGCGAGTTCGGGCAGAATTGAGAGCACCGAGATAGCTCGCACTCTCCAAACCCTTCGTCGCCAGAATTGCATCCCATCCGTAAAGAGCATTGGTTCGTATGAGTGCGGCAGTCATCGTGAGGGTGCCTCCTAATCTCAGCTTAGGAAGACAGTTTTGAGTCTACTTGACGAAATCGGTCGCCGAATTGACAAATTACGTCACGCTCTGCGAGCGCTCGTTGACGGGTCTCTCTGTCCGAACTTGCCAAGCCCCGAAGTGTAGCGACCCAGTATTTGTAGGCTGAACCAAAGACGTAGCCGCCAAAGGGTCACGCCGAAATGTCAGCCTTCTGCTTTCTATCCTGTCACGCCCTTGGTGACGCTCTGGCGCCCAATGCCTAATCACAACGGATTTCCCGGAGCTTCGCTTGTCGAATCCTATTTGGTCGACGAGCCTGGGCTAACTGTATTTGATCCCGCGACGGGTCTGCGTCTCGGCACGGTTGCCGATACAGCTGGCGAGGATGTTGCCCTGGCCATCGAGGCAGCGCACGCCAGTTTTCCAGCATGGGCCGAACTTACCGCAAAAGCCCGGGCAGCGATCCTTCGACGTTGGCACGACTTGATTTTAGCAAACATGGAAGACCTGGCGCAGCTTGCGACTGCGGAGTGCGGCAAGCCCTTGGCGGAATCGCGAGGCGAAGTCGCCTACGCTGCCAGCTTCGTTGAGTGGTTTGCTGAAGAGGGCAAACGAATCTATGGGGACGTGATTCCCCCCCATGCTGCTGGCAAGCGCATTCTGACACTCAAACAGCCGGTCGGCGTCGCGGCGGCGATCACACCCTGGAACTTTCCGCTGGCCATGCTGACACGTAAAGCAGGTCCCGCGCTTGCCGCGGGCTGCCCGATGATCGTCAAACCGGCCGAGACAACCCCGCTCTCAGCCCTGGCGCTGGAGGCCCTCGCTCATCAAGCCGGTATTCCGAAGGATGTCTTCAGGGTTTTAACGACCAGCAATCCGGCGGCCATCGGCAGGATTTTCACCGAACATCCCCTCGTTCGCAAAGTTTCGTTTACGGGCTCAACGGCAGTGGGCAAAAAGCTAATGGCCCAATCTGCGTCCACCGTGAAAAAGGTTTCGATGGAGTTGGGCGGCAATGCTCCCTTCATAGTCTTTGACGATGCCGACATTGATGCTGCAGTGAACGGCGCGCTCGTGTCCAAGTATCGCAATGCTGGGCAAACTTGTGTCTGCGCGAACCGGTTTCTCGTCCAGACGGGCGTGCACGACCGGTTTGTCGACGCGCTGTCAAAGCGGGTCGCCGACTTGAAGGTCGGTCATGGAGCAGATGACGGCACACAGATCGGGCCTCTGATAAACATCGCGGGGGTAGAGAAAGTTGGTCGCCTCGTTAGTCTCGCGATCGAACAGGGTGCGAGAGCAGCTGTGGGCGCCATCCCGCACAAGGCTGGCTCAAACTTCTATACGCCAACCGTCTTGGTCGACGTCACTACTGCCATGGACATTGCCAATGCCGAGATATTCGGCCCGGTAGCGCCAGTCATTCGCTTCGAGACGGAGGCCGAGGCCATCCGGATTGCGAATGATACGCCTTATGGTCTCGCAGCGTACTTCTATACGCGTGATCTCGGCCGGGTGTTCAGGGTCATGGAAGCTCTTGAATACGGAATCGTCGGCGTGAACGACGGGCTCATTTCTACTGAAGTCGCACCATTCGGCGGCGTGAAGGAGTCAGGCATCGGCCGTGAAGGTTCGCGCTATGGAATCGATGAGTACGTTCAAATCAAATATTGCTTGATAGGAGGATTGTCCGCATGACCGAACGAACAAATGCCGGACTCTGGAAGCGCCGTGAAGATGCCGTCGCCCGCGGTGTGGGCTCGATTCATCAACGCTTTGCGGCCGAGGCGCAAAATGCTGAGCTCTTCGATGTCGAAGGCAAGCGCTATATCGATTTTGCGACAGGAATCGCGGTCTGCAATACCGGACATACCGACGCGCGTATTGTTGCGGCCGTGAAGGACCAGCTGGATAAGTTTTCCCATCCCTGCTTCCAGGTCACTCCCTACGAGTCGTACATCGCGCTAGCAGAAAAGCTCAATGCGCTGGCGCCCGGAAAAAGCCCGAAGAAAACACTGTTCGTAACGACCGGCGCAGAAGCAGTCGAGAACGCGGTAAAAATCGCGCGAGCCTATACAGGTCGACGCGGCGTCGTCGCCTTTCGAGGCGGATACCACGGCAGAACGCTTCTGACGATGGCGCTGACAGGCAAGGTTTATCCGTACAAGGCAAAATTCGGACCGATGCCGACTGAAATCTACCACGCTGAATTCCCAATCAGCTATCACGGTGTCGATGAGGAGCGAGCGTGGGATTCATTCCTCGGGATCTTCGCTGCAGACCTTGAACCAACGCAAACAGCTGCCGTGATCCTAGAGCCCGTTCTTGGCGAGGGAGGCTTCTACGTCACGCCCCCAAGCTTCATGCGGCGGCTGAGAGACTTCTGCGATGCCCACGGAATCCTTCTGATCGCAGATGAAATACAGTCGGGATTTGCTCGTACAGGCAAGATGTTTGCCATGGAACACATGGGCGTCGAACCAGACCTCATGACAATTGCCAAGGCCATGGCCGGCGGCTTTCCGATTTCTGGAGTAATCGGCAAAGCAGAAATCATGGACGCTCCGGATCCTGGTGGCCTGGGCGGCACTTATGGTGGCTCGCCACTTGGATGCATAGCCGGACTCGAAGTCTTGAAGATCATCGAAGAAGATAGACTGTGCGAACGCGCTGTAGTCATAGGTGAACAGATCAAGACTCGCCTGATCGCTGCGAGAGACTCGGGCTTGTCCTGCATTGGCGAAGTCCGCGGTCTGGGTGCGATGGTCGCCATGGAGATCGTGCTCAATGGGGACCCCGACCATCCGCAGCCGGCGCTTACGAAAGAGATCGTAAGCGAAGCGGCTCGCGACGGCCTCATTCTGCTGTCATGCGGGATTAGAGGCAATGTCATAAGGTTCCTTCCGGCGCTCACCGCAAGCGATGAGATCATCGAAGAAGGCCTCGATGTTCTTGTAAAAGTCATTTCTCGCAAGGCTTCGTCGCACGCAGAACTTGATCCCCGAGCTATCTGCCCTCTACCAGCGGGGCGCCAAAACCTCGGGACAAGAAGCCGCGTTGAAGCCAAATAGTAGACGCCCGTTCTGCCCCAGAAGCAAAGAACGGGCTGCTGCTGGTTTAGCCGGACCGAGCCTACACAGATCAACGCAAAGGACAGTACAATGAACGTACCAGTCAGGAGTCACGCGCTCAGGGCAATCGGGTTCGCGGTCATCGGACTGATTGCGACAGGCTGCGCGTCGAAGTCTGCTCAAAATGATGACAAGACGACTTCCGCAAGCTACGAATTCTATCGAAACGCCACGGCAAAACTCACATATGACGGTCAGACATTCCTTCTAGACCCGATGCTTGCGGCGAAAGGCACATTACCGTCGTTTGCTGGAAAATCACCAAATCCAACGATCAATCTTACCGTAGATATCAAGCAGATTGTTGCGGATATCGACGGCGTAATCGTCAGCCATATGCATACGGATCATTTTGACGAGGCGGCTGCACAAAGTCTCCCAAAAGACATCAGGATTTATACGCCGAGAAATAGTGCACCAGCAAATCCCGCAGACCCGGTGAACTCGAATGCGTCTTTTCAAAGTCAGCTGGAAGCGATGGGGTTTCGGAACGTAACCACCATAGCATCACAAACCGGACAACCCCTTCATATCGACGGCATCACCTTGACCCAGGTTTTTGGTCAACACGGAGCAGGTCTTGTAGGTGATCTGATGGGCGGCGTTAACGGCATTGTTTTCGAAGCCGAAGGCCAACCTACAATCTACTGGACCGGCGACACAATCCTGGACGACGGTGGTCAGATAACGGCTATCCTTGCGCGCTATCGCCCTGATGTAATCATCGCCCATACCGGCGGGGCTGTTGTCGAAGCGATCGCTCCAAATCCGCTGATGATGAACGAGCAACAGGCGATCGAGTTCTTCCAAGCCGCAGAAGCAGCGAATCCCGACGTGCATATCGTTGCTGTACATATGGATGCACTTGATCATTGCTTGACCACGCGTGCGTCCTTGCAACTGGCAATCGATAAATCTGAAGCGAGCGCAAAGTTAAAGGTTTCATTGCCGCTCGAAGGGCAGACAATTCTGTTCTCTGACTAAGCCGAAATGCCGCCAGCCCATGACTGTCGCGCGTTGGGTCGTGGTCCGCCAACGAGCAAACGACAAAGGCTGGCAATGCGTTCGAATACAAACGGAAGCGCGTTTGGAACGCCTTGAATTCCCTGCAGACGATCGCGCACGTCCACTCTGCTGCTCTGTTTGTCCGAAATTGCTGAGTGATGTCGAGCACTATCTGGCAGTTTCAAAGGACGGGTGAATTGGCGGAAGGTCGCGTTGATGAGTGCGGGCGGAATAATCGTTGTAGGTGGCGGGCAAGCCGGCGCTCAGACGGTCTTTTCACTCCGCCTCGGCGGCTTCGATGGCCGCATCACACTGTTCGGCGACGAGGGGTTGCTACCCTATCAACGCCCACCGCTCTCCAAGGCATATCTGAAGGGTGAAGCCTCAGAGGAGCGTCT
>Ga0315902_10004110_pt1 | contig 21289 bp, 20 predicted proteins | sample LakEriMetagenome_9_FD_203523 | JGI IMG/M metagenome (GOLD analysis project Ga0315902, IMG submission 203523) | Freshwater fungal communities from buoy surface, Lake Erie, Ohio, United States - Buoy 12 MA117 | ecosystem: Environmental > Aquatic > Freshwater > Lake > Lake biofilm | place: USA... | reverse complement strand
AACCCAAGACGTTGAGTGGAGGACAAACCACCGAGGCCCTGTCCACTAGTACCCGTCGTAAACGGTACTGACGCCCCATTGTTGATGCCAGCGTTTGCGCGGTAGTTGCTGATGCCGTTGGCATTCGAGCCACTACCCTGGGTATTGCCAGCGAAGCTTGGGCAAATAGCAAAATTGAGCTTTGTGCCTCCCGGGACAGTTGGTCCTCCATTCCAGACAGCTAGTCCAGAGGAACCCAATGCGGGAATCGTCATTCCTGTGGCGAGGCTTGGAGTAACGCCATCATATGCGGGTTTGTTGGTAGTGCCGCTGATGTTTCGGAAGAGATTTGTTTCTTCCATGCCACCGAGCGCTTGAGCAAGCCAACTGTACCCACTACTGCCGTTGGCACCGGTTCCGCCCGTCGTCATCCACGGGAAGAAGTTATCGCCGCCGCGGGCGTTGGAGTCGGCGTAGACGTGCAGGCCGACGCCGAGCTGCTTGAGGTTGTTCGAGCAGCTCGAACGACGAGCTGCTTCACGGGCTGCCTGCACGGCCGGCAGCAAGAGGCCGATGAGCACGCCGATGATGGCGATCACCACCAAGAGCTCGACGAGCGTGAAGCCTCGTCGCTTGGAAAACGTGAAAGAAGTCATAAGTACACCTTTTTGATGCCCAAACGGGCGGGAAATGAAAAAATGAACAAATTGACCGAGAAGGTCGGCCCGGACAGTACGGGTGAAAAACGCAATCGGTTCATATCCCCGCGGCAGTCCGTTGCAAACTTTCTCGCTAGCCCCTAACTCTTGGATACTATCGGAATTTTTTTGCAGCCGTCAACTGCCTGCCCCCAGATGTCCAAACCACTTTCCAACCCGGAGCAGGCCCGGCAGTTTGCCGTCGAGGTCGTCAGCCGCCTGCGGGCGGCCGGCCACGAAGCGCTGTGGGCCGGCGGGTGCGTGCGGGATGAGCTTTTGGGCCGGATTCCTGCCGATTACGACGTGGCCACCGCGGCGAAGCCGGACGACGTGCGCCGAGTGTTTGGCCACGGCCGCACCCTCGCCGTGGGGGCTGCCTTTGGCGTGATCACCGTGCTCGGGCCGAAGGAGGCTGGGCAGATCGAGGTGGCGACATTTAGGACGGACGCCGCCTACACCGACGGCCGGCATCCCGCAGGCGTCACATTTTCCACGGCGCCAGAGGATGCACAGCGTCGTGACTTCACGATCAACGGGCTCTTTTTCGATCCCCTGACCGGAGAGGTGCATGACTACGTGGGCGGCCGGGCTGATCTGGCAGCGGGCGTGGTGCGGGCGATCGGCGTGCCTGCGATGCGATTCGGAGAAGATCACCTGCGCATGCTCCGGGCCGTGCGGTTCGCGGCGGCGTTTGGCTTCGCGCTCGACGGCGAGACGCGGGCGGCGATCGAACGGATGACGCACCTCGTGACCACGGTCAGCCCCGAGCGGATCGCGGCGGAATTGCGGGCGATGGTGAGCCGGCCGGGCCGGCGGCGGGCGCTCGAACTGCTCGCCGACACGGGGCTCGCCAAGGAGGTGCTGCCGGAGATCGCGCCGGGTGCAGCTGGCGAGGCTGGCGCAGCGTGCGACTCGGCCGCGGCGTGGGCCGCGGCAGCCCGGATCATCGACGCGCTCGACGAGCCGAGCCTGGCGACGGCGCTTGCCGCGCTTTATGAGCCTGCGGGAGCGGCGCCGCTGCGGCAGGCGGCGAATCGCCTGCGGCTCTCGAATCGGGAGGTGAAGCTCGCTGGATGGCTGCAGGAGGCCGTGGCCATGTGCGATGGGGCCGACGTGGCTGGGCGGCCCTGGTCGGAGGTGCAGCCGTGGCTCGCGCACGAGGATGCGTTTTTGCTCGCGGATCTCTTGCGGGCTCGGGCCGACTGCGGCCGCGGCAGCGCAGTGACGGCCGCATGGGTGACGGCGCAGATCGCGCGCCCGCGGGCCGAGCTCGATCCGCCGCCGCTCGTGACGGGGGCCGATTTGCTTGCGGCGGGCGTGGCGGCCGGGCCGGCCATGGGCGCGACACTCGCGCGGCTGCGGGCACTGCAGCTCGATGGTGTGATCGCGACGCGGGAGGAGGCGCTTGCGCGGGTGCGCGAGTAGCCGTTGGCAAGCGGGACGCTTGCCCCACATAACGCTGGCAAGCGGGACGCTTGCCCCACATGGGCAGGCTGAAGCCTGTCCTATGCCGGAGGGGCGGCGGGGTCGGGGAGGTCGGCGAGGGAGTCGAGCTTGAACACTGCCAGGAATTTTGCCGTGGTGCGGTAGCTCGGCTCGGCGGCTTTGTCGGCCGCCGGCACGAGCTCGAGCAGGCCGCGCCGCACGAGCAGGCGCAGCGTGGTGGGCGCTGCGTCGCAGCCGAGCTCCACGAGCTTGTCGCGGGCGACGGGCTGGTTCCACGCCACCAGGGCGAGCACATCGAGCGCTTCGCCGTCGAGCCGCACCATCCGGGCCCGGGCCTCGAGCACCTGGCCCAGCCGGGCGTATTCGGGCCGCAGCCTCAGCACCCAGCCCGCGTCCTGCGACACGATCTCGTAGGGGCAGTTGTTGGCCGCGTATTCGCGGCGGAGCTCCGCGACGAGCTCGTCGACCTCCTGGGGCCGCACGCCCCGCATCAGGCTCGCCACCTTGCGGCTCGTGAGCGCGGTGCCGTCGGTCTGGCCCACGAAGAGCAGGGCTTCGAGGATGCTGCGCGGATTGACTTTGGCGTCAGCGGTGTCGTCCGCGGCGGCGAGCCCGTCGTCGAGGTCCGGCGATGCGTCCACCCGCACGATGTCGTCGGTGGCCGACTCCGCCGGGCCGGCGTAGGGATCGGCGGTGCCCATCATCGCGGCGAAGGCCTGCGCGAGCCGGTCGATCGACAGGCCGCCGTCGGCGGGCGCGGCCGTGAAGCCGGTGGCGGGCGCAGCGGGCGGTTTTTTGGGGGGCATGGCGTTTTGTGGGGCGACCGTCCCGGTCGCCAAGGCACAACGGGCTAACTCTTGGCAAGCGGGACGCTTGCCCCACGCTTGAGCTTCCGGCCTTTGCCCGTCATCGGCACGCTCTTGAGCGGTTCGGGGGCGCCGTCGAGCGGATCGCCCGACTTGATGCTCGTGAGCCGATCATTGATCCGCGCCGCATATTGCTCGGAGAGCTCGAGGCCCAGGAACGAGCGGCCGAGCTTCTTGGCCACGGCGAGCGTGGTGCCGCTGCCGCCGAACGGGTCGAGCACGAGGTCGCCGGGATTGCTGCACGCGCGGAGGATCCTGCCAAGCAGCTGCTCCGGCATCTGGCAGCCGTGCCAGCCCGAGCGTTCCTTGAACGTGCCGCACACCCGCGGGAAGTACCACGTGTCGGCATCGGCGGAAAATCCCTCCGGAAGGTCCTGCGGCCGGAGGATCCAGGTGTCGTCGGGCAGGCGACCGGTGGGGTTGGCCCGCTTGTCGCCATACACGAGTTCACGGGCGCTCGGCACGCGGATCGCGTCGACGTTGAACGTGAACGTGGCGGGATCTTTCACGAAGTGGAAGAGATGGGCGTGCGACCGGCTGAACTTCTGCTTGCAGTTCACGCCGAACGTGTAATACCAGACCACCCACGACCGGCAGGTGAGGCCGAGCTCGCGGGTGGCGAGCACCTTGAGCTCGGCCGCGTATTCGTCGCCGATGGCCAGCCAAAACGTGCCGTCGTCGCGGAGCACACGCACGATCTCGGCCATCCAGCGCCGCGACCAGGCCAGGTAGTCGTCGGCCGTGCGGCGGTCGTCGTAGGTGTCGTAGTCGTAGCCGATGTTGAACGGCGGGTCGGCGAACGCGAGATGCACGGTGCCGGACGGCACGCGGGCCACGAGGTCGAGGCAGTCGCCCTGATGGACGCGGTCGAGGGCGAGCGGCGTGTGGATTCCTTTCCGGGCCATGGGGGCAATGTAGCGGCTACAATCCCCTCCATGAAACACACCTCCAAAAAACCGACTGCGGCCCCGTCCGGTCCCGCTCCCGACCTCACCGCGGCGCGAAAGCTCGTGCTTGAACTGATGGCGATTCGCGGGGGCTCGGGTGACGAAAAACTCGTGGCCGAGCGGATCGTGAAGCACCTTCGCGACGCGGGCTGCCCGAAAGACGCAATCCTCTTCGACACGGCCCACACGAAGACGCCGCTCGCGGGCAACGTGGGCAACCTGATCGTGAAACTGCCCGGCACGATGCCAGGGCCCCGCCGGCTGCTCATGGCCCACATGGATACCGTGCCCGTGTGCCTCGGCTCGAAGCCGGTGGTCGCGGGACGGTTCGTGAAGAGCGCCGACCCAGCCACGGGGCTCGGGGCCGACGATCGCTCGGGCTGCGCCGTGGTGCTTGCGACCGCGGTCCAAATTCTGCGCCAGAAGCTGCCGCATCCGCCGCTCACGTTTCTCTTTGCCATTCAGGAAGAGGTGGGGCTCTACGGCGCGCGGTTTGTGAAGGCGGCCGACCTGGGCCGGCCGAAGCTGGCCTTCAATTTCGACGGCGGGGCCGTGGAGAAGATCACCGTGGGCGCGACGGGAGGCCATCGGCTCGATATCCGCATTGCGGGCACCCCGAGCCATGCGGGAGTGGCTCCGGAGAAGGGCGTGTCGGCGCTGGCGATCGCGTCGCTGGCGATCGCGTCGCTCGTCAACGACGGCTGGCATGGCCTCGTCGAGAAGAAGGGCAAGCGGGGCACGAGCAACGTGGGCACGATCCACGGCGGCTCGGCCACGAACGTGGTCGCCGAGTCGGCAACGCTCAAGGCGGAGGCCCGTGGCCACGACCCCGCGTTTCGCAACCAGATCGTGAAGGCGATCGAGACGGCGTTCAAGGACGCAGCCAAGCGGATCAAGAGCGTGGACGGCAAGACCGGCAAGGTGACGATCGCAGGCCGGCTCGACTACGAGGCCTTCCGGCTCGCCGATGACGAGCCGTGCGTGGTGGCGGCCGAAGCAGCCGTGAAGGCTGTGGGGCTCGTGCCCCGGCGCGAGATCTCGAACGGCGGCCTCGATGCCAACTGGATGGCCGCCAACGGCATCCCCACCGTAACGCTCGGCTGCGGGCAGATGGAGATCCACACCACGAATGAGAAGCTCGACCTCGACGCATTTGAAAACGCGTGTCGCGCCGCACTGCGGCTGGCCGTGGGGGCGTGAATGTGGGGCAAGCGTCCCGCTTGCCAACGGCAACCGAGACGGTTGCCTCACAAACAGGCAACCGGGAGGGTGACCCGCAAGCCGGCAACCGGGACGGTTGCCCCGCTACGTGCGGCGGTCGAGTGCGCGGCGGCAGGCGGCGAGGAAGCGGGCCGCCGACTCCGGCTGTGCCGGCCAGGTTTCGCAGGCTGCGGCTGCGGTGGCATCGAGCCAGTCGGCCCGCAGGCGGCGGGCGGTCTCGTCGTCGGCCGCGACGATCGCTTCAGCCGAGCCGAGGGCCGCCGTCACGAGTTCGGTGAGCCTGGGCGAGCCGGAGGCGGCGTCGAGGTCGGAGGCCGCGACATGCAGCACGACGGGCACGCCCGTTTCGATCGCAAGGTCGGCGAGGATGCCGGCGTGAAGTACCACGAGCACGTCGGGATCGACCTTGTCCACCGCTTCGGCGATCGTCTGCCGCGCCGTCTCGCGGGCCAGGCCGAGCAGGCTCGGCGAGATGCCGCCCGCCGCGGCCAGAAACGCGGCCGGTGAGCCGTCGCGCACGGCGGCGAGGAAGCCGCGATTGGCGGCGGCGATGTCGTGGAAGTGAATGCCGTGCAGGCCAGGCGGCTGCTCGGCGAGGCTCGGGATCGAACTCGGGCCGCAGGCCACCGCCTCGCCGCCGTGGTCGCGAACCGCCGCCCGCAGCGCGTGCACACGGGTGGCGGGCGGATCGCAGGAGCCGTGATCGATGACGAGCAGGCGCATGGAGACGATCGTCCGTCAGAGCCAGCCGCACCAGCGGCAGACAGTCAACGCGACCGCCATCCAGGCCGCCGCTCCCCAGTCGTCGGCCATGATACCGAGGCCCGCGGGCAGGTGCTCGAGGCGGCGGCAGGGGAAGGGCTTCGTGATGTCGAACAGTCGGTGGAGGGCAAACGCCGCGACGAGCAGCGGCAGGCTGTCGGGCAGCGCCGTGCGGGCCGCGACGGGCACCGCGAGCAGCCCCAGTGGCACGCTCGCCATCTCGTCGTAGACGATCGCGCCCGGATCGCCACCCCGGCCGAGCCTGCGGGCCGCCGCGGTGCAGATCGGCACGCCCAGGGCGTTGATGGCCACGATCGCCGCCGCCTCGGCTGCAAAGGGCAGATCGAGCCGGCTGAGCATCACTGCGACGGCCAAGCCGAGCGCGGCCCCGAACGTGCCGGGGGCGAACGCCGCGCGGCCGATTCCGCCACACGTGGCGGCCAGCACGGCTGGAGCGCACCAGTCCACAGGGGTCGAGGCCGCAGGGGACGGTTCGCCGGGCGTCGGGGTGTCGAGGGAGGAACCCATGGCCTGATATGGTAAGACTTGAGCCATGAATGTGCCCGTCGAACCCTCGCGGATAGACCGCCTCGAGCTCGTCGAATTCCCCCACCCGGCGCTCCTGCGGCGGGCCCGGCCCCTTGTGCGCATCGACGACACGATCCACGACGTGGTCGAACAAATGTTCGAGATCATGTATCAGGCCGGGGGCATCGGCCTGGCGGCCACTCAGGTCGCCCTGCCCTACCGACTGTTTATCGTGAACCTCGAAGCCCGGCCCGACGCCGGCGAAGAGCTCGTGTTCATCAATCCCTCGCTCTCCCGCCCGCGTGGCAACGCCGTGCAGGAAGAGGGCTGCCTCAGCCTGCCGGGCCTGAGGATGGACGTGCGCCGGCCCGAACAGATCGTCGTCAAGGCATGGTCGCTCGAAGGCGAGCCGTTCGAAGAGGATCTCGACGGACTCTTGGCCCGCGTGGTGCAGCATGAGTTCGACCACCTCGAAGGGCGGCTGTTCACCGATCGGCTGCCCGATGCGGCGGCGCTCGAGGCCCGGCGGTCGCTCGAAACGTTTCGAGAGGTGTTCGCCGGCAAGCAGTCGCGGGGCGAAGTGCCCGTTGATGCAGAGCTCCTTGCCCAGCTCGATCGACTCGAAGCGGAGCGGTGCGGGAACGCCTGACGGGCATGACGTCGCTCCAGCCGCTGCGGCTCGTGGTGATGGGCACGGGGCCGTTCGCCGTGCCGATGTTCCGTGCCCTCGGGCAGTCGCACCACCACATCGAGGCCGTCGTCACCCGGCCCGACCGCGTGGCGGCAGGGCGTCGGCCGCCGCCCAACCCCATGCGCGAGGCGGCGCAGGCGGCCGGCGTGCCGATTCTCGCGCCCGAGCGGATCAACGACGACGCCGCGCTCGACGCGCTCGCCAAGCTCGCACCCGACCTGTTCGTCGTCTGTGACTACGGCCAGATCCTCTCGCCCCGCGTGCTCGCGCTCGCGCCGCTCGGAGGCATCAACCTGCACGGCTCGCTCCTGCCCCGGCACCGCGGCGCCGCCCCGATCCAGTGGGCGCTCCTCGAGGGCGACCCGATCACGGGCGTGAGCGTGATCCACATGACGCCCGCACTCGACGCCGGGGCGGTGATCGTGGCCCGGGCCGCGCCGATCTATCCTGGCGACACGGCCCCGGCCCTCGAGGCACACCTCGCCGAGCTCGGCGCGGGGGCGACGCTCGAAGCGATCGAGCGGCTCGACGCCGCGCGGGCCTTCTGGAAGCCGGGCGAACTGCTCGAGATCGGCATGCCGCAGGATGCCGCGAAGGCGACCAAGGCTCCGCGGCTCTCGAAGGCCGACGGGATCGTCGACTGGACCCAGCCCGCCGCCCGGATCGAGCGGATGCGCCGGGCCCTCGAGCCGTGGCCCCGTACGACGGCGTTTTTGGTCCGCGCGGGCGGTGAGCCGCTGCGGCTCGTGCTCGACGACGTGGCGGTGGACCGTCAGCACACGGCCGCCGCCGCACCTGCGGCCCCCGGCTCGATTCTCGCCGCCGACGACGCGGGCATCGTCGTGGCCTGTGGCGCCGGCACGGCCCTCACGATCCGCCGGCTGGTGCCGGAGGGTCGCCGCAGCATGACGGCCGCCGAATTCCTCCGTGGCTCGCCCGTCCTGCCCGGGATGCACTTCGCGATACAATCGCCCCCATGACGAAGCAGCTCTGGATCGAAACGGTCGGCTGTCAGATGAACGTGCTCGACAGCGAGCTCGTGGTGGCGGCCCTGCGCCGCGAGGGCTGGGGCCTGGCGGCGACGCAGGCCGAGGCCGATGCCGTCTTCTACAACACCTGCTCGGTGCGGCAGCACGCCGAAGACAAAATCTATTCCGCGCTCGGCCGCGTGCGGCTCGAGAAGCAGAAGCGGCCCGACCTGATCGTGGGCGTGCTCGGCTGCATGGCCCAGAAAGACCAGGCGCTCGTGCGGTCGCGGGCCCCGTGGGTGGATCTCGTCGTCGGCCCCGGTCAGCTCCACCAGGTGCCCAGGCTCGTGGCTGCGATCCAGGCCGGCGCCGGGCCGCAGCTCGAAGTCAGCTTCGACCGCAAGGGCAAGCCCCGCGACGAGATCGCCCGGAGCTTCGAGAGCTACGACCCCGATCGCGATCCCGGCATGCGTTCCACGCCGTTTCAGGCGTTCGTGCGCACGCAGACGGGCTGCGACAAATTCTGCGCGTTCTGCGTGGTGCCGCACGTGCGCGGCCCCGAGCAGGCCCGGGCGCCCGACACGATTCTCGCCGAGGCCCGCAAGCTCGTGGCCGAGGGCTGCCGTGAAATCACGCTCATCGGCCAGACCGTCAACAGCTATCGCTGGGCCGACGGCGGCCGCACGCACAGGCTCTCCGATCTGCTCGCCCGGCTCGACGGCGTCGAGGGGCTCGACCGGATCAAGTTCGTGACGAACTATCCGCGCGACATGACGCCCGACCTGATCGCGGCCGTCCGCGACCTGCCGAAGGTGTGCCACTATCTCCACGTGCCGGCCCAGCACGGCAGCGACGACGTGCTCACCCGCATGAAGCGCGGCTATACGATCGGCGAATACATGGAGATGCTCGCCCGCGTGCGGGATGAGCTGCCGCACGCCGCGGTCACGAGCGATTTCATCGTCGGCTTCTGCGGCGAGACGGACGCGGAGTTCGAGACCACGCTCGGCCTCGTCCGCTCGGCCGGCTTCAAGAACAGCTTCATCTTCAAATACAGCCCGCGGCCCGGCACGAAGGCCTACGACCGGCTCCCCGACGACGTACCGGAAGACGTGAAGAAGGCCCGCAATCAGGCGCTGCTCGAGGCCCAGGCGGAGGTGAGCCTCGCGGGCAACCGGGCCTTCGTGGGCACGCGACAGCAGGTGCTCGTGGAAGGGCTCTCCACGCGCGACGAAAAGAAGGCCGTGCAGCCGGGGCCCGACGGCATGGCCCAGCTCACCGGCCGGACGATGTGTGATCGGATCGTGGTCTTCGACGCGCCCCTGCGGCTCGTGGGCCGGCTCGTGGATGTCGATATCACCGCGGCCGGTGCCTGGTCGCTCGCGGGACTCGTGTCGGACGGCCTGGCCGATGCCATACCGCTCGACGATGTGCCGGTGCACCAGATCGCGCCGCTCGCGAAGCCCTCCGCACCTGCGGGGGTATGACGTGCCGGCCGCCGACGCCATGGTGCGGCTGCTCGACGACGCGGACGCCGCGGTGGCCTGGGGCCGGGCGGCCGGGCTCGCCGACCCGGCGGGTGCGCAACGCACGTTTGCCGCGCTCGCCGCGCTCGGGGTGCCCTTCGACCTGCTCGGCGTGATCGCCGACCAGCTCGCCGCCTTGTTGCCGGAGGTGGCCGATGCCGACCGCGTGCTCGTGGCGGTGGAGCGATTCTTCGCGGCCGTGCGCAGTCCACTTTCCACCGCTGCCCTCTGCGATCGCGATCCGCAGGCGCTCGCCACGCTCGTCAAGCTGTTCGCGGCCAGTCCGTACCTGGCCGAGATCGTGATCGCCGACACCGAATCGTGGGAGCAGGTGCGGCTCGGGCAGGGGCGGCCGGAGAAGCGCGAGGCGGTGGCGGCTGCGCTCCGCGCCGACGTGGAGGCCGTGACGGATCCCGACGACGTGATGCGGGCCCTGCGGCGGTTCAAGCGGCGTCAGACGCTGCGGATCGCGTACGGCGACATCATCGGCGGCCAGCGGCTGGAGACCGTCGTGGCGCAGATTTCGCACGTGGCCGATGCGATCGTCGATGCGGCAGTGTGGTCGGCCGTCGCCAGGCTCGAGAAACAGCGGGGCGTGCCCCGCGGCCCGGGGGGCGAGCGGGCGACCCTCGCGGCGATCGCGCTCGGCAAGCTCGGCGGCGCCGAGCTCAACTATTCGAGCGACATCGACCTCGTCTTCGTCTACTCGCTCGAGGGGCGGGCCGAGGGGCCGAAGCCCTGCACCAACCAGGAGTTTTTCGAGCGGGCCGTGCAGGAGGCCGTGCGGCTGATCGGCGAGGCGACCGACCTCGGCAGCGCGTACCGGGTCGATCTGCGGCTCCGGCCGCATGGCGGTGTCGGGCCGGCGGTGACGGGGCTCGCGGCCACGCTCGATCACTACGACCAGTTTGGCCGCACATGGGAACGGCAGGCCTGGGTGAAGGGCCGTTTCGTCGGCGGCGACGAGGCGCTCGGAAAGAAGCTGCTCGTCGACCTTGAGCCCTGGGTCTACCGGCGCTGGCTCACGCGGGCCGATATCAGCGGCATCAAGGCGCTCAAACGCCGCATCGAGCATCGGGCGGAGCGCGAGGGAGCCGACGACCGCAACCTCAAGACCGGCCGCGGGGGCATACGCGACGTCGAGTTCACGATCCAGTTTCTCCAGCTGTTGAGCGGCGGCGACGTGCCGCAGGTGCGCACCGGCAACACCCTCGAGGCGATCCGGCGCTTGGCCGCCGCGGGCGCGCTCACCGATCAGGAACGCGAGATCCTGGAACGCACCTACACGCTGCTGCGGACCATCGAGCACCGGCTCCAAATCCTCTCCGACCGGCAGACACACGAGCTGCCGTCCGATCCGGTGGAGTTCGCGCGGCTGGCCTCACGGGCCGGCTACGGGACCGGGGATGCCGCAGCCGAACGGCTGCGGCACGACCTCGCCTCGGCCACCGATCTCAACCGTCGGATCCTCGATCATCTCCTGCACGACGCCTTTCCCGACGACGCCGCACCGGAGCCGGAAGTCGATCTCGTGCTCGATCCCGAGCCGCCCCCCTCGTTCGTGCACCAGGTGCTCGGCCGGCACGGATTCCGCGACGTGCCTGTGGCCCATCGGGCGCTCGTATCGCTCGGGGAGGAGAAGGTGCGCTTCCTCTCGACACGTCGCTGCCGGCACTTTCTCGCCGCCATCGCACCGCGGCTCCTGGCGGCGATCGGCCGCACGCCCGATCCCGACGCCACGCTCGCGAACCTGTGCAGCGTGAGCGACTCGCTCGGCGGCAAGGGGGTGCTGTGGGAGCTGTTCAGCTTCAATCCGGCGTCGCTCGACCTCACCGTGCGGCTCTGCTCGTCGAGCCCGTTCCTCGCAGGCCTGCTCGTGGGCAACCCCGGCATGCTCGACGAGCTGCTCGACAGCCTGGTCGTGGAGCGGCTGCCCGACGAAGACACGCTCACCCGCGGCCTCGACGAGCTCTGCCGGGGGGCCGCCGATATCGGGCCGATGCTCCATGCGTTCAAGGTGTCGCAGCAGTTGCGGATCGGCGTCCGCGACATTCTCGGCAAGCTCGATGCGATGGCCGTGACCTCCGCGCTCACGTCGGTCGCCGACGTCCTCGTGCGCAAGGTCGTGGCCGCCGAGGAGGATCGGCTCGTCGACCGGCTCGGCGAGCCAATGGCCGGCGAGGGCGACACTGTCGGCGTGCGGGCGGGGCCGGTGGTGCTCGCGATGGGCAAGTGCGGCGGCCGCGAGATGAACTACGCCAGCGACGTCGACGTGGTCTTCCTCTACGACCACGAGGGCATGACGTTTCCGACGCGGCGGGGCCGCCGGTCGCTCGAGAGCACGACGAATGCACACTTCTTCAGCGAGCTCGCGCAGCGCACGATGAAGGTCTGCAACGCCTTCACGCCGCAGGGCCGGCTGTATGAACTTGATTCGCGTCTTCGGCCGAGCGGAAAGAGCGGCCCCGCTGCGCTCTCGCTCGCCGCGCTCGAGCGCTACTTCGCGGCCGACGGCCCGGCTGCGGTGTGGGAGCGGCAGGCGCTCGTGAAGGCCCGCGTGATGGTGGGCAGCCGCCCGGCCTCGGCTACAGCCATGCAGATCGTGCACCGTGCCGCCTACGAGCGGCAGTGGACGGCCGCCGAGGTGGCCGAGATCCGCGCCATGCGGCTCCGCATGCAAGAGGGCGCGACGCCGATGAACCTGAAACGCGGCCCCGGCGGCGTGGTCGATATCGAATTCATCGCGCAGGTGCTGCAGCTCGTGCATGGCGGCGCGAATCCGACGCTGCGGGTCGCGGAAACGCTCTCCGCCCTCGATGCGCTGCACGCCGCGGGGCATATCGACTCCGCAGACCACGCCTTTCTCACCGCTGCCTACCGCACGCTGCGCACGATCGAAGGCCGGCTGCGGCTCCTCGACGCCCGGGCCCGTCACGACTTCCCCGACGATCCCGCCGAGCAGCGAACCCTCGCCCACCTCCTCGGCGCCGCCGGCCCCGAAGCCCTGGCCACCGACGTGCACGCCCTCACCGCCCGCATCCGCACGACCTTCGATCGGATCTTCGATCGTGTGGTCGCGGAGCTGTAGGACAGGCTTCAGCCTGTCCTGCCCTCGATTGGACACGCCGGCGAGACGGTACGGGGTAACCCCGAGCCGGCGCCCCTCTGAGCCTGGAGAGAGCATGGCAAGCGAGACGCTTGCCCCACGTTATCTGCGACGTGTGGCCCAGAGTTCGTAGGCGACCGGGAGGACGGACATCAGCACGATGCCCACCACCACGAGCTCGAAGTTTTCCTTCACGATCGGCACGTTGCCGAAGAAGTAGCCGGCGAGCGTGCAGAGCACGACCCAGAGGAAGCCGCCGAGCACGTTGAACCAGAGAAATTGGCCGTAGTTCATCCGGCCCACGCCGGCCACGAACGGGGCGAACGTGCGGATGATCGGCACGAACCGGGCGAGCACGATCGTCTTGCCGCCGTGCTTCTCGTAGAAGGCCTGCGTCTTGGCGAGGTTCTCGTGCTTGAGAAACCAGGTGTTGATCCGGAAGGCGCGCGGGCCCACCGCGTGGCCGATCCAGTAGTTGAGCGTGTCGCCCAGCACGGCAGCGACGAAGAGCAGGCCGAGAAGCGTGAGGATGCCGAGGTGCTCGGGGTAGAGGGCCGCCATGGCGCCGGCTGCGAAGAGGAGCGAGTCGCCCGGGAGGAACGGCGTGACCACGAGACCTGTCTCGCAGAGGATGATCACGAACAGCAGCACGTAGGTCCACGGCCCCCAGGCTTCGATGACGGCGTGGAGGTGCTCGTCGAGGTGGAGGAAGACGTCGAGCACGTATTTGAGCGCGTCCATGGCGGCGAAAGCATAGCCTTTTTCGCCGTCACTCGGCAGGCTGCGTGCGGCCGCGCACCGCCAGCCAGGCGAAAGCCACCGGGATCACGAGCGACCAGACGAGCACGAGCGGCAGCGAGTCGGCGGAGCGGCCGAGGGCCCCGGCGGCCGACCAGACGAGGGCGATCACGAGGTTGCCGCTCGCCGCCGCCGGCAGAAAGTCCCGCAGCGGCATGCCCGTGCCCCCCGCCACGAGGGCCGCCGCCTCCGCCACGAGCGGCAGCGGCCGCGTGAGCACGACGAGCAGGGGGCCGAGCCTCTGCTGCCCGCGGGCAAGCGCCTCCCGATCGGCTGCGTCGAGCCGGGTGATCGCCCGGGCACCGGCTCTCGATCCCAGCCACCAGCCGGCGAGGCTGCCGGCCGTCAGGCCCAGAAATGCACATGCCGTGCCCAGGCCGATGCCAAGCTCCGCGCCACCGAGCGTCGCCACCATGCTCGACGGGACGGGCAGCAGAAGGTCGGCGGCCAGCACGCCCACCTCGAGCAGGGCAAGCGTGGCCGGAGCAGGCCGCGGCTCGAGCCATTCGGCGACGAGTTGGTCGAGCCGGGTGCCGAACAGGACGAACGGCACGAGCGGAACGGCGATGGCGGCAAGCGTCAGAACGACGAGGAGGCGAGTCGCGCGGCGCATGAGGGCGGGATGGCGGAGAGCTCGGGCACGGGACTCCGTTCAGTATGCGCCCGCGATCGCAACAGGTCGACGGCGAGCCACCCTGCGTGGGTCGCTGCGGCCGACGCGACGACACGTTCGCCGCCCCCGAGCCGGCGCTGCACCTTGCCAGGGGCTAGTGCCGCGGGTTGGTCTCCGCCGAGAGGCGAGCCTGCCGCGCGATGTCGATGCCGACGGCTTCATTCCAGGCGTCGAGCACCGTCTTGAACACCACGCCGGGGCGGCCGTTTCCGACGGGGCGACCATCGAGCCTCGTGGCGGGCAGGAGGCAGTTCGGCGTGCTCGTGAGCAGGATTTCGTCGGCGGCGGCGAGGTCGGCGAGCGACAGCGACCGCTCTGTCCAGCCGATCCCGTGGGCCGTCGCGAGTTGGCGGACATGGCCGAGGCTGATGCCGGCGAGGGAGTCGGCTGGCGGCGGTGTGAGAATCTCGCCCCGGCGGACGATCGCGATGTTCGCCGTGGAGGTTTCGCTCACCCGGCCGTCGAGATGGCAGAGAATCGCCCGTGCACCCGGCTCGGCGGCCGCAGCCGCCTGATCGGCGAGATGGTAGTGCATGCGGCTGCGGCACTTGAGCGCGAGGGGCCACGAGCTCGCCGGCACCTGGGTCACCGGCACGCCGCGGAGCGAGATACCCTCGTCGTAGGCGCGGGCCCAGAGCGTGAAGGCGAGGGGGAAGGTGTGCACGGCCACACGCGGCGGCGAGCGGCGGCCCTCGTGCTGCGCCGGCAGATCGCCGGGGGTGGCGAAGATCACGACGCCGAGATCACCGCCCGCGGGGCCGATCGCGTGATTGTGTGCGGCGACCTCCGCCGCGGCCGCGAAGGCGGCGTCGACCAGCGATTCGGCAGCGACGCCGGCGATCAGCAGCGATTCGCGGAACCGGGCGGCATGGCGATCGGGGAGAAAGAGCCGCCCGGCGAAGGTGCGGAGTTGCTCCGTGACGGTGGCCCCGAGCACGAAGCCGGCGTCGCCCACCGGAATCGAAAGCGCCTCCCGCGGGATCATGCTCCCGTCGAGCCACGCCATCTCGGGGGCCCGCAGGGGGGAATCGGAGGCTGCAGCCGCGTGAGTCATGACAAATGGAGGATAGGGGATTCGAACCCCTGACCTTCTGGCTGCCAGCCAGACGCTCTCCCAATTGAGCTAATCCCCCAGCGATGAACGGTGACTCGAACGCTGGGCAACAGCCCCGAAACTATCGGCCGCTTGCGGGAATGTCAACGCGAAGCGACTGTTGAGGGCGGGAAAAACATCCCTGACCCCCTCGTTGCCATGCCGGAAAAAACGCCCCCACCGCCGCTTTCCGACGCCCTGCGTGCCGGGCTCACGGTGGCCATCGCACTGTATCTCGTCGGGCTTGCGCTCTGCGTGGCGGGCAATTCGGCGAGCGGCAGTTCGGCGCTGGTGCGTACGGTGAAGTCGAAACTCTTCTCCCCCTGGATGACGCCCCCCTGGCTCGACCTCGGCTACGACACACGGCTCACGCACGGCCTCGCGGAGGACGGCGACCACCGCTTCGAGATCCGGCGGCTCGACGACCCGGCCGCTCCCGAGCCGGTGATCCTGCCCGGGCCCGCGATGTACGGCGAACGCGCGGCCAGATGGCGCCGCCTGGCACGGGCCACGGCGGCAAGCGAGCGTGATCCCGAGCGGGAGGGACTCCTGCCCGCGGCCATCGGCCAGGGCGTGTTCATTCCCTGGCACACCGACGACGTGTCACTGCGGGTGCTGCGTCATCTGCCCCCGGACCGGCGCGACGTGCTCGACGGGCTGGCCGACGTGGCCGGCCGAGGCGAGCAGGCCTACGCCGCCCGGGTGCGGTCCATCGATGGCGAAGTGCAACTCATCGGGTCGACACCTCGAGAAGAGCTCGCACCGCTCGTCAAGGAGCCGACGCGATGAAGACTCCTGCGCGGGTGTCGGCAGCGTCATCGCTTACCGAATCGATCGGCGCGACATGGACGCGGTTTTGGTTCACGCCCGCGGGGCCGTGGCCGCTGGCGGTGGTGCGGATCCTCGGGGGCCTGCTGGCGCTCGCCTTGTGGGCGAGCTATGCGGGCGATCTCGAGACGTGGTTCGGGCCGTTCGGCATGATCTCGCCGGCGCTGCTCGGAGCGTGGCGCTCGCCGTATGCCGTGTCGCTGTTCGATCTCACGACATCGTCGGCCGGCCTGGCGGTCGCGTATGGCCTCGGTGGCCTCGTGCTCGTCGCCGTGACGATTGGCCTGGCCACCCCCGTGACGACCGTGCTCGGGGCGATCGCGTTTGCGGCGATCCTCCACCGTGGGCCGATGCTCGTGGGCCCGGCCGACGACGTCGTTGCCGTGATCCTCTGGTGCCTCGCGATCGGCCGCTCTGGTGATTCGCTTTCCGTCGATCGGCAGGTCAACGCGTGGCGTGGCCGTTCTGCTCCGCGGCCGAGCGTGCGCACGCGGATCGCCCTCGGCCTGCTTCAGGTGCATGCCGCGGTGATCGCGGGGGCGGCTGCCATCGCGCAACTGAAGGGCGACGTCTGGTGGAACGGCACGGCCGCCTGGTGGCTCGCCTCCCGAGACGAGTCGCCGCTCGTCGATCTGACAGGCGTGTTCCTGCAGTCGGAATATCTCATGAATCTCGTGACGCACGCGATCGTGGTCTTCGAGATCGTGTTTGCGGCGGGACTGTGGTTTCGAGCGGTGCGTCGGCCGCTCGTGCTCACCGGTGTGGTGGCCTGGCCGCTCATCGGCCTCGTGGCCGGCGAGCCTTTCTGGGGCCTGGCGCTCGCGGTGCTCTCGGTCGGCTGCTGGCCCCCGGATTCGGCGCCAGGCACCGAATCCGAAGCGACGTCAGTCCTCTTTCCGCCGATCGGGTGAGCCGCGCTCGATCGTGGCCAGACAGGCGAAGACACCGAGCACGGCCAGTCCGTAGAGCATCGCGGTCAACGCGAGCAGGAGGTCGTACGGTTTGGGTGTCTCGAGCGACACCCGCAGCAAGACCGTGGAGATCACGAACCCGGCGTTGCGAAACACGTATTCGTAGCGATCGTAGTAGGCGAGCGACACGATCAACAGAAAGACGTCGGTAAAAATCATGAACTCGAAGAACCGTGGAAAGAAAAACAAGTCCACGTTGGCCGGCGGTGCCAGCATCACTGGCAGGCCGCTCACCACACCGAGCCAACTGGCCAGATTGATCGCCGCCAGGGCGACCAGCACCACCAGGAGCAGCACGGCCAACGCCTTCTTGAGTTCGATGAAGCCCTGCAGGTCGCGGCGGATCGGCGCCTTGGGTGTCTTGTGCCTGAGATACGTGAATCCGGTGACGATCAGAAACATCAATACGGCGCCGGCCATGTCGAGCAGCACCGCCTTCACCGCCTCGGGCTCGGCCAGCCAGTTTTCCAGTTCGCTGAAGCTGCCGATGTCCTTGAACACCCGGCGGACGACGATCAGAGAAATGATCTGATACTGCGTGGCGATCTCACCGGTGTGCGAGGCGGCCAGCGCGAACACCAGCAGCAACACTTCGTAGAAGAGGATTACGCTGAACGGGGTGTAGACCGCGTGGAACGGGCTTTTGTCGAGGCCCTCGAAGACCGTCTGCGGCAGGTCTGGAAAAAACCTGGCCACTCCGATGACGGCCAGGTGCACGAGGAAACCTGTCGCAGCTGCCACGACGACGGCGCGTTCGAGCCAACCCCGCACAGGCGGGCTGTCGAGCATGTCGAAAACACGGGCCAATTGGCGACGGATCGGACCTAGCACGGCATGGCTCCGGAAGTGGTCGATCCGTCGAGGGGAATGGCGAGAGCCCGCACTCCATCAAGCCCAGCGCATCAGACTGGGCACGAAAAATCGGGCCAGAGCGCTCGGCCGTGGTAGTACCTCCACGGACACGAGCCCCGCGACTCTCACGCGGACAGGAATCCCATGGTGCTTGAGCACGCCAAGCACGGGCCCCACAGAGCCTGCGATCCTTCTCATGCCCCACAGCGACCGAAACATGGCAATACTCAGCACGAGCCCGGAGTCATCTGCGTCGATCACGACCGGGCGACCGTCCAGACTTCCCGTGAGCCGCCCGGCCACCATCAGTTTGGGGGCGTACCAGCGTCGCGGGTGCGAATCTTCATCGTCCCGTGCAGCACCCACTCGGCATGCTCGGCCGATGAACCTGTGCCGCTGGGAATCTTGATGTGCATGTTGTCGAACTCATACGTGATCTCGGCGCGCCGGCCCGTCAGATTGTCGTACAGGCCGATCAAAAGATCCGGCCAATTATTGGTTTGCTTGTCGGCCATAAACAGTTCTCCAGGGAATCGATCGTCAGCAGTATACGCCTCTGGCCTGATCGAACGAGGCGCGGATCAGGCTCTGCCCGGTATTTCCCCTGCGTTGGGCCGTCCCACGGGTGTGCGAATCGTCGAGCACACGAGGAAACTGCAGCGCGACGTCGCAGGACTGGGATGGTGGACCAGCTATACTGTTGCCGATGCGCAAGGCTCCGCGGAACCCGTTTTACGTCGTGCTCGGCGTCGTGGGCTTCTTGTTCACGATCACCGCGGCGAGTTCGTGCCTGACGGTGCTCCGCGGAGTGCGGCCGGAGACGGCACGCGACGCGAAGGCCCCGCTCGAACTGTTCATGCACAAGCACGGCACGGCCCTCCTCACCGGGCAGCTCGTGGTGCTCGCGGTGGCCACCGTGGGCGCCGTCGCCCTCGACGAATATCGCAGCCGGAAGAAGCAGCCGTGACCGCGTCGGCCGCGAAGCGGATTGCGGCCCTGCGGGACCAAATCCGGCATCACGATCGGAAGTATTACGTCGAGGCGCGGCCCGAGATCAGCGACCGCGAGTACGACCGTCTCCTCGAGGAGCTGCGGGCTCTCGAACAACAACACCCCGACCTCGTCACACGCGACAGCCCCACGCAACGGGTGGGTGACGAGCCGGTGCCCGAGCTCGAGTCGGTGACGCATCGGCTGCCGATGCTGTCGATGGACAACACCTACAGCGCCGAGGATCTCGTCGCCTGGGGCCGTCGTGTCGAGAAGCTCCTCCATGACGGGAAGACAGGCGCGACACGGATCGACTGGATCCTCGAGCTCAAGATTGACGGCGTGGCCGTGTCGCTCACCTACGAGGCGGGGCGGTTCGTGCTCGGCGCGACCCGCGGCAACGGCACCGTCGGCGACGACATCACGCACAACGTGCGCACGATCCGCGGCGTGTCGCTCATCCTCGACCTGCCTGCCCCGCCTGCGCTCGTCGAGATCCGTGGCGAGGTGTATATGACGAACTCCGACCTCGTAACTCTCAACGAGGCCCAGGCCGCCGCCGGCCTCGCCCCGTTCGCGAACACCCGGAACGTCGCCGCGGGCAGCATTCGTCTGCTCGACCCCCGCGAGTGCGCGAAGCGGCCGCTGCGGTTTTTTTGCCACGGCGTGGGCGATGCGGCCGGCCTCGGGGCGACGTCGCAGTCGGAGCTGCTCGCCTGGGCCCTGCAGGCCGGGCTGCCGGTCGCCCCGGGCACGCAGACGTTCGAGTCGCTCGACGCCCTTGTCGAACGCGGCACGGCGCTGATCGAGGAGCTGCATGCGCTCGATTTCGAGGTGGATGGGTTCGTCGTGAAGGTCGATCGCTTCGACCAGCAGCGGCGGCTCGGAGCCACCGCGAAGAGCCCGCGCTGGGCGATCGCGTGGAAGTTCGAGAAGTTCGAGGCCACGACGAAGCTCGCCGGCATTCGCGTGCAGGTGGGCCGCGGCGGCACGATCACGCCCGTCGCCGACCTCGAGCCAGTCGAGCTCGCGGGCACGACGGTGAGCCGCGCGAGCCTCCACAACGCCGACGAAGTGGCCCGCAAGGACATCCGCGTGGGTGACGTGCTCGTGGTCGAGAAGGCGGGCAAGGTGATCCCGCACGTGGTGCGGGTCGAGAAGCACCTGCGCGAGGGCCGGCTTCCCGTCTGGCACCCGCCCACCGAGTGCCCCGAATGCGGCACGCCCTTGAAACGCGATCCCGACGGCGTCTACATCCGCTGCCCCAACGTCGACTGCCCGGCCCGGATGCGCGAGCGGCTCAAGTTTTTCGCATCACGCGGCGCAATGGACATCGAGGGACTCGGCGACAAGCTCGTGGAGCAGCTCGTGGCCACGGAGCTCGTGCGTGACTACGCCGATCTCTATCGGCTCACCGCCGCCGACCTCGAGCCACTCGAGCGGATGGGTGAGAAGTCGGCGAAGGGACTCGTCGACCAGATCGCCGCGAGCCGGTCGCGGGGCCTGGCCCGTGCGCTCAACGCGCTCGGCATCCGCCACGTCGGCCCGCGGGTGGCCACGCTCCTCACCCAGCGGTTTCCGACGATCGAAAAGCTGCAGGCCGCGTCGGTCGAAGAGCTCGCCGAAGTGCACGAGATCGGCGACGTGATCGCCGAGAGCGTGCACGAGTGGCTCGCGAGCGACTACGGCCGACGGGTGATCGACGGGCTGAAGCGGTGCGGCGTCGATCTCGACGTGCCGGAGGCCGACCGCCCCGTGACCGACGGCCCGCTCGTGGGCAAGACACTCGTCGTGACCGGCACGCTCGAAGGCTTCTCGCGGCAGGCCGCCGAGGAAGCGATCCGCAAGGCCGGCGGCCGCGCCTCGGGGAGCGTGTCGAAGAAGACCGACTACCTCGTCGCCGGCGCCGAAGCCGGCAGCAAGCTCGACAAGGCCCAGTCGCTCGGCGTCGCAGTGATCGACGAGGCCGAGTTCAAAAAGCTACTCGGCATGTAGGACAGGCTTCAGCCTGTCGCTGCCCTCGATTGGACACGCCGGCTTCGGGCTCCCCATATCCCGTCGCCGGACGTTCGCCTCCGCCCTCCAGGCTTCGGCTCACTCGGATTTGCCTGCGCTGCGCCTGGCGAGTGTCGCACCGTCGCCGCCGTCCCGGCGTCGGCGCCGGCTTACGGTCGCCGAGCAAAGCTCGGCTCCCCACGCGAACGTCAGGGCCGGAGGCCCGGGTGAGCACCAGCGGGCGGAGGCCTGCCAAGCGAACAGCGGCACGATGCCGGGTGTTCGCGTGAAGATGGCTCCGCTGGTCAAATACGCCGGCGAGCGGGACACGGGGAGCCCGAAGCCTCCTCA